>ERZ773195.2250-NODE-2250-length-12540-cov-3.391109_pt1 | contig 12540 bp, 8 predicted proteins | sample MGYA00580530_ERZ773195 | MGnify/ENA primary metagenome ERZ773195 (study PRJEB29015, sample SAMEA2737751) | human gut metagenome | biome: human gut; feature: human-associated habitat; material: faeces | place: China | collected 2012 ...
GATGGTACGGCCTCGGAACGGGCCCTCGAGATCGACTTGCAAGTTGAACCCGAAGGTCGTGACCAGCGATGGGTCGAGCGCGGCGGCCACGGCCAGCGGGTCGTGCAGTCCACATCCGCGAATCTCCGGCTGGTTCTTCAGGTAGAAGTCGATGTAGTAGTCGGTCATGGTGACGAGGAAGTCGCCGGCTGGCGTCCCCAGAGACGCCCATTCATGGGCTTTCTCACGAGTGAGCGCGGTCTGGTGGGTCACGTCGAGGCCGATCATGGTGGTGCGTGCGCCACACTTGAACAGATAGTCTGCTGCCTCTGGGTCTTGGGAGATGTTCGCTTCGGCGGCCGGGCTTACATTGCCGGGCAATGTGAGGGCACCGCCCATCAACGTCACGTTCACACCGGAATCCTTCAGGTCCGGAGCGTTGCGGAATACGGTGGCCATGGTGGTCATCGCGCCCGTAGGCACGATGGTCAGGTCCGGGCCGTATTCGCGCGCGGCGGTGATGATGAAATCGACCGCCGAGCCTGGTGCTTCCGGAGCGCGCGGGGAGTCGGGGATGATTGCGCCGCCGATGCCGTTGGGATGGTGGACCGCCACCGAGCCGGGAGTTGGTGACCACGAAGCGTCCGTTTGCCAGCCGTCCGCGCCGCCGTTCTGCCAGCGCGCGTAGGCCTGGGCCCGCTCGTCTGGTGTGGTGCCACGCATTTTCGGCAATGTTGCCGGGGCGATGGGATGGTCGACTCCGGGATAGACCGGAACGTCGTCACGGCCGAACAAGTGCAGTACCGCCAGCGCGTTGCGCGCGGCCAGCGGCACCGCGACATTGCCGTAGGTGGCCGTGATACCGATCAAATCGATCTCGTCGGCACTGCCTAGGGCATATGCGATGGCGAGCGCGTCATCGATGCCGGTATCGAGGTCGAGGATGAGTTTTTTGCGCACAATTATCTCCTTGTGGAACTACCCGGGACTACTCCGGCGACTACCCCTCAGTCTCGCTACGCGAGACAGCTCCCCTGACAAGGGGAGCTGAGAAAGTTCAGCCGAGCTTGGCGAGTTCTTCGGGGGGGAGTTCGAGCTGGTCGGCCTTCAGGGAGTCGAGGATGGTTTCGGGACGGTGCGCGCCGGGAATCACGAACATGTGGTCGCCCTTGGCCAGCTCCCAAGCCAGCACCACGCGCTGGTAGCTCACGCCATGCTTGGCGGCCACTTCGCGGAACGGGTCGAACAGGTGCTCGTCGTACGGGTGGCGATAGCCGCCGAGCGGACTCCAGCACACGAAGGCGAGACCTTCCTTCGCGCAGTATTCCAACGTGTCCTGGGTTTCCAGATGGATCGGCGAATACTGGTTCTGCACGGCAACGAGCTTGTCGCCGAGAATCTCCTGTGCGATTTTGAGCTGTTCGATGCTCACGTTGGACACGCCCGCCCACTGGGCCACGCCCTGGTCGAGCAGCGCCTTGATACCTTCGCAGGACTCGTTGTACGGCACTTCCGGATCGTGGCGATGCAGGTAGAGCAGGTCGATCGAGTCGACGCCGAGCGCCTGCGCGGACTGCTTGCCGTATTCGATGAGGTGTTCCGGCTTGCCGTCGCGCGGCCAGATCGGCTTGTCGCCATCCCACGCGCGGCGCAGACCGACCTTGGTGGCCACGGTGACTTCCTCACGCGGCCCCTTCCATGTGTCCAGCGCTTCGCGGACCAGCTTTTCGCCGGTCTGCTCCTCTTCGCCCGGCGTGTAGTAGGCCCATGCGGTGTCGATGTGGCGGCAGCCGGCGTCAAGCGAGGCGTGCAGGGTTTCGATGCCGACGTCGTGGCCCCGGTTGTTTTCAATGGTTAGCGGCATCTCGCCGTGGCCGATGGCGGTGGTGTGGAACGGTCCGAGATTACGGAACAACGTCATGTCTTCTCCTTCGAAAGTGGTGTCTTCCGGCAGGCGCGAGCCGGTTGGAGCCGGGTCGGAACCAAGTCGGACGGCATCTCGTTCAGGTTCTGCCAATGGAAAAGCCTACCAATCGCCATGGGCGAAAGGTAGGCTTTTCAAGCCGGACCGGGCGTGGGCAAACACAATGCCGACAATCGCAATGTCATAGGGCGTCACGTTGTCCGACGGCGGGCGGCATGTCGTGGATCAGCGGCCACCGCCGCCTCCACCGCCGCCGCCTCCGCCACCGCCGCCGAAGCCGCCACCGGAGAAGGATCCGCCAGATCCACCGGATGACGATGGAGCCGCAGCGGAAATCGTGGAACTGACCGAATCGAAACCGGAACTCAGCTGCGAACCGATATCGCCAATGCCGCCCATGAACTGCGATCCGCCAAACGCACCGGTCGACATGCCTCCCATAGTGGACATACCATTCCACGCGTGGGAGCGATACGTCCAATAGCCGAGGGAATCGTACCCATACGCGTCAAGCCATTGCGGATCGTTGACTTCGGGGTACGCCTTGGCGAATTCCCTTGCCACCTTGTCGGAAATGCCGAAGGCGGCCGCATAGACCATATACCAGTTCCACATCACCAAATCGAGCGCACCACGGTCGGAGAAATTGGAGAAATCCTCCATATACCGTTTGAGTCCCAAGCATTCTCCGGCATAGGTCTGTCCGGATTCGGTGAGGCCTTCCTTGCGTCCGGTAGCTAAACAGAACGTGCCGACGCATGCGAACGCGCCGCCGAAGCACAACGCCACCGCGATATTGCTTCCAATATTGACCAGCATTCCAATCACGCCAAAGACCATGGCGAAGATGGTGGGCGCTATCCAACGTCCGCTGACATCCCTGACCGCGTTCAATTGCAGGAATTCAATATCGCAGGCATTGGTGAAATGGTTCATCTCCTGATAGCCGTTCTCCCAGCTGGAGCAAGCCTCCTTCATCTGGTTAAAGTCGAATACCGGCGAACCCACGCGTGCGGAAATACGAATCAGCAGTTGCAGGCAGGCTTCCTCGGAGCGACTCAGACCAAGGGTTTCCCGATGGGATAGCGCCTGAGGCAGAATCACCAACGTACTAGTACTTGACGCGGCAGAGGCACGGGATGGATCGGAGGAAATCATGCGCGCCATATCGGCCGCGTTCGCCCTGCTCAGGTCGATGCCACGATACATGTCGGCAGGTCCCGGATATACGGCGAGCGCTTTCTTGACCACCAATGCCAGCACCGTCGCCGTCATGGCACGCGAGGACTGTTCACCCTTGGAATCGTCCACCACATCGATCAGATGCGCGGCGCTGGCTGGGCTGACTTGCGGCGACTCACGCCAGTATTCGATGCCGCCGTGGTAGGTGGCTTCACGGTTCGAAGAGACCACGCCACGAATCGCCAGTACGCAGCACAGTCCGCCCAAAATCAGACATACCAGCCAACCTGCGACCGTAAGCTGGGCTTTGTGCCGCTGGCCGTCACGCCATTGCTGCTCCTTGTTTGCTTCCGTGGATTTCAATTCGTCCAGATAGTCGCCGGAACGCACACGTTCGACGCCACTTGCCCCGGCATTGTCGAATGCGGCGACGAGGTCGACGTACTGGTTCGTGCGCAGGTCACTGACGGTGAAATGCAACGTGCCGTCCGTGTCGCGAGACGTTTGAGATGTGGCCTCAGTGTGCAGCCATGCCCACGAATCGTCGGAACCTATGCCTTTGGGGAAGCGCACGGTGCCGGTGACTTTGCCAGCCGGCACCTGGTTGTCTTCGGGGAACATCTCCCACATGAGATTCGTCACGTCACTATGCTGCGTGCCCATGTTATGAAACGTCATGGTCACGTCGAATTTGAGACTGCTCTGTTTGACGGTGGCGGGAATGTTCCAGCCGATTTCGATTTGTTTGTCATTGTCCGAACCGTTGGGGTCAAGCCCGCCGGTGGCAGAGTCGAATGGTTCCGGATAGTTGGAGCCGATTGTGGTGTCGGCGATGTACCAATGTCCGGCATATTCCGATTCCCATTCACTGTCGGATACATCGCTCGGCAACTGCGGTGCGATCTGCGTGTATTGCTCGCCGGTGGACGCGTTCGTCACGGAGATGTCGGTGATGTTCGTCAGATCCTGGTTGCGCAGTTTGAACGTCAGATACAGTTGCTTCCACGGTTTCGTGTCGCCGTCATCATTCTCGCGTCTCTTCAGCTGGTAGTCCAGATGTTCCGTGAACTTGATGTCGCCGTTGCTTTGCAGCTGCGCGTCAAAATCGACGGAACGGTAGCTTAGATCGGCTTCGTCGCCGGAGACGAAGAACAGCAGGAGCGCTACAACGAGCACCGCAACAAATGCGGCACCCGCCGCGAGCAGTCCTCCACGGACACGTTTCGCATCCATATACCATCACCCTTTCTTCCTGCGTATACCGTGTGCCACTCGTATATGCGTATCGCACATGTCAGCGTCCTCCGAACGAACCACCGCCGGAACCACCGCCACCGCCGTCGAAACCGCCACCGGAGAAGGAACCGCCGGAACCACCGCCACCGAAACCCGAGCCACCGGAGGACGGTGCCGCCATGGAAATCGTGTTGCGCACGTCGGCGAAACTGGAGCTGAGCTGCGCGCCGAAATCGCCATAATTCGCACTGAACACCGACGCGGCGGCAACACTTGCACCCACCGCAGCGCCAGTGGACGCGCCCATAACGCTGCTGGAATGCAACGGCATGTACATGTACGACGAAGCGGCATGCTCATCCAGCCACTGAGGATCGGCCACTTCCGGATATGCTTTGGTCAGCTGCGCCATCACCTTGTCGGAAATGCCGAATGCGGTGGCATACACCATATATCGGCCCCACAATGTCATATCAAGCACGCCACGGTCACTGAAATCACTGAAATCAAGCAGATAGCGCTTCAGCCCAGCCACTTGGCCACCATATTTCTGACCATTGTCGGTCAATGCATGATATTTGCCATACACCAACGCGAATGCGCAGGCCAGCACGACAGGCACACAGATGCTCATCGTCACTGCGATCTCACCTCTCTCCGCGTACTGCACGCCCTTATAGAACGCGAAAACAAGACCAAGAATGCCGACCAGATTATTCAGGAATCCCCTCGATGAATCAACGGCGCGCAGATTGTCGAATTCCGTGGAGCAGGCGGTATCGAAATCCTGTAGCAACTTGTAGCCCTTTTTGTAGTGTTTGAACGCCTTGTTCATCTGTTTGAGATCGAATACCTGCGTATCCCTCAACCGTGAAGACGCTTTGAGCAGGATGTCAAGCGCCGCATGTTCGGATGAGCTCAGCAGCAGCGAACCGATGTCATTGCGCGCCACCGGCATGATGACGATGGTGCTGGTCTTCTTCATCTTGCGTGCGGTTGCGGCGTCGGAGCCGAGCCTGCCCGCCACTGATGCCGCGTTGGTCGTGGTCAGGTCGATGCCGTCATACAGTTTCGCCGGTCCGGGATAGATGGCGATTGCCCCTTTTGACGCGAGCGACATCACAGTGGAGGACATTTGCCGATTGACTAGTTTGTCGCCTTTTTTTATTTTGCCTGAACCGAGAATCGAAGATGACGCGCTCATGACATCATTCATCCGTGCCGCGGCGGCCGGACTCATGTAGGGCAAATCGCGGTAATATTCGACATCGCCTTTGTATTGCGACTTACGGAAGCTGGTGATACCGAGGTACAGCGATCCCATAATGAACGCCAGGCCGATCAGGGCCGAGACAGCCCAACCGGTCACTCGCTTGACCGCTTGATCATGCTGTTTATCGCGCCATTCCTCCTCTTTCTGAGTTTCGCTATCGATGAGCTCTTGCTTGTGGTTGCCGCTTATCTTGCGTTCCACACCTTGCGATTTCGAGACATCGAACATGGCCACGACGTCCAGATAGTCGCCTGCACGCACGTCATCGGCCGAGAAGAGCAGCGACCCGTTCTTGCCGCGTTTCGCGGTGGACGTGTTCTTGGTATGCAACCATGCCCAAGAATTCTTCTTGGTGACGCCGTCTGGGAACGTGACCTTGCCGGTCACCTTGCCAATCGGAATCTGGTTTGTCGTGCCGAATGGCTCCCATTGGAAAGAGACGACGTCGTCATAGGCGGTGCTTACGCCATGCATGGTCATGGACACATCGAATTTGAGGCTGTCAGCGGACGCAGTTTCCGGAATGTTCCAGCCGATTTCCAAAGTCTTATCGGATGAGGAGTCAGCTTTCAAACCATCTGTTTCAGGATTGAACGGTTGGGGATCTCTGAGTACGCTGACATCCGCGATATACCACTGACCTGCGTGTTCAGCGTTCCAATCGGTGACATCATTGGGATTCACAAATCTACCTTGGATGTACGTTTCGTTGTTGGTGACATCCTTCACGCTGATATCACTGATATTCGTCAGATTATTGGCTTTTAGCGTGTACTGCTGGTACATCTGTTTCCAATCAAAGCCACGGTCATTCAGCTTCATATCAATATGCTGCGTGACTTTGAGGTCGCCATTCTTAAGCACCATAACATCGTAATCGAGCGTACGATAGCTCAAATCTGGTTCGACGTCGGACGTCAAATTCACATCCAGAAAAGTGACGCCCAACAGCAGCGCGGCCGCGACCACCGCAGACAGCATACCGATCAGCGCACGTCTGATATTCATAAGTTCTCTCTTGACCCTCTATGCAGGCAGTCCGCGAGAAGCCGACATACCGTATAGACAAAAAGGGAGTACCGGCGAAGTATCCACCCCGTCAGCGCTCCCCTTCTTTTGTATGGAAATGCTGTATGGAAACGCTCAGAACTTGACCTGCGGAGCCTGACGGTCCGCTTCGTCGACCTGGAAGTACGCCGCCTGCTCGAAGTGGAACAGTCCGGCGATGATGTTGGTCGGCACGACCTCGATCTTGGTGTTGTACTTCTGCACCACATCGTTATAGAACTGGCGGGCGTAGGCGATTTTCTCCTCGAGCGCCTTGAGCTGGGCCTGCAGGTCCAAGAAGTTCTGGTTGGCCTGCAGCTGCGGATACGCTTCGGCCACGGCCTGGAGGTTCATGATCGCGCGGCTCAGCTGGTTTTCGGCTTGGATGCGCTGTGCCACATCACCGGACTGCGCCGCCTGGAGTGCGCTGGCGCGGGCCTGGGTCACCTGTGTGAACACCTGCGATTCATGGGCAGCGTACCCCTTGACGGTCTCCACGAGATTCGGGATGAGGTCGGCGCGCTGCTTGAGCTGCACGTCGATCTGCGCCCAGCCGTTTTTGACGCGATTGCGCAATGTGACCAGACCGTTGTAGGCGGACACTCCCCACAGCACTATCAGGACGATGACAATGAGTGCAATAATGCCGAATATCATGTGAAAATCCTTGCTTCTTTGCTTGTTTATTTGTCTAATTTTCGCATGAGGGCTACACATTTCGTTGTATTGTCGGTTTTTCCATGCACCCGTAAATCGATTGATGCCAATATTCGCACAGCATGTCGAACGTACGAAAAACCCACCCCTTACGGAGTGGGTTTTTCGTTAGATTACCTATCGGCTTCGCTGCGAAGGATCCGTGAGAAAACGTCAATCTTCGAATGCTGAGCCGTCAAGCGAGAAGCCCAGTGGGCTTCTCGTAGGTGAAGTGAGCAGCTTCGCTGCGAAGGATCCGTGAGAAGACGTCAGTCTTCGAACGGATCAAAGTCGCGGCGCACGCGGCGACGCGGACGCTCGGAGCGCTCTTCGCGATCGGCACGGTACTCGTCGTAGTTCTCGTCGGCGGCGTAACGCGGATTGCGGTCATCACGGCGGCCACGGCCGCCGCGACGGTCGGAACGACGGTCATCACGGTCGTAGTCGCGATCGTCACGATCGGAACGACGGCGACGCGGACGATCATCGTAGTCACGGTCGTCACGATCGGAACGGCGATCGTCACGACGGCCACGGCCGCCACGACGGTCATCACGATCGGAACGGTCGCCATGCTCGCGGCGAGGTGCGGAGGATTCCTGATCCTCGAAGCCCGGGATGGCAAGGGAGATCTTGCCACGATCGTCAACACCCTGCACGACCACCTCAACGGTGTCGCCTTCCTTAAGCACGTCTTCGACGGCGTCGATGCGCTCGCCGTTGGCGAGGTTGCGGATCTGGGAGATGTGCAGCAGACCGTCGGTGCCCGGGGTCAGGTTCACGAAGGCGCCGAAGGAGGTGGTCTTCACGACCTTGCCGTTGTAGGTCTCGCCGGCTTCCGGCACGTGCGGGTTGGCGATCTGGTCGATGATGGCCTTGGCCTTCTCGGCCGCTTCGCCGCCTTCGGAGGAGATGAACACGGTACCGTCATCCTCGATGGCGATCTCGGCGCCGGTGTCCTCCTGGATCTGGTTGATCATCTTGCCCTTCGGCCCGATAATCTCGCCGATCTTGTCGACCGGAACGGTGGTGGTGATGATGCGCGGGGCGTACTCGCTCATCTCGGCCGGACCGTCGATGCACTCGTTGATGAGGTCGAGGATCGTGGTGCGGGCCTCGTGAGCCTGCTGCAGGGCACCAGCCAGGATATCGGCCGGAATGCCGTCAAGCTTGGTGTCGAGCTGCAGGGCGGTGATGAACTCGGAGGTGCCGGCGACCTTGAAGTCCATGTCGCCGAACGCGTCCTCGGCGCCCAGGATGTCGGTGAGCGTCTTGAAGACGTGCTGGCCATCGACGTCACCGGAGACCAGACCCATCGCGATACCCGCGACCGGGGCCTTCAGCGGCACGCCGGCGGCGAGCAGCGACAGCGTGGAGGCGCACACGGAGCCCATCGAGGTGGAACCGTTGGAACCGATGGCCTCGGAGACCTGACGGATGGCGTACGGGAACTCCTCGCGGCTTGGCAGCACCGGCACGATGGCCTTCTCGGCGAGGGCGCCGTGGCCGATCTCGCGGCGCTTCGGGGAGCCGACGCGGCCGGTCTCACCGGTGGAGTACGGCGGCATCTCGTAGTTGTGCATGTAGCGCTTGGACTGCGGGCCAGAAAGCGCGTCGATCTGCTGCTCCATCTTGAGCATGTTCAGCGTGGTGACGCCCAGAATCTGGGTCTCGCCGCGCTGGAACAGGGCGGAGCCGTGCACGCGCGGCACGATGTCCACCTCGGCGGACAGGGTGCGGATGTCGCGCAGGCCACGGCCGTCGATGCGGTAGTCCTCGGTGAGGATGCGGCGGCGCACGATCTGGCGCTGCAGCTCCTTGAACGCGTTGCCGAGTTCCTTCTCCTTCTCGGCATCGTCCATGTCGGTGAACTCGTTCGCGAGCACCTCACGCACGTGCTCCTTGATCTCGTGGATGCGGTCCTGGCGCGGCAGCTTCTCCGCGATGGACAGCGCCTCGTTGAGGTCCTCGTGGGCGATCTCGTCGATGCGGGCGTACAGCTCGTCGGTGTACTCGGGGAACAGCTGGAAGTCCTTGGTCTCCTTGGCTGCCTTCTCCTTGAGCTCGTTCTGGGCTTCACAGATCACCTTGATGAACGGCTTGGCGGCTTCAAGACCGCCGGCGACGACTTCCTCGTCCGGCTTGGTCTGGCCTTCGTCGTAGATGAGGTGCCAGGCGTTCTTGCCGGCACCGGCTTCGATCATGGCGATGGCGACGTCACCGTTCTCGATGACACGGCCGGCGACCACGATCTCGAACACGGCGCGCTCACGCTCGCTCCAGCGCGGGAAGGCGACCCACTGGCCGTCGATCAGCGCCAGACGCACGCCGGAGACCGGGCCTTCGAACGGCAGGCCGGAGATCATCGTCGAAGCGGAGGCCGCGTTCAGGGCGATGACGTCGTAGGCGTCGTCGGGATCGATGGACAGCACGGTCTCCACGACCTGCACTTCGTTGCGCAGCGTGTGCGGGAACAGCGGGCGCAGCGGACGGTCGATGATACGGCACGCCAGGATCGCCTCGGAGCTCGGGCGGCCTTCACGGCGGAAGAACGAGCCCGGGATCTTGCCCGCGGCGTACATCTTCTCCTCCACGTCGACGGTCAGCGGGAAGAAGTCGTAGTTCTCCTTCGGGCTGGAACCGGCGGTGGTGGTGGACAGAATCATCGAATCATCGTCAAGATAGGCTGCCACCGCGCCATCCGCCTGCTGCGCGAGACGACCCGTCTCGAAGCGCAGGGTTCGTTTTCCGAACGAACCATTGTCAATAACGGCCTCCACGGCCTTGATTTCGGGACCCTCCATAGGGTTCCTCCTTTTTTCTATTGTCTGCTGATATCTGTAATCCACATCGAGACGCCGAAATCCCGATTTGTTCAAGCTTGTCGGCTTTTCTCATTGACGCGGCCCGTCCCGGACCGCACCCGTTCATTCCAGATTCTTCTTCATCATCGGCCCTCAACCGCCGGGCCACAGTATGTCATCCGCGAATTCGCAACATCCTCATCCACATGCCGATATGCAAAACGCCCGAGCAAGGAATGCCCGGGCGAAAGTTCTCTTATCGACGGAGACCGAGACGCTCAATCAGGGAACGGTAACGGTTGATGTCAACGCGCTTGAGGTAGTCAAGCATACGACGACGGTCACCGACCATCAGCAGCAGACCACGACGGGAGTGGTGATCGTGCTTGTGCTCCTTGAGGTGCTCGGTCAGATCAGCGATGCGCTTGGTGAGCAGAGCAACCTGGACCTCCGGGGAGCCGGTGTCACCCTCGTGGGTAGCGTAAGTCTTGATGATTTCCTGCTTTTCCTCAGCCGTAAGTGCCACGGCATCCTCCTTATATTGCTGCGCGGTGCTGCCGGCCCAATACCGGCGCGCTCTCTATCCGCGGGCGAAACACGCCAAGGGAACATCTTACACGACGTCCGGACCAAAATCGCCGGCCGATATTTCCGGTCCCCCGCCGACGGCCGTTCTTCACGTCACGCCATGGACGCGAGCAGGCCTCCGAACAACACCACGGCAAGCGCGACGAGTTCGATTGCGAAGAACAATAGGAACGAGGCCCAGCTGCGTGTGAGGACGTTGAGCTTCGATTCCTTCTTGATGCACACCAGCAGGCCCACCCAGAGCACCGCGTAGACCGCGACGCCGAAACCGGCGGCGATGATGCCGAGATTCGCGGCGTTCGCCAGTCCGGCCGCCTCACCGTACATCACGTAGGTGGCGTTCCAGAAGTTGAAGCTCAGCAGGCACATGCCGGCGACGAATTGCTCCGCGGCAAGGCCGATCACGAAAATGGCCCCCCACAGCCATTTCTTCGCGTCCGCGACCATCAGTCCGAGTCCGGTGAGCGCCACGATGGTCACCGTCCATGAAATCAGCGCCACGCCTTTGGGATCGAGGAAATTCAGGTTCGCCACCATCCATGAGGCGTCCCGCACCGCGATATCGCGCCCCCACCAGTACGGCGCGATCATGGCCAGCAGCACCAATGCCATGAACAGAATCCAGCGGACCGGATGCGATTTGCGGCGTTCGATGTCGGCCAAGGACAGGTCCGACGGTTCGATGGACGCCGTCGGGTGCTTGGAGACGTCGACGGTCTCGACCACGCCATCCACGACTTCCGTTGCCTTGTTGCGTTCCTTCTGACCCATGTTCCGCTCCGTATATATTGCGATATCTTGCGATTGCGCCGCCGCACGCCGCGGCCCGTTCCAGCATACCCGGGCAATCGTATGCCCGGGCATACGGATATACGAAAGGCGTGCCTTGAGGCACGCCTTCTTCTCTGATGCTGTTGTGGAGCGGATGACGGGAATCGAACCCGCGTAATCAGTTTGGAAGACTGAGGCTCTACCATTGAGCTACATCCGCGTGTTGCCGCTACGTCCGAAGCCGACACGAAACGACTCGAGCTATTATACACATCCCACCAACTTTTGCAAGCGGGAATGGCATTTCAGATTTCGAGCATGACCACGGCAGAGGCGATCGGCCCGTCATGGCTTATGGAGATGGAGATATCGTACGACTGGCGCACCGGATCCAACGGCAGGCCCAACGACTGCTGCACCTTGCGTTGCACTTCGGAAGACAGTATGACGCGCGGCACGCCGTGGGAATCGTCGAGAATTTCGATGCGCACCCATGGGAAGTTGTCGAGCGTGTACGGATATGCGACTTCGGCGCCGTCTTTCGCATGCCGCGAAATGGCCGCGCACCACGCTTTCAGGAACGCCTCCTTGCCTGCCCAGCGGGCGGCGAGGTGCACCGCCTCGTCATCATGCTTGAGCTGCGACCGTTGCGCCGTCTGCCATATCTCGCGCATGGAGAACAGACTGCGCATACGCGTCCCCGGCTCATTCAGCTGCTTGGCGAACGCAGGCACGTCAACGACGTCATGCCCTAGACCCAGCATTCCTCCGCCTTCCTAGGAATTATTAATCGGGGTTACCCCGGGAATGCCCCGACCATGTCATATGGAAAAGGGCGATACATCTGTGCAGAAGTATCGCCCTTTTCTTATCAGGCCGTCATCATTTGCCCATATTTAGGACAGATTTCGACGTAGCCGTCTCACGCTTCGAAATAGCCGGTGGACGCGAGGCGCGCGTTCGGATCGAGCAGCATGGCCTTCTCCACCTCGTGCGCGTCGTAGCCGCGGCCGTCCTCGTGGAAGCGGCGGTTGTCGATC
>ERZ773195.2257-NODE-2257-length-12523-cov-282.590151_pt1 | contig 12523 bp, 16 predicted proteins | sample MGYA00580530_ERZ773195 | MGnify/ENA primary metagenome ERZ773195 (study PRJEB29015, sample SAMEA2737751) | human gut metagenome | biome: human gut; feature: human-associated habitat; material: faeces | place: China | collected 2012 ...
CTGTAAAAGGCTAGAAGGTTCCGGAAATCCAAAGTATAATTTTTAAAGTTGAACCCTATAAAAGTGAACGCAATGGAACATAATTTTAGTGATTTCTGTATGGAGGAGCATCCGCAGGTTAGAGCCTACAATAATGGCTTCGAAAGTTTGACAGTAGTAGAGTTAATTTCTATGATTATTGGTCCTGGTACCAAGCGCAATGTTGAACAAGCTCGTCAGATTTACAACGTGATGGGACAAAGTTTGAGAAACATCGCCAAGGCAAGACCAGAAGAACTTCAGGTAGTACAAGGGATAGGAGACAACAAGGCTATGGCTCTTCAAGCTGCTATGGAATTGGCAAAGCGTTTCCATTTGGAGAAAATGGGTGAAAGACCAGACTTGAGTAGTAGCCTTGCTATCTACAACTTTCTTCATCCTATTATCGGCAACTTAGACCATGAACAGGCACACTTGTTGTTGATGAATCAAAACTTCAAGTTGATTAAGGATGTGAAGATAAGTGAGGGTGGTTTGACTGAAACTGCTGTGGATATTCGAATGATAATCCGAGAAGCAACGCTCAATAATGCAACGATTATAGCTTTCGCTCATAATCATCCTAGCAATTGCCCTACTCCAAGCAAGGCAGATGACTTTTTGACACAACAAATAGCTAAGGCTTGCGAGTTGATGAGATTGTTCTTCATGGACCATGTTATCATCGCCGACGGAACGTATTATTCTTATCATGATAAGGGAAAACTTGATAATTGAGATAGGGAGGGTAAAATCCTCCCTATTAGTAAAGAAATGTTTGAAATAACTTGCAAGTTACGAAAAAGTTTCGTAACTTTGCCATCAAATTAAAGTAAAATGACAACAAGAGAAGATAGAGACAAAGCAAAGTCTGCAAGGGAAATGCTGAGCAAGTATTTCTTTAGCCTAAGTATAGCAACTTATACGGGTGCAGTTATGGGTACATTGGCATCAATGTTAGGTTTGTTGAAGGGCACAGATTTGGATTCGGGTGTGATAGGAACTGTGGCAATATTTGTTATTGGCTCGATTTTGACGGTGATATTTGCTTTCGTTGGAAATAAGATTATTAAAGGTAAATAAAAATATTACAATTATGATGTTAGCATTATGTTTTGCATGGTTTACACTCTTGGCTGGTGCATTCCTTATTTGGCTATATACCCCAAAGGGAAAAAAATGGTTACAGGAACTTTAAACGTTTTCTTGGAATATTAGTCATATGGAAGGATTTGCATTGGTAATGTGTATAGGTGCCGTAATTGGCACAAGTTTAGTGATTTGGCTCAATACCAAGTCCGGGCAAAAGTGGATTGATAGTTTATAAAAGTTTGGAAACAGAAATATAGAGGTGGCAAATAATTTTGCTGCCTCTATATTTTTCGGCTGCTCCCTCTTCGGTCGCAGCCAACAGACGAACCGTTCAGCTTCGTCTGTAAAGTGGTATCGCCGATGGGTGTCTTAGCAGATGTTCCAAATAGCGGCTGTTTGGATCATTTGCGCTTTTCTTATATCTATGGCTTCGCTTTATTCCCTTTCTCCTGACTTTCATCCATCCTCGGCTTCACTGAGTTCTCTTGAAAGTTTGGAGAAACTGCACTATGATGCCATAGAGCAGCAAGGGAGATAGGTCAAACCTTCATGTGGGGCTTTGCCACCACGCCCCTTGGCGATGGCATACATGTGGAGAGGACTTTTCTTTCAGGGTAGGCTTGCTTCCGTTTTTGGCGAAGATGGACTTCCTTCCCATCTCCACCTATTTTGAAAGCCAGGCTACCCCTCTCTCCAAGCTACATGGCCATGCCATTCTCCTCACAAGTGTGCCATCCTCGATTCCCCAAGATTCTATAGTCGAAGCTGTGGAACCTTGTCCCCTGTCAGCATCGATGATGGTGCCATGGAACTAAAGGGAGAGCGGTTGGCTTGTCCTGGATGTCCTAAAGGATATGGTGGACAAGCCGATTGTTACATTTTCTTATATGGTTCTATATTTATATTTTTATTTTCTTATTTGTTTATATAATTATATATCTATATAAGAACGTAACTCGCTCTTTATAAGCCTCTTTTCTATTGTATAGATTACCAATTGTTGTAGAACGTATATATTTGAATGTTTGTAGTCTTTTTGTTTTTTTTTGAGTTGTTTCATGGTAACAGTCTTCTTGATGGTGATACTTCTTGTTCTTGGTATTGTCGTCTAGATTAAATCCTTTCGATTTTGGTATTACTCTTCTAGAACAAAATGGCGATGTTTGTTCTTTTATGTTCCAATGTCAAGGAGCTGTTTGATTTCAGGGCACCTTTTTCTGTGTTATGTTTTGGCATCTTCGTGCAAACTTGATTTTGTGTATAGATGTTGCTCTGCGTTATCTAAAACCAGTTGTGAAATCAGTAGTTCTGATGCGTTCAGCTAATTTTTATAATCCTGTTAACGACCATTTTACTTTGCAAAGTTAGCCCAAGCGGTGTTGGCAAGGGCGCACATCCTGTTTGTCTCAATATCTTTTTCAGACTTTTTGGGTGCAGTTGCTCCGGTTTCAAAAACTCCATGCCCTATGGGTGAAAAACATATTGGACATCTCTTGCCGTGACTCACCTTCTCCTTGGTTGCTGTTTTTATGCACGTAAAATTAGTATTAACATTTAAAAATTACAATTATGAACGCAATGAACAATTTCACAATCTCTGGTTTCGTAGTAAATAACGCTGAAGTACATAACTTTGAGAAATCAAGCATCGCACGCTTCGGAATCTCATATAGAACCTCTGTGAAAAAGGATGACCAGGAAATCAAGCTCTCGGCTATCCTTAACATCGAGACATGGATTAAGAATGATGACACCGCCACCTTGGATTTGCTCCAGAAGGGTAAGTTGATAAAGGTTGAAGGATTCTTCAAAGCTGATACCTATACCAAGGATGGAAAGGATTTCCATGTCACCAAGATGACTGCCACCAAGATTGAATTGGTGCAAAAAACAGCAAAGGAGGCTTAGACCTCCTTTTGTTTCTATGTTCTACTTTTATTGGCGATATTTAAAAGGCTATTTTTTGAATAGCCTTTTTGACTGCTCGTTACTAAGTTGCTTATATCTAGTAGTTTATGCTTTATATCTATATATTGTTATAGATGTATATATTTATATGTCTATATTTTTATATAAACATATAGTCCTATAAGGATATAATGCTTTGTTACTATATTTATATAGGACAATATTTATATGGCTATATTCTACTTTTCTTATATCTATGTTTTCATATTTGTTTCTGTTGTTCGACCTCACTTTTTTATTGAAGCGGTAGCGTGCCGTCTGCCCTCCCTTGCTTTTTCCTGTGCAAAGTTATGGCGGCCCTGTCAGATGCCAAGTACCAGGGAGAGACCTCCTTATTTGGCTAAAACTTTCCTGGAAGCCTTCCGCAAATAATTCTTATTTGGGTATTCCAGAAAAGTTTCTACCAAATTTCTTGGCGTTCTGACTCCTATGGGCTGCCATCCTTTCTGCACGTAAAAAGGCTACAGGAGGCGAAGGACACGCTGAGGTATGATTAAAAAAAATATCGGATCGAACGAAACTAATAACTGTAAAAGGCTAGAAGGTTCCGGAAATCCAAAGTATAATTTTTAAAGTTGAACCGTTAAAACATAGTGATTATGGCAAAAGTAATAGACGAAAACATTCAGCGTCAGCTGGATAAGAAGATTAGTTTCTTCGTGAAATACTATCCTGCTCGCATTCAGAACGTCGGTGAGGATGCCAAGGCTGCAAGGCAGTTGGTATGGGCTTTCAAAGATTCTCGTGATTCTGCTTATGAGGAAGTAGCTCAGATGACTGCCAAGCACTTGAAAGAGGAATATGGCGAGAAAGTAAAAAGTATGGTTTTGGTTTGTGTTCCGACGAGTAAGAAGGAGAATTACCAAAGCAGATACATGATGTTCTGTAATAGAGTCAGTGAACTTACCGGCATAGGCAATGGCTTTTCTCATGTGTGCGTGCTTCAAGACCGATTGGATGTTCATAACCATCGAAGAGGTAAGAAAAAGACGGAACGCCAAGCGCAACTTATTGACTTGGACACTTACTATTTCAAGGACAAGGAGATATGTGTGTTTGATGATGTTGTCACCACAGGCAAAAGCTATGCGGATTTTGCTAACAAATTGGAGAATAGCGGAGCACACGTTTTGGGTGGCATGTTCTTAGGTAAAACTTTTTATAGATATAATAGACAATGATTGAAAAGTATGAAAAATGGTGTTCCGTAGCATTTACGGGACACCGATTCATCTCTTCTGATAGGGTGGAAGAGGTGAAGGAGAGTGTAAGAAATGAGATTCGCTTGCTTTATTCCAAGGGATTTCGTAATTTCTTTTGTGGAATGGCTCTAGGCTTTGATATGCTTGCTGCTGAAGAGGTGCTGAAACTGAAGGAGGAACTTCCAGACATCCTTCTTGTTGCCACTGTTCCATATCGGGAGCAAAACGAAAGATGGGGCGCCAATCAGAAGAAACGTTATCTGGAGATTTTGGAGATAGTGGATGATGTTATTGTGTTGAGTGAGCATTATTACAATGGCTGTTTTCTCAAACGCAATGATTTCATGTTAGATCATGTTGCAGTTTTGCTTGCATACTTTGATGGAAAGCCTAAGGGTGGAACTTTTTATACTGTAAGAAATGCAAGGAGGTTAGGCTTGCAAATTTCTAATCTGTTTTGATGGTTATCTTTTGGATAGGTATTGCTAAAAAGGTAATGCCTATCCTTTATATCTAACTTGTTGATGTAATTGGATAATTCTTTTATATTCTCATTTGCCTATTATGTGAGATGGCGTATCTGTGTCTTTTTGTGGGGGTGAATATGCCATATAGTTGTTATTTGGAATATTATTGTTTTCTTTTTGTTCCTATAGTCTATAGGTGGATAGAAAAAGAATATGTTAAATAAAAAGGTATATCGTGATTATGCAGCCGTTTCTATCTAATTTATATACTTTTGCGATGAAATTTTCAATTAAAACAATGATTTATGAAATTTAAAAAGGTATTATTATTAGCGTTGCTTTGTTCCTCTGTCCTGGTGGGGTGCGAGGAACATCCTTCATTCAAGACTTCCGTAGATGCTGTGGAAGGTTGCAAGAAGGAGCTAGCAGAGTTGAAGGAAATGGATGATGTATCTGTGGAGAATCTAGCAAAAGCTACCTCTGCATGGCTGGAAATACAAGATTCGGCTTATAGTGTATTCTCTCGTGACACTACCATCAATCTAAGAAGCCCTGTTGCCATGGCTTACTTTGTTGTGTCGGATTCTATACGTGGAGAACTCAAAAGACTGGCGTTTGCCAATCCTCGTTCTCTTCGTGATGTCATGTATCTTAAATTGAATACGGCAACGGCAAGAAAGAAGATAGAAAAGTCCGATGTGTATAAGGAGGCATTGGATTTCTATGACAAGCTCGATAAGCAAGATACTTATCCAAACTTGACAAAGACACTTATTGTGTATTCGGCTTTGCTGCATAATGCCAAGCCTTTCAAGCATGAAAGTGAACTTCTTGGATTCATCTCTGAAGAAGATAGATGCTTTCGTTCTTTGATGAAGTTTTTGAGTCAGGTTTCTAATGAGCAACTGCAGCAGCTTACTGATGCTACTGCTAGCATCTTCGATGGATTGTATTCTTCAGTCGGCAGAAAAGTTGATGATGTCAATGATCGTACAATGCTTTATCTTACCATGCGTTTCAATCGCCGTATCGTTCAAAATGCCTTGGCTTGCAAGCAAGATGTGGAGAATGGAAAGAAGCTTAGTCATCTCCAGAGGGCTAACTACAGATGGATGCTCATTCAGCCGTTCATGGCTATTGATGACTATTCTACTGCTGCGCTAACAAGTAAGCAAAAGGAGGAACTTCTTGACATGTCAAATGAACTTCCTATGTTGCTGAACAAATTGGAGTTGGAAAAGCAGACTAAGGAGGAAGAAGATAATTTTACAAAAGTCCTTTCCGAATATTTCTTGAAATCGTATTTGTCAACATCTTTATAATAATAAAAACATGAACGAACTTATAGACTATACTCTCATCGAGAATGAGATTTTGAAAGATTCAATCTCTGATTTCCTCTCGGAAATTAGAGAAAAATCACCTGAATACTTCAATTCCCTTGGTGTGAAAACAGTATTGCACCATGGCTATGCAGAAGTGTTTGTACTATTGAACAAGCAAGTGATGATGGAACATTTGGTGGATGAGCTGGCTAATGTGTTGGGCATCCATGTTCTGTATGCCGTCCGAGATAATAAAGGGCAGACATATAAGGCTGTGGCTTATTCCGTTCCTGTGGAAAACAAAATGTATGTCATTCATCTGGCTTCACAACAACATGGTGTCATAGAAAACATGACGGTCAACTTCTATGATAGCTTGGAGATCATGTACAAGCAGGTTTGTAAGGAATTTACCAACATGCCGAAGTTTGATATGTTTATCCTTGAAAAGGAAAAGTACTCGGATGTCATAAACAGTTTCTATTAAAAAGTGTTGAGGTATGTTTGCAATAACATTGAAGGTGATATTGGCTTTTGTGCTCACGGCCATTCCTTTTGCTTTTCATCTCTGGGTGAAGCCGAGACAAGCGTCCTCTACCAAGTGGGGAAACTTATACTCCGTGCTTTCTGCTATTTATGAAAGGATGAAACATAGTGACAATGCAAGAAAGTTCTTTACACGTGTTTTCTTGATAGTCCTCCTGTTTGTTCAGTACGTGGATTTTGAAGCAGCGAACGCTGCCAATCTTCTTAGTAATGAATTAGCTCAGGGAAGAGTAACGATGACAGGTCAGATTGTAAATGTAGCTGACCTGTCGTTGCTAGACAATATGTTTGATAGTGGGGAAGAGATAGCTGATTATTTCTATCCATTCCAAACACCAATTTTCCTTTCTGTGGGGGGCTTGATGGTAGTTAGTCTGATGTTCTATTATCGGATTTCGGATAAGGTTCTATCCTTTCTGCATGGCAACAATATGGCATTTTCTCTAGTAGCACAAACTGTCATTTTTGTCATGGCTGGCCATTGTGGACAATACTTGTGCGCAGCGGAAACTGTGTTCATCATATTGATGGCTGCTGCCGTTTATCCAGATAAAACAGGCGAGGGAGTGCCAGGAGGAAGAAAAGGAATAGAGTATTCAAAAAAGGAAGAATTGTTTTGGAAAAACGCAGAGAGAAAAGCTGCTTAGTTTTCTAACAATGGAAAAGATTGTGAAGGTATTGCACTTCACAGATTTTCCATATAAAATATGATGTAAAAAATAGTTATGAATGACAATAAAAAAGTACAAGGTATAGATAGCAAGATATGGGAATTGTCTGATGAGATAGTTCTTCCGATTAATGTCTTCATCTATCTGGCCAATGACAGGGCTTACAACAACCCACAGCGTCTTTCAAAGATTCAAGCCTTTGTGGATTTGGTGGATCATTATCTGGATTCTCTTCAGAATGAGCAGGACGCTGCACTTAATATAGCAAAACTGTCAAGGCGTTGGAATTGGACACGCCCAACGGTTATAGCTTATGTCAATAACCTCAAAGCAATGAATGCTTTTGAAGTGAAGGACTCGAAGGAAGGAAAGAACGTTTCGATTAATCCGAATATTCTTTCTTCTCCAAGGTGGGGCAAAGCATCCGGTGGCAGAGAAAGCGGAGACTCCCTACAGTCTCGACCAACCCAGCCACATCTCTCTTCCGATGAAACGGAAGAAAACTCTGTGACAGAAAAATAAAAATATTCACATAGAAAGGATTCTTTACAAATGCGCTTGCGCATGGGCGGATTTTTTTCTCTGCTCTAGTAGCCTAATACGGAGTTTCTGCAAAACTCACTGTAACCCCCAAAAATGAAAAGTAATTCATTTTGACATTCGTGCGGCAAGCCGTGGGGATTATTAGGCTCAGGGACTTCTTCCCTAAGAACCCTTCTTTAAAGCAAATAACATATGGCAGGAGCAAAAAATGTAATAGACATGAGACCGGGAAAGGGCTTTACCACTTCCCAAAGTAATGAACACCTCAGAGTTTTCTCTGATAAGGATAGAGCTAAAAAGGCTCAGTGGAATTATGACCCTTCTCGTGAACACCTTAACTTTGAGATTGGGAAAGGTGGGGTTGTTATGAAAGTCAACAAGATGAAATCAATACCCCAGAGGATTGCAGAGAACTTGGAGGCTCGTGGAATAAAAGACCCAAACTTGTCTTTGATAAATCAAGGCAAAAGGCCTTACTTTAAGACTGTTGCTAATTTTATTCTGGGAGGAAACCGAGAGGTCATGCGCAACTTGGCGTTTGGAAACCAAAATGTAAATTGGGAGCAAGGAGCTGACAATACCCAGTTGAAACGTATGCCTGAGATTGAGAATTGGGCGAAAGATGCTTATCGATTTATGTGTAAAAAATATGGTGAAAAAAACATAGCTGCTTTTGTAGTGCATCTTGACGAGGCTAACCCACATATTCATTGTACTGTTTTGCCTATTACTCCAAAGGAAAAGTTTTCTTTCTTGGGGGTATTCCTTGATGGACATGATGACAAGGAGGCATTGTCTAGACACATGACTAATCTTCATACCGAGTTTGCCGATGAGGTTGGAATAAAGTATGGATTGGAACGTGGTGACAGCATCAAAGAAACAGGTGCCGAACATCGCACGACCGAAGAGTACCGTGAGCGACTTTGGAAGGAAGCACAGCAAAAAGAAGCTGAGGTGGAGGAAAACAACAAGACCATCGAAGGTAATAAAAAAACTATCGATACCCAGAACAATATCATGGATTCCCAAAGCCGAGAAATCAAACATGCGGCAGCTCGTTTGAAGGCCTTGCAGACTATGATTAAGAATCTTCAAACCCATAAGTTGGATTTGGAAGGTGAGGTGAAAAAGTTGGAGCGTGACTTGGAAAGCGGTAAGATTACTAAAGAAGAGGCAGACCGTAAACTTGCACAAATCAACGCTGATATTGAAAAGACAAAAGAAAAAATTGCCGACAAAATAGAAAAGTTGAAAATCGCCCAACGTCAACTAGACATTATCGAAGAAAAGAAGAATAACTTAGAGGAGAAGGCTGCTATGGCTGAAGAAAAAGCGATGGAAGCTGAAAAGAAATATAATGAAGTGAAGGCTAAAATAGACAAGAAAACTCCTGCTTTCAACAAACAGGTGATGCGTGAGATGCAAGCTCTGGGTTACCACCTTGGTGCCATCGATACTCAAAATAGATTGGAAAAGTATAATGAGTTCAAGGCTCAATTACCTGATGAACAGCGTGAGTTCTTGGACAGTACTGTTGGCAAAATTTGGGATGGTTCCTTTATGGAACAAATTGCAGAGAATACATCTGCAGTTTGCTCGGTCGCCACAGCTCTCTTCATGGGCTACCTTGATAGCGCAACGACCATTGCAGCTAGTCATGGTGGAGGTGGAAGTCCTGGCTCAGGATGGGGTAAGAAGGATGACGAGGATGACCTCGCTTTCCGTCGCAGATGCTTTGGAATGGCGATGCACATGATGAAGTCTGGAAACAAGCAGCAACGAAAACGCTGATGCGGCTCTTATAGGAGAATATAGAGATATACTTATATAAAGGTATGGTTATAGGAATCTTTCTTTATTTTGTTATTTTCCTATATTCTTCTATAATACTATGTGTATATAATGCAATAATTATAGGTTTATTTGCTTATATCTTTATTGTTTTATATAACGTACTGCAACAATATAGAATAGAGAAAGGTAAAACATATATATATTTTGCAAGTGAGATGACATGATGGAAATTTTAGATATTTTACATCCAAATTTGAAAGATTGCATGGTGTCAAATTATATAGTTAGAATAATGTAACAATGAAGGAATATAAAGTCGGTGAGAAATTCAAATTTCAAGATATGCTCTTGGTGGTGGTTGAGACAAAGAAGCCAACCTGTACTGGCTGCTTTTTTGAGGGTAAAATTGTGGAAACATTAAGGTGTGCATCTTGTGAGCGTTCAGACCACAAAAATGTAATCTTCAAGAAAATTGAAGGGTAGAAACAGCAAATAGTAAGTCTTTCTTTCTCTAGTTTAGAAAAAATGTTGTACCTTTGCGGTGCATCAAAAAGAAGATAGTATGGATAAAAATATGTTTTTAAATACAATACAGAAATATAAAGAACTGGGCATGTCTAATCTCATAGATTACGACAAGTTCTATTTATATTCCATCGTAACTCATTCCACCGCCATAGAAGGATCTACTATGACAGAGGTGGAGAATCAAGTACTGTTTGAAGAGGGCTTGGCAGCCAGGGGAAAGAGCATGGAAGAACATGTGAAAAATCTCAAAGAGGAAATCAAAAATTATAATTTGTCTCTAGGGGATGATTCTATGGAAGAGAGTGTTTCACAACATATGCATAGATAAAATGAAAGCATTGTTTCCTATAAAAAAGGAGTATGTCAAGAAGATTTTTGATGGCTCCAAGGCGTATGAATATAGAAAGTCCTTTTGCTCGTTGGAGGTAGATACTATCGTTATCTATGAATCAAGGGGAGAGGGGCTTGTTGTTGGTGAGTTTGAGATTGCGGATAGGTTATGTGATACTCCAAGAAATATATGGGAGAGAACAAAGGAGTATGCTGGTATATCGGAAAGTGACTTCTTTTCATATTTCGAAGGGAGAGACAAGGCTTGTGCTTATGTTGTCGGGAATGTCAATGTGTTCTTGAAGCCCAAAACTCTCCAAGACTATGGAATTGATGCTGTGCCTCAGAATTTTTGTTATATCAGATAAACTTAAATTAAAAAAAGTTATAGAATGAGCGGAATGTTATATTCATATAACTTTATTTTGTATCTTTGTTGCGTATATATAACATTATAAGCAATGACAAAGTTTACAAAAGCAAATTGGATGACCAGACAACTGGCGGAGAATCTTTGTGTAATGGGTGAGCAACTTAAAATGGCGAGAATGAGGAGAAACTTGACCATGGAAATTGTAGCAGCAAGAGCACAATGTAGTCGCCAAACTTTGGCAAGATTGGAAAGTGGCTCACCTGAAGTTTCAGTAGGGGTATTGGCACGTGTTTTGAATGCACTGCAGATGCCTGATGAGTTGTTGCTCATTGCTAAGAACGATGAGATGGGAAAGGTCATACAAGACATTGATCTAAAGAATAAAAAACGTGTAACAGGAAAATGACAATGGAAAAAATTAAGGTTGTTGCCGACTTTGATTGGCTTGAAAATGAGGAAACTATAGGACTTCTTGGGCATGAATCCCAGAGGGGGACAGATGTATATACCTTTGAGTATGATAAGGACTGGTTGAAAAGACATCCTTCTTTAAATCTAGGAAAGGAGCTGCAATCTTTTCCTGGGGTTCAATATAATCCTACAAGAAACAGGATATTTGGAACATTCTCTGATGCACAGCCTGACAGATGGGGACGAAGACTTATTGATTTGAGAATCCACCAGGAAATGAAAGACTCTGGAGAACGCGGGGTAAATATTTCTGATTGGGACTACTTAAAAGGAGTGGAGGATTCCTTAAGAATGGGTGCTTTTCGTTTCAAGGACATAGCTACAGATGCTTACATAAGTTATAATAAGTCATATTCAATTCCACCAATTTTGTTCTTGGATGAATTATTGGAGGCTGCAGGTCAGATAGAGAAGAGTGAGTTGAACAGAATGGAACCTGAATCAAGATGGATTCAGCGAATATTCCAACCAGGTTCTTCTATGGGAGGAGCTAGACCTAAGGCTTGTGTGAAGGAAGGTGAAGATTTGTATGTTGCGAAATTCCCTTCTGTAGGGGACGAGATAAACATTTCACGTTGGGAATATTTTGCCCATTCTATGGCTAAAGAATGTGGAATAGATGCTGCGGAGTGTAAGGTCGTTTCAAGTAAAGATAGCCGTGATGTCCTTTTGTCTAAAAGGTTTGACAGAACAGAGAATGGAAAGAGAATACACATGGCATCTTCTCTTACATTGCTGGGATTGAACGATGGAGATGGGGAAAGTACAGGAAAGGGGTATCTTGATATTGTGGATTTTATTGTGGCCAATGGCAGTGTTGACATGGAAAAAGAATTGGAGGAATTGTATCGCCGTGTGGCGTTCAATATTTGCATAGGCAACACTGATGACCATTTCAGAAATCATGCTTTCCTTTTGAAAAAGGATGGATGGCACCTGTCGCCAGCTTATGATATGAACCCTACCAACAAATATTACCATTCCTTGCTAATCGATGGTTATACCAATGAATCTAGCTTGGATGTACTTTATGAAGCCCATGAAAGCTATATGTTGGATGAGACAACTGCTAGAGGAATTATTAAGGATGTTACTCGCAATATGAGATATTGGGAGAGCATGGCTTTGAGATGCGGTTTGTCAAGAAGTGACCTAAAAGTTTTTCAAGAACGTATAGAAGAAGGGATGGAAT
>ERZ773195.2263-NODE-2263-length-12504-cov-2.474576_pt1 | contig 12504 bp, 10 predicted proteins | sample MGYA00580530_ERZ773195 | MGnify/ENA primary metagenome ERZ773195 (study PRJEB29015, sample SAMEA2737751) | human gut metagenome | biome: human gut; feature: human-associated habitat; material: faeces | place: China | collected 2012 ...
GAACGCTATCCGCGCGTTCAAGGAGATTCTGCTGCCGCGCGGCATCACCAATTTCGCCATCCGTCTGGATTCCGGCGACATTTCGTATTTGTCCAAGAAGGCGCGCAAAATGCTCGACGAGGCGGGTCTGCCGAACTGCAAGATTACCGCGTCAAACTCGCTGGACGAATACCTTATCCGCGACCTGATGATGCAGGGCGCGCAGGTGGACACCTTCGGCGTTGGCGAACGGCTGATTACGAGCAAATCGAACCCCGTTTTCGGCGGCGTGTACAAGCTGGCGGCGATTGAGGATGACGAGGGCAACATCATCCCGAAAATCAAGGTCAGCGAGAACACGGCAAAGATTACCAACCCGCACTTCAAGCGCCTGTACCGCCTCTACGACCGCGAAAGCGGCAAGGCGATTGCCGACGAGCTGACCCTGCGCGACGAGGTCATTGACCCGACGAAGCCGCACGTCATCTTCGACCCGAACGCGACGTGGAAGACCAAGGAACTGACCGATTTCACCGTGCGCGAACTGCAAGTGCCGATTTTCCAGAACGGCGAACTCGTCTACGAGCTGCCCGAACTGAACGACATCAAGGCATACTGCCGCCAGCAGATTCACACGCTGTGGGACGAAGTGAAGCGCTTCGAGAACCCTCACACCTACTACGTTGACCTCTCCCAGAAGCTTTGGGACGTCAAGCGCGGACTGCTGGAAGCCGCAAAATGCTGATTTTCCCCTTCGTATCGCGATAAGGAGGCGTTTTCCATGCGCGTAGAGCAGCAGAATCACCGGCTCATCATCCACGATTGCAGAAGCGAATGCTGGATTGACCCTTGGGGCAAGGGCAGTCTGCGCGTGCGCATGAGCACCGAGCCGGGCATGGACGACCACGACTGGGCGCTGACCGAACCGGTTGAAGCGACGGACGTCGTCATCCGCAGCGAAGTCATCGACACGACCGACCCGTGGTACAAGGGCGATGAGTGGGCGAAGTACCACCAAACCGGCACGGAATGGACGCTGACGAACGGCAAAATCACCGCGAAAATCTCCACTGAGGGGTGGATTACGTTCTTGAACCAGCGCGGCGAGGTGCTGACGGCGGAATATTGGCGCAACCGTGACCGCATCAACCGCTACTGCGTCCCGCTGCGCGTTCCGGCGCGTGAACTCAAGCCCATCCCCGGCGGCACGGATTTCTCCCTCACCGCGCGCTTCGAGGCGTATGACGACGAGATGATTTTCGGCATGGGGCAGTATCAGGATCGCCATTTGAACAAGAAAGGCTCTGTGCTGGAGCTGGCGCACCGCAATTCGCAATCAAGCGTGCCGTTCTTCGTGTCCAGCCGCGGCTACGGCTTCCTGTGGAACAATCCGGCAATCGGCACGGCGGCGTTCGGCACGAATGTGACGGAGTGGTCGGCAAAATCCACCAAAAAGCTGGATTATTTCATCACGGCGGGCGACACCCCGGCGGACATCGAAGCGAACTACACCGCCGCAACCGGGCGCACCCCTATGATGCCCGAATACGGCATGGGCTACTGGCAGTGCAAGCTGCGCTACCGGACGCAGGAGGAACTGCTGTCTGTCGCGCGCGAAATGAAGCGCCGCGGACTGCCACTGGATGCCATCGTCATCGACTTCTTCCACTGGACACGGCAAGGTGATTTCCGCTTTGAGCCGCGGGACTGGCCGAATCCGCAGGCTATGGTGGATGAGCTGAAAGCAATGGGCGTGGAGACGGTCGTCTCCGTCTGGCCGACCATCGACGAAAAGAGCGTCAACTTCGGCGAAATGGCAGAGCGCGGCTTGCTGGTGACGGCTGACCGTGGCAACGCGATTGTCATGACGTGGATGGGCAACACATTCTTCTTCGACGCGACGAACCCGGAAGCGCAGGCATTCGTCTGGGAGCAGTGCAAGAAGAACTACTACCAGCACGGCATCCGCTGCTTCTGGCTGGACGAGTCCGAGCCGGAATACGGGCCGTATGACTTCGACAACTACCGCTATTACGCCGGTCCTGCCCTGCAATGCACGAACACCTACCCCGTCGGCTACGCAAAGTGCTTCTTCGATGGATTGCGCGAAGCGGGCGAAACGGAGATTCTGTCGCTTGTGCGCTGTGCATGGGCGGGCAGCCAGAAATACGCCGTTCTCACTTGGTCGGGCGACATTTCCTCCACCTTCCGCGCGATGCGGGAGCAGCTGCAAGCGGGTCTGAGCATGGGCATGGCAGGCATTCCGTGGTGGACGAGCGACATTGGCGGCTTCCTCGGCGGTCAGGTGGATGACCCGGCGTTCCGCGAACTGCTGGTGCGCTGGTTCCAGTGGGCGTGCTTCTGCCCGGTCTTCCGGATGCACGGCGAGCGCAGCCCGTGGTATGAGCGCGAGCAGGAGTACATTGGCGATGTGCGCCAGCTGACAAGCGGTCAGAGCAACGAAGTCTGGTCGTTCGGCGACGAGGTGTACGAGATTCTGCGGAAGTACCTGTTCGTGCGTGAGCGGATGCGCCCGTACATCCGCGAAGTGATGCGCGCCGCCCACGAGCACGGCGACCCGGTCATGCGTCCCCTGTTCTACGGCTTCCCGGCGGATAAAGCCGCGTGGTCTGTGGAGGATGCGTACCTCTTCGGCGCGGATGTGCTGGTTGCCCCGGTGCTGGAAGCGGGCGCAAGGGTGCGCGACGTGTATCTGCCCGCAGGGGCTGACTGGGTGGACGCCGCGACAGGTGCGGAATACACCGGCGGACAGACCATCCGCATGGACGCGCCGCTGGACACCATGCCCGTGCTGATTCGGAAGGGCAGCGGGGTCAGGGTGTATTCGGACGACTGATATTGATATATGAAGGCGGCGCATGTGCGAAGGAATGCACATGCGCCGCTGTTTATTGCAGAAGTCAATCCTTCCACCGATACACTCTCTTCCGCCCCGCCGCGTCCACCGTCGATACGGCGATGTCCCCGCACCCTTCCGGCAGGACGCAGAACCACGGCAGTTCCGGCTGTTTCCGGCTTCGGCGGAAGCGCTGCATCACTTGCAGCCCCTCCGGCGTGATTTTGCCCACACTCCAGCTTTCCAGCGTGTCCAGCTGCTGCTCGGTCTTCGGGAAGGATGGGTGCGCGGCGTGGAAGCCCGTCAGCAGCAGCATCCCACCGTGGCCGTTGTACTCCCCTTCCAGCGGCGTTTCGTCCATCGTGCAGGGGCAGTCAATCGTCAGGTCGCTGCACTCCAAGCGGCTCGCTGTCGTCAGAATCGCCTCCGGGCTCTTGTCCACGCCGACAAAGCGGCAGCCCAGCGATTGCGCGGCTTCCATCGCCGTGCCGCTTCCGCAGCACAAATCCGCCACCATGTCCCCTTCGCGCACGACGGGCAGCAGCAGGCGCTCCAGCAGCTTCAGCGGCTTCTGCGTCGGATAACCCGTGCGCTCTGGGTCTTTCTGCTGCAAATGGCTGATGTCGCTCCACACGTCGCCCGGATACACCGGCGCATCGTCGTAGTAGCGGTAGACCTTGCCGCCAGTGGTGATTTGGCTGTAACTCCGCCCGTTTTCGTCCACGCAGCGGCGCATGTGGTTCTTGCGGTGCTCCGCGCGCGCCAGCGGGACGCGCCGCAAGTCGAAGTGGTAGTCCTTCGAGCGCGCGTAAAGCAGGATGGTATCGTGCTTGCGGCTGAAGTATTTCTTCGCGCGCCCGCCGCTCTCGTAGCTCCAGACGATTTCGTTCAGGAACATATCCTCCCCGAAGATCTCGTCGCACAGCAAGCGGGCATACGCGCTCGTCCGCCAGTCCAGATGCAGATACAGCACACCCGTGGGCAGCAAGAGGTCTTTCGCGCGTTCAATCAGCGAACGCAGCAGTTCCAGATATTCCTTCGTGTCGGCAAAGCGGTCGATATACGCCGGATATTCAGGCATCGGGCGACCCGTTTTCCAGCCGGACGTGCCGAAGCGGCGGCGGCGCGTGAACGTCTCCCCCGTCATGAACGGCGGATCAATATCCACCGCCTGCACCTGCCCCGCCAGCGTTGACAGCGCGGGCTGCTGCTGGTAAGCATCCCCGCACAGGAGCAGATTTTGCCCCGACCCGGTGATTTCCCGCGAGATTTCTACCGCCTCAAACATGTTCCTTCCTCCCGCGATACTGCGCCCGAAGCGCCTTTAATTCGTCCTGCATGTCCGTCAAACGCCGCAAATGCGCCGCCTGCTGATCGTCCTGCGCAAGCAGATTCGCCGCCTGACGCACTGCCGCGACAAAATCCTGCGAAAGGGCGCTTTTCCCCTGCCGTGCCAGCGGACAGACCGATTGCGCAGCCGCATCCGTCGCGATTTTCACGCCATCGGGGCGCAGGAGCATCACCAGCGGAAACATTCGGCACGCCAGCGGACGATTCGCGCGGCTGCAGTGCCCCTCGCAGACGAGAATCGTCCCGTGCGGCGAATCCACGAGCGTAAAGCCTTTTTCGCCGCGATACATTTCCGCCTCGCCCGGAAACAGCAGCATCCCCGTCTCCTCGCCGGGATGCGTTTGGCAGCACGCGCCGCCGCATACCAGCCCACAGTCCGTTTGCAGCGGGGTAATTTCTTCCAGCAGCTTTCGCGCCGCCACGAGCGATTTGGGAAGCATTCTCTCATCCTCCTGATGATTCTTGTCCTTATTTTACAACATTCTGCCCATTCTGCATAGCCCCTTGCAAACTTTTATCCCCCAAAAAGACAAAATGCCCGCTGATTTTCACCAGCGGACACCGTGGATTTTGCAATTACGCTTCCGGCGTTGCCACAAGGAAGCAGTAGTCATTCAGTTCCCCAGACTCTTCGGAGAAGAAGTTGTAGAACGTGAAGTTGTACAGGAAGCGCTCGGCGGCATACACGCCATAGCCATCCTGATTGTGGTCGGTGGTGTCGTAGGGGTCGGCGACGATAATCACGTCATCCTGCGTGGTTTCCGTGCCCATCGTGTCGTAGCCGATGATGGTCTGCCAGTGGCCGCCCCAGTCGTTCCAGCCAATCATGATGGGGTTGCCCGCCGCCAGCTGCTGCTGGATGTACTCGAAGGTGAAGATATCCGCAACTTCCTCGCCCGCGTCGATGGCGGAGTAGCAGTTGAAACCGCCCACGCCGTTAAAGATATCCACCATTTGGCTCATGCTGGTCGCGCCGGGCTTGTCGCCAATCGTGCCGCGCAGCTGCGCCAAGGTCTGCTCGTTGTAGTCGCCGAGCTTGCCGTACCAGTTCATCACCATCAGGGCACTGACAACGCCGCAAGACCATTCGCTCGTCTGCTGCATGGTCTGGAAGTGCTGCAGGATGGTCAGCGTGTCGGTCGAGGTCATGTTGTAGAAGTCCAGACGGCTGAAGTACGGGCTGTCCACATGGTCGCCCGCGCGTTCAACGCTGTCCGCGCCGTCTTCCGGGCTGAGATCCACCGCGTAGGGAATCTTCATCTCGTCGGAGTAGTTGCCGTGCGTTTCGTCCGCCAGCGCCGCGACGCTCAGGAGCATCGCCAGAGACAGGAGCAGGGAAAGGAACTTCTTCATGGGGGTCGTCCTCCTAAAAAGTATTTCGTCGCAGGCTGGCTGGGTAAAGTAATGACAAAAATGGGTACGAAAAAAAGGTGATGTTTGCACAGCACACACCACCCCGAAAGCATCTTTTCAGAAAGCGTTCGGAGATAAGGATAGGTTGTCAGAGTCAGCAGCAATTCCTTGCGGGACTGCCTCAAGTAAAGACTTACTTTTACTACTCTTATTGACCATTTCACAAGTTGCTGCGCGTCGTGACGCACAAGGGAAACCCGGTGAAACTGAGCTTTGAACTCATACGGCTTCCAAATGGAGCGAACCCGCATGGGGAAACCGTATAATCAATGAGATGCAGCGAAAGCTGCGTGCGAGTTTATACCCCGCATCGGCATTTGACCCGGCTGTCCGTTCGGCCTTGCGCCCCTTGCGGGACGGGTCAGTGTCTTTTACCCGGAATGACTCTAACTCATTCCTTATCTGCGACGGGGTTGATTATACCGAAAGTTACCCCGCTTGTCAATACTTCTCGACATATTTTTGTCGTTATTTGAACGTAATCGTCGCGGTGAGGATTTCCTTCTGCCACTGCGTCGCCTTGCCATCCTTGCCGAACACGCCGACGCGGCATTCCAGCTGCACTTCGCAGGATTTCAGATGGCTAACATCCGCCTCGCTCAAATCCACCTGAAAGCCTGCCGACACCGTGCCGTCCGGATTCTGCGTCAAGAAATCGCAAAACATCGGGATATTCGGGAATTGCTCGCTTCCCCTGATTTCCATCCGCACAGGAACGAGCGTCTTGCCGTTCTGTTCCGCCCATTCCGCCCACGAAATGCCGCTGGGGTCGAGCTTTTCGCTGACCGGAGTTACAGCCCGCACTTCCCACTCCATGTCGCTCTCCACGCCGACAAGCTGCACACTTTCATCCGCGGAAATGACGGCAGACGCGAACAGCTGCCCGGTTTCCGGGGAGTAGATGCCATCCTGCACCGTGAAGGTCACGCCGCCGATGGTCAGGCTGTCCCCCGAAGTACCTGCCTCGCCCGTCAGCAGCCCCAAGCGGTCATCCGCTTCGTTCTCGATGGGATGCCCCGCGTTCCAGACCAGTTCCGTGTGCGTGACGACCGCCGCGTACGCCGTCGTCAGCACCAGCACAAGCGCCGCCGCCAGCACCATCGCGCGCCGCGGGAACGCCACATGCCGCGTCTCCTGCCCCTTGGGAAGCGACGCCGCAACCCGCTGCCGGAAGCTATCCGGCGTGTCGCCATAGGCGCGCTGCCATTTTTCCTGCTTCGTTTTATTCATCTTCCAACAGCTCCTTCAACTCGTCGGACTGCCGCAGCTTCTCTCTGCCGCGGTGCAGTCGGCTCTTGACTGCGCTCTCCCGTATGCGCAGCGTGCGGGCAATGGTGCGAATGTCCATTCCCTCCATGTAGTGCAGGACAATCGGCAGGCGCAGTGTGTCCGGCAGCGCGGTCAGGGCGCGGCACAGCATTTCGTCCGCATTCTGTGCTTCCCATTGCGCCGGCTGATTTTCCCCGACTTCCGCCATCGGGATGATTCGGCGGCTTCGGCGCATGATGGCATAGCACTCATTGATGAGGATGCGCGTCAGCCACGTCTCCATGTACTGCTCCTGCCGCAGCAGGAAGCGCCCGCGCCACGCCTTTTCCAGCGCGGACTGCACGGCATCTTCGCGGTCAGCCTCGCAGCGCAGCAGCGTGCAGGAAACGCGGTAGAGCCTGTCCTGCATCGTCAGCACGCGCTGGGTGAATTCCGTCTGTGTCACTGCGCTTTCCCTCCTTTCCGCCTGTTAGATGGGGAAGAATGCAAAAAGTTGCGGGGGAAGATGAATTTTTTTCTTGCTGATGGGCGGCGCCCCTTGGGTTCCCCCAAAAAACAAAACAGGGCGGAGGATTGCTCCTTCCGCCTGTCCGCGTTTAGTGCGGGAAGTCAAGATGGAAAATGTGAATTACGCCTCAAAAAACGGCAGCACTGCCGCCGATGCCGCTTCTTCATCCGCGCCATCACAGACGAGGAACATCTCATTCTGCTCGTCCGCATCCAGCGACAGCAGCCCCAGCATCGACTTGGCATTGACCACCTTCTGATGGCGGCGAATCATCACGCGCGCGTCAAAGCGGCTGGCGGTTTGCACCACCTGCGCGGCAAGGGTGCGGTTCAGCGGCTGATGATTCGGAAAGGTAATCGGCTTGACAATCATGAATATAGCCTCCTTGATTCGGCTTTTGCTTCGCCTTTAGTGTATCACAACATGGCGAATAATGCAAGAATCGCACATAAAAAGTACATTCCCGTTATTTGTCCGGCTTCTGTTCGGCGGCTTCCTTGCGGTCGGCTTCCTCCGCCTGCTGAATCAGCAGCATCAGGCGGCGCATCCGGTGGTTGACGGCGGATTTGGACAGCGGCGGATCAAGCTGCGCACCAAGTTCGGTCAGCGACAAATCGACATTCTCCAGCCGAAGCCGCGCGATTTCCTGCAAGGCGGGCGGAAGCTCCCGCAAGCCGTGCGCAATCGTATACCAGCGAATCGCGCTGACCTGCTGCTGCGCAGCGTTGAGCATCTTCTCCGAATTATGCTCGTCGCAATTGATGGCACGGTTTGCCGCCCCGCGCGCCTGCTTGCGGATGCGCACATCCTCCAGCGCGAACACGCTGCCCGACGCGCCCATCAGCGCCAGACAGTCCGAAATCTGCTGCGCACCCTTCAAATACAGCACGGTCTGCCCCTTGCGCTGGAACGTGTGCACAGGCAGCTCCGCCTTCTCCAGCACGCGTGTCAGCTCGCGCACAAGCCCCGGTTCACTCGCGGTAATCTCAAAGTGATAGTCCTTGTCGGGCGATGTCATTGTCCCCGCGCCAAGGAATGCCGCCCGCAGGTACGCCCGGCGGCAGCACTGGCGCGTCAGGTGATGGCGCACAATCGTCCGCCGGTACGACACCACGCCGTTTTCGTCCTTGTCAATCAGGTGGAGTGCCAGCATCAGCCGCTGTGAGTCTTCATCGCCGATGGTCAGCACGCAGGTGCGCCGTCCGCCCAATCGCGCGTGCTGGACGTAGTGCAGGCGCGGCGTAATCGCCATGCGCGCGGTCAGCAGGCGGAAAATCCGCCGCGCCAGCGCCGTGTTCTCCACGCGATACTGCACCTGAACACGTCCGCCGCCGTGGAACGTCAGTGACCCGCTGGTGCGGTAGAGCGCCGCCAGTTCGCTGAGCATACAGCAGTTTTTCCCCAGTTCCAGTCGGCAGAGTTCATCCTTGACCGTGGCAGAAAACGACATTTACTGCACCTCCGGCCTTTCCTTCCAGTGCGCCTGCTCCAGCTCCAAGTCGCGATGGGTAACGCTGATGGCATAGCCCTGCTCACGCAAAAACGCCGCAAGCGCCTCGCAGATGGCAACGCTGCGGTGTGCGCCGCCCGTGCAGCCAATGGCAATCGACAAGCGGTGCTTGCCCTCCTCCTGATAGTGTGGAATCAGGAACGTCAGCAGGCTTTGCATTTTCGTCATGAACTCCTGCGTCACGGGGTGACCCAAGACGAAGTCGCGCACATCCGCATCCAACCCGGTATGCCGCCCCAGCCCCGGAATGTAGAACGGGTTCGGCAGGAAGCGCACATCAAACACAAGATCCGCCTGCATGGGCAGCCCGCGCTTATAGCCGAAGGAATTCATCTCAATGTGCATGGCGTCAGGCTGACTGTCACCGCTGAGAATCATTTCGAGCTTCTGGCGCAATTGCCGCGGCTTCAAAATGGAGGTGTCAATGATGTAATTCGCCGTTTCACGCAGGGGCTGCATGATAGCGCGTTCCTTGCCAATCGCCTGAATCAGCGACACGTTCTCCCCCGCCAGCGGATGGTCACGGCGCGTCTCCTTATAGCGGCTGACGAGCACGTCATCCGACGCTTCAAGGTAGAGCGTTTCGATTTGATAGCCGAGCTGCCGGCTCTCGGCAATCAGGTCGCTGACCGATTTTGCATCGAAGAACTCGCCGCTGCGCACGTCCACCGCCATCGCAACGAGGGGGCGGTGGAGCGCCGATTTCTCGATGGCTTCCATCATGCGGAACATCATATTCGGCGGCAGATTATCCACGCAGAATGCGCCCATATCTTCCAAATAGCGGTTGACGGACGTTTTGCCCGCGCCGCTTAGACCTGTCACCACGAGAAAACGCATGATAAACTCCTCCTTTGTTGCGATCGGCGCGGAATGCGCGCATAGCTGCTGTTCTTTCAGAATAATGATAATTTCCCTGATTTTTTCCGTTGCAGGAAACATCCTTGTTCCCCTTACACCTGCTCCACAGGTGCATCTTCGCCAAGAATCTTGATTTCAGGCTCCAGTTTGACGCCCTTCTGCCGATAGACGACGCGCTGGACGTGCGCCATCAAGGCAAGGAAATCTTCGGCAGTGCCGCCGCGGTTGATAAGGAAACCGGCGTGCTTTTCGCTCACCTGTGCGCCGCCGATGCGCGCGCCCTTCAGGCCGCACTCATCAATCAGCTGCGCGGCAAATGCGCCTTCCGGGCGCTTGAACGTGCTGCCCGCGCTGAAGAAGGTCAGCGGCTGCTTTTCGGCGCGGCGGCGGTTGAAATCCACCATTTCCGCGAGCAGGTCTTCGCGCTTGCCCGGCGGCAGCTGGACGGTGACGTGCGTAATAATCTTGTTTTCCTTCATCAGGCGCGAAAAACGGTAGCCGAAATGCAGGTCAGGGCGGCTGTAACGGAACGGTTCGCCCGCCATGTTGTAGCCCTCAACCAGCGTCACCACTTGACTCATTTCGCCGCCGTACGCGCCTGCGTTCATGTACACGCCGCCGCCAATCGTCCCCGGAATGCCGCTGGCGAAGGTCAATCCGCCAAGGTTGCAGTCCGCCGCCGCCATCGACAGGCTCGACATCATCGTGCCTGCCTGTGCGCGAATGCGGTCGCCGTTCACTTCCACACCGCGCAAATTGCGGCAAATGCGAATCACCAATCCGCGGATACCGCCGCTGCGCACGAGCAGATTGCTGCCATTGCCGATGACCGTAACAGGCACGTCCAGTTCCCTCGCGGTCTCAATCAGCAGCGGAATTTGCGCTGGGTCGTCCGGATTTGCCATCAAATCCGCCGGGCCGCCCAAATGCAGCGTCGTATAGCGCGCCATATCCGCGTTTTCTTCCAACTGGAGGGTGGGCGCGGCGTTTTTCAGCCGGAGCGTCAATTCACGCAGAGTGCTTTCACGCATGTGCATTCCTCCCCTTTCCTATTTTACACGATATTTTCTTTCTTCACAAGATGGAACGTCACTTTCTCCTGTGATTTCTATGCGATTTCGCCGGTGAATATGCTCATCCGCAAAAAAGGCTGCGTCCACGTTCCTGTGGAACACAGCCGGAAGATTCGTCAAACTTCCATCGCCTCAAAGCGCCGACACCATGTGTATTTGCTGATAGCGCTCGACAGCGCGTTCGGGCAGTAGTAATTCAGCAAATCGCGGATGTAGGGCGGCATCACCTGATTATACTTGACCTCCAGAATGATGTCGTTGTTATCAAACGGCGGCACGGTCGCCACGGCTGGGTTGAACAGGTCGATGCTGTTCATGCCGGAGCGAAGCTGCTTATCAAACGTGATGCGCACCTCTTCCGCCGGATGCAGATACGCCTCGCGCACATAGTCAACAATGACGACCGGGCGCAGGAGCTTGCACGTCATTTCGCGATAGAGGTCGGACAGCAGGCCATAGCGCGTCTGTTCCAACCCAGTCGGATCGCAGGCAATAATTTGCTCCGCCAAATCGCGCGGAATACCCAGACTGCGCTTGGAAATCAGGCTGCCGACTTTCGTCTTGCACTCCAGCTTGATGTTCGTATCGCGCATGTTGTAAATGCGGATGCGATACTTGTCGCGGTTCTGGTCGCCGTCCATCTTGTCGAAGTAGGCGTCATTGAAGATGGTATCGAAGTACAGCGAACGAATATGGTATTCGTTGTTGACATCACCGTTCGGGTCGCGCCACAGCACACGGTCAAGCTGGCGCGACAGCACCTGATACTGCATCTCGTTGATGAAAAATTTCAGCTCATGCCGAAGAGGGATATTGCGAGCCATGGCTTTCGCCCCCTTCTGATGGTTAAGTCCCTGCTTCCGTCTGGCACGCCACGAGCGTCGCGTCATGCACGCCCTCGATGCCCAGCATCAGCGCCACCAAATCCTGCTTGTTGTCCAGCCGAACCTCCCACGTCATTTCCGCACCGGAGCGGGTCATCGTCTTGGAGCGCAGGCGGCGGTTCTTCACGCTGCGGCGCATCATCTGGTCAACGTCGTATTCCGCCTCTTCATCATAGTGAACAACGAGCAGGTAGGAGTTCGGCGTCGTGAAATGCACGAAAGTGAGCAGGAAGATAATCGCGGCAATCGCCGCCGCGACGACGAGCGCAATCGCATAGAGCTTTGCGCCGAGGAGGATGCCCATCGTCAGCGCCCAGAACATGTAGGCGGTGTCCATCGGGTCTTTGACCGCCGTGCGGAAGCGGACAATCGACAGCGCGCCCACCATGCCCATCGACAGCGCGACGTTGGACGAAATGCACATGACGACCGGGGTCGTAATGAGCGTCAGCATCGCCAGCGTCATGGCGAACGACGGGCTGTACAGCACACCGCGGAAGCACCGCTTGTACACAAACGCAATCAGCAGACCGACGAGCAGCCCCAGCACCAGACCCAGCACAATTTCAAACGGCGCAATCGCGCTGAACTGATCCGACAATGCACTCCTAAGCTGCTCCATAATGCCATTGGACGTAGATGTCACGTTGAGGGTTCCCATCCGTTTTTTCCTCCTATCAATACCGTTTTTTCATTATATCATGTTTTTAAGGGAGACGCAAGGGGGGGACTTCGTCTCGTCCCATCGCCCCTTGACCCCACCAGAGGCTCTGCCTCTGGACTCCGGCAGGGCGCTGCCC
>ERZ773195.2269-NODE-2269-length-12479-cov-9.709675_pt1 | contig 12479 bp, 9 predicted proteins | sample MGYA00580530_ERZ773195 | MGnify/ENA primary metagenome ERZ773195 (study PRJEB29015, sample SAMEA2737751) | human gut metagenome | biome: human gut; feature: human-associated habitat; material: faeces | place: China | collected 2012 ...
CATCGTAGCCGTGGTAGTACAGGCCGGTCTTTTCGTCCCGCATGTGCTTTTTGATATTCATGAACTGTTTGTAGCTGTCGATGCAGCCCTGCATCTTGTTAAAGCGGGTCTCGTACTCCATGTAGAAGGGCTGGGCCATGTAGGTGCCGTCCAGCCACACCTGCCACGGGTAGATGTCCTTGTGCCAGAAATTACCCTCTTTGGTGCGGGGCTGGGTGGCCAGCTGGCTGCGGATAGTCTCGATGGCCTTGCGGTACTTTTCATCCCCAAAGATATCGTACAGGGTGAACAGGTTCTTGCCCTGATTTACATTGTCCAGATTGTACTCCTTGGGGTCGTAGGTCTTGATGGAGCCATCCTCCTGCACAAAGGAATCAATGAAGCTCTTGGAGAAGTTCAGATACTTCTCGTCGCCGGTGGTCTTGTACAGGCTCAGGCAGGCCGTGATCATGCAGCCGTCGATGTAGTTCCACTTGTTGGGCTTGCCGCTGCGCACCTTCTCGATGTTCCACATCGGTGCCTCGGCGCTGGAATTGGCGATCAGGTAGTCCACATAGTCGCCCAGCATGGACAGGATCTCTTCATGGGTCATGGGTCAGTCCTCCTCAAAATGTCCTACGTTGGCAAAGTGCAGCCGCTCGCCCTCGTAGCCCTCGATCTTCACGTTGTGCAGGTCGATCTCCTTGACGTTCTCGGCATAGATGGCCAGCTTTTTCACCAGCGGACGGTTGTCGGCCATGGCCGCCTGTCCCTCCTTGGCGTTGGGGTCAAAGGTGATACTCACATCCCGCATGGTTACCCGCTCAATGGGCTGCTCCGGCAGGCCATCGAAATAGCAGCCTGCAAACTGGGCATCGGTGGCCACGATATTCTCCATGGTCAGGCTGCCCAGCTTGGGGGTGTACTCGTCCACCGGCATCGGCTCGCGGCACTGTACATAGGGGCCGTGGCCGTCCGGGTCGCAGAAGTAGAACATATTGATGACAAAGGGTGCTTTGACGCCCCGCATCTCCACGTTACGGAACACCAGCCCGTCAATGACGGCGGTGTTGCCGCGGCCCCGGCGGGTCTTGACGCGCAGACCACGGTCGGTGTGGTCCATCAGGCACTGGGTCACTACCATGTCCTTCACGCCGCCGCTCATCTCGCTGCCGATGACGATGCCGCCATGGCCCTTGTCCAGCAGGCAGTTGCGGATGACGGTATGCTCACAGCTGCGCTTCAGTTTCATGCCCAGAAAGACCTTGCTGGCCTTCATGGCGATGCAGTCATCGCCCACATGGATGTTCATGCCGATGATGCGGATATACTCGCAGCTCTCGGGGTCGATGCCGTCCGTGTTGGGGGCGTTGTAGGGGTTGTTGATGTTGAAGTTGAGCAGGTCGAGGTGCTTGACAAAGATGGGGTGGATGGTCCACGAATAGCTGTTCTGCACCGTGATACCGTGCAGGCAGACGTTCTCGCTGTCCACCGCAGCCACGGCCCGGGGACGCCATGCGATGCGCTTGACCTTGGGGTTCACCCACCAGTCGCCGTTTTCGGCATCGCAGTCCAACGTGCCCTCGCCGGTCACCACCACGTCATGCACCTGCGTAATGTTCAAAAGACCTGCAAAGCTGTCCAGCGGGTTGCCCTCCCAGCCGGTCAGGTAGTACTCGTCCACCTCGTTCTCGCTGGGCAGCACACCGGGCAGGATGGGGTAATGGGTGCGGTCGTTGTCGCCCAGCAGCACCGCGCCCTTTTCCAGATACAGGGTGGTGTTGCTCTTCATGAACAGGCTGGCGGTGCGGTAACGGCCGGCAGGCACATACACTGTGCCGCCCTTGGGACAGGTGGACAGCGCCGCCTGCAGCCGCACGGTGTTGTCGGTCTCGCCGTCAGCCACCAGACCATAGCGGGCAGCATCCACAAAGAAGGTCTCGGCCTCGGTGGTGAAATCCAGCTTCAGGGTCTCGTCCTCGGCCTGCACCTCCACCGTATAGGTGGTGCCGGGCAGCAGGGAGAACAGGGAAAATACATTGGTGTTGCAGGCCTCGTACACCGTCTTGCCGTTCAGGGCAACGGTAAAGGGGTGTGCCGGACGGTAGCACTGCTCGTTTTCCAGCTCGAAAACGGCGCTGCGGGTCATGGAACGGATCAGGGTCAGATTCATGCGAAATAACCTCCTGTGAGTTTGTCTTGCCCCCACGGGGCAGACGTGGTATCATGAGGAAAAGCGCTCTCCCGGCACCGGGAGGGCTGTTTCCGGAAAGGATGCGCAAGATGAAAGCGGAACGGGAAAAGATCCATGCAAAGGTAAAAGCGGACACCGTGCGGCTGAACGGCAGCAAGCTGGAGCTGACGGCAGACGAGGAGACGTGCACCTTTCTGCTGGTAAGCGAGGGCAGCTGCACCCTGCAAATGGGAGAAAACGATCTGCTGCTGAACCCCGGCAGTGCGCTGCTGCTGGGCGCGGGGGACGCGGTGCTCTCTGCCGCCGGTGCAGCCGTCCCGGAACTGGTGGGCTGCCGCTTTCCGCTCAGCGCCCTGCACGAACTGCGCAGTGCCACCCAGCGGGATTTTGCCCGGCTGTTTTTGCCCGGCGAGGCAACGGTGCTGTACGGCCCGGTGCCGTGGGTTCGCCGCCTGCGCACCCTGCTGGAGATGATGCGCGCTGCCATGCCGGAGCAGGACTACCCCGGCGGGCTGTACCTGCTGCTCATCCTGCACTATGTCGAGCAGGAGTGCCTTGCCGAGAGCAGCGCCGCAGCGCGCCCCCGCAACGAGACCATTGAGCAGGTGTGTGCCTACCTTGCCGCCAACTACCGGCAAAAGTTCTCCCTTACCGAGGTGGCGGCGCGGTTCTACCTTTCCCCCTACTATCTCAGCCGCCTGTTCCGGCGGGTGACCGGGCAGTCCATCGTGGACTACCTGAACAACCGCCGCATCGAGGCTGCGCAGAAGCTGCTGGAGACCACCGAGCTTTCCATCAGCGCTATTGCCGAGCAGACCGGCTTTGCCAGCGCCGCCCACTTCCGCCGCGTGTTCCGCGAGGTAATGGATATCAGTCCTTTGCAGTACCGCAAGAAGCAGACAAAATGATGTATCAACCAAAACACCCCCTGTGCCATCCGTTGGGAGCAGCACAGGGGGTGTTGGTCTTGGTCAGATGTTCTTATGGCGCATTAGCCCTTGACGGCACCTGCGGAGATACCTTCAACGAACTGATCCTGTGCACAGAAGAATACGATCAGCTGCGGCAGGATGGAGATGAGGGACAGAGCAAGGATCTTGTTCCAAGCAAAGCCGGTATCACCGTCCATAGACAGCTTGACGAACAGGGACATGGGGTACTTGCCGGGGGTGCTGACGTAAAGCAGCGGGCCCATAAAGTCGTTGCAGCTCCACATGAACTGGAACAGTGCGCAGGACACCAGAGCGGGTCCCAGCATGGGCACGATGACCTTGTACAGAGTCTGGAAAGAGGAGCAGCCGTCAATGGCGGCAGCCTCGTCCAGATCACGCGGGACGTTGCGCATGAACTGCACCAGCTGATACACGAAGTAGGTCTCGGTAGCAAATGCGCAGTGCACCCAGATGGCCAGATAGAAGGGGCTGTCCACCCAGCCGAACTTGTTGTACAGCAGGTACTGGGGCACGTTCAGCACGACCTGCGGCAGGAACAGGGTAGCCAGCATGATGTTGAACAGCAGCTTGCGGCCGGGGAAGTCGAAACGGCCAAAGCCGTAAGCGGCAATACAGGCAGACACCACAGTGCAGATCACCTTGGGGATGACATAGCTGTAAGTGTTGAGCATGGCCTGCAGGATGTTGATGGAGCCGCCGAAGTTGTTCAGGGCGTTGCGGTAGCCATCTAGCGTAGGCTTTTTGATCCACAGGCTGATGCCTGCAAAGATCTCGCTGTTATCCTTGAAGGTAGCGCTGATCATCCACAGCAGAGGATAGATCATGATGACACCAACCAGGATCAGCACGAAGTACTTAAAGAAGGTTGCGATCTTATTCGATGCTTTCATTCCCATATTGGTCACCTTACCTTTCATCCGAGTAGTAGACCCACTTCTTCTGGCTGGTGAACGCAATGATCGTCAGGATGCAGACGATGATGAACATGATCCACGCCAGAGCAGAAGCCATGCCCATGTCGTAGGACTTGAATGCGTAGTTGTAAACCAGCAGGGAGATCAGGGTAGTGGAACCACGGGGACCACCGTTGGTGATGATGTAGGGGCCATTGAACTCCTGGAAAGCCTGGCAGATCTGAGTGACCAGGTTGTAGAAGATGATGGGGGTGATCATCGGAACGGTGATGGAGAAGAACTGACGCCACTTGCCGGCGCCGTCGATGGTAGCAGCCTCGTACAGGTCTGCGGGCACGCCCTTCAGTGCAGCAAGGAACAGCACCATGGCGGAACCGAACTGCCATATACGCAAGAAGCAGATGATCCACAGCGCGTAGTTGGGGTCAGACAGCCATTCGGGGCCCTGCACCGCACCAAAGGTGACAGCGCGCACCACGGTGTTCAGCAGACCGTCCACGCTGAACACAGCCTTCCACAGCACGGCGATAGCCACAGAGCCGCCCAGAATGGAGGGAATGTAGTACACAGTGCGGAACAGGTTGACGCAGGCGATCTTGAAGTTCAGGATGTAGGCGATGAACAGCGCGAAGATCAGCTTCAGGGGCACGGTGATAAAGGCGTACTTGAAGGTGATGATCAGCGCCTTGGTGATCTTTCTGGTGTGGAATGCGGTAATGTAGTTGGCCAGACTAACAAAGCTGGTGCCGTCCTTGAAGAAGTTCATATCGGTGAAGCTGTAGTACAGCGACTGACCGAAGGGGAACGCCTTAAAGACGAGAAAGCCGATGATCCAGGGAATCAGATAAAACAGGCCCTGATACTTATCGACCCATTTCTGGAACGGAGTTCGTGCGCCGGCGGGCGCATTACTTTTTTTCATCCGAAGTCCTCCTTTTACAGGATTTGAAGCAGACAGTGCAGCAGGTCACAGACCGGCAACAATTCATTCAAGGTTTGATAACCATTCTCCGAAAAAACAAGGGCATCTGTCGTACGGGCGGCAGATGCCCCTATTTCATTCAGAGTATAGGTGCCGGTTCAGGCTGCTGTCAGTGCAATAAACTTAGCCGATGGTGTAGCCGACAGACTCCATGCCGTCCAGCAGGGTCTCAACAGCCTCTTCGGGGGTCTGATCGCCGTAGTCGATGTTGTCGAACACTTCCTGATAGATGCCGGTGCCGGAAGCCTTCAGGTCGTTGTTCTCGAACAGGGGATCCAGCTTGTTGGTGGTGAAGGCCATGACCTTGGCGTTAGCCTCTGCAACCAGGCTCTTGACAGCGCCGGCGTCCTGCGCGAACTTCAGGCCAGCCTTGGAAGCGGGGATGCCGCACTCAGAACCCATGATGGAAGCGCCCTTCTCCTCGTTCAGCAGGAAGTTGATGAGGGTAGCTGCCTCTGCGGGATGCTCGCAGGTCTTGGTGATGGCCAGACCCATGGAGACCTTGGAGAAGCCGCCGTTGTAATCGCCGAACTTGATCTCCTCGCCGACGGTGAAGCCAGCCTTGTTCTCCTCGTCCAGAGCGTCAGCGTACTTGGTAGCGGAGGAGTCCCACTCAAAGCAGCCGGCCAGCTTGCCGGTGATCCACTCGGTGGACTGGTGAGCGGCGTTGTCGCCGTTGGAGCCATAGTAGGTGGGCAGGCTCATGATGACGTGGCCCTCGACCAGGCTCTTGATGAAGTCGATGCCCTCAGCGATCTGGTCGGCATCGTAGTTCAGGGTAGAGGTGGTGGGGTCTGCCCAGTCCTTGCCGTACTTGCTCTCGAGGTAGAACACCATCAGGATCATACGGTCGTATGCGCCCAGGTGCAGGGGATAGTAGTCATCGCCCAGCTTCTCCTGGAAGGTCTTGCCGGCAGCCATCAGCTCGTCCAGAGTGGTGGGGAAGGAGATGCCGGCCTTGTCGAAGGTGGTCTTGTTCCAGTAGAAGATACGGCCGGTCATGGAGACAGGCACGCACTGCTGGGCGTTGGCCACGTTGCAGGCAGCCAGCTTGGCCTCATCCCACTGAGTCAGGTCGAGGTACTCGGAGACGCTGTTCAGGTCGATGAAGGTCTGGCCGTTCTTGGAGTAGTTGTACAGCCAGTTCCAGTTGATCTGGCAGACATCCTCAGCGACGCCGCCTGCGAACTTGGTGGACATGGTGTCCTCCCAGCCGGACCATGCAGCGAAGGTGGGGTTGACGGTGATGCTGCTGTGCTCAGCAGAGAAAGCCTTGATGGCCTCCTGGTAAGCGTTGTGACGGGACTCGCCGCCCCACCAGCTCATGGTCAGGGTGACGGGGTCAGAAGACAGACCAGCCACAGAAGCTGCTGCGGAAGAAGCGGCAGTGGAAGTGGCGGTAGAACCAGCATTGCTGGAGCCGCCGCAGGCGGCCAACAGGCCGGCAGCACCCACAGCGCCAGAGACCTTCAGAAAGTCACGACGAGAAATTGCCTTGCTCATTTTCGTTCTCCTCCTATGTAGAAAACATCTTCTTGCACGGACGCCTCTGCAAAGCATCCGTTGTATACAAATATAATACCAAAGGCAAGAAAAAAAAGAAAGATGCAAATTGTAGTGATAGCGGCAGAAAACGTACAAATATTGCGCTTATTTTTTGCCCGCTTTTGACGTCATTGCCATAATGAATAAACTTGGACCGAAAAACTGTGCAACTTGTATACTTCAACGATTTGCATAGAAAACTGGGATGCAACAGGAGAAGATTGGCCTGAATTGCAAGAATTTTGTAGCCGAGGCAGAATTTGTTGAAAGAACGTTGTATACATCAAAAGCGACGATAACAGAAAGTTCCGCCCCTGAGCTGATATATCAATAGTGCAAAAAACGCGCGAATCAGGCCCCGACTGATATATCACGGATGCAGAAAAGATACAAAAATGCCGCCCGGCGTGCGGACGGCATAAAATCAGGAAAAAGAGTCACCGGCGGGCGGCGTAGAAGGCGCTGCGCTCCCGGAAATAGCACTGGGGACACATGCTGACGTACTGGACGTCGTTCTCAAGGTCGATGGCTACCTGTTCGCCCTCAAAGACGAAGCGGCCGTTGACCTTGCGGCAGTTGCAGGTGGCCTTGCGGCCGCAGGTGCAGATGGTCTTCATCTCCTCGATGGTGTGGGCCAGCTCCAGAAGCCGGGTGGAGCCGGGGAAGCCCTTGAGGGAGAAGTCGGAGCGCAGGCCGTAGCAGATGACGGGGATGTTCAGCTCTACCGTCACCATGAACAGCTGCTCAGCCTGCTCTGCGGTGAGGAACTGGCTCTCGTCACAGAGCACACAGGCCAGAGGCCGGCCCTCGCTGCTGGCGGCCCGGACGGCCTCCACCAGGTCCATGTCCGGCGGCACCAGCAGGTCGGCGGGGCGGCGGACGCCCAGACGGCTCACGAGGTCGCCGCTGCCCTTGGTGTCCACCTTCGGCTTGAGGATGAGCACCCGCATCCCCTGCTCCTCGTAGTTGTGGGCCACCTGCATCAGCGCGGTGCTCTTGCCGCTGTTCATTGCGCCGTAACGGAAATAAAGCTTTGCCATGTCGAAAAAGTCTCCTCATGAAAGAACTCTCTCAGCCAAAGCCTGACGGAGAGGGCCTGTATTATTGATAGTATGTGCTCAGTCCTGATTGCGCAGCCGGTAGCCCAGGCTCATCAGGCTGTCGCCGAGGTGGACGTTCTCCACCACCACGTCGGGGTAGGAGACAGACAGATCGTAGTGGGAGAAGTTCCAGAAGCCCTGAATGCCCAGAGCCACCAGACGGCCGCTGATCTCCTCTGCGCCGCTGCGGGGCAGACAGAGCACAGCCACCTCGGGGTGGTGCTCGGCGCAGAAAGCTTCCAGCTCGTCGCTGTGTAAGATCTGGATGCCGTTGATCTCTTTGCCCACCTCGTCGGGGGCGTTGTCGAAGGCGGCGATGAGCTTGTAGCCGTTGGTGTCGGTGGTGATGAAGCGGCTCACAGCCTTGCCCAGACGGCCGCAGCCGATGAGGATGGTGGGCAGGAGGTCGCCGTTGCCAAAGAGCAGATGCTCAAGGATGCTCAGCAGGTTTTCTACCGAGTAGCCGATGCCCTGACGGCCATTCACGTCGCCGATGCAGTTGAAGTCCTGCCGCACCTGAGAGGCAGTGGTACCCATCTGGGCGGCCAGCTCACGGGACGAGATGCTGGTGATGCCGTCGTTCTTCAGGGTGCGCAGGTAGCGATAGTATTTTGGCAGGCGCTTGATGACGGGCAGAGAAGCTTTGCCGGGAGTGTTCATAGGGGGGTCTCCTTTCTTTTTATCCGCAGCATTGCCGGGGAGAAGTGCGCAGCGGCAGGGTGCTCCGGCAAAAGATTTGTACTTTCTTGTACAATAATGATACATATTTGACAATCTTATCTCTAGTATAAAGTATACAGCGCGAAGACAGAATGTCAAACCATTTGGCACATTTTTTTGAGAAAGAAAAGAAATCTTTACCGAAGTATAACCGGCAGGAATGCCGGACAAGCTGAAATGAAGCAAAAAGGAGGATACGCAGAATGTCACAGGAAGAGAAGAACATCCCCGTGGAGCAGCAGCGGCTGGAAAAAGAGCAGATCGAGGATATGGGCAGCGTTTACCGCACCCGGGGAGCTCACGCCATCCACTGCCTGACGGTCATCGGGCAGGTGGAGGGCCATGTGGAAGCGCCACAGGGCCAGAAGACCACCAAGTATGAGCACGTCATCCCCCAGCTGGTGGCCGTGCAGGAGGACCCCGCCATCGAGGGCCTGCTGGTCCTGCTCAACACCGTGGGCGGGGATGTGGAGGCGGGACTTGCGCTGGCGGAGCTCATCGCCAGCATCTCCAAGCCCAGTGCGGCGGTGGTGCTGGGCGGGGGCCACTCCATCGGCATCCCGCTGGCCGTCAGCGCCCAGCGGAGCTTCATCGTGCCTACTGCCACCATGACGATCCACCCCGTCCGCCATTCCGGCATGATACTGGGCGTGCCGCAGACTATGCGCTGGTTCGAGCAGATGCAGGAGCGCATCACCGGCTTCGTGGCGTCCCACAGCGGCATCTCGGAGAAGCGTTATACTGAGCTGATGATGCGCACGGGCGAGCTGGTCATGGACGTCGGCACCGTGCTGGATGGCCGAAAAGCCGTGCGGGAAAAGCTCATCGACGAGCTGGGCGGGCTGTCGGATGCGCTGGCATGGCTCTACCGAGAAATCGAGGGGAAATAAATTGCCATTTGACTTTTCCCGTGGTACAATGAAAGAATCGAGTAGTATCGAAATTCTTCCATCGTCACCGACAGAGCCGCCCTGAGCGCGCCCTGCTTCATTATATAAAATAAGGAACGGGTTTTAGGAAACATGGCAAAGAGAAAACGCAAGACCTCCGGGCGCAGCACAGCCTCGCGCCGCAAGAACCGGACACAGGACCGGATGCCCGCGGGGCTCATCACCCTGTTTGCGGGGCTGGTGCTCATGGCGCTGGCTTTCGTGCCGGGCAGTTCGGCCTGGCGCGCGATGCACGATGTCCTGTTCGGTGTGTTCGGCTGCGGAAGTTTCGTGCTGGGCGCAGCACTGTGCTATCTGGCCATCCTCTACACCCGGGGCGAAGACCTTCTGCCCCACATTGCAAAGCTGGTGCTGGGGCTCATCTTCGCCAGCGGCACGGTCATCGTCTTTTCTGACATCCCCACCGACCAGACCGCCGCGCAGATGACCGCCGCCTGTTATCATAATGGTATGAGCGCATGGCTCTCGGGTGGTGCGCTGGGAGCTGTGCTGGGCGGAACGCTCCTGCTGCTCTGCGGCAGACCCGCCGCCAATCTGGTCATGGCGGCGCTGGCGGCCTGCGCCAGCCTGTACATTTTCGACGTTACGCCTGCCGAGTGCTGGCAGTGGCTCTGCAATGTGGGCGGCAGCGTCCACGAAAAGGGCCTTGCCGTCCACGAGCAGAATGCCGCTCGCCGGGCCGAGCGTCTGGCAGAACGCGCCGCCGAGGAGGCCGCGGCAGAGGAATATGAGGACTATGACGACGACCTGCCGGAAGACGAAGCGGGCGAAGGCGGGGACTGCTGCGGCGGCGAAGAGCCTGCCGCGCCCGCCTTCCATATCCAGCCTCCCGGCTGGCTGGCTGGCGTCTTCCACTGGGGCCATCAGGTGATGCAGGGCGGCGAACAGGCAGAGCCTGCCCCTGCGCCCGCACCGGAAGTGCAGACCCCGCCTCAGCCCGAGCCTGCTCCCGTACAGGTGGAAAAGTCCCGGCCCCGTGCGCCCTTTGATATTGATTTAGGCCCTGACCATACCACCGTCACCGAGGGCGGCAGTGAGCCTATCGAGCCCATCATCCTCGGCCCCGGCGGCACCTTCGGCATGGACCCGCTCCGCCGTGCGCCCATCCGCGCCACCGTGACGCCCATCGTCCCGGACGCTGTGGATACCGCCGCCGAGGACTTCTTCACGGCCCAGCCCGAGCCGACGGTGACGCCTACCGTTGCGCCCGCAGCCCCGGCAGAAGAGCCGGAACAGCAGCCCGCGCCTGAGCCGCCGCTCTCCTTCGGCATCCCGCTCTATGATCTGACCCCGACTCCGGAACCGGCCCCGCAGCCGGTCAGCGCCGAGAATGCTGTGGCGTTCCGCTCTGAGCCGGATGAGGATGGCTGGATCAGCATCACCAGCGACCCGGTGGAAGAAAAAGACCTCAACACGCTGGTGGCAGCCGCCATGGAAAAGCCTGCTGTCTCCGAGGAGCAGGCTGCGAACGCCCCCGCCGAAGAGGCCGAGACGGAGGAGAGCTTCCAGTATCAGTACCCGTCCATCGAGCTGTTCGAGCGCGCCCCGGAGGAAAGCGACTCCGGCGCGGAAGATGAGCTGAAAGCCAACGCCCAGAAGCTGGTGGACACGCTGGAAAGCTTCGGCGTCCGCACCCGTGTGCTGGATATTTCCCGCGGCCCGTCGGTCACCCGGTATGAAGTCCAGCCCATGGCGGGCGTCAAGATAAGCCGCATCACTTCGCTGGCGGACGACATCGCCCTGAACCTGGCGGTGGCCGATGTCCGCATGGAGGCTCCCATCCCCGGCAAGCCTGCCGTGGGCATCGAGGTGCCGAACCATAAGAAAACGCCGGTCTACATCCGCAGCGTCTTTGAGAGCCAGAGCTTTTTGCGGATGACCTCACCGATGGGCATTGCGCTGGGCAAGGACATCGCCGGCGTGGCCCAGGTGGCCGACCTGTGCAAGATGCCCCATCTGCTCATCGCGGGCAGCACCGGCAGCGGTAAATCGGTCTGTGTCAACAGCATCATCATGAGCCTGCTGTTCCGCTCCAGCCCCGAGGACGTCAAGCTCCTGCTCATCGACCCCAAGGTCGTCGAGCTGGCTGAGTACAACGGCATTCCCCACCTGCTGATGCCCGTCGTCACCGAGCCCCGCAAGGCGGCCGGGGCACTGGGCGGCGCAGTGCAGGAGATGGAACGCCGCTACCACCTCTTCGCGGAGAACAACGTCCGCGACATCAAGTCCTTCAATAAGCTGGCTGCAACGGACCCGAACCTCGAGAAGATGCCCTATATCGCCATCATCATCGACGAGCTGGCCGATCTGATGATGGTCGTCGGCAAGGATGTCGAAGACTCCATCTGCCGCATCGCCCAGAAGGCCCGCGCCGCCGGTATGCACCTCATCGTGGCGACCCAGCGCCCCAGCGTGGACGTCATCACCGGCCTCATCAAGGCCAACATCCCCAGCCGCATCGCCTTCGCCGTGTCCAGTCAGGTGGACAGCCGCACCATCCTCGACGGTGCCGGTGCCGAAAAGCTGCTGGGCATGGGCGATATGCTCTTCATGCCCGTGGGCGCACCCAAGCCCACCCGTATCCAGGGTACCTTTGTGCGGGATGAGGAGATCAGCCGTGTGCTGGACTTCATCAAGAAGAGCGCCACCGTCCAGTACGACGAAGCCATGATCGAGGCGATGGAAAAACACGCCATTCAGGACGGCAAGAAGGGCAGCAGTTCTGCCGACTCCGACGAGGAGGGCGGCAGTGACCCGATGCTCAAGCAGGCCGTGGAGGTGGTCATCGACGCCGGCCAGGCGTCCACCAGCCTTTTGCAGCGCCGCTGCAAGCTGGGTTATGCCCGCGCCGCCCGCATCATGGACGAGATGGAAGAAAAGGGCATCATCGGCCCCTACGAAGGCGCAAAGCCCCGCGCTGTCCTCATCAGCCGCCAGCAGTGGCTGGAAATGCAGATGAATCAGCCGGATGAATAACCTCTCAGTCAAAGCCTGACGGCTTTGCCAGCTCCCCTACTAGGGAAGCCACTGGCGTACCGGACAGGCTCACGCTGGATGAATAGAATTTTTGATTTCGGAAGCAATAGAGCCCTGCTGTACAGGGCAGGCATAATGAAAGAAAAAGGATAACTATGGAACATTA
>ERZ773195.2274-NODE-2274-length-12455-cov-8.135242_pt1 | contig 12455 bp, 6 predicted proteins | sample MGYA00580530_ERZ773195 | MGnify/ENA primary metagenome ERZ773195 (study PRJEB29015, sample SAMEA2737751) | human gut metagenome | biome: human gut; feature: human-associated habitat; material: faeces | place: China | collected 2012 ...
CGCAGATGCCGTGCCGCAGCCGCCGGAGCGGTGCTTAAGCCGCAAGGCGGGAATTATGCGGTGTTGCCTATGATTACAGCGGCATATAGTCAAAATCAATGCGGCCAAGGGCAACGTTGGCACCGGCCACCTGCACTTTGACGGGGTCGCCCAGCATCCAGCGTTTTCCGGTCAGCGGGTCCAGAATGCTGACGCCCTCCACCACAGTGGCTTCGCCCTTGCAGAGCTGTGCGGCAGGCACAAAGCCCTCTACGGTGTTTTCCAGCGCCACAAAAATGCCGCGCGGTGTTACACCTGCCACGGTGCCGGTGTAGACTTCGCCCAGGTGGTTGTGCATATACTCGGCCTTGTACAGGTCCTCCACATCGCGCTCAATGCGCACGGCGGAAACTTCCTGGCGGCTGGACTGCTCGCTGGCGTGGGTGGCAAAACCGGTATAATCCTTGATGAGCTCCTGTTCCGGCTTGCCCACCAGCATATCCGTCAGGATGCGATGGATGGCAAGGTCCGGGTAACGGCGAATGGGGCTGGTAAAGTGGGCATAGTCTGCCAGCACCAGGCCGTAATGGCCTTTCGGCTCCGGAGAGTAGCGAGCTTTCTGCATGCTGCGCAGGATACCGGTGTGGACCGGGATCTGGATGGGCTGACCGCGGGTTTCGTCCAGAATGGCAGAAAGCTCCAGCTGGGTGGGCACTTCCCCAGCAAAGTGGACGTTCAGGCCGCAGGCTTTCAGGGTGTTGCTCAGCTTTTCCATGCGCTCGGCATCGGGGGCTTCATGGATACGGTACACAAACGGCACATGATGGGTGCGGCCCGCATTGGCAGCGCACTGGTTGGCCAGCAGCATGAACTCTTCGATCATGCACTCCGACACACCGCGGGTGCGCTTGACGATATCCACGCAGCGGCCTTCCTCGTCCATGACCAACTTGGCTTCGTCGGATTCGATTTCCATCGCGCCGCGTGCTTTGCGCAGAGCCAGGCGCTTTTCGTACAGCTCGGTCATCGCGGGCAGCTGAGCCATAACGTCTTTATATTTCGTCACCAGAGCCGGGTCATTGGAGCCGTCCAACAGAGCGTTAATTTCTTTATAAACGCCCTTGACACGGCTGCGGATGACGCTCTTGACGAACTGATAGCTATGGATATTGCCGCTTTCATCCAGCTGCATCAGGCAGGAGAACGCCAGGCGCTCCTCCCCTTCATTGAGGCTGCAGATGCCGTTGGAAAGCTGGGTGGGCAGCATGGGGATGACTTTATCCGCGTAATAGATGGAAGTTGCGCGCTCATAAGCTTCCTTATCCAGCGCGGTGTCCGGGCGGACATAGTGGCTGACATCCGCAATATGAACGCCCAGCTCATAGCCGCCGTTCTGGGTCTTCATCAGGCTGATGGCGTCGTCGATATCCTTGGTCTCGGCAGAGTCGATGGTAAAGATCGGCAGACCGCGCAGGTCGGCGCGGTGGGCAGCTTCGGCGGGGTCGATGAGAGCGTTATCATATGCGTGAGCTTCGGCCAATACCTCCTCCGGGAATTCCTGGCGGACATCACGGCCATACAGCACAGCCTTGGCGCACTCTGCTGCGCGGTCGGAAGTGCCAAAGCGCTCGGCAACAGCGCAGCGGTGGTCCATATGGCGCTGGCCGCGGTTGGTCAGGATAGCACCGACCTTATCCCCCAGCTGTGCGCCGTTGACGCCTTTTTTATCCAGCACAATGCGCACATCACGGCAGCCGTCCGGCTCCACGGCAAGGCGGCCGTCCTCAGTCAGCACAATGGTACCGGCAAAGGTGTTGTGCGGGGTGGTCACCTCCACCACTTCACCCTCGGCGCTGCCCTCCACACGGGGATGGTCGAACAGTTTGATGATGATTTTATCCTGCGGCATAGCACCATGCAGGGCGCGGCCGGGAATAAAGATATCGCCGGTGCCGTCATCGCGGGACGCAAAGCCGAAGCGGGCCGCCAGCTTGACCAGTGTGCAGGGAATGCCAGCGGGGGCATCGGTATTTTCCATCACGGCAAAGCCCGGAACATAGGTACCGTTGCGGGCGGACAGCATACCGGTAGCTACCATGCCGGTTACGGTGTTGCGCAGGCGGGAATTATCCACCTGCAAAGCATTCTGCAGTTCACGCAGGGTCTGGGGGCGGTGCTTGCACGCCGCAAGAATATTTTTCTGTAATGGTGTCATGTTTTCTCCTTTGGGTTGGGCACAGGCAGCGGCCCATGCCTTTGTTTTTACTCCTCGTTTACGTCACCCTGCCACCCGGCAGGGTCCTTCCATAGCAGGCGTGGCCTTTGGTTTCGCGGCAGCACCTGCACCATTGTGACCTTTTTATTTTTCCCATAAAAAACGACCCGCGGTATTGGGCGGGTCGTTGACGGTTCCTGAATAAGGGAAAGCGGAACGCCAACAAAATTGGCCAGACCGTTCTCCTTTCATTCAATTACAAGCGGGCGCTCAGCACACCAACCAGCAGCGTAGCTACAAAGAAAACAGCGCCGCAGATTTTGGTCACTTTGGCCAGCTTGGCATCCAGGCCACGCTCGCGGCCGGCAGCCATAAAGCTGCTATCACCCATAATGGCAGCAGACAGGCCCTGCCCTTTCTGGGTCTGGGACAAAGTGAACACAACGATCAGAACCGAAACAATGATCAGCACAACGCCGAACGCGATTTCATAAGCGGTCATGGATTAACAGCAACTCCTTTTCAGGCCACAGCCAAAACGGATGTTTCGGCCTGCCCTAACTCTCATACAGGTTATAATATAACATACCAAAAAGCAAAATGCAAGAACTTTACCCTGCCTTGTGCAGAAAAAGATTGCATTGCCTTTTTTTGCTCCTTACAGACTCATCTGCTCGGTCGTGTCCTCCTGGCGGAGCAGCGCGCCGGCTGCGGGCAGGGTGCGCACGCGGTAGCGGTGCGGGTCTTTCAGTTCCAGCCCCGCCGCCAGGCGCACTTTGGCGATTCTGGCGTTCTTTTTCAGCGTTACCATGTTGATACCGGCGGTATCGCGGGTAGCCTTTTCGGGAATCAGCGCACTGCCGACCAGGATCAAGCGTGGGCCACCGGTGCCGCCGCTGGTGAAGACGGCCAGCTCGGTTTCTTCCTCAATGTGCAGCATTGCGGCAAGTTCTTCCTTATCGCTATAGGCTTTCAGCAGCTTGCGGCGGTTCTGCTTGGTCATATAGCTGGCCAGCGGGATCTTTGCACACTTGCCGTTCTGGTAGAAGAACAGCATGTAACCACGGTAATCGACTGTGACCGCCATGAACAGCGGCACTTCGCCCTCTTCCATTTCCAGCTTGGAAGCGACATAATCACCCAGCACGCTGGCCTTGGTATCGGCAAATTCCGATGCGCGGGATTTGTACACCTGGGCATGGTTGGTAAAGAAGAGCAGCTCGGCGCTGTTGGTGGTCTCTTTGGTATAAACCACCTCGTCGCCGTCTTTCAGCTTCTGCTCGCCAGACATGCGCAGGCTCTGCGGGGTAATTTTTTTGAAGTAGCCTTCCCGCGTAAAGAACACCGTGACCGGGTAATCCGGGATCTCGTTCTGCTCATCGGCAGCAGAATCGTCCGGCAGGTCGTACAGAATTTCCGTTTTGCGGGGGCTGCCATACTTTTTGGCAACATCGCCCAGCTCGGTCATAATGATCTTGCGGATGCGGGCGGGGCGTTTGAGAACATCTTCCAAGTCTGCGATCGCCTTTTCCAGTTCCTCAATTTCCTCGGTGCGTTTGAGGATATACTCACGGTTGAGGTGGCGCAGCTTGATTTCCGCCACATACTCAGCCTGCACTTCGTCAATGCCAAAACCGATCATCAAGTTGGGCACAACCTCGGATTCTTCCGCAGTGTTGCGCACAATTTCAATTGCCTTATCAATATCCAGCAGGATAGCTTCCAGGCCGCGCAGCAGGTGCAGACGCTTTTGCTTGCCCTGCAGATCATAGTAGGTGCGGCGGCGCACGCATTCGGAGCGGAATGCGATCCACTCCAACAAAATCTGGCGCACGCCCAACACGCGGGGCTGGCCGCCGATCAGCACATTGAAGTTGCAGGCAAAACTGTCCTCCAGCGGGGTTGCCTTGAACAGACGCGCCATCAGCTTGTCCGGGTCCTGGCCGCGCTTGAGGTCGATGGTCAGCTTCAAGCCGTTCAGGTCGGTTTCATCACGCATATCGCTGATCTCACGGATCTTGCCCAGTTTGACCAGCTCGGTGATCTTATCCATGATGGCTTCCACCGTTGTGGTCGGCGGAATGCGGGTGATGTCAATGCAGTTGTTCTCTTTATCGTAAGCCCACTGGGCGCGCACGCGGATGCTGCCGCGGCCTTTTTCCAGCACATTCTGCATCTCGGCGGCATCATACAGGATGGAACCGCCGCCGACAAAATCCGGCGCGGGCATCAGCTGGGCCAGATCCGCCTGGTCGTCTTTCATCAGGGCGATGGTTGCATTGCAGAGCTCCACCAGGTTGAAGGAACAGATGTTGGACGCCATACCGACCGCAATGCCCAGTGTGTTGTTGGCCAGAATGGTCGGGAAGGTGACCGGCAGCATCGTCGGTTCGGTGGTGGTGCCGTCATAGTTGGGCACAAAATCCACGGTATCCTTGTCGATATCGCGGAATAGCTCCTCACACACGGGTTCCAGCTTTGCCTCGGTGTAACGAGCGGCGGCGTAAGCCATATCGCGGCTGTACGCCTTGCCAAAGTTACCCTTGGAGTCCACAAAGGGCACCAGCAGGCTTTCGTTGGAACGGCCCATACGCACCATGGTGTCGTAAATGGCGGCATCGCCGTGGGGGTTCAGGTGCATGGTGCTGCCCACGATGTTGGCGCTTTTGGTGCGGGCGCCTTTCAGCAGGCCCATGCCGTACATGGTATACAGCAGTTTGCGGTGGGCGGGCTTGAAGCCGTCAATTTCCGGCAGCGCGCGGGAAACAATAACGCTCATGGCGTAAGGCATGTAGTTTGTTTCCAGCGTATCGGTAATGGGGCTTTCGATGACCTCACCGGCAGAGAGGATCTCGACGTTATCGCCCAGCTGCGGGCGGGCAGGGGCGGCTTTCTTTCTGGTTGCTTTTTTTGCCATTTTGCTCTCTCCTCCCCTGATTAAGATACATCCAAATCGTCCAGATATTCAGCGCCGTGCTCCGCAATGTGCTCCTTACGGCCCTGCAGATTATCGCCCAGGAGCAGGTCAAACACCTCCGCCGTGCGCTGAACATCGGTGGGCAGAACTTTAATTAAGCGGCGGCTTTCGGGGCTCATGGTGGTCAGCCACATCATTTCGGGGTCGTTTTCGCCCAGACCTTTGGATCGCTGGATCGTAAACTTCTGGCCGTCGATCCGCTTCATGATATCGGCCTTTTCCGGCTCGGTATAGGCAAAGTAGGTCTTATTTTTGGTGTTGATCTCATACAGCGGGGATTCCGCGATATACACATACCCCTGATTGATGAGGGTGGGGGTCAGGCGGTAGAGCATCGTCAGCACCAAGGTGCGGATCTGATAACCGTCCACATCAGCATCGGTACAGATGACGATCTTGTTAAAGCGCAGGTTGTCCAGATTAAAGGTAGCCAGGTCCTTATTGTGGCTGCCGCCCAGCTCCACGCCGCAGCCCATCACGCGGATCAAGTCTGTGATAATGTCAGACTTGAAAATGCGGGCGTAATCGGCCTTCAGGCAGTTCAGGATCTTGCCGCGAATGGGCATGATAGCCTGGAACTCCGAATCGCGGCTCTGTTTGACCGCGCCCATAGCGGAATCGCCCTCCACGATGTACAGTTCGCGGCGGGTGGCATCCTTGGTGCGGCAGTCCACAAATTTCTGCACGCGGTTGGCCAGGTCCATCTGCTGGGTCATTGTTTTTTTGATGGACACACGCGCTTTTTCGGCGTGCTCGCGGCTTTGCTTATTGATTAGCACCTGCTTGCAGGCTTTTTCGGCTTCGTCCGGGTGCTCCACAAAGTAGACTTCCAGCTGGTGCTTGAGGAACTCCGTCATGGCCTGGGCCACAAACTTGTTGGTGATGGCCTTTTTGGTCTGGTTCTCGTAGCTGGTGCGGGTGGAGAAGCTGGAGGAAACCAGAATCAGGCAGTCCTGCACATCGTTGAAGGTGATGGAGCTTTCGTTTTTCTTGTACAGACCCTTATTTTTCAGCCAGTTGTTGATCTGGTTGACAAAGGCCAGGCGGACAGCGCGGTCCGGGCTGCCGCCGTGCTCCAGCCACGAAGAGTTGTGATAGTATTCCAGCGTTTGCACCGCGTTGGAAAAGCAGAACGCCACGTTCATTTTGACCTGATATTCCGGCTGATCATCACGGTCGCGGCCGATTGCGGAACCGGAGCAGAAATACACCGGGGTCAGGGTTCCCTCACCGGCGATCTCATTGGCATAGTCCTGAATGCCATGCTCATAGAAATATTCGATTTTTTCGGCACGTTCGCCCGTGCGGTCGTTGAACACGAGAGTCACACCGTCATTGACAACGGCCTGGCGGCGCAGCATATCCTTGAAGGTATCCGCCGGAACATTGATGTCGGTAAACACATCGGTGTCCGGTTTCCAGCGGATGACGGAGCCGGTGCGGCGGCCGGTGAACGGCTCTTTTTTCAGCCCGCCGACATTCTCACCTTTTTTGAAATCCAGGTGATAGTGCATGCCATCGCGGTAAATATCCGCAGTCATCCATTCGCTGGAATACTGGGTGGCGCAAAGGCCAAGGCCGTTCAGGCCAAGGGAGAAGTCATAGTTGCCGCTACCCTCGCCATATTTGCCTCCCGCGTACAGTTCGCAGAACACAAGATCCCAGTTCCAGCGTTCCTCAGCTTTATTGTAATCGACGGGGATACCGCGGCCAAAGTCCTCTACTTCCACAGAGTGATCCGGGTAAAGGGTAACGTTGATTTTGTTGCCGTGGCCGTCACGCGCTTCGTCGATGGAGTTGGATACGATCTCAAAAATGGAATGGGCACAGCCTTCCACACTGTCAGAGCCAAAGATAACGGCCGGGCGCTTGCGCACACGGTCTGCACCTTTTAAGCTCTTGATGCTTTCGTTGCCGTATTCTTCCTTCTTTTTTGCCATTCGGCAGTTCCCTCCCGTTTTTGGATGCAGGGAATCACGCTGCTGCGTACCCCTGTGCGCGCAGAATTTTGCTTTTTCAGGCGCGTAAAGATAATTAAACCACAGGTTGACAGGAATTGTCAAATCCAATTTTGCGTTTTTGCTGCACAAAGTTCCCTGTTGTGGTTATTTTTTGTCTGCTTTTTTGCGTTTGCGCGGCGGCTGGGCGGAGGCTTTTTCCTCTTCGGTCGCCGGGCGTCCCGGCTCTTCCGGCACGGGGGCCGGAGCTGTGCCCTGCAGTTTCCAGGCGCGCTCCAGCACGGGTTTCAGGTACTGGCCGGTGAAGGAGTTCGGGTTCTGGGCCACCTGTTCCGGCGTACCGGTTGCCACAATGGTACCGCCGCCGCTGCCGCCCTCCGGCCCCAGGTCGATGATATAGTCGGCACGCTTGATCACATCCAGGTTATGCTCGATCACGATCACGGTGTTGCCCGCATCGGCCAGCTTATCCAGCACCTTGACCAGGCGGTGCACATCGGCAATGTGCAGGCCGGTGGTAGGCTCGTCCAGAATATAGACGGTTTTGCCGGTATCGCGGCGGGCAAGCTCGTTGGCCAGCTTGACACGCTGGGCTTCGCCGCCGGAAAGTGTGGTGGCCGACTGGCCCAGCTGCACATAGCCAAGGCCGACTTCCTGCAGGGTTTGCAGTTTGCGCGCAATTTTGGGCTGGTTGGCAAAGAAATTGCAGGCTTCCTCCACCGTCATATCCAGCACATCGGAGATGTTTTTGTCTTTATATTTTACTTCCAGCGTTTCGCGGTTATAGCGCTTGCCCTTGCAGACATCGCAGGGGACGTAAATATCCGGCAGAAAGTGCATTTCGATCTGCACAATGCCGCCGCCCTCGCAGGCTTCGCAGCGGCCGCCCTTGACGTTGAAGCTGAACCGGCCGGGGCCGTAACCGCGCTGTTTGGCATCCTGGGTGTTGGAGAAGAGGGTGCGGATATCGCCGAACACACCGGTGTAGGTGGCCGGGTTGGAGCGCGGGGTGCGGCCAATGGGCGACTGGTCAATGCCGATGACCTTATCGATCCATTCCATACCCTGAACTTCGTCACACTGGCCGGGGCGGCTGCGGGCGCCGTTGAGCGCTGCGGCCAGCGACTTATACAAAATTTCATTGACCAGCGTGGACTTGCCGGAACCGGAAACACCGGTCACGCAGATCATTTTGCCAAGGGGAAAATCCACGGTAATGTTTTGCAGGTTGTTTTCCCGCGCTTTGACCACCGTGAGCATTTTACCGTTACCGGAGCGGTGGGCGGTGGGAACTTCCACAAATTTGCGGCCGGAAAGGTACTCGCCGGTCACACTGCGCGGGGCATTGCAGATGTCCTCCACACTGCCGGCGGCCACGATCTCGCCGCCATGCACACCGGCACCGGGGCCGACATCCACAATATAGTCCGCCTGGCGCATGGTGTCCTCGTCGTGCTCTACTACAATCAGGGTGTTGCCCAGATCGCGCAGGCGCTTCATGGTGGCAATCAGCTTATCGTTATCGCGCTGGTGCAGGCCGATGCTGGGTTCATCCAGCACATACAGCACGCCGGTCAGTGCGCTGCCGATCTGGGTCGCCAGGCGGATGCGCTGGCTTTCGCCGCCGGAAAGGGACGATGCGCCGCGAGACAGGGTCAAGTACCCCAGACCCACGCTCTTCAAAAAGCCCAGACGCTCTTTGACCTCTTTGAAGATGGAGGCAGCGATGACTTCATCCCGCTCGGACACTTTTGCCGTCTGAATAAATTCCAGCTCCTCGTTCACGCTCATATCGCAGAACTGGGCAATGTTGATGCCGCCCACCGTGACGGCGAGGCTGGTGGGCTTCAGGCGTTGGCCGTGGCAGGTGGGGCACTCCTCACTGGACATGACAAGGGCGATTTCCTCCTTGACCCACTCGCTGCCTGTTTCACGGAAGCGGCGCTCCAGGTTGGGGATAATGCCCTCAAACGTGTTCATATAGGTGCCGGAGCCAAACATATTCTCTCGCTGCATCTCGATTTTTTCAGTTCCGGTGCCATACAGGATGGCGTGCACGGCTTCTTTGCTCATCTCCTGGATGGGGGTATCCAGCGTAAAGCCATAGCGCTTGCCCAGCGCTTTGTAATACATTTCAGAGATGGATCCCTCCGCATAATACCAGCCGCTGGCCTTGATGGCACTTTCGCGGATGGACTTGTGCGGATCCGGAATCACGCGGGCCGGGTCCACCTTCATAAAGGTGCCCAGGCCGGTGCAGGTTTCACAGGCGCCAAAGGGATTGTTAAAGCTGAACATGCGGGGGGAAAGTTCGTCAATGGAAACACCGTGCTCCGGGCAGGCATAGTTCTGGCTGAACTCCATCGGTTCGCCGCCGATAACATCAATGATGACAAGGCCGCCGGTCAGGGCAATGGCAGTCTCAATAGAATCGGCCAGGCGGCCACGCACCGTATCATTGATGGACAGGCGGTCCACGACGATTTCAACGGTATGCTTGATATTCTTTTCCAGCTTGATCTCTTCGTCCAGATCATACATGTTGCCGTCAATGCGCACGCGGGCGTAACCGCCGCGGCGGGCAGCGTCCAGCTCCTTGGCCTGGGTGCCTTTGCGGCCCCGCACAACAGGGGCCAGCACCTGGAAGCGGGTGCGTTCCGGCAGTTTAAGCACCTCGTCTACCATCTCGTCCACCGTTTGCTGGCTGATGACGCGTCCGCACACCGGGCAGTGCGGAACGCCGATGCGGGCATACATCAAACGGAGATAATCATAAATTTCCGTCACGGTGCCCACGGTGGAACGCGGGTTGTGGCTGGTGGTTTTCTGGTCAATGGAAACCGCCGGGGAAAGGCCGGTGATTTCGTCCACATCGGGCTTTTCCATCTGGCCCAGGAACATGCGGGCATAGCTGGAAAGGCTTTCCATATAGCGGCGCTGGCCGTCCGCAAAGATGGTATCAAAGGCCAGGCTGGACTTGCCGGAGCCGGAAAGGCCCGTCATAACAATCAGCTTGTTGCGCGGCAGAACCAGGTTGACGTTTTTCAGGTTATGCTCCCGCGCGCCCTTGATCGTAATGCGGTTGTTGGCATCAATTTGAATGTTGCTCACTTTTTATAGCTCCTTCTCCCCTTGCCCGTTTTGCGCTGTTTTTCAGCGGCGCGGCGGGTGCTGGTATCGGCGGTAGGGTCCTCCCCGCGCTGCAGCTTTTCAATCTCATCACGCAGGAATGCGGCGTGCTCAAACTGCAGCAGGCGGGCGGCTTCTTTCATCTCGCGGGTCAGGCGGGTAATGGTCTGTTCGCGTTCAGCGCGGCTCATACGGTGCTGGCGCATCTTTTTGTTTTCTTCGCTCATGCTGATTTCCAGCCCGCCGCCGATGGCTTTCACGATAGTTTTTGGTGTAATGCCGTGTTCTTTGTTGTAGGCATCCTGGATGGCACGGCGGCGCTCGGTTTCCATGATGGCGCGCTCCATGCTGGGGGTTACTTCATCGGCGTACATCAGCACCACGCCGTTTGCGTTGCGGGCCGCGCGGCCAATGGTCTGAATCAGGCTGGTTTCGCTGCGCAGGAAGCCCTCTTTGTCGGCATCCAGAATGGCGATCAGCGAAACTTCCGGCAGGTCCAGGCCCTCGCGCAGAAGGTTGATGCCGACAATCACATCAATGGCACCGGTGCGCAGGTCCTTGATGATCTCCATGCGCTCAAAGGTATCCACCTCGTGGTGCATATACTTGGTGTGCACGCCGTGTTCTTCCAGGTAGTCGGTCAGGTCCTCGGCCATTTTGACAGTCAGGGTGGTAACTAGGGCACGCTCGCCGCGGTCGATGCGCTGCAAAATTTCGCCCAGCAGATTCTCGATCTGGCCTTCCACTGGGCGCACCATGATGACGGGGTCCAGCAGACCGGTGGGGCGGATGACCTGCTCGGCCACGCGGCTGGAATGTTCCCGTTCATAGGGGCCAGGGGTAGCGCTGACAAAGATCGTCTGGCCGACCTTGGATTCAAATTCCTCAAATTTCAGCGGGCGGTTGTCAAACGCCGAGGGCAGGCGGAAGCCATATTCCACCAGCGTTTTTTTGCGGCTGTAGTCCCCGCCGAACATGCCGCGGACCTGCGGCAGCATCACATGGCTTTCATCCACCATCAGGATAAAATCTTTGGGGAAGTAGTCCAGCAGCGTGGTGGGGGTGGAGCCGGGGGCACGGCCGGACAGCACGGCAGAGTAGTTCTCGATGCCCTTGCACATGCCAACTTCCTGTAGCATCTCCATATCGTACTGGGTGCGCTGCTGGATGCGCTGGGCTTCCAGCAGTTTGCCCTCTGCAGTAAAGGCCTGCACCTGCTGTTCCATCTCGGTCTGGATCTTGGCGAGACCTTCTTTCATTTTTTCAGGGCCGACGATATAGTGGCTGGCGGGGAAAATGGCCACATGGCGCACAATATTTTTGCGCTCGCCGGTCAGGGGATCAAACTCGGAAATGCGGTCGATTTCATCGCCGAAGAATTCGACGCGGATGGCGTATTCATCATTATAAGCAAGGTGGATATCCACAATATCGCCGTGAACGCGGAACTTATTGCGGATAAAGTTCATATCGTTGCGTTCATATTGCAGCTTGACCAGGCGGCTGCAAAGCTCGTCGCGCTCCATCTGCATACCGGGGCGCAGGCTGATGACCATGCTGCGGTAATCGATAGGGTCGCCCAAGGAATAAATGCAGGAAACCGACGCCACAATGATAACATTGCGCCGCTCCGACAGTGCCGCCGTGGCCGAATGGCGCAGGCGGTCGATCTCATCATTGATGGCGCTGTCTTTTTCAATATAGGTATCGGTGGAGGGGATGTAGGCTTCCGGCTGGTAATAGTCGTAATAGCTCACAAAATATTCCACCGCATCATCGGGGAAAAATCCGCGCATCTCGGTGCAGATCTGACTGGCCAGGGTTTTGTTTGGTTCCAGAATCAGTGTGGGGCGGTTGCACTGTGCAATGATATTGGCCATCGTAAAGGTTTTGCCGGAGCCGGTAACGCCCAGCAAAGTTTGACCTTTATCCCCTGCTTTCAGGCCCTGCACCAGCGCTTCAATAGCCTGGGGCTGGTCGCCAGTCGGTTTGAACGGTGCTTTGAGGTGGAACACCTCGGTTTGATTTTCCTGTTGTTCCGGCATAGCGGACCTCCCCTGCTGTTGGTCGTTTATTTACAACTTTAGTTCGTCTTATACAACTTACTGTTGTCTCATTATAGTATAGATCTTTTTAATTGTAAAGGCAATACCGCATAATTCTAAGTGCCGATACGGCGAGCGAGGTGCCGCAGCCG
>ERZ773195.2278-NODE-2278-length-12439-cov-14.651405_pt1 | contig 12439 bp, 10 predicted proteins | sample MGYA00580530_ERZ773195 | MGnify/ENA primary metagenome ERZ773195 (study PRJEB29015, sample SAMEA2737751) | human gut metagenome | biome: human gut; feature: human-associated habitat; material: faeces | place: China | collected 2012 ...
CCGAGCTTTACGGGCTTGACTTTCATCATAAAATCAACCACTCCTTACTTTTATACTCTACGGGATGTCGTATACACGGGTCAAATTTGAGCAGACACACATAATTCGACCCGCGTCGAAGGGAACCTTTCGGCGTTTTTCACAAACTTTTCGGTTTGACCCGTCCAGCCGCCGCCTGCGTATTCCCCTTTTTGGCGCACTAGTCCATTATGTGATACTAATGCAGTATACACCCTAAAAGCCTTGCTGTCAAGCCATTTTTCAGATTTTTGCCAAAACAAATTTATTTTTTCTTTCATTTTCGCACGCCCGGCAGCGTGTTGTGTTTTACTGTTTTAGGGCTTGATTTTTTTATTTTGCACGTTCCTGTTCATAATCCCCTTGTGCAATTTGTCTATCTTTGCCCTTGTGTTTTGGCGTATTACTTTTACAGTCGGATATGCCCGTTTTCCCTTGCGGCCTTTTTTGTGAAAAAGCAGCTCAGAAAAGCTCGCAGGCTTTTCTGAGCTGCAAATATAAAAATAATGTTTTCTCTAATATTGCCAGAGCGCAAGCGGCGGCAATTATAATCGTTCACTCATCCAGATAATCCCGCAGGCGTTTTGCACGGCTGGGATGCCGCAGCTTGCGCAGGGCCTTGGCTTCGATCTGCCGCACCCGCTCCCGGGTCACATTGAACTCCTTACCCAGCTCTTCCAGCGTGTGCGCCCGGCCATCCTCCAGCCCGAAGCGCAGTGCGATCACCCGTTCTTCCCTCGGTGTCAGGCTTTTGAGCACGCTGAACAGTTCCCGCCGCAGCAGCTGCCGCCCGGCTTCATCCACCGGGACGCCTGCATCCTCGTCCTGAATAAAATCTTCAAGGTGGGCATCCTCTTCCTCGCCCACCGGCGTTTCCAAGCTGATAGGGTCCTGCGCCAGCTGCAGCAATTCCCGCACACGGTCCGGCTCCATGTCCAGCTGAACAGCGATCTCTTCCGCGGTAGGCTCCCGGCCATTTTTCCGCAGCAGGTCACCCGTCGTCTTTTTGACCCGGTTGATGCTCTCCACAAGGTGCACCGGGATGCGGATGGTCCTCCCCTGATCCGCAATGGCGCGGGTGATGGACTGACGGATCCACCACGTGGCATAGGTGGAAAATTTGAAGCCACGCTCCGGCTCAAACTTTTCCGCCGCCTTCATCAGACCGAGATTGCCTTCCTGAATGAGATCCAGAAACGGCAGGCCCCGCCCTGCATAGCGCTTTGCCACCGACACCACCAGCCGCAGGTTCGCTTCGCTGAGCTTCCGCCGGGCATCCTCGTCCCCGGCCTGCGCGGCACGGGCAAGCTCCGTTTCCTGTTCTGCCGTCAGCAGCGGCACCCGGCCGATCTCCTTCAAATAGGCCTTTACCGGGTCGTCCAGCGCCACCCCCTCTGCCGAAAGCTCATGTTCCAGCCTGCCGATCTGCGTTTCATCCAACGCAGGCAGGTCCTCTTCCTCTTCGGTCAGGTGCACGCCGCGGTCCTCCAGTGCCGTATACAGCTCATCCAGCTGCGCCACATCGTAATCCTGTTCGTCCATGGCACGGCTGATCTGCTCCGGTGTCAGGGCATGGTGGCGTGCCCGCGCGGCCAGTGTTCTGGCCAATTCCTCCGTTTGCGACAATTTCTGCATGGTTCCTGCTCCTTTCCTCTCCTGCTCCAGCCGGAGGGGAAAGCGGGGGATCATTCTTCTACAGGCACATTTCCCTGCTTCTTTTCGCGCATCGACTGGAAGTAATCACTCAGTTCCTCATTGGACATATGCGCCGCCTTGCCTGCCATGGGCATCCCCCGGGCAATGCGGTCCAGATACAGCCGGATATCATCCGGCGTACAATTCACATCGCTGTATTGTGCCGCAAGATGGCTCAGTTCATTCAGCGCTTCTTCGCTTACAAAAGCGCGCAGCGTGGTCAGGCTGATCTCAATGCCCTCCTGTCGGCAGCGCAGCATGGCTTCAAACAGCTCCTTCTGCTGCGGCAGCACGAACTGTTCTGCGGTCAGCTGCCCCTGCACCAGATCGATATAGTGCGGCTCCCGCAGGATCGCCGCCAGCAGCCGCTGCTGTGCACTGGCAATGCCCAGCGCCTGACTGCCGCCCGCACTGTACGGCACGTTGATCTGATTCATCTCACCGGACTTGAGCGCCTGCTGCTTTTTCTCCCAGCGGTGCTTGCTGCCCGCCCTCTTCACGGCGGTCTCCAGCTGGGTCATGATAGCTGTTTTGGAGATGTTGGTCTCCTCAGCCAGACGCCCCGCATACACTTCCTGCTCGGTAGGGTTGGAGCGCTCTGCCAGCATATTCACAGCTTCCTTCACGTATTCCAGCCGCTGGGCATCCTGTGCCAGATCGTACTGGCTGCGCAGACGGCCCAGCCGGAAGTCCAGTGCATTGCCCACACCGTCCAGCAGGGCTTTGAATCGCTCTGCGCCATACTTTTTGATGTACTCGTCCGGGTCCTTTGCACCGGGGATCTGCAGCACGCCCACCTTTACCGGGCTGTTGCGGAACAGTTCCAGCGAGCGCAGCGTGGCCTTCTGGCCTGCTTCGTCCGAATCGTAGCTCAGGATCACCTCGTCAGCATACTCGCTGATGAGCCGCACCTGCTCCGGGGTCAGGGCCGTGCCGCAGGCGCACACTGCTGTGTCGATGCCTGCCTGATGCATACTGATCACGTCCATGTAGCCCTCGCACAGCACGAACCGGCGCACCGCGCTGCGCTTTGCGATCTGCAGCGCAAACACCGTCTCTGATTTGTGGTACACCAGCGTTTCCGGGCTGTTGACATATTTCGGTTTGGAATCGTCCAGCACGCGCCCACCAAACGCAATGATGTTGCCACGCAGGTCAAAGATGGGGGTCATCACCCGCTTCCAGAACAGGCAGTAGATGCGGCCGGACGCACTGCGCTTGAACAGGCCGCTGGCATCCAGCTCCTGCTGATTGTAGCCCTTATCGCGCAGGAACTGATACAGCGCCTGTCCGTCGTTGGGCGCATAGCCCAGCCCGAACCGGACGATAGTCTTGTCGTCCAGACCGCGCCGCCGCCAGTAGGCACGGGCCTGACGGGCTTCCTCCACGGTGGAGTTCAGGCAGGCGTGGAAAAACCGTGCCGCCTCCTTGTTCATGGAGAGGATGCGGCTGCGCATCCGGCCTGTTTTGTCGTCCTCCTGCGGCTCCGGCATACCGGCCCGCGCTGCCAGCAGCTTAACGGCCTCCGGGTAATCGATGCTGTTGATCTTTTTCGTAAAGGTAATGGCATCGCCGCCTGCGCCGCAGCCAAAGCAGTAAAAGCTCTGGGTGTCCGGGTAGACGTAGAATGAGGGCGTTTTTTCGCTGTGAAAGGGGCACAGGCCGCCATACAAACGTCCCTTGCGCTTGAGCTGCACATAGCTGCCCACCAGCTCCACAATGTCGGTGCGGCGGGTCAGTTCTTCAATGTATTCGTGTGGGATCATGGATCTTTCAAACGACCTTTCGGATTTATAGGACATGCCACTTCCGGGGCACAAACAATTCCTCAAAAGTGCGGATGGCAAATTCATCGCTCATGCCACTGATGTAATCAGTCACTGCACGTTCTCTGCCCTCCTGATAAGCCAGCTGGATGTAGAAGTTGGACATCCGGTCCACATGGTTCAGGTAGTAATCGTACAGTTCCCCGATCACCTTGTCCACCTTCTGCTCTTCCCGCTTGGCGGTCTTGTCCACGTACACGGTGGCGTACATGAAATCCCGCAGCGCAAGGAAGGCTTCGTTTTCCTCTGCGCCCACCTTCACATCCCCATCGCTGTTGGCAAGGATACTGTTGATCATAGTGGTGATGCGGGCAGATTTTGTCTGGCCCAGCACGGCGGTGCATTCCTTCGGCAGGGTGGCTGGGTCCAGCACACCGGCGCGCACCGCGTCCTCAATGTCATGGTTCACATAGGCGATCTGATCCGCCATGCGCACGATGCGCCCTTCCGGCGTTGCCGCCCAGGTGCCCTTTGTGTGGGTCACGATGCCGTTGCGCACCTCCCACGTCAGGTTCAGGCCCCGGCCGTCCTTTTCCAGCTTGTCCACCACACGCAGGCTCTGCATGTAGTGCTTGAAGCCGTCCGGGCACAGCTCATTCAGCGCGCGCTCCCCGGCATGGCCAAACGGCGTGTGGCCCAGATCATGGGCAAGGCTGATCGCTTCAGTCAGATCTTCGTTCAGCCGCAGAGCGCGGGCAATGGTCCGCGCGATCTGCGAGACCTCCAGCGTATGGGTCAGTCGGGTGCGGTACAGGTCTCCCTCCGGCGAGAGGAACACCTGCGTCTTTTGTTTGAGCCGTCGGAATGCCTTGCAGTGCAGCACCCGGTCACGGTCACGCTGGAACACCGGCCGGATCGGGTCCTGCTCTTCCGGCAGCATGCGGCCGCGGCTCTGGTCGCTGAAGGTAGCCCACGGCGCGAAGGTCATATGTTCGATCTCTTCTGTGCGCTGACGTACATCCATACAAAGTCGCCCTCCCTTTTTGTCGCCATTCCCCCTCTCTGTTTCGGCACAGCCGATCCCAATTGCTGCGTCTGCGGCAATTGTAGCACACCCGCTTTGTCGAAGGGGGAAAAAGCCTGTCGGTTCGCAAAATAATGCTTGCTTTTTTATTTTTGCTGCTGCCGGGTTCAGAACGGTGCGTAGAACGGGTCGGATACCGTCACCTGCGCGCTGCCGCGCGTCAGCTCCCGCAGCTGTTCCAGCAGCGGGCCTTCGGTGTGTTCCGGCATCTGCCAGCACAGGGTCACGCGATCCGTGAACTGCGGCGCGGCCTGTTTTGCTCCCGCCGCATCGATCAGCAGCGATGCACGCTCATAAAGGGAGTAATCCACCGTCACGCGCAGCTCCACCACGCTGCGCACCGTGACCACCTCGGCATTTTCCAGTGCACGGGCCGTAGCCGTGGTGTATGCACGCACCAAGCCGCCGGTGCCCAGCAGCACGCCGCCAAAGTAACGGGTCACCACCACGATCAGATCCGTCAGGCCGCTGTGCTGCAGCACCTCCAGCGCTGGTGTGCCCGCCGTCTTGGCCGGTTCACCATCATCTGAATAGCGTTCCCGGTTGCCTTCCCTCAGGCGGTAGGCATACACATTGTGGCGGGCGGTGCGGTTGGCCGCACGCACCTGTTCCAGAAATGCAACGGCAGCTTCCTCGCTGTCCGCAAATGACAGCGCCGCAATGAAGCGGCTCTTCTTTTCTTCGTATTCTCCTGTGGCCGTGCCATGGATGGTGCGGTAATCCTCCACTGTGGTTCCTCCTGCATGTTATTCAAAACAAGTATAACATAAATCGTCCGTTGTGCAACCACTGCCGCATACGTTTTTGCGTCAAGGCCAGCTCCTGGTACCGCTGCCCGCATGTCCTCTGCCAGAAAAAAGCGCAACAAAAAATCGGCCAAGCCTTGCGGCTCAGCCGATCTTTTGTTAGAAGAAAGCAGATGATCACTTCGTAAAGAGCTGGATCCACTGATGGCCCCAAGTGCTGGAGCTGTTGTAGTAGTAGCCAACACCCATTGCACGAGCTTCGGGATCCAGAATGTTTGCGCGATGGCCTTCGGAGTTCATCCAGGCATTCACGACTTCTTCAGGAGAAACGCTGCCCCATGCGGCATTCTCGCCAGCAGCGGCATCCGTCACGCCGTACTCGCTGAGAACAGTGTACCACTTGGTACCATTGGGACGAACGTGAGAATTGACGGTTGCGATCTCTTCGGCGCGCTGCTGAGCAGCTGCGGTGAGCTTTGCATCGCCCATGACCAGGGGCTGCAGGCCGTACTTTGCACGCTCGGCATTGACCAGATTCAGAACTTCCTGACGGTAGTTGCTGGTGTAAGAGTTTTCGGGGCAAGAGAAGATCAGCACCCAGTAGTTGTTGTAAACGCCGCCTTCGTAGTGGCCCACGCTCATGGTGGTCACATCCGCATTCAGCATGCGCTCACGTGCGAAATCAATGTTCATCCACTGATCCACCGCTGCATCGGGGGTAGAAACGCCAGCTATGTAGTTTTCGCCAACGGACGCATCGTCGATACCATTCTCTGCGAAGATGGTAAAATCGCGCTGGCCATTGGGACGAACGTAGGAATAAGAAGAGGCCAGTTCCTTAGCGCGCTCCTGAGCGGCACTATTGTGGTTGCTGTCGCCCAGCTGAACGGGCTTCAGGCCAGCCTTTGCGCGCTCGTTGTTTACGCGGCGCAGGAACTCGTTCTGATAAGCTTCGTCCTGAAAGCTGATGTAGGAATTTTCTTCTTCGATGGAGGCAGAAACCGAAGCCTCAGCTGCGTTTGCAGTAACGGGCTTAAGAGATGCAGCACCAAAAACCACAGCCAAAGTCATAGCTGCTGCTGCGATATTCTTCAGGGTGCGCATCTCGAGTTTCATAAGACATCCTCCGTAAGCTTTTGTATATAAAAGCTTTTTTGCATTCATGTGAATGCGTACTGCAACACATTTGCAACTCTTCCGTTTCAAATGTGTTGCTTTTGTGCAACAAAAGTATCACAATAGCATCTCATCGTCAAGGGGTTTCTGTCGATTTTTTGAGAGAAAATGCAAAAAAATCAAAATTTCCCGTTCCGAAAACGTTTCACAAGCACAACAGGTTCATCCAAGATACCGTAAATTTGTTACGTCTGTGTTGCACTTCACCGTTTTCAGGATTGTTTCGTCACACTTAACGTGTTGCATTTTATTTTTCTACACCTTTTCTGCAATGTTTTTCATGCATTTTTCTGTATGTTTATTTATTTATATGCATATTTCAAAGTGTAACAGACTTTTGTGTGCGCTTTTCCGTTCCACTCCCCTCCCGCAGCCCTTTTCTGGGCTGCAGCCGGCCTTTGGCTGTACTTTCTGCAACAAAAAACAGCACAGGCAGCCTTTTCAGGGCCATCTGTGCTGTGCCGTATTCCTTACATAAAAAGAAGAGCGGCTCCGAAGAGCCGCCCTCCCACAATTCAGGCTATGCTATAAAAAGATCTCGCGTCAGTCGATCACTGAGCAGCCTTTGCTGCCTCGATCTGCTTGATCAGTTCGGGAACCACCTTGAACAGGTCGCCCACGATGCCGTAGTCGGCAACACCGAAGATGGGTGCGCCCTCATTCTTGTTGACAGCGATGATGCACTCGGAGTCCTGCATACCAGCGGTGTGCTGGATAGCGCCGGAGATGCCCAGAGCAACATAGATCTTGGGATGCACGGTCTTGCCGGTCTGGCCAACCTGATGGTCAGCGGTCATCCAGCCTGCATCGGTGACGGCACGGGAAGCACCCACAACGCCGCCGCCCAGAGCAGCTGCCAGCTGCTCAGCCAGCTCAATGCCCTTGTTGACATCCTTGCTGATGCCGCGGCCAACAGAGACGATCACGTCTGCGCCGATCAGATCGACCAGCTTTTCAGCTGCCTTCTCAACGCTCAGGACCTCGGTCTTGATGTCCTCAGCAGCCAGAGCGAATGCGGGCTTCACGATCTGGCAGGCATCAGCCTTGGCCTGATCGAAGGGAGCCTTCTTCATAACGCCGGGACGCACGGTGGACATCTGCGGACGGAAGCGGGGGCAGATGATGGTAGCCATCAGATGGCCGCCGAATGCGGGACGGGTCATCTTCAGGTTGCGGTCTTCCATATCGAACTTCTGCTTGGACAGGTCGATGGTGGAGCTCTCCTTCAGGAAATCGATGTACTTTGCAGTGTCGATGTCCAGATGGGTAGCATCAGCGGTCAGGCCGGTGTGCAGACGAGCTGCGCAGCGGGGGCCCAGATCGCGGCCGATGTTGGTTGCACCGATCAGCAGGACTTCGGGCTTGTACTCGTTGACCATGTCGCACACGACCTTAGCGTATGCATCGGTGGTGTAGTCCTTCAGCAGGGGGCTGTCGCAGACCATGACCTTATCGGCACCATAGCCGCCCAGCTCCTTGGCAATGCCTTCCACGTTGTCGCCCAGCAGCAGACCGGTGACCTCGCAGCCCAGCTCATCAGCCAGCTTGCGGGCCTCGCTCACCAGCTCGAAATCAGTGGGCATCAATGCGCCCTGGCGCTGCTCGCAGAAGACCCATACGCCCTTGTATTCGTTAAAATCAGCCATTGTAATCCTATGCTCCTTTCATCAGATCAGGTGCTTCTTGGCCAGGATACCAGCCAGCTGTGCGGCAGTATCGTCGCCCTTGAGCATGGTGCCTGCGCCCTTCTGCGGAGGAGTGAAGGACTTAAAGACGTTCGTCGGAGAACCCTTCAGACCGATGGTATCAACCTCGATCAGCGGATCGTCCTTCAGTGCGTTGTAATCGAACACTTCCATCGGCTTGTCGTAGCAGGTGAAGATGCCGTTCACGCTCATGTAACGGGGCTGGTTCAGCTCCTTGATGCAGGTCAGCAGGCAGGGAGTCTGCACCTTGACCATCATGTAGCCGTCCTCCAGCATACGCTTCACGGTCAGAGTGTTGCCGTCCTTCTGGATGTCGGCAACGTAGGTGACCTGCGGCAGATGCAGCTTTTCAGCGATCTGGGGGCCAACCTGTGCGGTATCGCCATCGATTGCCTGACGGCCGCAGAACACAACGTCCTCGGGGCCAACGCCGATCTTGTTGACAGCAGCAGCCAGGATCTGGCTGGTTGCAAAGGTATCGGAACCGCCGAACTCACGGCCGGAGACCAGAACAGCCTTATCAGCGCCGCGGGCCAGCAGCTCACGCAGCATGCCTTCTGCCGGCGGGGGACCCATGGTAACAACAACGACTTCGCAGCCGGTAGCGTCCTTGAGCTTCAGAGCAGCCTCCAGAGCGTTCAGGTCATCAGGGTTGGTGATGGTAGCCATCGAAGCACGGTCCAGAGTGCCATCGGGCTTGACGGACACCTTGCCGGAGGTATCAGGAACCTGCTTTACACAAACAATTGCTTTCATTGTAACTCTTGCCTCCCTTACTTCAGCAGCGCGCCGGAAATGACCATCATCTGCACTTCGCTGGTGCCCTCGTAGATCTCAGTGATCTTGGCATCACGCATCATGCGCTCGATGGGGTAGTCACGGGTGTAGCCGTAACCGCCGAACAGCTGCAGGCAGCGGCGGGTAACATCGCTGGCGGTGCGGGCTGCAATCAGCTTAGCCTCGGCAGCCTCAACGCTGTAACGGACCTTAGCGCCGTTCATGGCCTGCTGCTTTTTCAGGCCAGCCTTGTAAACCAGGTACTTGGCAGCGTCAACGCGGGCTTTCATCTCAGCCAGCTCGAACTGGGTGTTCTGGAACTGAGCGATGGAACGGCCAAACTGCTTGCGCTCCTTGACATAGGCAACAGTCTCGTCGATTGCGCCCTCTGCGATGCCCAGAGCCTGTGCGGCAATGCCGATACGACCGCCATCCAGGGTAGCCATAGCCAGCTGGAAGCCCTTGCCCTTAACGCCGAGCAGACGATCCTTGGGGATGATGCAGTCTTCCATGATCAGCTCGCAGGTGGAAGAACCACGAATGCCCATCTTATCTTCGGGCTTGCCGACCTTGAAGCCGGGGTCGGTGCGCTCCACGATGAACGCGGAGATTTCTTTCTGCTTGCGGCCGCGCTTGTCGGTCACAAAACCGGTAACAGCAATGATAATGAAGACATCAGCATAGCCAGCGTTGGTGATGAAGATCTTGGAGCCGTTCAGCTTCCAATGGTCGCCCTCATCCACAGCAAAGGTCTGCTGGCCCTGTGCATCGGTGCCGGCGCCTGGCTCAGTCAGGCCGAAAGCACCCAGCCATTCGCCGCTGCACAGCTTGGGCAGGTACTTTGCCTTCTGGTCTGCAGTGCCGTTCTCATAGATAGGAGCAGCACACAGGGAGGTATGGGCGGACAGGATAACACCTGTGGTGCCGCAAACCTTGCTCATTTCCTCAACAGCCATCACGTAGGAGAGCACATCGCCGCCTGCGCCGCCGACCTCTTTGGGGAAGTAAATGCCCATCATGCCCAACTTTGCCATCTTTTCAACGGTCTCTTTGGGGAAATATTCCTCCGCGTCAACCTTTTTGGCAAGGGGTTTGACTTCGTTCTCAGCAAATTCTTTGTACATTTTCTGTACCATAGCCTGCTGCTTGGACAGAGTAAAATCCATAACGGTATCCTCCTTATCTAACAGTGCGCCCGCCGCCCCGCAGCCAAAGCCGCAAGGGCAGGTTTACAGGCGACTGAACAAATCAATCCTGACGGAGATTTTGCACTCCGTCAGGAGAGATTGTTTCAAATTTTACAGGGCATCAACAGCGGTCTTGGTGCGGTCTGCGTTGTAAACGTAGAAGCCCTTGCCGGTCTTGCAGCCCAGGTTGCCGCCGCGAACCATCTTACGGATGAGCGGGCAGGCACGGTACTTGCTGTCGCCGGTCTCCTTGTACAGAACGTCCATGATGGCCAGGCAGATGTCCAGACCAACAAAGTCGCCCAGCTCCAGGGGACCCATCGGATGGTTGGCACCCAGCTTCATAGCGGTGTCGATACCGGCGATGTCGGAGACGCCCTCCATCTTGGCGACGCCCACAACGTGCTCGGCAGCCCACTCGAGCTGGCCCTCCTCCTGCTTTAGGAAGCGAGAGCCGGGAACGCCGCACTGGGGGCACTTGAAATCCTCGGGCAGCTGGTCGCCGTCGAACTCTTCCACATAACCGCAAACGGGGCAAACAAACTTCATAATTCGATCCTTTCGATCGATGGCGATGGCGCGCTCGTCCGGTCCCGTAAGGGCCCTCTCCGGACGTGCGTCTTGACGAGTTCTATTATCCATAAATGCGACCGAATGTGAAGCCTATTAGGAATGATTTTTAATAAAACAATTTTGGGCATGTGAAGATGTTGATTGATTAACGATTGCTAGACCTCGTGCGACCTCCGATGAGTACAATCGGTCGAGCAAATGTTGACCTATCAACAAATGAAGGAGCTTCCTTTATGCATCTAGCCCATCGTGCCTGGTGCCGAACGTATCAGATGGTTTTTCGCGTCGCATTGCCGATCCTGCCCTATACCGAGCCGCGCATTTTGGAGCATGCCGAGGACGTGCCCGCGGTGCTTCAAAAGCGCTCGATACAGCGGGTTCTTATCGTGACGGATCCCGGTATTGCCCGTCTGGGGCTCACGGCACCGCTCGAGACAGCGCTCGCGTCCAAGGGAATTAGCGCTGCGGTCTATGCCGAAACACGTGCGAACCCCACGGTCTCAAACGTGGAGGAAGCGGCATCTCTGTATCGAGAGAGCACCTGCCAGGCCATTATCGGCTTTGGCGGCGGTTCGGCCATGGACTGTGCCAAGGGCGTGGGCGCACGCATCGCGCAGCCAAATAAGCCCATCAACAAGATGCGCGGCCTGTTGCGCGTCCACCGTCTCCTGCCGCTGCTTATCGCCGTCCCCACCACGGCGGGCACGGGAAGCGAGGTCACGCTTGCAGCGGTAATTACCGACGACGAGACGCACTACAAGTACCCCATTAACGACTTTGTGCTGATCCCGCGCTTTGCGGTACACGACCCCGAGTTTACACGTGGCCTGCCCGCTTCCATTACGGGGCAGACGGGCATGGACGCCCTGACGCATGCCGTTGAGGCCTTTATCGGGCGAAGCACCACGCCCTATACGCGTAAGATGGCGCGACAGGCGGTCCAGCTCATCCATGACAATTTGCTCGAGGCCTATGAGCATGGCGATAACATGCGTGCGCGTCGCAATATGCTTTCGGCGGCGTATAAGGCGGGTGTCGCCTTTACGCGCTCCTATGTTGGATACGTTCACGCCATCGCACACAGCTTGGGTGGGCGTTACGGGATTCCGCACGGCTTGGCCAACGCTATCATCCTGCCGCACATGCTTCGCGCCTATGGCGAAGCTGCTGCTCCTAAGCTCGCCGATCTTGCCCGCATGGCCGGTATCGCGCCGGCTAACGCGCAGGACAGCCTGGCGGCCGAGGCCTTTATCGATTGGGTCGACCGCATGAACGCCGCCTTGGGCATACCCAAATATGTGACGGGCATTCGCCGCTCCGATATTCCACAAATGGCGGCCCATGCCGATGCCGAGGCCAATCCGCTATACCCCGTTCCGCTTCTAATGGACCGTTTGGAGCTCGAGCGTATGTACGAGGTCGTCGCGGGTGGTATGTTTGAGGGCGAGAATTAGGAGGGTCCATGAACACCGAGGAAATTGCGCGCATCGTCGGCGATCAGCGCGCCTACTTTAAGACACACGCCACGTTTGATGTCGATGCTCGACGTCGTGCGCTCGTGAGTTTACGCGATGCGGTGCGGGCCCACGAGGCCGATATTGCCCATGCGCTCAAGACCGATTTGGGCAAGTCGCACGACGAGGCCTATATGTGCGAGATCGGCACGTCGCTTTCCGAGATTCGTCATCAGATTGCGCATGTTGCTCGATGG
>ERZ773195.2279-NODE-2279-length-12437-cov-15.920691_pt1 | contig 12437 bp, 10 predicted proteins | sample MGYA00580530_ERZ773195 | MGnify/ENA primary metagenome ERZ773195 (study PRJEB29015, sample SAMEA2737751) | human gut metagenome | biome: human gut; feature: human-associated habitat; material: faeces | place: China | collected 2012 ...
AGTGGCTGGCGCTGCTGCCGGTGCTGTTTGCTGTCTGGGAAGGGCTGACCGCCAAAACTGCCGTGCTGCCGGTACCATTCTTCGCGCCGCCGCAGGCGCTGATCGAGGTGCTGCACGACGACTGGCCGCGCCTGCTCGACAGCCTGCTGCACTCCCTGGGGCTGCTGGGGCTTGGTGTGCTGCTGGGTACCAGCAGCGGGTTCATCACCGGTCTGGCCATCGGCTGGTCGCAACGGATTGGCTACTGGGTGCATCCGGTGTTACGTCTGCTGGGGCCGGTGCCGTCCACCGCGCTGCTGCCGCTGTGCCTGTTTATTTTTCCCTCGAGCTTCGGCGCCAGCGTGTTTTTGATCGCGCTGAGCACCTGGTTCCCGGTCACGGTGCTGACCTGGTCCGGAGTGATGGGCATTGATAAGGCGTGGTACGACGTGGCGCGGACTCTCGGCGCCAGCCAGCGTTTCCTGATCCTGCGGGTGGCGATCCCCGCCGCGTTGCCGAACGTCTTTGTCGGCCTGTTTATGGGGCTCGGCGCGTCGTTTTCGGTGCTGATTGTCGCCGAAATGGTCGGGGTGAAGTCGGGGATCGGCTTTTACCTCCAGTGGGCCCAGGGCTGGGCGGCCTATCCGAATATGTATGCCGCGCTGCTGGTGATGGCCTTGTTATGCTCCGGCCTGATAAGCGGATTATTTATGCTGCGTGACCGGCTGCTGAGCTGGCAGCGAGGAGGGATGCAATGGTAACCGAGACGATAGCGCGCGGCGCGGCGGTATCCATCAGCCATCTTCATCATGCGTTTACGCTTGGCAAACAGACGGTACCGGTGCTGGAGAATATCAGCCTGCAGCTGCGCCCGGGGGAAAGCGTGGCGCTGCTGGGCCCTTCCGGCTGCGGTAAATCAACTCTGCTGCGGCTGCTGGCGGGGCTGGAAGCGCCGCAGAGCGGACAGATGCAGATCGACGGCGCGGCGCTCGGCGCCCCGGGGCCGGAGCGGATTCTGGTGTTTCAGGATCCGACGCTCTATCCGTGGCTGACGGTGCGGCAGAACGTGCTGCTGGGCCCGCAGGCGCAGGGGAAAAAGGGGCTGGAGGCGAAGGCAGACGCGCTGATTGACCGCATCGGGCTGCAGGCCTTCAGCGAGGCGTGGCCGCGGCAGCTGTCCGGGGGGATGGCGCAGCGTGCGGCGCTGGCGCGCGCCTTGTTGAACGAACCGCGTCTGCTGCTGCTCGACGAGCCGTTGGGCAAACTCGATTCGCTGACCCGCATCAGTATGCAGCGGGAGCTGATCGCCCTCTGGCAGCAGCAGGGGTATACCAGCCTGCTGGTGACCCACGATATCGAAGAGGCGCTGCTGCTGTGCGAGCGGGTGCTGGTGATGTCGCCGCGTCCAGGGCGGATTATCGCCGAGTTTGCGCTGCCGCTGGCTTTTCCCCGTCATCGCGATAACCCGCAGCTGCTGCAGCATCGTCAGGATATATTGCGCATCCTCGGCCAGGAGGCGGATTGGTAAGCTGAACGCATTCCCCGGTGGCGCTGCGACAAATGTCACGGAAAGGTAGGCCGGCGCAAGCGCAGCGCCGCCCGGCAATGAATATCCGGCGCGACGCCATGGTCCGGCTTAAAAATCCATCTTCACCGTGAACTGCACTTCGCGCGGGTCGCCAATCTGGTTGCCGAGGTTATTGGTGCCGATCGAGGAAGTGTAATAGGTCTTATCAAACAGGTTCTTCACATTCACCTGCAGCGTCACCGGATACTGCAGCTTCATCTTATAGGCGGCAAACACATCCGCCACCGCATACCCCTGCAGATAATAATCCGCGCCGTTGGTGCCGGAACGCTTGCTGACCGCGTGGCCGCCGCCGCCGACGGTCAGGGTGTTGCTGTTATAGACGTTATGAATGTCATAGGTCAGGAACAGCGAACCGGTATGTTTCGGTACGTTTGGCAGCGGTTTCCCGGCGTAATCCGGATCTTCCAGCACTTTGGCGTCGGTGTAGCCGTAGCTGGCGATCACGCTGAGGTTATCGGTGATGGACCCGGCCAGATCCACTTCCACGCCCTGGGAACGCACTTTGCCCGCCGTTTTGGCCACCGTCTCATCGCCAATGCTCTCGGTGTACAGCACGTTACGCTTGTGAATATCAAACAGCGCGATATTGGCGGTAATGCCGTTTAACAGGTCGAATTTGGCGCCCACTTCGTAAGAGGTGGACTCTTCCGGCGGCAGCTCGCCGATATAGCTGGCGATCGACGACTGCGGCATAAACGACTGGGCGACGTTGGCGAACAGAGAGACGTTCGGCGTGACCTTGTAGACCAGGCCGGCTTTCGGCGTCCATTTCTCATCGCGGCTGTCGGTATTGACGTTAAACGGTCGGCCTTTACCGGCGTACTGGGTGTAGTACTGGTAGCGCACGCCGGCGACGGCGATCCAGTTGTCGGTCAGGTACAGCGCGTCCTGCACGTATGCGGCATAGCTCTCCTGCTGAATGCGCTGGTCGCTGTCGGAGGCGGAGACGGTATTACAGGTGTCGAGAGTGCCGTAGACCGGATGATAGATGTTAAAGCCTTTAACGTTCTTACAGCGCAGCATATCGGTGCGCAGCAGATCGTAATTCTCATAGGCGACGCCGGTCAGCAGCTCGTTATAAAAGCCGCCCACTACCACGTTGCCCTGCAGGTCGGCGCGGGTGGAGTGCATCTTCTGCGTTGAACCGTGGGTACCATCGACCCGGCGGGTGAGGTTGCCGGTCGCCGAATCATAGGCCATCACCCGCGCCTGGTTATCGTTATAGTGATCCTGGCTGTAGCTGTAATCGAAGCGCGCGGTCCAGGCGTCGTTAAGGCGATACTCGGCGTTGAGCTGAGCGAGATCGGAATAGCCATCGGTAATATTAAACGCTTCATCGAAGCGGGTTTTGCGATCGACGTTAACCGCATGGCCGGTATTCAGATCGAAGATAGTGCCGCGATCAAAGGGGGCGCTGTAGTCGCGGTGCGAATAGGACGCGGTCACCGTTGCCCGCTCGCCAAACCAGGTCAGGGAAGGGGCGATAAAGCTGCTTTTGTTTTTACCGAAATTGCGCCAGTAATCCTCATTCTGATATTCCCCAATCAGTCGGTACGCCAGATTCGTGCCTTCGATGGGGCCGGTGATGTCGACGCTGCCGGTGCCGCCGCCAAAGCTGGTGGAGGTCCCGGAAACCGAACCGGAGAACTGCCGCTCCGGCCGTTTAGTGATGACGTTGATCAGCCCGCCGGGGTCGAGGATACCGTACAGCGTCGAGGCGGGCCCCTTCAGGACTTCCACCCGTTCGGTGGCGGCGTTAAAGCTGCGCGGCAGCACGGTGCGCAGGCCGTTGGTCATGATCGAGCCGTCGCGGTTGGCGCCGAAGCCGCGGCGGGTAAAGGCGTCCTGGGTACCGCCAAGGGTGTTGGTCTGCACCACGTTAGCGACGTTATACAGCGCCTCATCGAGTGAGGTGGCGTGCTGATCTTCGAGAACCCGATCGCTGACGGTATTGACCACCTGGGGAATATCCAGCAGCGGCATCGAGGTTAGCGTCGCGGTGGCGGAGTTGAGCGGCTGATAGCCGCTGGTGGCGCTCTGCTGCGCGCCGTCGGCCACTACGGTGATGGTCTCTTCCGCGTCGTTAGTACTTTTCGCCGCGCGATTGTCGGCGGCCATTAATCCCGGTGAGGCTAAAAAAAGAAGCGAAAAAAGCGCGCGCCCTGGCAACGTCCTGCAGGCGACATGGGGTTGAGTCATTATCTGTTTCTCGTGAACGAATCTGCCTTTGCGGTCAGATTAAGCCAATAAAATCATTGCCCTGAATAATAAAAGCACTCTGTTTAGCGTCTGAATGCGCCTTCAGATGTGTAATTGAGAATCATTCAATCATGAAGGGATGTAGTAGTAAACGTTATGCAAGATAAAAATTCAGCGGCGAGTAACTGGACGTTTTAAACACCTCCAGTAGGGAATGTTCTGTAGTTATCTATCTGATATTATTTTATTTTAATTATATTTCGTTGGCTCAGCCTCGCTGTAGTCAGCGTCCCCGTCTGAAGACGATGGCGAGTATTGACTACTACATTCATCCCCGTCATGATCAAAAGAGAATGAGATTTATTTTGATTTGACTGCAGAATGTCCAGCTATCGCCTGGAACGCTGCGGCGCAGGAGCGAGTTATGCCACAGCGGGTGAAACCTGCAGAGCAGGGGATCGTACTGGATGCCCTGTCGGCCGGCTACGGCCAGACCCTGATCGTTGACGATATCAACCTGACCATTCCCACCGGCAAAATGACGGTGCTGGCCGGGGCGAACGGATCCGGCAAATCCACGCTGCTCTCGACCATCGCCAGAATGCTGAAACCGCTCGGCGGCTGCGTGCGTCTGGACGGGCAAGCCATTCACCAGATGCCGACGAAGACTGTCTCGCGGCAGCTGGGCATCCTCCCGCAATCGCCATTGACCCCGGAAGGATTGACCGTTTTCGAGCTGGTCTCGCGCGGGCGCTACCCGTGGCAGGGGCTGATGCGCCAGTGGTCTGAGGCCGATGAGCTGGCGGTAGAGGAGGCGCTGCGCTTAACCGGTACCGCCGAATTCGCCCATCTGCCGGTGGACAGCCTCTCCGGCGGCCAGCGTCAACGCTGCTGGATCGCCATGGCGCTGGCCCAGCAAACGGCCACCATTCTGCTCGATGAGCCGACAACCTGGCTCGATCTGCGCTATCAGGTCGATATCCTCGAGCTGCTCCAGACCCTCACCCGCGAACATGGCCGCACGGTGGTGACGGTGCTCCATGACCTTAACTTTGCGGTGAACTACGCCGATCTGCTGGTATTCCTTAAACAGGGGCGCATCGCCGGCACGATTAGCGACAACGATGTCTGTAGCCCTGAGCTGATTAAACGCGTGTTTGACGTTGACGTGCAGATGTCGATTAACCCGCAAACCGGCAAACCGTTCTTTATGCCGTTTCGCGCCCGCCAGGCAGCGGCACAATGAGCGTGGCCATCCTGCTTTCCGCGCGGCGTCGCCCCCGCCCCCGGCTGGCGCTGCTTCTGCTAACGCTGCTGCTTATCGCCGCCTCGCTGGTGCATCTTGGCTTAGGCGCCCGCTGGATCGCCCCGCAGACGGTGCTGCAGGCGCTGCTGGAGTACGATCCGCGCAACTTTGAGCAGCGGATTATCATCGATCTGCGTCTGGTGCGGCTGGCGGCGGCGCTGCTGACCGGCGCGGCGCTCGGCGTCGCCGGGCTGCTGCTGCAGACGGTGATCCGTAACCCGCTTGGCGAGCCGCATATTCTCGGCCTCAACGCCGGCGCCTCGCTGGCGGTGGTGGCGACCTCTGCGCTGGGCCTGTCTCTCGGCGCTTTCCCCGTCGGGCGCCCGCTGACCGCCGCCTGCGGCGCGGGGCTGCTGTTCGGTGGAGTGATGGCGCTGGCCTCTGCCGGGCGCGGCGGGGCGACGCCGCTGCGCATCACGTTGTCCGGAGTGGCGCTGTCAGGGTTTGCGTCGGCGGTGACGGCGGCGATATTAATTCTCGATGAACAGACGCTGCTGGCGATGCGCACCTGGCTGGCCGGCGACCTGGCCGGACTGAACTGGAGCACGCTGCAGACGGCGCTGGTCCCGGCGCTGATCGGCCTTGGCGTCGCGCTGCTCATTGCCCCACGCCTCAACGTGCTGGCGCTGGGGGATAAGGTGGCGCTGGGCCTTGGCGTTAATCTCGTCCAGACGCGGCTGCTGGGTCTGCTGGCGATTGCGCTGCTCTGCGGCGCGGCGGTGGCGGTGGCCGGGCCGATCGGCTTCGTCGGGCTGGTGGTGCCGCACGTGGTGCGCCGTCTGGTGACGGAAGACATCCGCCTGGCGCTGCCCCTGGCTGCGCCGGTGGGAGCGCTGGCGCTGGTGCTGGCGGATATCGCCGCCCGGACGCTGGTCGCGCCGCAGGAGCTGGCCACCGGAGCGATGACCGCCCTGGTGGGCGCGCCGTTGTTTATCTTTATCGCCGCGAGGTTTTTTAAATGACGCGCGCCGTTCACCGGGCCGGTTTTCGGCCGCTGGCTTTCACCTCCCGTCATCTGCTGCTGCGTCCTGCGGCGTTAAAAATTGCCGCCAGCATAGTGCTGACGCTGCTGGCGCTGGGGCTGTACAGCCTTAGCCGCGGCAGCTTTCCGCTGCCCGCGTCGACGCTGGCGCGGGCCCTGCTGGCGCCGCAGGAGATGGGCGAGCAGCCGCGCTTTATTCTGTTTGATATCCGCCTGCCGCGGATCCTGATGGCGCTGCTGTGCGGGGCCATGCTGGGGCTGGCCGGCGCGGCGATGCAGAGCATCACCCGTAACGGGCTGGCCGACCCGGGGCTGATCGGCGTCAAAGAGGGGGCAAGCATCGTGGTTCTGGCGCTGGTGCTGTTTTTCCCGGCGGTAGGCCTGGTCTGGCGGCCGCTGGCGGGGATGGTCGGCGGCATAGCGGTGGCCCTGCTGGTCCTGACGCTGGCCCGCGACTGTTCGCGGCCGCGCTTTATTTTAATTGGCATCGGCGTCTCCTGGAGCCTGGCGGCCGCGGTCGGCATCTTTATGACCACCGCCGACGTACGCGACGTGCAGACGGCGATGATCTGGCTGGCGGGCAGCCTGCAGGCCGCCACCTGGCCGCTGCTGGCGGTGGCCTTTTGCTGGGCGCTGCCCGGGGCCATCATCCTGTTCTGTACCGCCCGGGCGGCGGACGTGGCGCTGCTGGGCGACCGGACCGCCATCGGCCTCGGCGTACGTCTGCAGCAGCTGACGGTGCTGCGCTTTTTCGCCCCGGTGCTGCTGACCTCGGCCAGCGTCTCCTGCGTCGGCAGCCTGGGTTTTGTGGGCCTGATGGCACCGCATATGGCGCGTTTCGTGCTGCGCGGCGGCCAGGTATCGCTGCTGTGCGGCAGCGCGCTGATTGGCGCCTTGCTGGTGCTGGCGACCGATACCCTTGGCCGGCTGGCGTTTGCCCCGCTGCAGATCCCGGCGGGGATTGTCATTGCCCTGGTGGGCTGCCCGTTCTTCGTTGTCTTGCTCTGGCGTCGCCGTGATGCCCTTTAACCAGGAAGGTAGTATGCGTTGGTTCGTCTCATTGCTGCTGTTGCTGACGGGGGCCGTCAGCGCCGCCGCCCCACAAACTCAAACTTTCGCCGATGATTTAGGCCGCACGGTCACCGTCCCGCTGCATCCGCAGCGTATCGTTTCGATGCACGATCTCGACATTACCATTCCGCTGATTGAGCTCGGGGCGCCGCCGATCGCCAGCCACGGCCGGACGCGCCCGGACGGCAGCCACTACCTGCGATCCAGCGCCCAGCTCACCGGTGTCGATTTCGACAACAGCGATATCCGCTTTATTGGCACCGCCGATATCGATCTGGAAGCGGTTGCCGCCGCCAGGCCGGATCTGATTATCACCGAGCCCAGCCGCCACGTGTCAGTGGAGCAACTGGAGAAGATTGCCCCGACGGTGAGCATCGACCATCTGCAGGGCAGCGCCCCGGAGATTTACCGCAAGCTGGCGCAGCTGACCGGCACCCAGACGCGGCTGGCGATCCTCGAGCGCCGCTATCAGGAGCAAATCAAGCAGCTGAAAGCGATGGTCAACCCACCGCAGTACAGCGTCTCAGTGATCCAGGCGAACAACGGCAAGGTCACGGTGCATCATTCGTATCATGCGCTGGGCCGGGTGCTGCGTGACGCCGGGTTCCGCTTTCCGCCGCTGATTGAGCGGATCCCCGATGGTCAGCGCATTGACGTCAGCGCGGAACAGCTGCCGGAACTGGACGCTGATTTTGTCTTCGCTACCTGGCGGTCGGATACCGGCGGTAAGCCGCAGGATGAGCTGCAGGCGATGGAAGGCGTGATGCCCGGCTGGTGCGACTTTATGCGCGCCTGCCGCACCGGGCACTATATTTTACTGCCGCGGGAAGAGGTGATCTCCAACTCCTACGCCGCGCTGTCTCTGATGGTGGCCCAGGTGCAGTCGCATATTGCCGGCAGGCCGATCCCGGCGGAGGCCAAATGAAAAGCGCGGTAAAAAAAGAGAAGGGCAAAGTCGATCTGTTCGGCGAACGCTATCGCGCCCGGGCGCACCAGCTCTCCCCCCGGCTGCGGGCGGTGGTCAGCTATATCAACGACAACCGCGAGGTGGTGCTGGAGCATACGGCGATGGAGATCGCCACCGCGACCCAGACCTCCGACGCCACGGTGGTGCGCGCCATCCAGGCGCTGGGCTTCGCCGGGCTGCGCGAGCTTAAGCAGACCATGGAGCGCTGGTTCGGCACCTCGGTCACCTCGGCGGAAAAGATGCGCTCGACGGTTACCGCGCTCTCCAGCGACGTCAACTCCAGTATTGATTTTGTGCTTGAAGGCCATCAGCGGGTATGCGAGGTCCTGTCGCGGGCCGACAACCGCGCGGCGGTGGCTCAGGCGGTGGTATTGCTCAGCGACGCGCGCCAGGTGGGGATCTTCGGTATCGGCGCCTCGGGGATCCTCGCCGAATACACCGCCCGGTTGTTCAGCCGTATTGGCCTGCCGGCGTACGTGATGAACCGCACGGGCTTTAGCCTTGCCGAACAGCTTATCGGCCTGCAGCGCGGCGATGTGCTGATCATGATGGGGCAAAAATCCCCCCATCGCGAAGGGTTGACCACCCTGCGCGAGGCGAAGCGGCTGGGTATTCCGACCATCCTGCTGACCCAGGCGGTGGACTCGCGCTTCAGCCAGGAGGCGCAGGTGGTGATCGACGTCCCGCGCGGCGGGGACAGTAGCCGGATGCCGCTGCACGGTACGGTGCTGGTCTGTCTCGAGATGATTGTCCTGTCGGTGGCCTCTACCACGCCACAAAAAACGGTGAAATCCCTGAAACGAATCAACGATCTGCATCGGGCTATCGGTAAATCCGGCGGTAAACGGGGCCATTGAGAAGATAATTCACCAGCGGGAAGGTTTCCGGTTGCATATAAAAGTGAGTGTGTGTATTTTTATGCAAAATAAATGCATAAAAAGGAAATCTCATGGTCAAGAATTTGCTCAAAGCGTGTTGCATGATAGCCGCGCTGACGGCTGCCGGACAGGCGGCTGCGGAAACCTATACCGTCGGCTCCGGCGGCACCTACCGGCCGTTTGAATTTGAAAATAGCCAGAAACAGCTGGAAGGTTTCGACATCGACATCATCAAAGCCATCGCCAAAGCCGAAGGCTTTGACGTTAAGCTGGTCAATACCCCATGGGAAGGCATCTTCGCCACGCTGAACACCGGCGACCGCGACATCATCATCTCCGGGATCACTATCACCGATAAACGCAAACAGATGGTCGATTTCTCCGCGCCGTACTTCCCGGCCGAACAGTCTATCGTCGTCGCTCAGGACTCGCAGGTGGATTCGCTGGCGGCCCTGAAAAACGAGAAGGTCGGGGTGGTGAACTCCAGCACCGGCGATATCGTGGTTTCTGAGGTGCTGGGTAAAAACAGCACCGCGATCAAGCGCTTCGACAATACCCCGCTGATGCTCCAGGAGCTGTTTGAGGACGGCGTCAGCGCCGCGGTTGGCGACGTCGGGGTGGTGAAGTACTACATCAAACAGCACCCGGAGAAGCAGTTCAAGCTGGTGCCGGATGCCAAATTTGAGCGTCAGTATTTCGGTATTGCGGTGGCGAAAGGCAACAGTGAACTGCTGGGCAAAATCAACGCCGGGCTGCAAAAGATCGTTGCTGACGGGACTTACGCCAAAATCTATAAAACCTGGTTCGACGACAACGTGCCGACGCTGCCAGCGCAATAATCCACCTTTTTCAGTGACCACGGCTATCGCCCAGGCGATAGCCGTATTTTTTAGGGAAGGACTATGACGGGATTCCGTTGGGAGATCATCGAGGAGTACGGCCCGCTGTTTGTGGACGGCGCCCTGATGACGATTAAATGTACCATTATCTGCGTGATCCTCGGGACGCTGTGGGGGTTAACTCTCGGTCTCGGGCGGATGGCGAAGGCCGAGCACGGGCCGTGGAAATATATTCTCCGCTACCTGGTGCAGTTTCCGGTGCGCTTTTACGTCAGCGCCTTCCGCGGCACGCCGCTGTTCGTGCAGATTATGGTGGTGCACTTTGCGCTGGTGCCGCTGTTTATCAACCCGCGCGACGGCCTGCTGGTGACCAGCGGCCTGATGAGCGCCGACTTTGCCCGCGAGCTGCGCGCCAGCTACGGGGCGTTCCTCTCCTGCATCGTGGCGATCACCCTTAACGCCGGGGCCTATGTGTCGGAGATTTTCCGCGCCGGCATCCAGTCGATCGACAAAGGGCAGATGGAGGCCTCCCGCGCGCTGGGCATGCCGTGGTGGAAAACCATGCGCAAGGTGATCCTGCCACAGGCGTTTCGCCGTATTCTGCCGCCGCTGGGCAATAACGCCATCGCCATTGTCAAAGATTCGTCGCTGGCCTCGGCGATTGGCCTGGCCGATCTGGCCTATGCCGCGCGCACCGTCTCCGGCGCCTACGCCACCTACTGGGAACCCTACCTGACCATCTCTCTGGTCTACTGGGTGATCACCTTCCTGCTGGCGCAGCTGGTTAACCGTCTGGAAAAGAGGTTTGGCAAAAGTGATTCACATTAATAACTTACATAAGCGCTTCGGCGACAGCCACGTGCTGCGCGGCATCAGCTGCGATATTAAACCGCAGGAAGTGGTGTGCATCATCGGCCCGTCTGGCTCGGGGAAAAGCACCTTCCTGCGCTGCATGAACGCCCTGGAGACGGTCAGCGAAGGCGAGGTGGTGGTTAACGGCTTTGCCGCCCACGACCGGACCACCGACCTCAACAAGATGCGCGAAAGCGTCGGCATGGTGTTCCAGCGCTTTAACCTGTTCCCGCACATGACGGTGCTGGAAAACCTGATCATGGCGCCGATGAATCTGCGCAATATGCCGCGCCAGCAGGCGGTCGACCTGGCGGAAGCCTTGCTGGCGAAGGTGGGCTTAAGCGATAAGCGCGACGCCTGGCCCTCGAGCCTGTCCGGCGGCCAGCAGCAGCGGGTGGCCATCGCCCGCGCGCTGGCGATGAAGCCGTCGATAATGCTGTTCGATGAGCCCACGTCGGCGCTGGATCCGGAGCTGGTGGGCGACGTGCTGGAGGTGATGAAAAACCTCGCCAGCGAGGGGATGACCATGGTGATCGTGACCCACGAAATGGGCTTTGCCCGCGAAGTGGCCGACCGGGTGATCTTCATCGACCAGGGCGTGATTCAGGAAGAGGGCAAGCCGGGGCAGATCTTTAGCGCGCCGAGCAACCCACGCACCGCCGCGTTCCTCAGCAAGGTGCTGTAAACCGGGCGGGCTGGCGCGATGCCAGCCCGCTGAGCATTCCGGGTGTATTGACGAAGCTTTTAATCATCCGCGCAAACATTGACTGGGCTCATATATCCCGCGATAACCCCTTTGTTAATCTCAGGGTGTCGATTAGGACTTCTCCAGGAAAATAACGTTGGAAATCTTTTTTTAACCCACTGAAAAATAGCGATTAACTATTTTTCATACGCCAAAAATCATGGTCCGTTAATCACGGACTCGGTTTCGTATGGGTTAAAAAAGGTACGTTATGACAGTTACATGGACGGTCACGCCCGTGGGGTATCAGCACATTGCCAAACGCTGCCCCGCCTGCAATGTAAAACGCGACTTTGCGCCTTCCGGCGCCATCCGGGTGAATTCGCAAAAGAAGCTGCTGGATATCTGGAGCATCTATAAATGCACGCACTGCGATTACACCTGGAATATCGCCCTGTTTTCCAGGCTGCACGTCAGCAAGATAAACCGTGAACTGCTTCAGCGCCTGCTGCAGAACGATGCAGCCATGGTTCACTATTATGCCGCTGACCTCGCGACGCTGAAGCGCAACCGCGCCGAGCCGTCGGGGCAACCTGATTTTCGTATTCACGAGCAATGGTCGGTTACGTTGATGGCATGTCAGCGGATAACGGTGCGCGTCAGAGTCAGTCAGCCATTTCGCATCAGCCTGCTATCAATACTGAAAAAACAGCTCAAGCTGAGTACGGCTGAAATCCGGTGGTTGGTCGCTACAGGGCATATCGAGGGTATTCCACTAAAACAGCTCAAGACGAAAAAGCTGAAGGCGATGGAATATGATTTTCAGCTGGCGGCGGAAACGCTGTATGCGCGACGCCGGATTACGTTATCACTTTGCGGTAGATAACTTGCCGGGAAGATAAGCCGCAGCGCTTGAGCTGCTGGCTTTTTTATTCCTCGGTGAATAAGGACGGCGAAGTTGGCCGTCCTGACTCCCTTATCTCCGCCTGCAAAAGCCACCTCCGCTGCAGCCATTCAATCTGTAGACGCATAGTAAACAAACGCCAGCTTATTGCCGTCGGGATCGCGGACGTAGGCGCTGTGAAAAC
>ERZ773195.2281-NODE-2281-length-12425-cov-5.758286_pt1 | contig 12425 bp, 8 predicted proteins | sample MGYA00580530_ERZ773195 | MGnify/ENA primary metagenome ERZ773195 (study PRJEB29015, sample SAMEA2737751) | human gut metagenome | biome: human gut; feature: human-associated habitat; material: faeces | place: China | collected 2012 ...
GCTGACAAGTACGGCGAGATCGTTTCCAAGGCCACTTCTGTTGACGGCGCTCAGAGCGTGATCTACTGGAACGCTCAGCAGCACAACGTCGAGGGCACTGTCTATGACGATGCTGCCAAGTTCTACTTCGACAACGCGGGGAAGAGCACTAACAAGTTCACCTGGTTCTTCGATCAGTACAACAACCTCATCGGTAACGTTGAGATCGCTGCCGCTACCAGCTACGGCGTCATCAACTCCATCTGGTGGGCTGGCAACGCTGCGGACGGTTCCGGCGTTGCTAAGGCGAACGTCACCTACATGGACGGCACCACCGCTGTGGTCGACCTGAGCAAGATGACCTACTTCGACGAGACTGCTTCCGGCGTTGTGGCCCCCAAGATTGCGACCGGCAAGGTCACCCACAGCACCGGCATCCAGAACAAGGTCATGAAGGTTGATGGTGACTACTTCTACGTTGACTCCTACATCAACACCAACGCTGTCTGTGATGTCAACGGTATCCTGAACGGCCACCTCTTCCAGTTCACCACCCAGGCAAACGGCACTCTCGCCGCTGTCGAAGTCGCTACCACTGTTGACGCCAAGTTCCACAACGAGAACCTGTTCGTCAGCAAGAACACCCAGTACAACGGCAACAACCTGATCGTTGACGATGCCACCGTCTTCCTGGTCCGCAACAACACTACCAATCCCTACACCTTCAAGTCCATCGTTGGTCTCGGCAACATCGACAACTATGCTCAGGCTGAGGTCGACTTCGTCGATCTGAACGGTGATAAGGTCGCCGATTACGTCTACGTCATCGCCGATCCCGTTGCCGCCAAGGTCACCAGCCTCTTCTACTATGCCAACGAGCAGATCTCCTATGACGCCAAGACCGGTGTCTACACCATCCCCGGCTACGTTGACGGCGTGAAGGGCAACATCTATGGTGACAAGGACACTGCTAATGCCATCGCCCTGCTCAACGCCCTCGAAACCCAGGCTACCAATAAGGTCGCCGGCGGTCTCTTCAAGGTCGCTCTGAGCAACAACTACGTCAAGGAGTATGCCGCCATCGCTGCGATCGGCACTGCGACCACCAGCTCCGTTGACATCACCGCCTTCACCGGCTATCCCATGGCTGCTGCCTACGCCGGCTACACCGTTAAGGTCGACTCCATCGTGGGCGCTGAGAAGGATACCTACAAGAACTCTGTCTACACCGACTATGTCGATGGCACCATCTCTGGCGACAAGTTCTACACGGTTTCCGGCAACGGCGTTGACGGCCTGACCAAGATGCCTCTGGCTCTCGGCGACGTCACCACGCAGAACGTCATCGTTGTTTACAACGCTGAGACCTCTGCCACCTCCGCCACCCTCAACCGTCTGGCGCTCCAGGTTTACGCTGTGAACAAGGTCGACACCTCCACCAACCCCGATCCTCTCGCTACCTCTTACACCTACACCCTGAACATCGTGAATAAGGACACCGGTGCTGTTCTCCAGTCCTACGCCAAGACTGTTAAGAATCCCGTTGATGGCACCTACACCATCACCCTTAATGGTGCTGCTGCTGAGTTCGGCGTCTCTACCGCCAAGCTCACCGCTTTCGGTCCCGACTCCATCACCCTCACCATCGACAGAACTGTTGGCAAGCTCACTGATTCTGGTGTTCTCAACGCTTACTACGCCAACTAATCATTGACGTAAGCGCAAAAAATCTCTGAATAGAGTTTCAGCCCCCGGCTCTTTTGAGCCGGGGGCTGTTTTTTGTTTTTCTGCGTCTCAGTCCGCGTCACAGCCGAGCACCACATAATAATATGTTTTGCCCGCCTCATTGAACTGAATGGCGGGCGGGGCGAAATACTGATCCTCTTCCTGCTGGCAGAACCAGCTTACGCTGCTGTTGTCCCATATCGCCGCGTTGCCCCGGTTATTCGAGTTGTAAAACCCGCTGACACCGCGCAGCGCCCAGTGCTGCGTGTCGCTCTGCTCGCTCACCATCACAAGCAGCGGGTAAAAGCCGCAGTCGATCTTGTTGGGATTTTCCGCGCCGCTCAGACCATTGCCGGCGTAGCTGCCGTATTTGATGCGGCAGATTTTACCGTTTGCGATCGTCTGCGCCAATGCCGTGATGCGCTCCGCCGCCGTGCCGTCGGCCTCGCTGCGCGCGTCGGTCTCCGCCTTGAGCGCCGCGTCGATGCTCGCAAACGCGGCATTGAAGTCCTGCATTTTGATCGGGTCCTCCTTGACCCATTGCGGAAGTTTGTAATTTGTTGTCGTCTCCATGCTCTTTCCCCCAAATTTTGATAATGTTAGAAAAGGCAGCCCACACCCCCCTGCAAACGCGGGAACACTGATGCATGATTTGCCTTTTCATGATACGCCGTATCATGAAGCAGCGTTGCACACAACGCGGCAAAAAGCTGTACCGCCTCCGGTATTAGAATTCACGATACCACAAATTGCCGCGTTTTGTGCAACGATCCCCGTTGTGCATGGGAACTTTTTCGGCTATCATACGTCTATAGAAGTATCCGAAAGAAACGAGGAACGAACGATGAAGAAGCTCCTTTCCCTTCTGCTCCCGCTCGCGCTGGCCCTTTCCCTCGCCGCCTGCGGCGAAAAAAGCACAGACGAGGCCGCGCGCCAAACCCCGCCAACACTGACCGTGACAAGTGCAAACGCTTGCAGCGTCACCCTCAAAAGCAGCAGCTACGACTGGACCTACCCCCAGGGCCTACAGAGCATGACCGTCATTGCCTGCGGCGCGCACCCGCTGGACGAAACCTCCCGCGACATCACGCCTGTACTGGAAATGCCCTTTGCAGTGTCGGCCGCCTATTTCTACACCGTAACGCTCGATTTCAGCGATAATTCGCCCGATTCCGTCAGTCTCCGCTGCTGGCCGTCCGACGCCTGGGGCAGCACCGGCCTGCCGTCCGAGACCGTGACCGCCCAGCGGCAGGATAACGGCACATTCCGCGCAGAACTGCCGCAAAGCGACGGCATTTTCGCCGTCGACGCGCTCTGGGACGGCAGCAGCGCGACCTACACCTTCTGCACGCAGGCGGAGGGGAGCGAAGAGCTCCACCCGGGCGCGGTGCTCAGCATCGGCGAGAGCGAGGACATCCGCAAGATCGACATCTCGTGGCGCAGCGGCGGCGTGAACATCTATGCCGCCGAGCAGAGCGCGCAGATCAGCGTGAAGGAGGAATCCGCCGCGCCGCTCGCCGAGAGCGAGAAGATGGTCTGCACGATCGACGGCGACACGCTGCGCATCCGCTTCCTCGGCGACGCTTACCGCGGCAGCTACGATGGGGAAAAGTATCTCGACGTGGGACTTCCGGCGGAGCTGGTCAACGCCGGTCACTTTGAGAAGATCGAGGTCGAAACGACGGACGCCTACGCCTATGTGAGCGCCGATGCGCAGAAGATCGACCTTTCGACACTCAGCGGCGATGCGCGCGTGATGTGCGCAAGCTGCCCCGCGGTCGAGATCGAGACGGTGAGCGGCAGCGTGGGCGTGGTGGACGGCACATGGGGGAAAATCGAGCTCTCGACCGTCTCCGGCGCGATCGAGCTGGCGGGCGATGCGGAGAGTGCCGAGATCGAAACCGCGAGCGGCAAGGTGGATATCGCCGGCGCGCTCGGCGCGCTGGACTTCGAAAGCGTCAGCGGTGACCTGATTTTGGCTACCGAGCGTGCGCTGCGCCTTGATGCCGAAACGGAGAGCGGTAGCATCTATCTGACCCTTCCCGCGCAGGACGGCTTTACTCTCGACTATGAAACGAAAAGCGGCGCGTTCCGCTCCGCGCTCACCGAGCGCGAAGGCACGCTCATCGCCTGCGGCGACCGCGAAACACACTACACCGTGCCCGCGCTCGACGGCGGCGCGGTGAGCGAGCTTACGATCGAAACGATGAGCGGCGAGGTGACGATTGGAGCCTCTTCCTCTGGAAGCAACTGAAACGAAGAAAAAAGAGAGCGGCAGCGCCGCTCTCTTTTTTCGTTATTTTTCGTCGATTGCAAGCCACGTCTGGTCGAAGCCGTAGGGGAGCAGCTCCTTGATGTGCAGGTGCTTTTCTTCGTTGTCCTTATTCAGGCACACGACCTCCATGTCGGGCCCGAACTCGTAGAGCACCTGACGGCACGCGCCGCAGGGGTAGCAGTAGTCGTCGCTGCGCCCAGCGATGACGATGCGCTTGAAGCGCCGGTGCCCCTCGCTCACGGCCTTGAACGCCGCGGTGCGCTCGGCACAGTTCGTCAGGCCGTAGCTCGAATTTTCGATGTTGCAGCCGGTGAAGACCGCGCCGTCCTCACATTCGAGCGCCGCGCCCACGGGAAAGTGGGAATACGGCACATACGCCATGTCCAGCATGGCGACGGCCTTCGCCTTGAGTTCTTCTAACGTTGCCATAATAACGCCTCCTCACCAGTCTACGCCAAGATCGGGACGGACTTGCGTATCCATGATGTCCTCGGCATTATAGAATTGCAGATAGCGGCTGCGCGAGTGGCGCAGCGTGGTGCCGTCCGGATGCAGACGGTCGCAGATGACGGCGGAAATGTCGGGCTTCACATAGCTGAACGAACTCGTGCCGACGCTCGCGAAGATGCGGAAGCCCTGGCTTTGCAGGTACTTGAAGCGCTCGCCGGTCTGGTGCCAGTCGTCACCGTCGGGACGGCCGCCGTGGGGGTAGAACAGAATTTGCGTCGGACCGACGAGCGAGCCGACCTCGTCCGCCCAGCGCTCGGTGTCGTTGATGACGGTCTGGAGCGGTTTGGTGTCGAGGCGGATGTGGCCCCAGGTGTGGCTGCCGAACGTCCAACCGGTCTCCTTCAAACGCGCTATGACGGGCTTGACCGCTTCGATCTCGCTCGCGCGGTAGGCATCGAACGCGGGGCGGTCGGGCGAATCTGCCGCGATGTCGCGGTCATCCTGCGTGCGATAGCCGAGTATCCCCTGATAGCCCGTCAGCGAGAAGATGGCCTTCGCGCCGTTCAGCGAAAAGTCGGGGTGCTCGTAGACAAACTGGTCGAGAATGGGCGTCGCGTCGAGTTCCTTGGTCAAAAAGGTCTCATTTGTGTACGGATCGGTGCACTGCGCCCAGATCTCGCCGTCGTCGCCGACGACGAGCTTGCTCGTGAAGCCCTCGTCGAGCATATAGGGGTAGTAGTTCACGTCGTCAAAGCTGATGACGAGCGGCTTTTTGCCCTCTGGCAGCATCAGGGTGTTTCGCACCATGTGCGTGCCGGTCTCGTCCGTCACCTCGCTCCAGACGTCTTCCATCGCGACTAAAATGTAGCCCTTGTCGTACACGGACTGCAAAATTTTGTTGTATTCGTCGACCGTCACCATCCAGTCGTCGAGGCCGTAGCGCTGATCCTGACTGGCATTGCAGTCGTGGAAGGCCCACTGCGGATAGGCGATGATCGGGTGGAAAAAGAGGTGCTCCACCACCTGATCCGGCCCCCAGGCCTGCGTGAGCTGGTCCTCCGACCAGTAGCTGCGCACGGCGTCGTAGGGGTCAGTTGTATCGTCAGTATTGTTGTCGGTGTCGCTGCCATTCTCGTCCGTGACGGTCTGATCGTCGCCGTCGGACGGCGTCGTCTTATCGCCGCAGGCAGTCAGCAGCGACAGCACCATCAGCACGCTGAGCAGCAGTGCAAAAAAGTGTTTCATGTCAAAATCTCCTCTCTCAAAACTGCGCGGTCATTATAGCAGACTTCACTTCTTTTGACTACGCTTTTCGAGCTTTTGTTCCCATTTGTAACTATTTACCACAAATAATGAAAGCGTCACAGCTTTTCGCATCCGCAGACGCGAAATGATTTCGAATCGTTTTTTGGCGCGACATGCGCGTGCCAAAAAACTCTTCTCGCTCCGCGCGTGTCGAAGCCGCCCTTTGGGCGGCAAGGCACGAAGCGGAGTGTAATTCTCAAAAAACAAGGGACACGGAAACCGTGTCCCTTGTTTTTTGAGGAATTAAAAGTCTGCGTTGCCCACGGTGCGGGGATGCAGCTCCACGTCGCGGATGTTGCCGATGCCCGTTAAATACATCACCATGCGCTCGAAGCCAAGGCCGAAGCCCGCGTGACGGCAGGAGCCGTAGCGGCGCAGGTCGCAGTACCACCAGTAGTCCTCGGGATTCATGCCGAGCTCGCGGATGCGCTTTTCGAGCAGCTCAATGCGCTCCTCGCGCTGGCTGCCGCCGATGATCTCGCCGATGCCCGGAACGAGGCAGTCCGCCGCGGCGACGGTCTTGCCGTCGTCGTTGAGGCGCATATAGAACGCCTTGATCTCCTGCGGATAGTCCGTGACGAACACGGGGCGCTTGAAGATCTGCTCGGTCAGGTAACGCTCGTGCTCGGTTTGAAGGTCGATGCCCCACTCGACGGGGTAGTCGAACTTCTGGCCGCTCTCCTTTAAGAGCTTGACGGCCTCGGTATACGTCACGCGGCCAAAGTCGGAACTCTCGACGTGCTGGAGACGCTCAAGAAGGCCCTTGTCGACAAAGCTGTTGAAAAACGCGAGATCGTCCGGGCAGCGCTCCATCACGCGGCGGATGATATGCTTGACCATCGCCTCCATGACCTCAAGGTCGCCGTCGAGGTCGCAGAACGCCATCTCCGGCTCGATCATCCAGAACTCGGCGGCGTGGCGCGCGGTGTTGGAATTCTCGGCGCGGAACGTGGGGCCGAAGGTGTAAACGTCGCCAAACGCCATAGCGAAGTTCTCGGCGTTGAGCTGGCCGGAGACGGTCAGGCTCGTCTTCTTGCCGAAAAAGTCCTTGCTGTAATCGACCTTGCCGTCGGGCGTTCTCGGCGGGTTCTCAAGGTCGAGCGTCGTCACCTGGAACATCTCGCCCGCGCCCTCGCAGTCAGAGCCGGTGATGATGGGGGTGTTGACATAGACGAAGCCGCGGCTCTGGAAGAACTCGTGCACGGCGTAGGCCGCCGCGCTTCTCACACGGAAAGCCGCGGAGAAGAGGTTCGTGCGCGGGCGCAGATGCTGAATGGTGCGCAGATATTCGACGCTGTGGCGCTTTTTCTGCAGGGGATAGTCGGGGGAGGACACGCCCTCGATCTCGATCTCTGTTGCCTTGACTTCGAGCGGCTGCTTGGCCTCGGGCGTCAGCACGACGGTGCCTCGCACGATGAGCGCGGCGCCCACGTTCTGCGCGGCGATCTCCTTATAATTAGAAAGAGAATTCGCATCCATCACGACCTGCAAATTGCGGAAGCACGAGCCGTCGTTCAGCTCGATGAATCCGAAGGTCTTCATATCGCGGATGGTCTTCGCCCAGCCGCATACGGTGACGCTTGCGCCGCCGTACTGCTCTTTGTCGGCGAAGAGCGCGGCAATTCTCACTCGTTCCATAATAATTTTCCTTCCTTTTGTGGGTTTTCACGGGATAATAGAGGTATTATATGCCACTTCCCGTGCAAATTCAAGCCCCGCTTTGTATTGACTTTTGACAAGTTGTATGTTATCATACAACCTTACCTCAAAAGGTAAACGTGAAACTTTCACCTATTACTTTACAGGAGGATTTTAACTATGAACAAGTATCTGGATATCGCCCCCGAGGTTGCCGAGGCCCTTGCCGCCGGTAAGCCCGTCGTGGCGCTCGAATCCACCATCATTTCCCACGGCATGCCCTATCCCCAGAACGTGGAGACCGCGCTCAAGGTCGAGCAGATCATTCGCGACGCGGGCGCCGTGCCCGCGACCATCGCCATCATCGGCGGACGCCTGAAGGCGGGCCTTTCCAAGGAAGAGATCGACTACCTCGGCCGCACCGGCGCGGGCATCCCGAAGGCTTCCCGCCGCGACCTGCCCGTGCTCGTCGCGCAGGGCAAGGACGGCGCGTGCACCGTCACCACCACGATGATGATCGCCGACATGGCGGGCATCCGCGTGTTCGCCACCGGCGGCATCGGCGGCGTGCACCGCGGCGCGCAGGAGACGTTCGACATCTCCGCTGACCTCGAAGAGCTGGCCAACACCTCCGTCATGGTCGTGTGCGCGGGCGCGAAGTCCATCCTCGACCTCGGTCTGACGCTCGAATATCTCGAGACCCACGGCGTGACCGTCATCGGCTACGGCACGAGCGAGCTGCCTGCGTTCTACACGCGCAAGTCCGGCTTTGGCGTCGACTACGAGCTCGACACGCCCGAGCAGCTGGCCAAGGCGTTCCACGTCAAGCGCGAGCTGGGTCTGCGCGGCGGTCTTCTCGTCACGAACCCGATTCCCGAAGAGTACTCCATGGACAAGGAAGTCATCGACAAGGCCATTGCCGAGGCCGTCGAGGACGCGAAGAAGGACGGCATCCACGGCAAGGCCACGACGCCGTATCTGCTCGCCAAGATCAAGGACCTGACCGGCGGCGACAGCCTGGATTCCAACATCCAGCTCGTGTTCAACAACGCGCGCCTCGGCGCGGCGGCGGCTGTGGAGCTCAGCAAGCTCGAAAAGTGAGATATTTTGTCATCTATCTCGCCGCGATCAATATTCTGACGTTCTGCGTCTACGGCGCAGACAAGCGCCGCGCCAAAATTCAGGGCGCGCGGCGCGTGCCCGAAAAGACTCTATTTGCACTCGCGCTGCTGCTCGGCAGCGCGGGTGCTCTTTTCGCAATGAGGGTCTTTCACCACAAAACGCGGCACTGGTACTTCAAGTTCGGCATTCCGGCGATCTTACTTGCGCAGATCGCTCTGGGGGTGTTCGTGTATGTGCGTTTTTTCGCGGCGTAAAAAATTTTTGGGAAATTTTCGGGTTTCGTGAAACAAAACAGACGTTTCTTGCGTCTAATTAAGGAAGCAAAGGGAAACTGGGCGAAGAGGGAAGATAAAGAATTTATGAATTTTCCATTTTCCTGTTCCCTTATTTCCCGCGGCATGGTAAAATACCATGTATGAGAAAGGCTCTGTGCGCGCGGAGCCGACAACAACAAACACGAAAGGATGAAGATCACATGAAAAAATTTCTCTCCTTGCTATTGGCTCTGACATTGGTCCTGAGCCTCGTCGTCGTGCCTGCAAGGGCGGCGGACGGTAAGGAAAGCAGCGAGCCTGCCGTCACTGTCACCGGTCTGAGCATTGCTGCTGGCAATGTTGATCGAGGCGTTCAGAAAACGTTCTCGCTCGCAGGAACGCCGACTGTCACCGACAATAAGGTTCCCGCAAAAAGCGCACGAATCACTTCCTGCGCTTGGACTGTTCCGAACTTTACCGGTAATCCCGGTACATCCCCTCAGACAGCTACCTTGACCGCGTTTACGCCTACCACCGGCAGTAATACCGTCAAGGTTTCCTGCGTTGTTACGGTTGAGTATGTTATGACTGCTGCCGAGGGTGGCGGCGAAGATACGATCAAGACCGTGTCCAAAGTCGTTAACAGTGATCCTTTCACCATCGCTGACAAGCTTCTCCCGGGCGACATCACCACCGTCACCTTCAACGGCAGAACCTATTCTGTGACGGACGGCGCGGTCAACATCTCCCTTCTTGATAAAGAAACCATCGCCTCCGCCGACAACAAGTGGTCTGCCGCCGCAACTGGCTATGTGATCGATAATACGACGAACAAGCCCACCTATTCCGATTCCACGCATAAACTGACGGTGAAGACGACGGCAACGACTCCGCTTTCAACCGAAATCACAGTTACGACTACGGCAGCCACCGTGACCGCAAAGGCAAGCCTTACCGAGGTCATCTCCGGCGGCAAGACCACGCTCACCGCCACCTCCACCGGTCTCAGCAACGCCGCCACCTATGCGTGGTTCTACAAGATCGGCGACAAAGCCGAGACTCCGATCGGCACGGGCAAGTCCCTCGTCTGGACGGTCCCCGCAAACGTTACGACCGCGACCGACTACTCTGTTTACTGCAAGGCAAGCGAGGGCGATAAGCTCGCTAAGACGAGTGACCCCATCACGGTCAAGAGCCTTCCCGACACCTATACCTTCACTGTCGTCCCCGCAAGCGTTACGCTGACGCAGATCGGTCAGACCGCGACTTTGGCGGCGAACTTTATGAATACCTCCACTTCTCCCGCTACCCCGGTCACTCCGACCTACTCCTTTGTTTCCGCCAACCTCAACATCGCAACTGTGACGTACCAGACGACCGCCGCGCCGATCGTAACGCTCAGAGCAAGCGGCTCTACCACTGTCACCGCAAAGGCAACCTATAAGGGCAAGGACTATGTGCAGAACATCCCCGTTACCGGCGCCCTGATCGAGGCGACCCTCAGTGCTGTTCAGAACGGCACTTCTGTGAACTACAGCTACAGTGATCTTGTCAACGCCGCGCAGGCCGCCATCAACAAGACCTACAGCACCGCCTACACCTACGAGACCGTCTATTCCCTCAGCGGCGTCACGCAGGTTCCCTCCACCACCGCCTACGGTGTCGGCACGAGCAATGCTTCGTACAACTATCCCACCGGCGGCTCCGGCTATCTCTACTTCAAGGCAAATCTCTCCGGCATCGGCACTGCAAAGTTCACCGCCACCGTGACCACCCGCGTTGCCAATTCTAACGTTCCCAAGACCTACAGCGTTACGTTTAACGTTCCCGTAACGCCCAGCACGACCACCTATGCCGACCAGTATCCCGAGCCGGTCGCGGCTTACGGCAACACCTATCGCTATTACGTTCAGGTTCCCTCCGGCGCAAGGTATTACTATGTTGCCGGTGTGAACACCGAGCCTGTCGACTGGAACAACGGCAGCACCCAGAAATACTATCCCACCACTGCCGCCGCCAATCTCTATTCCCTGACCGACACCAACTTCATCAATGGCAAGTGCACGCTGTATGTCGTGACGCAGGGCACCGACAATAAGCTCTACTGCGGCACCATCAGCGTCTACCAGAAGAACTACAACATCAACTACAACGGCGTGGCCGGTGAGACCGTCCAGTTCGCGCAGAGCGACTTCAACGACTTCATGAACAAGGTCGCTGAGGCCCGCGGCGACGCCAGCAAGAGCAAGTCCTATCCCTATGTCACCTTCGATTACGTGACCTTCTCCCTGCCCACCACCGCGCAGGGCACGCTGTACTATGGCGGCACCGCCATGTCCACCAGCAATTCCTCCGGCGCGTTCAACACCCGCACCAAGGTCACCAACCTCGATAGCGTGACGTTCGTCCCCAACGACAAGACCACCGCGAAGACCATCACGCTGAACTTCACCCTGTACGCGACCCGCTATTCCAGCTCCTCCACGAGCCGCGGCACGACCGTGAGCTACTCCGGCAGCGTCGTCGTCAACCTCGTGCGCGAGGACATCAAGTACACCGTCTCTCAGGGCGACAGCGTCCGCTTCGACGAGAGCGACTTCCTCAGCTACCTGCACTCCACCAAGGGCTACAGCAGCAACTACACCATCGACTACGTGACCTTTGACCAGAGCGCCGTCTCCGCCGTCAACGAGGGCTCGCTCTACACCTACTACAGCGGCTACAACTACGGCGGCTCCGTCAAGACGACTGACAAGTTCTACTACAGCGCCACCGCCAGCCAGAATGCGCTCAGCGACGTCGCGTTCCTCGCCAGCCGCTACGCCAAGACCGGCGAGACCGTCTACATCCCGTTCACCATCTACGCCCGCTACGGCACGACCGGCACCGGCACCCGCCAGCTCACCGGCACCGTGGCCATCAAGATCGGCCAGACGATGAACTTCATCGACGTCAAGACCACCGACTACTTCTACAACTCCGTCAAGTGGGCCGTCGGCAAGAACATCACCAACGGCACGTCCAGCACCACCTTCTCCCCGTACAAGTCCTGCACCCGCGCCGAGATCGTGACGTTCCTGTGGCGCGCCGCCGGCAGCCCGGAGCCGACCACCACCCGCAACCCGTTCCGTGATGTCAACGCCGTCACGCACTCGAGCTACTACAAGGCCATCCTGTGGGCCAGCCAGAAGGGCATCACCTCCGGCACCAGCACCACGGCGTTCTCCCCCGATCAGGTCTGCACCCGTGCCCAGATCGTGACCTTCCTGTACCGCTACGCGGGTCAGCCCAGCGGCTACTACTCCAACCCGTTCAAGGATGTGGGCGCCACGAGCGAGGCGAGCTACTACAAGGCCATCCTCTGGGCCGTCGGTAAGGGTATCACCACCGGCACCAGCGCCACGACGTTCTCCCCGTATGCTTCCTGCAACCGCGCCGAGGCCGTGACGTTCCTGTATCGTTACACCAACGGACTTTAATGCTTAAAACGAAAGCCCCGCTCAGCGGGGCTTTCGTTTTAGCTTTTTGCACTCCGCGGCAGCGCACGCGCCGTAGGCGCGCACGTTTGCGGAGCGAGAAGTGTAAATCCTGACGCACATGTCGTCAGGATTTACGATTTCATTTTATTTCGCCGCGGAGCGGCGAAACTCTGCGAGGCTTTTTGGGGGGGCGTGGCC
>ERZ773195.2282-NODE-2282-length-12424-cov-25.451936_pt1 | contig 12424 bp, 6 predicted proteins | sample MGYA00580530_ERZ773195 | MGnify/ENA primary metagenome ERZ773195 (study PRJEB29015, sample SAMEA2737751) | human gut metagenome | biome: human gut; feature: human-associated habitat; material: faeces | place: China | collected 2012 ...
CCGCAAAGACTTTGGTAGTTTCCTTTATCGGAATGGCTAGTCAAGAGGTTTCTATCAAACAGAATGTTAGCATCATTTTAAAATCTGATACTAAAGTGCTTGGAGAAGTGATGGTTGTTGCATATGGCACTGCAAAAAAGGAATCTTTTACAGGATCAGCATCCGTTATTAATAATAAGAAACTGGAATTACGTCCTATAAGTAATGTTACTAAAGGATTGGAAGGACAGACTACAGGTCTGTTAACAACTTCAGGCTCAGGTCAACCTGGCGAAGCTGCCAAGATCGTGATTCGCGGTTACGGTTCCATCAATGCCTCACAAGATCCTTTGTATGTAGTTGACGGAATACCTTTTAGTGGAGATATGAGTTCTATCAATCCTGCCGATATTGAAAGCATGACAGTTTTAAAAGATGCTTCAGCCGGAGCCCTTTATGGAGCCCGTGGTGCAAATGGTGTAATTATGATTACTACCAAACAAGGAAAAGAAGGCAAGACTAAGGTATCTTGGCGTTCTACGGCAGGTTGGTCTTCACGTTCCTTGAAAGCCTATGACATGGTTGACCAAAAAGAATTTGTACAGTTAACGTATGAAGGTTTACGCAACGGATATATCTTTGACAATGGATATAACTGGGAAGCTGCCGGTAGACAAGCATCAGCAGATTTAGGTGGCGTTTTAGGTGGAGAACAATATAATCCATTTAAAAATTACACATGGGGAACAATTATAGATCCTGCAACAGGTAGAGTGCAGGGTGATGCTACATCCGCATGGAATGAATCTTGGATGGATGCAATACAAAGAGACAATGCATTTCGTCATGAACACCAGTTGTCTGTTAATGGAGGTACAGAAAAGACCAAATATATGTTCTCTTTGGGATATTTAAATGAAGATGGCATCTTGATTAATACCGGTTTCCAACGTTATAATGCCCGTGCAAACATAAACACTGAAGTGAATAAATGGATGAAGACTGGATTGAATGTGTCACTTTCCAATTCCACACAAAATTTTAGTGATTACGAAGGTTCATCTAATTCAAATGTGTGGTACTCTGCACAATTTATGGCTCCGATTTACCCGGTGTATATAAAGGGAGAAGATGGTAAAGATGTATTAGATGCCGATGGAAATCGCCAACTGGACTACGGTGACGGTAGTGTACAACGCCCACAGTATAGTGATTTCAATCCCGTAGGCGGTTTGGTAGATGACAAGGCTGATATAAAAACAGATGTAGCTGGTTTGCGCACATTTTTGGCATTTGGCTCAGATTCGGAAGATGCCGGATGGGCTAAAGGTATTAAGCTGACTTTGAACTTTGGTCTGGACTACCGGAACAAATCTCAAAAATCATATATGAATATGCACCATGGTAATCAGGCAGCTGCCGGCGGTTTGTTGATGAAATATAACAGAAGAACCCAATCTTATACTTTTAACCAGTTACTGACATGGGGGCGTTCTTTTAACTTTTATAACATCGATCTTTTGGTTGGTCATGAATTTTATGCATACAAATATGAATTTCTGTCTGCCGGAAAAACCAATTTAGTAGATGGTATTCTTGAATTGCGTCCGGGTACAAATCTATACAATGCGGATTCATATTCGGAAGATTATCGTGTGGAATCCTTCTTTGGGAGATTCAATTATAACTTTAATGAAAAATATTATTTTTCAGCCTCTATCCGTACGGACGGTTCTTCACGCTTCCAAAAAGATAACCGTTGGGGTACTTTTTGGTCTGTCGGTGCCAACTGGAGAATTTCACAAGAAAAGTTTATGCAGAATTTGATTTGGATTTCTAATTTATCAGCTAAAATCAGTTATGGTGAACAAGGTAATGATAATCTGTTAAGATATGATAGTCTTGAAGGAGGATATGTACCAGATTATTATCCTTGGCAAGGACTCTATCCATTGGAATATCCGAATGCCAATCAAGTAGGAGGCCTGATCGGTGCTTTGGAAAACAAAAAACTTTCATGGGAAAAAAGCGGTAATTTAAATGTCGGTATTGAGGCAAGTATGTTTGACGGACGCTTGAATGTCAGTGCTGAATATTATAACCGCAAAACAACGGATATGTTGCTGGGATACCCCAAGGCTACTTCTAGTGGATTCTCTGAATACAACGCGAATATCGGTTCTATGCGTAATACCGGGTTTGAATTTAGCTTAGGTGGTTCCCTTATCAAAACCACTGATTTTATATGGAACTTAACTTGGATGGGCTCTACTGTAACCAATAAAGTGCTGAAACTGACTGGGGAATCTCCTGAAATTATCAAGGGAGTTTTCAGTATTAAAGAGGGAATGCCTATTAATACATATTATATGGCTAAATCTGCCGGTGTGGATCCTGCAACAGGAGCGCAGCTCTATTGGGTATATGATAAGGATGATAATGGCAACATCACTAACGAATATATCAGCAGTGACTATCAAAAAGCTGCGAACAGCAAATATTATTCCGGCAGCCGTATACCTGATTTATATGGTAGTATCAATACCGATTTCTCTTACAAGAATTTCGATTTGTCAATATTGGGTACATATTCTATAGGAGGTAAAGTTTATGATTCATTATACGCTGGTTCTATGGAGGTTATGTATGCAGGCAATACATGGAACAAACATGCTTTGAGACGTTGGCAACAACCTGGTGACATCACAGATGTACCTCGTATTCAAATTGGAGGTTCCTACACAGCTTCAGACCGTTTTTTAGTTGATGCTTCATACTTTGCTATCAAAAATATCACTTTGGGCTACACTATTCCCAAACAATGGCTAAAGAAGGCCGGGCTAGAGTCTGTCCGCATATTCGGATCGGTAGATAATCTCGCTTTATTTTCTCATTTGGACGGTATGGACCCACAGTATAACTTCAAGGGCGAAACAGATTATTCTTATGCTCCCAACAAGACTTATTCAGTAGGTTTTGAAATTAATTTCTAACAATTTAAAAGAATACAGGAAAGTATGAAAAAAATATTTAAATACATATTTGCCGGGATGGCTGCAATGTCTGTGGTAGCTTGCAGTGAGGATGCTTTGGAAACCAGTCCTTCATCTTCTGTTTCTGGCAACGAATTATTAGGAACAGCAACTAATGCATTAGTATCATTGAATGGTGTATATCGAGCAATGTATACAGCAGGGGTTTCAAACAGCTCTAACACTCATCAATGCTTCGGTATCACAGCTTATAATCTGGTGGCAGATGTTATGGGTGAAGATTGCATTATGAACGGACAAGGTAGCGGCTGGTTTTGGTATGATTGCGTTTACAATGTAAAATCAAGATATACCTCTACCGGATGGCGTTCTTATGATATGTGGAATGGCTATTACACTTGGATTTCTAATGTCAATTACATTTTGGCAGAAGAGGAAACCATGTCTGGAAGTGAAACCGAAAAGAATTATGTGCTTGGACAAGCCTACGCTGTACGTGCTTACAGTTATTTTATGCTGGCGCAAATGTTTTCTCGCACTTATAAAGGACATGAAAGCGAACCTTGTGTACCACTCTATACAGAACCGACTGATATTGCAACAGAAGGTAAAGGGCGCGCAACGGTTGAAGAAGTATATCAACAAATCACTTCGGATCTTGACAAAGCAATTACCATGCTAGGCAACTCAGGTAAAAGAAAACATATCAGCCATATCAATGAGGCTGTTGCCTCAGGTATAAAGGCTCGTGTCGCTTTAGTGATGGAAGACTGGCAGACCGCTTTGGATGCCGCGAATGCCGCAATAAGCAAAAGTGGGTGTAGTATCGGCACTGGAACTGCGGTAACCGGTGGAATGAATGATGCTACTGCCAATAATGTGATGTGGGCGGCCGAAATCATAGCCGACCAGTCCGGAATGTATGCAGGTTTCTTTACACACATGGATGCGGATCAAGGGAAATATGGAGCTAGTGCTCGAAAACAGATAAACAAACTGCTTTATGCAAAGCTAGGCACAAATGATGTCCGCAAAAAATGGTGGAATCCACAAGACGAGAATAATGAAAAGAATGGTTACCAACAAGAAAAATTCAAGTTTAAAGATTATGCGAAATGGACAGGTGACTATATTTTTATGCGTATTGAGGAAATGTTCTTAACCGCAGCAGAAGCATCTTGTCGTTTAAATGATGACAAAGGCGCACGACTGATGTTGAACAGTTTAATGCAAGAACGTGATGAGGATTACACTTGCAAAAAAACAGGAACGGCATTAGGTAAGCTCACCTCGGATGAAACCGGTTCTTTACTTGAAGAAATTATAATTCAACGCCGTATTGAACTTTGGGGAGAATTTGGACGTATCTATGATATACGTCGTCTGAAACAAGGGTTCAGACGTACTGCAGACATGGGCTGGCCATCCAGTGCTTTAATTGCTGGTACAGATACGGAAGATCCTGAGTCGTATGCATGGGTATTAACTATTCCTCAAACGGAATTTGATGGTAATCCGAACATGGATCCTAGCAAAGATCAGAATCCGATAGGTGATCATAAATAGTATTAATCTGTAAGCAAGTAAATTATGAAAGTAAATAAATATATAATCGGCATGTTTGTTGCCACTGCAACTCTTTTTGTATCGTGCAACACCGACAATGAAGGAGATATATACAATGGCACAACAATGGGGGTGACATTCGCCACAGGTACACAATCGGTTTCCTTTCCTTCCACAGGATATGAGGGTTTTGATGTGGAAGTCTTACGCGCGAAATCTTCGGAAGCTACTACAATTAATTTATCAGCAACATTAGTTGTCGGTGATAAAGAGCAGGAACTCCCTGCCTCCATTACCGTACCTTCCTCGGTTTCATTCGCAGCAGGGGAATTTAAGACCAATATTCATGTTACAGTTGGAGATATAACTCCTGGACAGAATTATAAAGTCAAGATATCTTTGCCGGAGGAAATGGTTACGATAGACCAGACTTCGGATAAAGTCATAACTGTTTATAGGGATTATACTTTTTCTTCATTAGGAACTGGAACATTTAAATCTGCGGCTATGGCAGAGGAAGGGGAAGATTTTACAACTTGGGAAGTAGAAGTTCAAAAAGCAGACCAGATATCATGGTATAAAGCTATGAACTTATATGAAAAAGGATATAACATTGTCTTCAAAGTTAATGAAGCCAATGAGGTCACTGTAGAATCTCAGCCGGCATGGAAGCACGCATCCTATGGAGAAGTTTTTGTTTCAGGAAAAGGTGCTTTGGAAGACGGAGTTATTACTGTGAAGCTGTCGCATGATGTACCCAATGTTGGTGGTTTTGGTGAATTTAAAGAAATACTTTACCTACCTGCTAAATAATTTAGATTTAAGATATGAGGAAAAGATGAAGCTTTCTCCTTAATTATCCAATAGATTATTACCCAAGTATACAAAATTAATGTATACTTGGGTAAATCTATATAGTAAATCGGTCTTTGGAAATTATCGATAAACATCTGTTAACTCAAATTCGATTACTATATAAATGTGCCTGTAAAGACATATATGTTAAATATTTAGTTACATATTTGGAAGGAACACAACAAACCACCATCAATCCTTATGAACTGATTGTAATTCCTGACGGGAAGTCAAATTCTGATTACACACGGAATCTTCCATCAGTTTTTTAATGTTCTTCCCAGCCAAAACTCAAAAAAACGATCATAGACCGGATATAGCATATTATGCCGTCAAACAGTTGATATATTTCAGATATAACATTTTTATTAATGTACTTCCCGCTTTTCTGGAAATGGTGTGTAACAAATTTTGTATATTCTTTCAGTCTGATAGATTTTTGATCCAAAATCATAATACTTTGATAAAAAGCCGGAAGACTTATAAAAATTTCTCCCGTCATATGACATTGTGAACCTAAATATATAAAATGGGCATTGTACAATGTTATATATCGATGCTCAAAATGGCTTTAACGTTCTTTCTCGAATCGGATCTTGAGCAATAACTTGAAATTAGTCAATCGCCACTAGGCAGATTTTGTCTGCTTTTCCTAGATAGCTAAGTATTTCGTCCAAAGTAACAGACGTTTTTTGCTCTCTCCCATTTCTAAATTCCAATTTGGATCTCCTCTTTCATTATTTCATGCATTTTTTTTTCAAAAAGATTATAATCTTATTACAATACAATTATCATAATGAGATTTATCGCAATTAGACTTTTTTATCGTATAAAGTAATTCTGAGGTAGAACAAAAGTAGAAAAAAGGTTATCATAACTTTGTTTAAAGTAATTCCCGCAGAGTAAATAAATAGAATCGACAAATTTTAATCTTTTGATTATAAACACTTTATATGTTTTGTTAGTTCCGCAAAGACTTTGGTAGTTTCCTTTATCGGAATGGCTACACAAGAAGTGCCAGTTAAAGCAAACTTGAATATTGTATTAAAGTCTGATACAGAACAGCTTGAAGAGGTAATGGTGGTGGCTTATGGTACAGCGAAAAAATCTGCATTTACAGGTTCGGCTGCTACTATAAAAAATGAAAAAATAGCGACGAGACAAACTTCAAATGTGACAAATGCTTTGGCGGGTCAAGTAGCCGGAGTACAAACTACGAGTAATAATGGTCAGCCGGGCAAAGATGCTGAAGTGCGTATTCGTGGTATTGGATCTATATCGGCTAGTAACAAGCCTTTGTATGTGGTAGATGGAGTTCCGTATGATGGTGAAATTTCTGCTATCAGTACTTCTGATATAGAATCAATGACAGTGTTGAAAGATGCTGCTTCTAATGCTCTGTATGGTGCACGTGGTGCTAATGGTGTAATCTTGATTACTACCAAGCGTGGTAAGAGTGGGGAAGCCCGTGTTACTTTTGACGCTAAATGGGGTGTGAATAAACGTGGAGTACCTAATTATGAAACAATTACGGATCCGGCTACATTCTATGAATTAAACTATTCTTCTATTTATAATGCCGATTTGAAAGGATATGCGGCAGCCGGAGATTTGGCTAAAGCTAATGCGTACGCTAATCAAGCAATGCTTTCTTCTACATATTTGGGATATCAGGTGTATTCCATTCCTCAAGGACAGCAACTGATCGGTATGGATGGCAAATTGAATCCTAATGCGACATTAGGTTATTCTGATGGTACATATTATTATACTCCGGATAATTGGTCGGATGAAATTTTTGAAAATAACCTGCGTCAAGAGTATAATTTAAGTATCAGCGGTGCGACTGAAAAAATGAATTATTATATGTCGGCCGGCTATTTGGATGATAAGGGAATTGTTCCTAACTCTGGTTTCCAACGTTATTCTGCACGTTTGAAAGCTGACTATCAAGTGAAGCCTTGGCTGAAGATGGGAGGAAATGTATCATTTACTCATTATGATAGCCGTGAACAGGATACTGAGGGTGGTACATCAAATGCAAACATCTTTTATGCATCAAATATTATGGGAGCCATTTATCCTATGTATGTTCGTGATGCACAGGGTAATATTATGGTAGATAATCGAGGTTTCCTTCGTTATGATTATGGAAAGCCAGGACAAGATTCAAATGGTAGCCGTAATACGATTCCTAATGCAAATCCGTTGGCAAGTTATATGCTGGATAAAATGAAATATTCGGGTGATGTGGTTAGTGGAAAATGGTCTGCTGATATTGATATTTGGAATGGAATCAAGGCAAAAGTGAATATAGGTGTTGATGTAAATAATGTGCGTGCTACAGAGATGGTTAACCCCTTCTACGGACAGTATTCTGAAACTAGCGGAGTCGGAGGTTTGATCAGTGTATCTAGTGAGCGTACATTTAGTGTAAATCAGCAGTATTTGTTGACATACAACAAAACATTTAATGATGTTCATAATGTGGATATTTTGGCCGGACATGAAAGTTATGACTATAAATATCAATATTTGTACGGACAACGTGAGAAATTGTATGATCCGAATGTTCCTGAATTAGGCAATGGTATTATGAACCAGAGCAATAATTCATATTCTCGTAATTATGCAACAGAAGGATGGCTGTTCCGTGCACAATATGACTATGATGGACGGTATTTTGTTTCAGCTTCTTTCCGTCGTGATGCTTCTTCTTGTTTTCACCCGGATAATCGTTGGGGTAACTTCTGGTCTGTAGGAGCAGGATGGTTGTTAAGCAAAGAGAAATTCTTGGAAAACCAGTCTTGGATTGATATGTTGAAATTTAAAATCAGCTATGGTTTGCAAGGTAATGATAACTTGATGTTCCAAGGTGGTTTGTACCGTAACTACTATCCGTATCAAGACCAGTATACATTGGCAAACAGTAATGGTGATTTTTCAACTTCTCTATATTATAAAGGTAATAAGGAAATTACTTGGGAAACTTCACACAGCTTTAATACTGGATTTGATTTTGCTTTTTGGGGTGGTAAGTTAGGTGGTTCTGTTGAGTACTTCTCACGTAAAACAACCGATATGCTTTATTTCAAACCGGTAGCAGCTTCAATGGGTTATTCCCGTTTCCCCGAGAATGTGGGGTCAATGGTAAACCGTGGGGTTGAATTGGACTTGTATTCCAATATAATTGAAAACAAGAATTTTTCCTGGAATGTAAACTTTAATCTTACACATATTAAGAATAAAGTCTTGGAATTATCTCCAGAACTGAATGGACAATTGATTGACGGTGCCCGGATTTATCGTGAAGACGAGTCTATGTACCAGCTTTATTTACCTAAATATGTAGGTGTGGATTCTGAAACAGGAGAGAGCCTGTGGGCGCTGGTGACTCCGGATGAGAATGGTAATACAGTTACGAAATCTTATTCTGTCGCTTCTGAAAACAGATTCGCATCAGGTGACATTTTACCTAAAGTTTATGGTGGTTTTGGAACAAGTGTTACAGCCTATGGCTTTGATCTCTCTGTTTCGTTTGCATATCAGCTTGGTGGACGTATTCTGGACTATACTTATCAAGGATTGATGGATGTGGCAGCCACGGGTAGTGCTTTGCATAAAGATATGTTAAAAGCATGGACTCCTGAAAATAAAAATACGGATGTTCCTCGTATGAATATTAATGACCAATATACGAACAGATTAACAGATCGTTTCTTGACTAGTTCGGATTATTTAAGCTTGCAGAATATTACATTGGGTTATACTTTGCCGAAGAGTCTGACACGTAAAATGCAGATTGACGGTGTCCGTGTATTCTTTGTTGCAGATAATGTGGCTTTGCTGACAGCTCGCAAAGGGTTGGACCCACGTCAAGGTTATGTGGCTGCTGACAATGTATATTCACCTATCCGCACAATTTCCGGAGGTATATCTTTAAATTTCTAATTTAGCAACCCATTTTTAAGAATATGAAATTGTCAAATAAATATATAGCATTTGCAGGTGTCGCTTTATTAATGGCATCTTGCGATTTGGATAAATTTCCTGAAGGAGATTACATATCTGAAGAACAGAAAGAAGATATAATCAATGGCAGACCCAATTTGATAACTGCTGAAGTGAACGCCATGGCAGCCAAATTAAATACTTTTGGTACGATTTCAGATGATGCCACTACTTATCATAATGACTATGGAATTCCTGCCGTGTTTATGATACTGGAATCAGGAGGACAGGACTTGGTTGCATTGGTTAATGGATATAACTGGTTTAGAACATCTCAAAATTATAGCGACAGGGTATACGATAGTTCAAGCGATGAATTGATTTGGAAAACGTTCTATAATCACTTGAAAGCTGCAAACAATGTGCTGAAATTGATAGCGGCAGATACGGAAGATTCTTCTTTGAAGGTTTATCGTGGCCAAGCTTTAGCTGCTCGTGCTTATGACTATCTGAACTTGGTTCAAATTTATCAGTTTACTTATGCAGGTCATGAAAATAGTCTGGCAGTACCTATTGTTACAGAAACAATGACTGATGAAGATATGCAGAATAATCCGCGTGCAACTGTACAGCAGGTGTATGACCAGATTATGAGTGACTTGAATACGGCTGCTGATTTATTGACCGGGTATGATAATGGCTCAAACAAAGATCAGATTGACGAGGCGGTAGTTTACGGATTGCGTGCTCGTGCCAATCTGTTAATGCAAAAATGGGCGGATGCAGCTAAAGATGCAGAACGTGCCATTGCTGGCGGTACACCTCAGACTTTAGCCCAGGTATCTACTCCTACCTTTAATTCAGCATCGGCAAGTTCATGGTTATGGGGAGTGATGATTACGCCTGATAATGATGTTGTCCAGACAGGTATTATCAACTGGCCTTCGCACTTGTGCTCTTTTACCGGGAACGGTTATACTTCAGGAGTGCCTGATGGATATAGAAAGGTGAATTCTGCATTATATGATTTAATACCCGAAACAGATATCCGTAAACAATGGTTCTTGTCTCCGGATAATAAATCTTCATTGATTGATAATGAGCAGATTGAGGGTACTTCCATCGTTGAATATTTTGGTTTGACTCCGTATGTAAATACAAAGTTCGGAGCTTATCAAAGTATATTTGGTAACACAACCAATGCGTCAGACTGGCCTTTGATGCGTGTTGAAGAAATGTATCTGATAAAGGCTGAGGCAGAAGCCATGGGTGGTAATCTGAGTGGCGGAAAGAGTACATTGGAAAATTTTGTACGGACATATCGGGATCCTTCTTTTACAAGTAAAGCTAATTCAGCACAGGATTTTCAGGATGAGGTTTGGTTGCAGCGTCGTATGGAACTTTGGGGAGAAGGTTTCTCACTGTTCGATATCCTACGCTTGAAAAAGCCGGTGGTTCGTAAGAATACGAATTATGACCCGTCTGTACAATATAATTCAGCAGCAGAAGCGCAGATCCTGATCTATCGGATTCCGCAATGTGAAATGGAAACCAATTCCGGAATCAGTGACACTGATAACAATCCGGCTGCTCCACAACCACAACTATAGGGAATAACTGTAATAAAAAAGAGGATGACGTTCAACGTTCATCCTCTTTTTTTGTTATATTTGTCGCGAACTTATTTAGATTGATAGATAAATGAAAGAATTTGTAATTTCTGAAGCACAGGTTGAAACTGCCATCTTAGTTGGTTTGATTACTCAGACACAAGATGAGCGTAAGACCAAGGAGTATTTGGATGAGTTGGAGTTCTTGGCCGAAACGGCCGGAGCAACAGTGGTGAAAAGGTTTACTCAGAAACTGCCTGCTGCCAATTCCGTGACTTATGTCGGTAAAGGAAAGCTGGAAGAAATCAAGGAATATATTCATCAGGAAGAGGAAAATGAGCGTGAAGTCGGAATGGTGATTTTTGATGATGAACTTTCTGCCAAGCAGATACGTAATATAGAAGCTGAACTGAAAGTGAAGATTTTGGACCGTACTTCGCTGATTCTGGATATTTTTGCCATGCGGGCACGTAGTCATGAGGGGAAATTGCAAGTTCATCTCGCTCAGCTCAAATATATGTTGCCACGTCTTGTCGGACAAGGGGTTATGTTGAGCCGACAAGCTGGTGGTATCGGTAGTCGTGGTCCTGGTGAAAGTCAATTGGAGCTTAATCGCCGCTCAATTCGTCATCAAATTTCAGATATTGAACGTCAACTAAAGGTTGTCGAAAAAAATCGTGAAACAGGTCGTGAAAAACGCACCGAATCACAAGTGTTTAAAATCGGTTTAATTGGTTACACTAATGCTGGAAAATCAACGATTATGAACGTTTTAACCAATGATAAACAGTATGAAGCTGATGAATTGTTTGCAACTTTGGATGCAACAACCAAACAAATTTATTTACAAAATCAATTTCAGGTGACGCTGACGGATACTGTTGGATTTATCCAAAATTTACCGACAGAGCTGGTTGCTGCGTTTAAGTCAACTTTGGAAGAAAGTCGTAACGTTGACCTTTTGTTGCACGTTATTGATGCCAGCGATCCAAATCATGCGGAGCATGAAAAAGTGGTTTTGAATTTGTTAAAAGAGCTAGACATGCTAGATATTCCGCGCCTAGCTGTTTATAACAAAATGGATGTTGCGGAGCATTTGGTGGCAACAGCTTTTCCAAATGTGCGTATTTCTGCGCGTGATAAGGACGCTCGCACACTCTTACGCCGTTTGATTATCAATGAAATTCGTGAGATTTTTGAGCCATTTAGCATTCGTGTTCACCAAAGTCAGGCTTACAAACTGTATGAGTTAAATAAAATTGCTTTGCTAGACCATTATGACTTTGCCCAAGAATACGAAACCATTACTGGCTACATTAATCCTAAAAATAAATGGAGACTAGAAGAATTTTATGACTGATTATATAAGCTTGGCTTTAAAATACGGTGGTTTTACATCACTCGATAAAGTTTATTTACAAAATACCTTGGAGCAGTTGACGGATGAGCAAAAACTCAGTTTTATCACAC
>ERZ773195.2289-NODE-2289-length-12393-cov-3.529746_pt1 | contig 12393 bp, 10 predicted proteins | sample MGYA00580530_ERZ773195 | MGnify/ENA primary metagenome ERZ773195 (study PRJEB29015, sample SAMEA2737751) | human gut metagenome | biome: human gut; feature: human-associated habitat; material: faeces | place: China | collected 2012 ...
AATATTAAGATACCTTAGAATTAATTAAGAACAAAGCAGAAAAAATATTGTAAATAATCAGGTTATCGGAAAACGACGAAAGAAAAGGGACGGAATTATGAAAAAGAAATTTATAATACTTACAATAACAGGACTGTTGCTTGCATCATTAGCTGCGTGTGGAGGTTCCAAGACACCGGATGCGTCAAAAAATACGGCAGATCAGGAAGCGCAGAATCAGAATCAGGACAGTCAGGGAACATCTGACACTATTCAGGGTGACATAGAGGAAAATCACGGAAGCGATGATACGGAAGGCAGCAGCGACAGTGCAGAAAATGCAAGCGAAAACCAAAGTGGTGATCTGACATTTGCGGATCTTGCAAAATATTCATTCGAATTTTGCAGTGGTGCAGGTGGATGGTCTACCGATTTTGAAATTGAAAAAGATGGCTCTTTCAAGGGATCTTACCATGATTCTGATATGGGAGACACCGGGGATGACTATGAGAATGGAACGATGTATCTCTGCGGCTTTTCAGGAAAATTTACTGATCTGACCAAAATCAATGATTATACTTACCAGATGAAAATGGAGAATCTTACCTATGAGGAGACTCCGGGAAAAGAAGAAATCGCAGATGGTGTGAAGTACATTTATACAGATGTTTATGGTCTGGAAGGAACGGACACCTTTAAAGTGTATCTTCCGGGGGCACCGGTGAGAGATCTGTCAGAAGATGTATATTTCTGGGTACGGTGGGCAAATGACGATAGCGAGGAAGGAACGCAGGATACGTTGACGATTCCAATTATTGTAAATGAAGAAATGGGGTATGGAATTTATTCCTACGAAAGACAGACACCATATGAGGAAGCGCAGAGTACATTAAATACTTATCAAGCATCCTATGATGCAGCGGAGGAGGAACTTAAAAAAGCAACTCTACAGTCCCGAATGGACGACTACGCTATGCAGATGTATGATATCAGCGATTCCTGCTTAAATGAAATCTGGAATCTTGTAAAATACAATACAAGTGAGGAAAAGTTCAATGAGATTCTCACTGAGCAGAGAAAATGGATTGCAGACAAAGAAGCAGCAGGCAACGAAATCCTGGATCAAAACGATGGATCTTCGGCACAGATGGACAGCAGTCAAGTAATGGCAGAGCTTACCATGGAGCGCTGTGAAGAACTGGCAGATTATTTGAAGTAAGATGGAAAAAGAGGACAATTTATGCAGATTTCAAGTAGTTTTACTCTGGCGGTGCATCTTTTTATGTGTTCAAGGATTTGGATCGCGAAATTTATACGTCTCTGCTTGGATAAAAGAAATTATCACAATATTGTAATTCCCTACTCCCTATGATATTCTGAGTATGTTTCAAAATAGAAATCAGGGGAGAAAATTATGAAAAACCAAACGACAAAAAGAAGTTCTTTTTCAGGAAAAATCGGTTTTGTGCTGTCAGCAGCCGGAGCATCCGTGGGATTGGGGAATATCTGGCGGTTTCCATATCTGGCAGCCAAATACGGCGGCGGTATTTTCCTGCTTATCTATATCATTCTGGCATTGACCTTTGGATATACGATGATCATGGCGGAGACATCGTTGGGACGTATGACGAAAAAAAGTCCGGTAGGAGCATTTGCTTCCTTTGGAAAATCACATTTGTCTTGTCTGGGAGGCTGGATCAATGCAATCATTCCGGTTTTGATCGTGCCATATTATTCGGTGATCGGTGGATGGGTTTTAAAATATCTGGTTGAGTATGTCAGAGGACATGCGCAGACAGTTGCAGAAGATGGTTATTTTTCTGCATTTATCTCAGATGGATTTTCCACGGAAATATGCTTTGTGATCTTTTCTGTGATCACATTGGCGATTATTTATGCGGGTGTGCGCAATGGAATCGAGCGTGTCTCTAAATTCATGATGCCGATACTTGTTGTGTTGTCTGTCATCATTGCAATTTATTCTGTGACAAGACCAGGGGCTTTGGCTGGTGTGAAATATTTTCTTGTGCCAAATATCAGCAACTTTTCATGGATGACCGTTGTGGCAGCCATGGGGCAGATGTTTTATTCGCTGTCGATCGCGATGGGTATTCTCATTACATTTGGTTCTTATATGAAAAAAGAAACTTCCATTGAAGAGTCTACAAAGAATGTTGAAATTTTTGATACAGCAATTGCAATTATGGCTGGACTAATGATTATTCCGGCGGTGTTTGCTTTCTCTGGCGGAGATCCGGACACCTTACAGGCTGGACCGGCATTGATGTTTATTACAATCCCAAAAGTTTTTGCAAGTATGGGATTTGGAACTTTTGCGGGAGTAATGTTCTTCTTGCTTGTACTTTTTGCGGCACTTACCAGTTCAATCGCACTGACGGAAAGTGCGGTATCCACGTTTGAAGATGAACTTGGGTGGAGCCGGAAAAAATCTACGGTGCTCTGTGGCGTGATCATGATCGCACTGGGAAGTCTGTCTTCGCTCGGATACGGACCTCTGGCAAATGTGAAGATCATTGGCATGCAGTTTTTGGATTTTTTTGATTTCCTGACGAACTCTGTCATGATGCCGATTGCGGCAATTGCTACCTGTCTTTTTGTTTCAAGGGTTGTCGGGGTAAAGAGAATCGAAGAAGAAGTGACATACGGTGGCGGCACATTCAAAAGAAGAAAAGTCTTTCTGTTTATGATACAGTATCTGTGTCCGATTTTTGCTGGAATCATTTTATTAAGCTCTGTCGCAAATGCATTTGGATGGATTTCCATGTAAATGCATTTGCGATAGGAAGGAACTTATTTTTTCAACATTCCATAATGCTCTTCCATGTTTCCACCGAAGATGGCATTTTTATAGCCCAGTTTCTTAAAGGCTTTGACCGCTTTTTCCGGTCTGAAATTATAACTGCCGATGATATAGAGAGAAGTTTCCTTATCCGGGAATCTTCTTAAGATTCGGTCTTCCGTGATTTTATTCAATGGGATATTGACCGCACCGGCAACATGTCCGTGGTTAAATTCATCTTTGGTACGACAGTCGATCAACATGGCGTTCTCAGAAGTGTGAGCCTTGTTGATTGCTTCGTTCACTGTCAGTTTTTTCTTGAAAATACTCATTTTATCTCTCTCTTTCCAAAAAAGTATAATGATACAATTTTACTACTAAAAATATTTTGCGTCAACGAAAAAGCAGATGTATTTTCTTTTTTTGTGTGATAAAATTATTGCATGTATGAGTGGGCATGAAATGTGTTTGATATAGAAGGGATAGCACAGATGATCAATATTGCAATCGTTGAAGATGAAGCTATGTATGCAAAGCAGCTCCAGGAGTTTTTGCATCAGTATGAAAAAGAAAATGGAGAAGTGTTCAATATTACGGTTTACTCTGATGGTGACCAGATCGTACATAAGTATAAGTCGCAGTTTGACATTATCCTGATGGATGTGGAAATGAAGTTCATGGATGGTATGTCTGCCGCAGAGGAAATCCGGAAAGCAGACACGGAAGTTGTCATCATTTTCATTACCAACATGGCGCAGTATGCGATCCGCGGTTATGCAGTGGATGCGCTTGACTATGTGCTGAAACCGGTGTCATACTTTGCATTTTCGCAGAGATTAAACCGTGCGATCAGCCGTATGAAGAAACGTGAGCAGAAAGTCATCACGGTGAACATCAAGGGCGGCGCTGTTCGGATTAATATTGCCAATATTTATTATATTGAAAGTCAGGGGCATAATCTGGTTTTACACACGATCCTGGGGGATTATGAATCGGCGGGAACGATGAAGGAAGTCGAGGAAAAATTGCAGGGGCTTAATTTCTGTCGTGGAAATAAAGGGTATCTGATCAATCTGCAGCATGTGGACGGTATTCAGGACGGGTGTGCGGTTGTGAAAGGAGAGCCACTGTTATTGAGCCGCTCGCGTAAGAAAGAATTTATGGAAGCACTGACGAATTACTGGGGAGAGGTTGTGAAATGATCGATAATCTTATGCCGGATATTCCGCGAATTTATACGGCAGCTGCGGAGTGGATTGCCTGTTTGATTTTTATTTTTCCATTGAAAAAAAGATTCGAGTGGTGGAAAAGTGCATTCATTATAGTAGGAATGTTGATCGTGCAGTCGGCTTTTCTGGTATCAACAGGTAATGTATTAATTTATTTCTGGATACCGTGCATGATCATAGCAGTTTTTCTAATGATAGCGTTTATTTATTTGTGTTGCGATGTGAATTTTCGGGATGCCGGATATTTTGGTATGATTGCATTTGTTGTGGCAGAATTTATGGCATCTATGGAATGGCAGATTGTATGCTCAATCTGGACAAGACAATTGCCGGGTGCTGGAATGCAGGTACTTATGCTTGCAGCAGTTTATGGTGCAGTTGCGTTTTTATTATGGAAGTTATTGCAGCAGCATCTTCCAAAAGATGGAAAGCTGAACATCAGCTTTAAAGAATATTTTTCCGCAGCAGTGATCGTCATCGCAGTGTTTGCGGTTAGCAATCTGAGTTTTGTTTCCAATGCGGACACGTTTGCAAATGGATATGCGCTTGAAATCGGTCAGATCCGCACGATCGTTGATCTCGGTGGAATTGCAGTTTTGTATGCGCATCTGATCCAGTGTGGCGAACTCCGTGTGCGCAGGGAGTTAGAAGCAGTGCAGAATGTTTTACAGAATCAGTATGTGCAGTACAAGCAGTCACGTGAGAGTATCGATCTCATCAATTATAAATATCACGACTTAAAACATCAGATCGCTGTGCTCCGGAGCGAGACTGACCCGGAAAAAAGAAATGAGTTTTTAAATCACATGGAAGATGAGATCAGGCAGTACGAAGCACAGAACAAGACCGGAAATAAAGTGCTTGATACAGTGCTGACAAGCAAGAGTTTATACTGCGCAAAGCATGGGATCACGTTTACCTGCGTGGCAGATGGAACGCTGCTTGATTTTATGGATATCATGGATATCTGCAGTATTTTCGGAAATGCGCTCGACAACGCGATCGAGTGTGAACTCAAGATTGCAGACAAGGAAAAGCGGCTGATCCATGTGACTGTGTCCCAGCAGAAGAATTTTTTGATCTTGCGTTTTGAAAATTACTACGAAGGTAGTTTGAAAGTGAAAGAAGGACGTTTCCTGACAACCAAGAAGGAAAAAGAGTTTCACGGTTACGGAATCAAGAGTATCCGCTATACGGTAAATAAATACGACGGCGCAGTCAGTATTGACACAAAAGAAAACTGGTTTGATCTGAAGATTTTGATCCCGATGAAAAAAACTGCATCTGACGAAGTGCAGAACGGATAACTGTGTCAAATAGAATACGGACGGTTAAACATTCGCATTTTTTGATTTATAACGCTATGGTTTGTGCATTGTGCATGAAAACATAGCGTTATTTTTGTCTGAAACTCACAACGTGTAATACCGTTTATGCAAAAATAATGCAGATTATGCAATTTTTCCATAAGAAAAGTACTTTATGATAGATTATAACTACAAAGTCCGGAACGGACAAAATAAATCTTGGGAGGATAAATCCTCTCCTCGTCAGAGGACTCGGATTTTCCTTCAGAAAACAAGGGAGGATTTAGAGATGATCGAGTTTATTATTTCAATTCTGGTTCCTATTTTAGGAGGCCTCGGTGTCAGTGAAGCAGACGTTACAACATATGTAACAAACTGCAGCGGATACATTTATGCAATCCTTATTTCTATTTTAGTATTGATTGTATTATTAGTAGCTGCACACTTTATTGCACCAAAAGGAAAAAGACATTTAGTTCGCTGGGGAGCTTCCTTAGCATGGGTACTTGCACTTGTGACCATGGTAAACATGGTTTGCTACGGACCGCTTTACACAAACCTTTCCGTTGTATTAAACGGTGGCGGAACAGTATCCGATGAAGCAAAAGCAGCAAGTAATGAAGTAATCAAAAAAGTCGGCGAAGAAGGTATGGTTCTTGTAAAGAATAATGGATTATTACCTCTTAGCAGTGATGTGGATTCCATGAACGTATTTGGATGGGCATCTACAAACCCTATCTATGGTGGTACAGGTTCAGGTTCTGCAGATACATCTTCTGTAGTAAGTATTTTACAGTCTTTATCAGATGCAGGATATAAGACAAATGAGTCCCTGACAAAAATGTACACAGATTACCGCGCAGACAGACCGGCTGCAACAATTTTAGGCGGAGACGGATCCTTTGATATCACATTGCCGGAACCTACAGCAGATTATTATACAGATGATGTCATGGGCGAAGCAGAAAGCTTTTCTGATGTAGCAATGGTAGTGATCAGCCGTGGCGGTGGTGAAGGATATGATCTTCCTACAGACATGAACTCTGTTATCCATGGCACTTACAATGTGGCAGATAAAGTTTCTGTAAATCCTGCAAACTATGCATATACAAATATTTCCTACACTAACAACGGTGATTATGATGATTTTGATGCAGGAGAATCTTATCTTGAACTCTCTAATACAGAGGAAGCAATGCTTGATAAGGTTTGCTCAGAATTCAGTAAAGTAATCGTTGTGATCAACGCAAACAACCCAATGGAACTTGACTGGGTAGACAATTATGATTCTATCGGAGCAGTAATCCTTGCACCTGGTACAGGTCAGACAGGTATGGCTGCACTCGGTGAGATCATCAACGGATCTGTGAATCCATCCGGAAAAACAGTTGATACTTATGTAAAAGATTTAACACAGACTCCATACTATAATAACATTGGAGCATTTGCATACAACAATGTAGATGATTTAAAAGAAGCAATCGCAGCTTCTGATACAGCATACGAAGGAACAGTTTCCTTTGTTGATTATGTAGAAGGTATCTATGTAGGATACAAATATTATGAGACAGCATCTGATGATGGTGTGATCAATTATGAGGATGTTGTAAAATATCCATTTGGTTACGGATTATCTTATACAACATTTGAACAGAAAATGAATGATTTCTCTGATAATGGAGACAATGTAACATTCAATGTAACAGTTACAAATACAGGCGATGTTGCAGGTAAGGATGTTGTAGAAGTATACTTCACACCACCTTATACAAACGGAGGAATCGAGAAAGCTTCCGTAAACTTAATTGATTATGCAAAAACAGGTGAGATCGCACCGGGTGAATCTGAAACAGTTGAGTTTACGATCAACAAAGAAGATATGGCATCTTATGATGCAAACGAGATCAAAGTAGCAGGCGGCGGATATATTCTTGAAGCCGGCGAATACACAGTATCTGTCAGATCTGATTCCCATACAGTATTAGATCAGGCAACCTTCACTGTAGATTCAGATATCAACTACAGCGAGAGTGCACGCACAACAGATAATGTTGTTGCAACAAATCAGTTAAATGATTACACAGCAGGAAATGTTACCTATCTTTCCAGAGCAGACGGATTTGCAAACTATGCAGAAGCTACAGCAGCACCGGCTGAAGAAGCTTATGTAATGGATGATGCAACAAGAAAAGAAGTAGAAGCAAACTCTACAGCATACTATGACTCTACAGCATATGACAATGCAGAAGATACAATGCCAACATTAGGATCTGATAATGGTCTTACATTAGCAGATTTAACAGGCAAGGCTTATGATGATCCGATGTGGGATCAGTTATTAGATCAGATGAGCTTTGAAGATATGTCATTACTTGTAAACCTTGGTGGATGGCAGACAGCTCAGATCGATTCTGTAGGAAAAGTTGCAACAAGTGACTGTGACGGACCTGCTGGAGTTAACAACTTCATTACAGGAACTTATGGAACACCATATCCGACAGAAGTATTAATGGCACAGACATGGAATACAGATTTATTATATGACCTTGGACTTGCAATGGGACAGGAGTATGCAGATGTAAATAACTATGGTGTATACGGTCCGGCAATGAACACACACCGTTCTGCATTTGCAGGAAGAAACTTCGAGTACTATTCAGAAGATGGTGTACTTGCAGGTAAACTTGCAGCCGCCCAGGTAAATGCGATGGCAACAAAAGGCACATACAATTACATCAAGCATTTTGCATTAAACGACCAGGAGACAAACAGATGTGCATTCTTACTTACATATTCTAATGAGCAGGCAATCCGTGAGATTTACTTAAAACCATTCGAATTATGTATCAAGAATTTTGACGGAACACAGATTGCTGTAATGTCTTCCTTCAACTGGATCGGAACTGTTCCGGCATGTGCAAATGAAGACACATTAACAACAATCCTTCGTAATGAGTGGGGATTCCAGGGAATGGTCATCACAGATTATGATGGTTCTTACGGATACATGATCACAGATCACTGCGTTCGTACAGGAAATGACCTGATGCTCGGATTTAGTTCTCAGGCATCTAACCAGCTGACAAATACAGAAAGTGCAACTCTTAATAACGCACTTCGCACATCATGCAAGAATATTATGTATACAATCGCAAACAGCGGTTATTATACAAATACTACTGATGATAGCGGAATGTCAAATATGACAAAACTCTTCGTGACAATTGATGTTGTAACAGTATTATTAGTAGTACTCTGCATGGCACTTGTGATCGTTCGCTATCGCAAAAAACATGCAAAAACAGCAGCAGAAGTTACACCGGAAGAGAAGAAAGAAGAATAGATTATTCCGCACCTCTGTGTGCAAGGATAACAGAACTTAAAATATGACAGGAAAGTCCCTGCGTGTTCGATAAGGAGCATGTGGGGGCTTTTTTATGGAATGGAAAGGGCATGATTTGCAGGGTGTGCATTCCGTTGTCTGGCAGAGAGGATGAGTTCTTATCGGATGAAACAGTAAATGTTATCGCATAGGCACAGGAAATGTGGTATACTGTGCCTATGTAAAATGAATGTTATAAATCGGTATTTCTTGAGGGAAGGTGATAGTATGAATTATATGATAAAAGGTATACAAGCACTTAAAGAATCGTTTTTCTTAGGTATCATAATTTATATTGTTATTTTTGTGTTGCTGTATCTTTTCAAAAAACGCAGAACTATCTCATGGAATTATATGTTTGAGGGAATATTCTGCATTTACTGCGTTACGCTTCTCAACCTAACGGGGATTTTCACACTAAGTTATAGTCTGAATGGTCCTTTCAATTATAATTTGCTTCCGTTTATTGGGAGTTCTATTGTCCCTATATTGCTTAACTTCGCTTTGTTTTTTCCTCTTGGTTTTTTGTTGCCGCTTATTTTTCGTTCCTGTAGAGGGAATTGGAAAAAGGTGGCGATTATTAGCGGTTTAATCTCATTCTTGATTGAACTATTACAGTTGTTTGGCGGCAGATATGCGGAAATGGAAGATTTTCTAATCAATACCTTGGGCGGATTTTCAGGCTATATTGTCTGTACCGCCATATGCGAAAGAAAGACAAATCGCCGAAAAGCAGTTGTTTCCATTGTTACACTATGTTTGACCCTTGCACTTTGTTTGATTGGAATTTATGCAGTGGGGGACAATGAAAAACAGCTACCGGATGGACTGTCTGCTGTCGAAAATAGCATTGCTGAAATCAATGTTTATTCTGAGGGAGAAGAACGGAGCATTAGCATTGATTCCTATCAATACCGCTCTTTTGCAAGTCAGATTTCCAATTGCGGCGGTCATTTGCTGGAAATCCAAAAAACTTCTGAAGGTGAAATTTGGAATGATACAGACTGCTTTATCGAGATTATATATACTGCTGACCAGACGATAAAGTTTGAAAATGCTGAGAATTTCTCCATTGAATGTGCTGACAGACTTTTATATAATGCCGACAAAAATGTTCTATATTGGGGTGAGGCAGGTTATCAGAACTGTTTGGACTATACAAAAATGAATGAAGAAATGCAGGCACATAAAGAAGAAATATTGAAAGGATATGAAGAGTTGTCTACTTCAATTCGTGATTGCTTTAACCAGTAACAATTTCAGCTTTCTGTGCGGGCTTTATGAAGGCGACCCAGTGGAGCAGGCAATAAGGAAGTGGAAATGCGGATAACAATTTGTCTGACTAACAATAATTTAATAACGAACTAATACAAGCACTTTAAGCATGGATTCAAAAAAAAGGAAGGTAAGATAGATAGAAAATGTTATTAGAAGAATTTGACGCAAATAAAACTGCAATCATCAACCCGGATATGTGTGTGGAGAAGATTGAAAATTTTCCGGAAGTTACGATTTCCTGTTTTTCAGAAGAACTTTTCAATGAGGTACTGGAATTTTTTCGTGCAAAAGAAATAGCGAGTGTTCATTCTGCAAGTGGCTTGAATCCTATTTATGAAGTTACATATAAAGGAAAAAGATTTGCAATGTTCAAATCAATGGTCGGGGAACCTTTGTGTGTGGGACAGTATGAAGAAATAATTGCAATGGGAAGTAAAAGACTGATTTTGCTTGGAAATTGTGGGGTATTAGATAAACGGATTGAAGATTGTGGAATTATTATTCCGATTAAGGCTGTCAGGGATGAGGGAACAAGTTACCACTATGCGAAGCCGTGTGACACAATTGATGTGAATCATAAGTACAGGGATGAGTTTAAGAAAGTACTGAAAGAGTTTGGATATCCTTATGTGGAAGGAATCACATGGACAACAGACGCCTGCTATAGAGAAACAAGGGATAAGGTGAATAAGAGAAAAGAAATGGGTGCGGTCTGTGTCGAGATGGAGTGTGCTGGAATGCAGGCACTCTGTGATTTCAGGGGAACAGAATTTTTCCAGTTCTTTTATGCAGGAGATAACCTTGACCATTCATCCTGGGAGCCAAGAAGTTTATCAGGCAGTGCAAGATTGGATGATAAGAGTAAAATCATGCTACTGGCCTTTGAACTTGGTCTTAAAATATTAGAAAAATTGTAGAAGGAATGATGGATATACAGTTAGCTACAGAGCTTAAAGGAAAACTTTGTCCTTTGCATGAATACAAATAAAAAATCTTAAGGTATGAAAAGAATAGTGTGTAGACGAATCGCATATGCTAATTAGGATTATGGGGATCTGCGTATTAAATGTAAGATCATGAGTGGGGATTTGCGTATCAAATGCGAGATGATGAACGGGGATTTGCGTAGGATACGCATTTACACGAACGGGGATTTGCGATATAATTTGGATTTTTTCTTTCTCCAATTACAACAGTTGACCGGAGTCAGACTGTATGAAAAGGAATCCGTGATTATATTTGATGAGGTTCAACTATTGCCGAAGGCAAGACAGGCAATCAAGTATCTTGTGGCAGATGGAAGATATAAATACATTGAAACAGGGTCACTTTTATCGATAAAGAAGAATACGAAGGATATATTGATTCCGAGTGAAGAACATAAGATATCCATGTATCCGATGGATTTTGAAGAATTTTTGTGGGCAGTTGGTGATGAAATCACGGCGGATACCATTAAGCTGCTTTTAAAAAGCAAAAAATCTGCCGGAAATGCAATGCACAGGAATCTGATGCGTATGTTCCGGTTGTATATGCTGATTGGCGGAATGCCACAGGCTGTAGAAGCATATTTAGAACACAATAATCCAAAAGGAGATAAAATTAATCCGATTGAAGTAAAGTCTGGAAATTACAGAGGGCATAAGTCGTTAGATGTGTTTTGCGATAAGTATAGCAGCCGTATCAGAGATAAATATGTAGTTCATACGAAAGATTATAAATGGGAGAATGGCATCCATTATCTGCCGGTATATATGATCCCATTTTTGTAAAATCCATACCATTTATGCTAAAAAAAGCACAGATTATGCAATTTTTCTCCATAAAAGAATTCTTATGTTAGGATTAAGACAAGTAAAGCGGAACATAAATGCAGAAAGTTATTCAGAAACTGCAAAGAAGTGTTTCGCAGTCCAGAGAGAAAGGGATTAATATTATGGAGAAAATCAAAGGCTTATGGCTTGGATTTGCAGAGAAGCATCCGGGCGCATCAAAATGGATTCGTGAAGGTGGTTTATTCGTTATCGTAAGTAACCTTATCACAGTACTGAAATATTTCATGTTACTGTTTTTACCACTTGCATTCGCAGGGCTTCCAAAAGTTGATTTCGGATTCCCGGGAATCGATATTACTTTATTCGGAGAGACTTTCAAATGGAACATCATCGGTTATGACGCTGCACACGGCGGACTTCCATATTTCTGTGCATATATGATCGCAATGGTAGTTGGTGAGTGTATCAACTTCCCAATCCAGAGAAGCTTCGTATTCCGCAGCAAAGGGAACATCTGGTATCAGGGCATGTGGTATCTGATCGCATTCTGTATCGTAACCTGTATCGTAAACTCCATCAACTGTATCTGGGTTGCTGTTGCAGGAATGTTCGTACCGGACTGGCTGTATAACATCGGAACGAC
>ERZ773195.2293-NODE-2293-length-12377-cov-14.506168_pt1 | contig 12377 bp, 10 predicted proteins | sample MGYA00580530_ERZ773195 | MGnify/ENA primary metagenome ERZ773195 (study PRJEB29015, sample SAMEA2737751) | human gut metagenome | biome: human gut; feature: human-associated habitat; material: faeces | place: China | collected 2012 ...
CTTGATTATCAGCCCCTCTGTCTGCGTCTGCACTTGCCGTTTCACCTCCCGCGCGGATATTCGTCTTTGCATAGCGGAGATAGTCCTCGACTCTGCCGCTCATTTCAAAGGCGTTCCATGCATTCTGAACCGTGTTTTTGTCCGTATTTTTCATCTATGATAAACGCGCGATGTGCGCTCCTCCGTGCAGTGTAAAAATATTTTTTTCACTGCGCGGCGCATTTATGATAGGAAAAATTTTATTCGTTGTCGAGCCCGAAATTGTGTATGAGTCCCTCTCTGTTGCGCCAGCCCTCTTTGACCTTCACCCAGCAGTGGAGATTGATTTTGCACATGAAGAAGCGCTCCATATCCTCACGCGCCTTTGTCGAAACTTTTTTGAGCATCTCGCCCTTTTTGCCGATTATTATGCCCTTGTGGCTCTCGCGCTCGCAGTAAATCGTGGCGTCGATATCGGTTATATTCGAGTCCTCGCGCTCGTGCATTCTCTCTATGCATACCGCAACACCGTGCGGCACTTCGTCGTCGAGGAGATTCAAAAGCTTTTCTCTGATTATCTCAGCGGCGAGCACGCGCTCGGGCTGGTCTGTCAGAGTGTCGTCGGGGAAGAAATGCGGCGAGGGCTGAGCCTGCTTGAACAGCTCGTCTTTTAGATCGCCGAACCCGTCGCCCTTGAGCGCGGAGATCGGGAACACCTGAATGTTCGGGTTGAGCTTCTTGACGCGCTCGACGCACTTGTCGAGGTCGAAGTTGAAGTACGGCGCAACGTCGATCTTGTTGACGAGCAGCACGTCGCAGATCGAGAACATGAGCGGGTACTTCAGCGGCTTGTCGTCGCCCTCCGGCACGGAGAGGATCATGGCGTTTTTCACGGCGCCGGTGTCAAACTCCGCCGGGCAGACGAGGTTGCCGACGTTCTCGAGGATGGCGAGGTCGATGTTCTCGGTGCCGAGGCCCTCGAGGCCCTGGCGCGTCATGCCCGCGTCGAGGTGGCACATGCCGCCGGTGTGCAGCTGAATAACCTTCGCACCGCTGGTGGAGATGGTCGCGGCGTCAACGTCGGAGTCAATATCGGCCTCCATGACGCCGATGCGCAGATCGTCCTTCAGGGCGTTGATGGTCGCCATGAGGGTCGTGGTCTTGCCGCTGCCGGGCGAGGACATGAGGTTGAGCAGGAAGGTGTGATTGCGCTTGAGTTCTTCGCGCAGCAGATCTGCCTGCCGGTCGTTGTTTTCAAAAACGCTCTTTTTGATTTCGAGCACGCGGAATGCATCCATGATATTACCTCCAGAATTTCAGCGTGTTTTCTATGCCAAAATTATAGCAGTCCCGCCACGGATTTGCAACCTTTTTGCCACAGAGTCGAAAAACTGTGCTGCCGCTCAGGACGTGACCGCCAGGATGCGATAGCGTCCGTCGGAACACAGGCCGATGATAAACGTACTATCGCCGCAGTAGTCATCTCCGCTGCCGTACATTGGGATGTAGGTCAGATAGCATTTGGCGCCAAATTCCGCGTCGCCCTCGGCATAGCGCAGGACCTCCGTCTGCATGTCGGCCTTGTAGCTGACATACCCTACGCCGCCGCGGCGAAAGTAGAGCCGGCCGTCGATCTCCCGGAACTGCTCGCCAAACGCGAGCCGGTCGATCAGCGCATCGCTCAGATACTGCTGCACATGCCGACGCAGCTCGCTCAGAGAGCCGTAGTTCGTCACCGGATACCAGTTACCGATCCCGTCAAAGCCGTTCGGCAGCGGACGGGATTCATCATATTTCACGCCGAAATTCGTATTGTCCGCATCCGTGTAGCACCGGATCATCGTGTTGATACCCGGAATGTCGCCGAGGGTCTTCGGCTCCGGGGCCTCGGTGGCGGTCGCCGCAGTCTGCGCCGGTGCGGTGGGCCTGGTGCCGGCCGTCTGCTTCCCGGTCCGGCCGCAGCCGCACAGGAGCGCAGAGAGCATGCAGACCGCCAGCAAACATGTGATCTGTCGTTTCATGCAGAAACCTCCCCAATTTGATTGCAAGCACAGTTTACCATATCTGGATCAGGATTACCAGTATTTTGCCCATCTTCTGCGCGGGGATTGCCAATGCGGGGCGGTTCGGGTATAATGGTTTAATATTGTGTGAAACGCCAACCAAGGAGGCGAGGATATGCCCCACCATTCCGGCGCCGAGCTGCCGGGCGCGCAGGCGCTGCGCCAGATGGCCGCGCAGAGCGACAGCCGCGGCCTGTTTTCCGACCGCGCGCCCGACCCGGCCTATGCCGGCCTGTTTTTGAACCGCGAGCTGAGCTGGCTGCAATTCAACCGCCGCGTGCTGGCCGAGGCGGCCGACGAGACGCTGCCGGGCTATGAGCGGCTGAAGTTTCTGTCCATCTACTGCTCGAATCTCGATGAATTTTATATGGTGCGCGTCGGCGGGCTGCTCGACCGGGCGCTGCTGCAGCCGTGGCACACGGAGACCATCACGGGCCTGACGCCGCGCGAGCAGCTGCGCGCGATCTATGACGAGACGGCGCGGCAGCAAAAAGATTTTGAAGCGCTCTGGCGCAAAGTGACGGCGGCGCTGGCAAAGCAGCACGTGGAGATCCTGGACTTTGACCGGCTCGACGAGGCGGACGAGGTGCTGCTGCGGCGGCGGTTCGACGCGCTGCGCCCGCTGCTGAGCCCGCAGGTGCTCGACGCCGAGCACCCGCTGCCGTTTCTGCGCAACCGCGAGCAGTATGTGCTCGTGCGCTTTGCGGGCAAGCGCGGCGGCGCGGGGCTCGTGCCGACGACGCAGCTGCCGAAGTTTTTTAAGCTCACGGTCGACGGCGTGCAGAAGCTCGCGCTCACGGCGCCGCTGGTGGCGCACTTTGCGCCCCTGCTCTTCGGCGAGCGGCGCGTGCGCGAGACGGCTATCGTGCGCGTGACGCGCAGCGCCGACATTTCCATGCGTGACATCATGGACGGGTGCGACGCGGATCTGCGCGCCGTGATGGAGCGGCTGCTGCGGCGCCGCCGCCGGCTCGAGCCGGTACGCGCGCAGGTGCAGGGCCGCGTCTCGGACGAGATGCGCGCGCTCGCGCGCGAGCTGCTCGGGCTGCCGAAGCGGCAGCTGTTCGTGACGAGCGCACCGACGGATCTGTCGTTCGTGCTCACGATGCCGGGGGAGTTCGACCTCACGGGGCTGATGTGTCCCGAGATCCCGCCGGCCAAAAACGTGGCGCTGCAAAAGGGCGACTACTTTGCCTATCTCGCGCAGCACGACCTGCTGCTCGCGCTGCCGTACCAGAGCATCAACCCATTCGTCGACCTGCTGTACGAGGCGGCGGACGACCCGGACGTCGTGTCGATCAAGATCACGCTCTACCGGCTCGCCGGCAGCAGCCGCATCGCGGCGGCGCTGGCCTACGCGGCCGAGCACGGCAAGCAGGTGCAGTGCCTGCTCGAGCTGCGCGCCCGCTTTGACGAGCAGAGCAACATCGACTACTCGCGCATGCTCGAGGACGCGGGGTGCGACATCCTCTACGGCCTGACGAAATACAAGGTGCACACGAAGCTGTGCCTCATCACGCGGCGGTGTCCCGGCGGCATCTGCTACTACACGCAGGTCGGCACCGGCAACTACAACGAAAAGACCGCCGAACAGTACACCGACCTCATGCTGCTGACGAGCGACCCGGCCATCGGGCGCGACGCGGCGAAAACGTTCGACCGGCTCGCACGCGGCGAGACCGTCGGCGAGACGGAGGCGCTCTGGCTCGCGCCGGAGGGCTACAAGCCGCAGCTGATGGCGCACATCGAGGCGCAGACGCGCCTCGGCCCGGAGGGGTACATCGGCATCAAGGTCAACTCCATGAACGACGCGGACGTCATGGCGCGGCTCGTGCGCGCGAGCGAGGCGGGCACGGAGGTGGAGCTGTTCGTGCGCGGCATCTGCTGCCTGCGGCCGGGTGTGCCCGGGCGGACGGAACACATCTCGGTGCGCAGCATCATCGGGCGGTATCTGGAGCACGAGCGTATTTTCGTCTTTGGCCGCGGGGAGGCACAGGAGGTGTTCATCGGCTCGGGCGACCTGCTCGAGCGCAACACCATGCGCCGGATCGAGGCTTTTACCGCCGTGACCGACCCCAACGCGCGCGCGGAGGTGCTCGAGGTGCTCAGCGCCATGCGGCGCGACAACCGGCAGGCGTGGATCATGCAGCCGGACGGCAGCTACCTCCGTCCCGAGGGCGCGGGCGAGCCGTTTGTCAGTCAGGCGTATCTGCACACGTACTTTGCCGGGCGCACCGTCGAAAAGCCCGCGCCCCCTGCCCCGCCTCAGCCACGAAAAAAGCTGCCGTGGTGGCGGCGGCTGTGGATCTGGCTGAAAAATAATTGACGAAATTCGGAATTTTGGACTTGACAAGCGCGCAAAAGCGCGTATAATGTGCCTTACAATTTCACAGCCTTATCAAGAGTGGCGGAGGGACCGGCCCTGTGAAGCCCGACAACCTGCAGAGACCTGCAAGGTGCCAAATCCGGCGGTGCAAATCGAGAGATGAGGATCTTCGCCTTTTCCAAGCGCTCCGTCGGCTGTCGGGGCGCTTGTTTCTTTGCCCGGCACAACAGAAAGCGAGGAATAGCAATGGCTCATCATCTCTTTACATCCGAATCCGTGACGGAAGGACATCCCGACAAGATCTGCGACCAGATCTCCGACGCGATCCTCGACGCCATTCTGGCGCAGGACCCGAACGGCCGCGTCGCCTGCGAATGCACGGTCACGACCGGCGTCGTGAACGTCATGGGTGAGATCACGACCGACTGCTACGTCGACATCCCGAAGGTCGTGCGCCAGACCGTGCGCGAGATCGGCTACGACCGCGCAAAATACGGCTTTGACTGCGAGACCTGCGCCGTCATCACGAACATCGACGAGCAGAGCGCGGACATCGCCCTCGGCGTCGACCAGTCGCTCGAGAGCAAGGAGACCGGCGACAGCGCGCTCGACAACGGCGCGGGCGATCAGGGCATGATGTTCGGCTTCGCCTGCGACGAGACGCCTGAGCTCATGCCGCTGCCCGTTTCGCTGGCCCACAAGCTGGCCAAGCGCCTGACCGCCGTGCGCAAGCAGGGTCTGGTCGACTATCTGCGGCCCGACGGCAAGACGCAGGTCACGGTCGAGTACGACGAGCAGAACCGCCCCGTGCGCGTGCACACCGTCGTGCTCAGCACGCAGCACGCCCCGGAGGTGGACATGGCCCAGCTGCGCAAGGACATGATCGAGCTCGTCATCCGCCCGACCATCCCGGCCGAGCTGCTCGACGATGACACCCGCTACCTCATCAACCCCACCGGCCGCTTCGTCGTCGGCGGCCCGCAGGCGGACTCCGGCCTGACCGGCCGCAAGATCATCGTCGACACCTACGGCGGCAGCGCCCCGCACGGCGGCGGCGCGTTCTCCGGCAAGGACCCGACGAAGGTCGACCGCAGCGCCGCCTACGCCGCGCGCTACGTGGCCAAGAACATCGTGGCGGCCGGGCTGGCCCGCCGCTGCCTCGTGCAGCTGGCGTATGCCATCGGCGTGGCAGAGCCCGTGAGCGTGCTCGTCGACACGCAGGGCACGGGCACTGTGCCGGATGCACAGATCGCCGCTGCCGTGCAGCAGGTGTTTGACCTGCGGCCGACGGCCATCATCCGCGACCTCGACCTGCGCCGCCCGATCTACCGCCAGCTCGCCGCCTACGGCCACATGGGCCGCGAGGAGCTCGGCGTCCGCTGGGAGGATACCGACCGCACCGACGCCCTGCGCGCCGCCGTCGCCGAGACGAACGTGTGATTCAAACCGCATGAAAAACCTCCGCAGCTTCGGCTGCGGAGGTTTTTTCATATTCATTCGTGAACCGGCGAGGCGGTTCTCTATGGAGCATATGCTCAATAGTACGAGTGCCCCCAAGTAGCGTTTTCGTAATTTGCGAGGAAGTCGGCGTTCGCGCGCTCGGTCGGCGAGAGCGAATTGTTATCGAACGACGCGCCGGGCACCGTGCCGTGATACCAGCTCTGGGCCTCGAAATAGGCCGCGATCTGCGGCGTCTGGAAGATGCGGCCGTGGCGCGCAAAAATCTCGTTGCGGGCAAGGCAGCACTGCTCCCAGGTGAGGTTCGCCACGTCCGCCTGCGTGAGCCGGCGCGCGGCGCTGTCCGGCAGGATGTAGCTGCCGGCGGAAGGCGTCGGCGTGGGGCTCGGCGTCGGGGTCGGGGTGGGCGTCGGTGTCGGCGCGGCGGACGGCTCTACCGTCGCCGTCACGGCCGGGGTCGCGGCCACGACCGGGTCTTTTGGCTTGGGCTTGACGTTGAGCGCAATGAGCAGCACGATCAGTGCCACGCCGAGCGCGGCAAAGATGGCGATGAGCAGCGCCTTGCTGCGCGGCGCGTCCCGGTCCTCCGGCGCGGGCTCATACGGCGCATCGTTCTCCCAGCCGGGCACGGGCGGGTCGTCTGCCCAGGGATCGTCCTGCGGCTCGGCTTCATCGTCCCAGTCGTCGGCGGGGGCGCTGTCCTGCCAGCCGGAAGGGAAATGCTCCCCGTTTCCATCATCCGGCGGCGCGGATGCATCCTGCTGATCCTCCGGCGGGAGGATTTCATTCTGTAAATCATCTTCCGGCGGCGTCTGCTCGCCCCCGCAGTAGGGGCACCAGCGCGCATCATCCGGGATGTCTCGTCCACAGTAGGGACACTGCATTGGCTTCACCTGCCCTTTCACACACACAAATCGTTTTCCTCAATGTACCATATTCCCGGCCATACCGCAAGATAAAAAAATGTCCCCCGGTGGTTCGCCGGGGGACAAAGAAAAGCCTGTTAACCCGCGATGCGCTTGGCGCCCACGTAATTCTTCAGGTAGTAGCTCGAGCTCAGGTCGCTGATGACGACGCAGCCTGCGCCGGAGCTGCTGTGGATGAACTGGCCGTTGCCGATATAGATACCGACGTGGCCGATGCTGGAGCTGTTGCTCGCAAAGAACACCAGGTCGCCGAGCTGGAGGTTGGCCTTCTCGACATAGGTGCCGTTGTTGTTGTAGATGCTGCTGGCCACACGGCTCATGGAATAGCCGCAGAGCTTGTACACGTAGTTGACAAAGCCGGAGCAGTCAAAGCCCGAGGGGCTCATGCCGCCGTAGACATACGGCGCGCCCATGTACTGCTTGGCCGTGGCGACGATGGTCTCACCGATGGAGCCGCTGGGCTTGCTGCCGCCGTCCGACTTCGTGGTGGTGACGTAGGCGCTGTTGACATAGCCCTTGACGCCGTTGATGGTGACAGCCGTCCAGTTGCCGCTCGTGCCGGTGATCGTCAGCGGCGTGCCGTTGTTATACGTGCCGAGGATGGAATAATTCGTGCCGGCACCGGAACGCAGACGCACGTCGTTGCCCTTGATGTAGCCGGTCTGGCTCGTAGAGCCGCCGCCGTTATCAGGCTTGGTCGTGGTCATGTAGTCCTTGCTGACATAACCGTCCCTGCCGCTGTAGCTGACTTTGTACCAGTTGCCGCTCTCGCCGGTGATGGTCATCTTCGTGCCGGTGTTATACACGCCGAGGATGGAGCTGGTCGTACTCGCACCCGAGCGCATACGCACGCCGGTGCCCTTGATGTAGCCGGCCTTGCTGTCGGCCCCGCCGCCGGAGACATAGTCCGAGCGGATGTAGCCGCTCACGCCGCCGATGGTGACCTTCGTCCAGCCGTTTTCCGTGCCGGTGATGGTCAGGGGCGTGCCGTTCTGGTAGGTACCGAGGATGGAGTAGTTCGTGCTCGGGCCGGAGCGCATGCGCACATCGCTGCCCTTGACCGAACCGTTGGAGCTGCCCGTGCTGCTGCCGCCGTTCGTCACGCCCGAGAGCGAGACATAGTCCGAGTGGACATAGCCGGTGGTGCCGTTGTAGCTGACCTTGTACCAGGCGCCGTTGACGCCGGTGATCGTCATGGTCGTGCCGGAGTTGTAGGTGCCGAGGATGGAGCTGCTCGTGCTCGCACCCGAGCGCATACGCACGTAGCTGCCGTTGATCGTGCCGGTACCGAAGCTGGCATCCATTTCATTGGCGCGTTTGAGGTAATCGGAAGATATGTAGCCGACGGTGCCGTTGTAGACCACCGTGGCCCAGCCGCCGCTCGAGCGCGTGGACACCACGACGTGGGTGCCTGCCGGGAGCGTGGAGATAATGCCGTAATTCGTTCCGGCGCCCGTTCGGAAGTTGACGGCCGTCGTCGTCGTCGCACCGCCGGCGCTCGCCGCGGAAGCCGAAACGGCCAGCGTGAGCGCGAAGAGCGCGGAAACAACGGCTGTTTTCAGAAATCGTTTCGCCATAGAATCATCCTTTGCTTAGTTATTCGCAAGCGCGCGGTCCAGCCACACAGCCGCCACATCCATGGCGTTGTACAGGCCGTCCTTTTCTGTCTTTTTGACCACACGGTCGCGGGATTTCAGATCCGGGTCGGTGAGCTGAAGCTGCACGGAAACCCGCGTCGCCACGTCGAGGTCCTTGATCTTTTTCGTGTCGAGGATCTGCATCATAATGATGTACTTGTCAGCCATGCTGCCGTAATAGAGCAGGTTGTCTTTCCGGCGCAGCGGATGGCCTTTGTAGCACAGTTCGGTCGATTTTGCTGCCAATGAGATACACCTCCGATACCACTGTTTTCGAATTGTAACACATTTCAATCTTTTTGTCAACACCACATGCCCCGCGCTGTCGTTTCGGCGCGGGGACACGCGATGGGGCAGACATTTGCGCGGCTCAGCCGGCGTCGGCATCGCCGCCGGTGTCCTGCGACTGGCCGGAGAAATTGCCGAAGATACCGGTCGGCGAGCCGATGGTCGGCGTCGGGAAGCTCTTGGTCGGCAGATCCTTGTGGATCGACTCCATGACGAGCTTCCAGATCTGGGCGGCGGGGTTGCCGGAGAAGTTCATATACTCGGGCATATCGTAGCCGGTCCAGACGGCGGCCACATAGTACGGCGTGAAGCCGACGAACCAGCGGTCGCAGTTGTTCGTGGTCGTACCGGTCTTGCCGCCGACGGGCATGCCGCTCAGGCGGGCCTCGCTGCCGGTGCCGCTGTTGACGGCGTTGCAGAGCATATCGGTCATGTTCCACGCGGTGTTGGCCTTGAAGGCCACGATCGTGCGCGCGGGATTTTCGAGCACGACCTCGCCGCTGGAATCCTTGACGTAGGAATACGTGCGGCCGTAGGTGAACACGCCGTCGTTGACGAAGGCGGAGTACGCCTGCGTCATCTCGCGGACGGTGATGCCGTTCGTGAGCTGGCCGAGGGCGAGCGGCGCGTAGTCGCAGTCGGACTCGGCAAGGCTCGTGACGCCGAGCTTGTCCTTCAAAAATTCATACGACGCGCGCGGCGTGAGCTTGTCGAGGATCTGCGCGGACACGGTGTTGAGCGAGCGCTGCAGCGCCTCGCGGATGGTGATGACGCCGTAGTTGCCGCCGCCGGAGTTTTTCGGATACCAGCTCGTGCCGGAGAGCTTGATGTCCGGCGAATCGTTGACCTGCGTATACTGCGTGATGAGGCCGAGCTCCATGGCCGGGCCGTAGGTCGCGATCGGCTTGATGGACGATCCGGGCGGGCGCTTGGACTGCGTGGCCCGGTTCGTGCCGAAGTTGATGGTCTTTTTGTCCGTGCCGCCGGACATGCCCTTGATCTCGCCGGTGTAGGGGTCCATGATGACGATGGCGGACTCGAACTGCTGGCCGGAGGCCGACGGGCGCTGCGGCATCTTGTCGAGGTCGGTATAGACGTCGTCGATCGCCTGCTGGATGCTGGGATCGTAGCAGGAATAGACCTGATAGCCGCCGGAATAGAGCAGCGTGCGCGCCGTGTCGCGGCTGACGCCCTTCTGCTCGACGAGGTCGTTGAGCACGTCGTTGATGACGGCCTCGGCGTAGTAGCTGTAGATGGTCTGGGTGGCATCGTCGGACTCGCTGCGCACGAACACGAGCTCCTGCGCCACGGCCTCATCGTACTGCTCCTTGTTGATGTAGCCCTGTTCGTACATCTGCTTGAGGATGGTCTCCTGCCGGGCCTTATTGTTCTCGCGGCTGATGAAGGGGTCGTATTTTGAAGGGTTATTCGTGATGCCGATGATGCTCGCGCACTCGGCGAGCGTGAGATCCTTCGGTTCTTTGCCGAAGTAGGTCTCTGCGGCGGTATAGACGCCGTTGCACCCCTCGCCGAAGTAGACGATGTTCAGGTACCACTCCATGATCTCTTCCTTATCATAGGACTTCTCAAATTCGAGCGCCTGGAAGATCTCGAGCAGCTTGCGCTGCACGGTGATATCGTCCTGCTTGGTGAGGTTTTTGATCAGCTGCTGCGTGATGGTCGAGCCGCCGAAGTCGTTTTTCATCGACAGGAACATGTTGATGAACGCGCCGGTCGTACGGTACCAGTCCACGCCCTTGTGCTTGTAAAAGCGCTTGTCCTCGATGGCGACGGCCGCGTGCTCCATGTCCTTGGGGATGTCGGCATAGTCGATCCAGACGCGGTTTTCCGTGCTCGAGAGGTTCGTGAGGTTCTGCCAGTTGCCGTCGGAATCCTCATACAAAATCGAGCTTGAGAGCGAGACCGTGAAGTCCGAGAGCTGCACGTCGAGATCCGTGGACAGGCAGTTTTTCACATAGTACGCGAAGATGCACAAAAACAGCAGCCCCGTGACGAGCACGATCAGCAGGATCGTGCCGAGCACGCGCAGCACAGCGCCCGCGACGCTCACGGTCGCATCCGCGGCCTGGGCCGCGCGCGGGGCGGATGATGATGGTTTCGGTCGTTTTGCCATAGGCAGTGACGCACCTCCCTGATAATACACATTATCGGGTCAAAAACCCGGTCGATATTCAGCGCATAAAAACGGTTAAATGATATTATAGCACACTCTGTCAACCGGGGATAGTCTTTCGCGCGTTTTTGTCCGGCGGGTATGAAATGCGCGCGCGTTGGACAAACTTTCCGGTGAAAGGAGCGAGGCATATGAAACGAACGCTGGCACTGACGGTCGTGACGGCGCTGTGCGCCGTGTCGCCGTTCGTCGCGGGGGCGGCGATGTCCTCCCTGCAGCAGCCGGGCGCGGACGCGCCGGCCACGTCCTACGACGGCGCGCAGGCGGAATATATCCTGCGGGATTACGAGGGCTATGTGAGCGTGTTCGCCTCCGACACCGACCGCAGGCCGCTGCAGGTGACCGGCATCGAGGTCGCCGGACTGCGCCGCGCCGACCAGGAACTGCTGCGCGGCGGCATCACCGTCGGCAGTCAGGAGCAGCTTTTGCTGCTGCTGGAGGATCTGGGGTCGTAAAAGGACTTGATTTTACACGCCAGATGGGGTACACTGAAACCAGAAAACGATCACAACTGGAGGACACCCCGATGAGTGAAGCATTCGGCAGCGATTATCTGACGATCGAGGACGAGGACGGCAACGAGTTCGAGCTGGAAGTGCTCAACGAGTTTGAGCTCGACGGTCAGGACTATCTCGCGGCGCTCCCCGCCGATATGGACGAGGACGACCCCGATTTCGGCATCATCCTGCTCAAGATCATGGAGGAAAACGGCGAGGAGCTCTTCGGCTCCATCGACGATGACGACGAGCTGGACAAGGTGTACAATTACTATATGGAAGAGATCTTCGCCGACGAGGACGAAGGATCTGACGGCGGCGCGGAGGAATAAGTTCCCGCGCGGCGCATAGCATGGGAATAAGTCCTGCTGTGTGCGTGGAGCACGACTGAGTGCTCAGAGCTCATTTAAACCCACATCTCTTATAAGGGATGCCAGAACTTCCGCTGCGGATTGCAGGCCTCCCGGCCGGCTGAAAGATGCCGGTTGGACGTTGGAAGCAGAGAAACAGCAGAGAGGCGACCCACCTGCCTTCTTGTGCAGGTTGTAACTGGGCTCACACGGCATTGGCGGGCTGGCCGGCAGCGAAAGCTGCCGGCTTTTTTCTTGCCTCTGACAAGAAAAAAGCCAGATTGCATCCGTCGCGGCGTGGCCACCGAAAAAGCCGCGCCGCATTGACAAGCCCCCGCCGCCGGGGCTATGATAAGCCTCAGCGGCACGCGCAGCGTGCCGAATCCTGTCCAAACGAAAGGAGATCCGCCATGCTCCGCTTTCAGAACGATTACTCCGAGGGTGCGCACCCGAACGTGCTGCGCGCCCTGTGCGACACCAACCTCTGCTCCACGCCGGGCTACGGGCTCGACGACGACTGCCGCCGCGCGGCCGACGCCATCCGCGCCCGCTTCGCCTGCCCGGACGCCGACGTGCACTTCCTCGTCGGCGGCACGCAGACGAACCAGCTCGCCGCGGCCGCCTTCCTGCGCCCGTGGGAGGCCATGGTCGCGGCCGAC
>ERZ773195.2294-NODE-2294-length-12374-cov-8.545174_pt1 | contig 12374 bp, 9 predicted proteins | sample MGYA00580530_ERZ773195 | MGnify/ENA primary metagenome ERZ773195 (study PRJEB29015, sample SAMEA2737751) | human gut metagenome | biome: human gut; feature: human-associated habitat; material: faeces | place: China | collected 2012 ...
ACGCCGCCGCCCGCCATCGAGCAGAGTTTTACACCTAATTGGGGATAAAACAGCTTATGAGTGGCGGTGGCATCATCATTGTGGCACAGACGGTAATCCCACAGCTTACCACACTGTTCTCATAATTCATGGGCGGGATCATTGATAAGATTACTGAATTCATAAAGGAACTGTTGCAGGGGTGGGTTCTGACCAACTTTGAAACCATGTTTACCGATGTCAATGACAAAGTAGGCACGATTGCAGGGGAGGTCAGCAAAACTCCCAGCACATGGAACTCCGGTATTTTTGATATGATAAAAACATTGTCTGACAACGTGATGATTCCCATAGCGGGAATGATCATCAGTTTTGTACTCGTCTACGAGCTTATTTCCATGGTTATTGACAAGAATAATCTGCATGACTTCAATACGGCAATTTTTATCCGTTTTTTTATGAAAGCGTGTATTGCAGTCATGCTGTTAAGCAAGACTTTTGACATTGTAATGGCGGTATTTGATGTGGGAAGCCATATCGTAAATTCTGCCGCATCAGCGATTACCGGAAGCACCAGTATTGATGTGGCAAGTACGCTGCAGACGATGTTCAATGAGCAGTTTTCGGAAATGAGCATAGGAGAGCTGTTGGGACTGGGAATGGAGACCATGATCGTCAGTTTATGTATGAAAATCATGTCAGTCCTTATCACCGTCATTCTTTATGGGCGAATGATTGAAATATATCTTTATGTATCAGTAGCACCAGTTCCCTGTGCAACCGTAACCAACCGGGAATGGGGAACGATAGGAACGAATTATTTTAAGGGGCTTTGTGCTCTAGCATTTCAGGGATTTTTTATGATGGTATGCGTTGCAATCTATGCAGTGCTTGTGGCTGGTGTGGCAGTATCCGACAACCTGCATACGGCACTCTGGTCGGTGGCAGCATATACCGTTATTTTATGCTTTTCACTCTTTAAGACTGGTTCATTATCGAAATCTATCTGGAATGCGCACTAAGGGAGGAACGATATGGCAATATCCGTGCAGGTGCCGAAGGATTTGTCCGGTATCAAGACAAAAGTGGCACTGAACTTAACAAAGAGACAGATCATCTGTTTCAGCGGTGCGGCAGTAGCCGGGATACCCTTGTATTTTTTAACCAAGGGACTGATCGGAACATCAGCCGCATCACTTCTTATGATGGGAGCAATGCTTCCATTCTTCTTTTTTGCAATGTATGAGAAAAACGGATTTCCGGCAGAGAAGATTTTGTATTTTATGCTCCGGCAGAAGATACTCACACCGGGCATAAGACCATACCGGTCAGAGAACTTATACAAGCAGTTGGAAGAAAAAGAAAAATTACGAAGGGAGGTTCGTTATCTTGAAGAAAAAGCAAAAGGCAGAACCGGAAAGCCGCAGAAAAAGCAGTTATAAGGGCAATAGCAGGAATAACAGCAAAAGCGGTGGACTTACCTTTTCAGAGAAGAAGCGTCTTATACAGTTGAAACATATTTTATCGGGAAAGAGCATTGAGAAAGAAAAGCCAACTACCGCACAAAAGACGATTACTTTTGAAAAGATGTTCCGTGACGGTATCTGTCAGGTCAGCCACCGTTATTATACAAAGATGGTGGAATTTTTTGATATAAACTATTCGCTTCTGGAAGTGGACGAGCAGGCGGACATACTGGCACAGTACAGCAAGCTCATCAATTATTTTGATCCGTCTGTGAGGTTTGAACTGGTGCTTTTCAACAGGCAGGTCAACGAACAGATGCTTACAGAACAGTTTGACATTCCGTGGCAGGAGGATGATTTTAACGACATTCGTGAAGAATATACGGAGATGTTAAAGAAGCAGGCGGCAAAGGGAAACAATGGCATCATCAAATCAAAATATCTGATTTTTGGTGTAGAAAGCAACGGCTACAAGGAAGCCAAGAGCCGCCTTAACAACATTGAAAAAGATGTCATACGGAACTTAAACAACATAGGAACCCTTGCGAGGGGACTGGACGGAAAGGAAAGACTGCGTATCCTGCATGAATATTTTAATCAGGATACCATGGAGCCTTTCCGCTTTTCGTTTAAGGATCTGGCAGAATCCGGTAAGTCGGTCAAGGACTATATTGCACCGCCGGGGTTTGATTTCCGCTATCCGAACCGCTTCAAGTCGGGAAATATGTATGGCTGTGTGTCCTATCTGGATATTATCGCACCGAAGTTTACGGACGAGCTGATCAAGCAGCTTCTTGACATTGATGCAAACCTTACTATCTCCATGCACATGCAGACGGAAGATCCGGTAAAGGCAATCAAGAAGTTAAAAGCGGTCATTTCCAATATCCAGAAGATGAAGATTGAGGAGCAGAAAAAGGCAGTCCGGAGCGGCTACGATATGGATATTCTTCCAACGGATATTGTGACCTATGAAAAGGATACGCTGGAATTTCTGGATGATTTGAATACGAGCAATCAGAAGATGATCAACATGACATTCCTTATTACCTGTTATGGCAGAACCAAGCGGGAACTGGAGAGCTTAATGCAGAGAGTGTCTGGTATCATTCAGCAGGCAAACTGTGACCTTAGATGTTTACAGTATTTACAGGAGCAGGGCCTTATGGCATCTGCACCGATTGGGTGCAATGAAACCGGAATTGAGCGTACCCTTTCCACAAAGAGTACCGCAATCTTAGTACCATTCTGCACACAGGAATTGTTTATGCCTGCACCGGCAATCTATTACGGATTAAATGCACTCAGCAACAACATGATCATGGCAGACCGCAAAAGGCTCCGTACACCAAACGGGGTTATCTTAGGTACTCCCGGAAGTGGTAAGAGTTTTAGTGCAAAGCGTGAGATTTTAAGCTGTTTTCTTATCACAAAGGACGATATTATCATCTGCGATCCGGAGGGAGAGTATTTTGCTCTTGTGGCAGCACTACATGGACAGGTGGTAAAACTTGCCACCAATTCCAAAGACTATCTGAACCCTATGGATATACAGTTATCCCATAAGGGGGATAAGGAAGCGTTAAAGCTGAAATCCGATTTTATTATTACTCTGTGTGACCTGATTGCAGGCGGCAAGGATGGATTGCAGAACGATGAAAAAGGTATCATCGACGAGTGTATCCGTCATATTTATGATAAGTATTTTGAAAATCCGGTGCCGGAAAATATGCCGCTGCTGGAAGATTTATATGATGCCCTGTTAGCACACAAAAATCCAAAGGCGGAGCGTATCGCAAACAGCCTTGTGCTGTATGTGCATGGTTCCCAGAATTACTTCAACCACCATACCAACGTAGACAGCGGCAATCGTATCATGTGCTTTGACATCAGAGACTTGGGAAATCAGTTGAAAGAGCTTGGAATGTTAATCGTGCAGGATGCGGTTTGGAACAGGGTATCGCAGAACAGGGAGCGAAAGATTGCTACCCGTTATTACTGTGATGAGTTCCACCTTCTTCTGAAGGAGAAGCAGACCGCTATTTATTCCGTGGAAATCTGGAAGCGTTTCAGAAAATGGGGCGGTATTCCGACAGGTTTGACGCAGAACGTGGGCGATTTTCTTCGTTCTGAGGAGATTGAAGGTATTTTGGGTAACAGCGATTTTGTGTATCTGTTAAATCAGAATGCCAAAGATCAGGCAATTCTCGCTGATAAACTGGGACTTTCTGATAAGCAACTTTCCTATGTCACCAACTCCGAGCCGGGAAGTGGTCTTATCTTGTTTGACAATGTGGTAATTCCATTTGTAGACAAATATCCGACAGACACCAAGACTTACAGAATTATGAATACCAAGCCGGAGGAATCGGTGCAGAAGGAGGACGCAGTATAAATGGCGGAAAAGAGACAGAAGAAGCAGGCGGCAAAGGCATTTGAAAAAGACACATTTTCCAAAGATAAGGAAGTGACTGGAGCAAAACATACAGAACACAGGCAGGATAACACCTTTTCAGCGGAAAATCAGTATAGTGCCAATGAGAAGCCTGTGAGCAATCTGCCACGGGATGCGAACCATGGCAGTGATACAAAAAATGTAACTTCTGGTCACAATGTCCAAAAGTCGGAAACTGGAGCAGAGAGAAAAACGGGCAATAAAAAGAAATATTACCGTCAGTTGCAACAGCAACAGAACACTTCTGGTCACAATGTCCAGAAGTCAGAAGCCGATGCGGAAAAGGCATTCTTAAAGGAAAACAGTTTCATGCAGGAGGAACAGCCGGGGGATTCTGACAGCACGATGGAAAATGAGGTTCATGTCAGGGACACCTACCAACGGTCTGAGGAAAAAGGAAAATATCACAAAGGGCGTGTGCAGAGAGAACACGCACACAGAGAGCGTGCGAAGTCAGAAAATACAAAGCAGTCCGATTATGGAGATTTCCAGACGAAGGATGCCACATTTTCGCAGGGGCAGGCGGAAGAATTCATCGACAAAAAAGTACAGAAGGCTTTTGATAAGTCGGAAAAGAGTCGTCAGAAGTTGCAGAAAGCAAAGGACAAGATGCCGAAAAAGCGGCAGTATGAGATGAAACGTGTCTTTGATGAACAGAACGGAAAAGCAAAATATATCGTAGTTCCGGTGGATGTGGAGAAGCCATTTAAGCAGGATGGTCTGGGAAAGACTGCGGTTCATAAGCTGCAAACGGAAAATATGTATTTTGTGCATCGTAAGATTGCAGAGACAGAAAAGGACAATTCTGCGGTTGAGGGTGCACACAAGACGGAACAGCGTGCCGAGGACATTTATCACTATATGAAGTATCACCGCAAGAGCAAGGCACAGAGAAAGCGTGACCGCCTAGAGCGATTGCAGAAAAAGCAGGTCACAGCAGATATGAAGCTGGAGTATGAGAAATTCATCAGTGAAAATCCACATCTAAAGGGCAACAGTCCAAAGAAGCAGTTGCAAAGGCAGCTACAGAAACAGCGTATCAAACGTGAGTATGCTAAAGCAAGGAGGGCAGGAGCAGAAGTCAAGATTGCAAAGGAAGCATTTACAAAGACAGCCAATGCCGCAACAGGGATTGCAAAGAAGTTACAGGAGATTGCCACGAAAAACAAAACACTCATTATCACAGTCGGTATTTTTGCACTTCTGTTAATTATGATTATGTCGGCATTATCAAGCTGTGGTTCCATGTTTACCGGAACTGTGACAACAACGATGGCAAGCACCTATTTAAGCCTTCCGGCAGAGATTGATGCGGCAGATTTATCTTTTACAGAAAAGGAAATGGAGCTGCAAAACAAGATTGACCGGATTGAAAGTGATTATCCGGGATACGATGAATACGATTATAACCTTGGTGCAATCGGGCATGATCCATATACGCTGATTAGTTATCTTTCCGCAGTCCATACGGAATTTACTGCCGAGGGGATGGAGAGTGAGATTCAGGAATTATTTGATGCCATGTATTCCCTTACTACTGAGGAAGTGGAGGAGACACGGACAAGGACAGTCACAAAGACCGGAACCAGAACAGTAACAAATCCGGACGGGACTACCCATACCGAGGAATATGAGTACGAGGAGGAAGAAGAATATACCGTAACAATTCTTCGTGTCACACTTACGGTCACACCGCTTGAGAGCATTGTAGCCGGACGCATGGACAGCGAACAGACGGAAATTTTTGGAGCCTATACGGAGACAAAAGGCGGCTTACAGGTCTTTGCTTCTCCGGTTGATTATTACTGGTATTACTATATCAGCAGTTATTACGGATACCGGAAAAATCCAAACACCGGAGCTGAGGAGCTTCACAGGGGTGTGGACATAGCAGTACCGACAGGAACGCTCGTGTATGCAGCCCATGACGGAACGGTTACGGAAGCGGCTTACGATTCATACTATGGGAATTATGTGGTGATTACAGACAGCAAGGGATATACCACAAAATATGCCCACATGGACAGCTTAAATGTATCCGCAGGGCAGAGTATAAAAAAGGGTGACAATATAGGCAAAAGCGGAAATACAGGAAGCAGTACCGGAAGCCACCTTCATATTGAATGTCTGTATAACGGGGTGTATTATAACCCGTTATTTTATTTTGAAGCAGGAGAACAGACCATTTATGGGGAAACAACGGGCGGCACCGGAGGAGGAACCGGCAATGTGATACCACCGGAGTCCTATGACGATGCAACGGTGCAGACGCTTATGCGGGAAGCAAACAGATATCTGGGAATGCCATACACCTTTGGAGGAACAGCTCCGGCAAGTTTTGATTGTTCAGGTTTTGTATGTTGGGTATTTACAAACAGCGGCGTACATAACCTGCCAAGAACCACAGCACAGGGCATTTATGACCAGTGTACTCCGGTATCAGCGGCAGATGCAAAGGCAGGGGACATTATATTTTTTACAGGAACCTATAATGCAGGACGTCCGGTTACACACGTTGGTATCTACTGTGGAAACGGTACGATGGTGCATTGCGGTGATCCAATTCAGTACACATCAATCAATACTTCTTACTGGCAGAGCCATTTCTATGGTTTTGGAAGATTGAATTAGCGAAGGGAGGAATTATTTTTGTCAGTAGAACGAATCAATTCACAGCTTAAAAAGGTCAGAGAGCAGATAGCACAGCTACAGGCAAAGGAAAAAGACCTTGCAGAACAGAAACAGATGGCGGAGGATGCCGAAGCCATGAAGATCATACGAAAATATAAAATCTCATCCGAGCGATTGCAGATGCTTAATAAGCTCAGTGAGGATGAAGTCAGAAATTTATTACAGAAACGGGAACAGGAAAAGGAGGTTTCAATCAATGAAAAACAGAAAATTATCGGCTAGGGCGGTAGTGTCCCTTATGCTGTCGGCAATACTTTTTTGTATGCCGATTGGGGCATTTTTTGCCAACAGGACAAATACGATAGAGGTTCATGCGGAGGATACTGCCGAGCAGAAAACGGAAAGTGCAAGTGACGCAGAAAATACAGTTACACCCGGCAATGGCAGGGAAGAAAATTCAGGAACAGATACCGGAGAGGGAAAGACGGAAAATTCCACAGAAGGCACAACAGAAGATTCGTCTGAAGAAACACAGCCTGCCGCAAAATGCACCTGCAAAGAAAAGTGCAGCCAGTATGCGGTGGATGAAGATTGTGAGGTGTGTGCAAAGAACTATAAGGAATGTACCTATATCAATCCGAGCGTAAAAATCACAATCAATACACCTTCTGGGTGGCATAACGATACCACTAAGGTGATAGTCAAAGTAGAAGATACGATAGTTTCCGGTAATTTTACCGTTCAGACAGTAAAGGCGAAAGTCGGGCAGAATGGAAGCTGGACAGATATTACCGAGGATATGTACATAGAGATTTCCGAAAACAGCACTATTTATGTGCAGGTCACAGACCAGAAGGGCAAGACCTATGAGAAAAACCGCTATATCAAGTGCTTTGATTTTACGAAGCCTACCTTAAATGCGGCAGTCAGCGATGGTCTATTGAGTATTCAGGCACATGATACGGATTCCGGTATCAAGGCAATCTATGTCAATGGCTATGAGTTTACCGACCATACGAATGGTGCTTTGAATATCCGTCTGCAACAGTTTGATGCAGGATATCAGTATTTCACGATTTCAGCCATGGATAATGCAGGAAATACCTCAGAAATCTATAAAACAGCCAATCCGTATTACACCGATCCGGAAAACAAGGACAGCAATGAAAAAGATCCGGCACAGCAGCTCCCGGTGGATGCGTCAGCAACCAAGCCTAGCTCTGCAACCGCACAGGTTACAGACCATACCAAGACAGACAGCAATGGAAATACTGTTTCCCAAACAGGCAGTGGAACAACTTCAAGCAGTACAGGAACATCAGCCAAGCAGTCCCCGAGTACGGGAGATACTTCTAAGGATACCGACCAGAGCAGTGACAGCCAGACTTCTGAAAAAGGCAAGGAATTTTATACAATCCAGACTGCATCAGAAAAGGTATTTTATCTGGTGATTGATCGTGACGGGGAAGATGAAAAGGTATATTTCCTTACCGAAGTCAGTGAAAATGACCTGTTAAATATCACAACGGATAACAGCGAGACACTTCCGAAAAATTCAGCAGCATTGGAATCTGCAATTCCTACCAAAGACAGTGCATTGTCAAATAATAATGCAGATACCACAGGAGAGAAAAAACAGGGAACGGAAAGTGTTGAGGGCAGTACCGAAGAAAGCACGGAGGATACAAGTAAGCCGAAAGAGGATACCGCAAAAGCAGATGGTTCCGGCTTTACATATATTTTAATAGGCATTGCTGCGATAGCTGTGATCGGAGTGGTATATGTTGTGAAGTCTAAGAAGAAAAAGGAAAACTTCATTGATGAGGATGAAGATGAGGACGAGCTTGACGAGGACTATGATTATGAGGACGAGGACGAAGCCGAGCAGGATTCAGACGAAGCATTCTTAAATGGTGGCGATGATACAGAATCAGAGGACACAGGCGAGAATGACAGTGAAGATAACAGTGACAACGATAATGATGAAGAAAACGGGGAGGAATAGAGATGGAGCTTGTAATTGCAGAGAAGCCGAGCGTGGCACAGAGCATTGCGGCAGTTCTTGGTGCCACACAGCGTAAGGACGGTTATTTGGAAGGCAATGACTATCTGGTATCATGGTGTGTGGGACATCTGGTAGAACTGGTACAGCCGGAAAGCTATGAGGAAGCATGGAAGAAATGGAGTTATGACAATCTTCCGATCATCCCACAGGAATGGCAGCATGAAGTGAAAAGTGATACGAAAGCACAGTATCAGATTTTGAAAAAACTTATGCATGATGACAGGGTGGATGCAGTCGTGTGTGCTACCGATGCCGGAAGGGAGGGAGAGTTGATCTTCCGCCTGACCTACAACATGGCAGGGTGCAGAAAACCGATGAAACGATTATGGATTTCTTCCATGGAGGAGAGTGCTATCCGTGACGGCTTCCATAATCTTCGTCCAGGCAGTGATTATGACAATCTGTACAAGTCAGCACTATGCAGGCAGGAAGCAGACTGGCTTGTGGGTATCAATGGCACTAGGCTTTTTACGGTATTGTATGGTGGCAAGGCATTAAAGGTCGGCAGAGTGCAGACACCGACACTTGCCATGCTGGTAGACCGTGAAAGTAAAATCATGAATTTCAAGAAAGAAGCCTATTATATGGCTCATATCATGGAAAATGGTCTGGATGCTGTATCGGAGCATATCAGTGATAAAACGGAAGCAGAGAGGATTGCAGGAGCCTGTGAAAACGGACAGGCTCTTGTCACTTCTGTGATAAAGGAAGAAAAGTGGGTGGCACCACCGAAACTCTATGACCTTACCACACTCCAGAGGGATGCAAACCGTCTGTTTGGCTTTACTGCCAAGCAGACATTGGAATATACGCAGAGCCTTTATGAGAAAAAGTTAGTAACATATCCGAGAACAGACAGCCAGTACCTTTCCGATGACATGGAGGGAACAGCGAAAAATGTGATTGAAGCAATTTTCAATTCGCTGTTATTTGAGCAGAATATCATGTTCAATCCAGATATTAAAAGAATTTTGAATAGCAAGAAAGTGACAGACCACCATGCAATCATTCCGACCATGGAGATCATCAAACAGGACTTAAAGGTGATTCCTGAGAGTGAAATGAAGATCCTTTCATTATGTGCGAACCGTCTGCTGTGTGCAACCGGGGAGAAGCACATTTATAATTCCACAAAGGCAGAGCTTACCTGCAACGAGATTGTGTTTAAGGTATCCGGTAAGGAAGTATGGAAAAATGGATGGAAGGAATTTGATGATTTCTTCAAAAATTCCTATAAGACCACAGAGGATAAATCAGATGCCGAGGAAGAAAAGAAGCTGCCGGAGCTTCGTGAGGGCATGATGATTGCAGTGGAGCAGACAAAGGTTTCCGAGCATTTCACACAGCCGCCAAAACATTACACTGAGGACAGCCTGCTGTCCGCCATGGAGCGAGCCGGAGCAGAGGATATGGGCGATGAAGTGGAGAGAAAAGGACTTGGCACACCTGCCACCAGAGCGGATATAATAGAAAAACTGGTAAAAGACGGATTCGTAAAACGTGAGAAAAAGCAGATGATTCCGACAGAGGACGGAATGAAGCTGATCACGATACTTCCGGATGTAGTAAAATCTCCGAAACTGACTGCTGACTGGGAGAATGAGCTTACTCTGGTATCTAAAGGAGAAGTTGCTGCAGAACAGTTTATGTCTGGGATTGAAACTATGGTAAGTGATCTTGTAAAGACCTATCACAGCGTTAGCGATGAGCAGAAAGCCATGTTTGGGGCAGGAAAGAGTGGGCAGGAAGTGCTTGGAAAATGCCCAAAATGTGGTTCTGATGTAGTCAAGGGAAAATTCGGAGCGTACTGTACCGGGAAGTGCGGTATGAATGTCGGCAGGGCACTTGGGGTAACACTTTCCGATTCACAGGTCAAGAGCCTGCTTCAAGGGAAAAAGATACTTGTCAAAGGTCTGAAAGGAAAGAAAGGCAGTTATGATGCGTACCTGATTCCAGAGAGTGTAGAGGAATTTTCCTATACGAAAGATGGTAAAGAAATCAAGGGATTCCAGTATAAGTTTAAGATGGAATTTCCACAGAAGAAGGATAAGTAGAAAAAACTTGAAAAACTTTGAAAAACATTTTTTATAATAATTTGTAAGATTTTGTCGAAAACTGTCATGTATATAGTGAAGGGAGAATTTTAGCATGAGTAAGGAAGAAGAAATAGAGATGTTGAAAGAAAAACTTGACTATTATACGTTGGTAGCCACCGATGAGGAATTTGATGCCGAAGAAGTTATAAAAATTGTAAAAAGGCTGGAAGAACTTGAGCCGACAGAAGCACCGGAAAAATCTGTCGATGAATTTTTGGACGATTTCTGGAAATATTGCGAGGAACGAGAAAGGGAGGAAAAAATACTAGAAGAATTTCGGAAGCAGAATAGCTGTATCTATGATGAAAAAAGTGTGGTATTATGAGAGAAAGAAATTTACAAATCGTTGTTTGGCGATTTGGTAAATCCCAATAAATTAATTTTATAGGGAACAGAAAATTCGAATTTTACTCTACGGAGCGTAGAAACCGCATAAATTCACCATATTCTACGTCGCGTGGGTGTGATTGATAATCAAATAATAGGATAATCAAACCAGAAAGGAGGAAAACGGATGGATCAAATCAAGATTGGTAAATTTATCGCTGATGAAAGAAAACGAAAAGGATATACACAAAAACAGCTTTCAGAAAAATTAGAAATCAGTGATAAAACAATTTCAAAATGGGAGAGAGGAAATGGTTTTCCGGAAGTATCATTGCTGTTGCCATTATGCAATGAACTGGAGATAACAGTTAATGAACTACTATCTGGTGAAAGAGTATCTGAAGAAGATTATCTGAAGAAAGCGGAGGGAAATATGGTGAATTTAGTCAGAGAAACTCAAGAAAGTAAAAAGAAAATTGTCCTATCAACAATGATTGCAGGACTTACAATTATAGCGGCAGTTCCATTATTTATATTGTCGAGAATGCTGGAGATGGAGAACTGGATTAGAGTTCTGCTTATAGGAATAGGGTTTGTTGTGATAGTTGTAGGGGTTGGAATTGCCTGTGTCCTTGATAGGGAAGCAGGAGCCTTTGAGTGTCCTGAATGTGATAATAGATTTGTTCCAGATATGAAGTCATATATTATGGGACCGCATACAATTACAAAGCGAAAATTAGTATGTCCGCATTGTGGTGCACATAAATATTGTAAGAAGGTTCTTACAAAACAAAACTTCTTTCAATGTATTTTAATAGAATAAAAAGTATGACTATGATAGAATTACAATATCAATGAATTTTGCGAATCAGAATTGTAAAGGAGTGAAGTTGAAATGAAAATCCGTAAGGCAGAGGAAAAAGATATTCCCAGACTTCTTGCACTGTTGGAGCAGGTATTGCAGATCCACGCTAAGATCCGTCCGGATATTTTTATTCCCGGCACCACCAAATACACTGTCTGCGAACTTGCAGAGCTTTTGAAGCAGGAGGATAAACCCATCTACGTTGCCGTGAACGAGGATGATGTGTGTATGGGCTACGCCTTCTGTCAGGTGAAGGAGCAGCCATTTTCCACGAACATGATTCCCTTTAAGTCGCTATTCATCGACGATTTATGCGTTGATCAGCAGGCACGGGGGCAGCACATCGGCGAAAGCCTGTTTGAATATGTGAAGCAGCAGGCAAAGAAGCTTGGCTGCTATGAGGTGACCTTGAATGTCTGGGCGGGTAACACATCAGCCGAAAGCTTCTATGAGAAGATGGGTATGAAAACAAAGGAACGGCAGATGGAGT
>ERZ773195.2300-NODE-2300-length-12352-cov-10.872083_pt1 | contig 12352 bp, 10 predicted proteins | sample MGYA00580530_ERZ773195 | MGnify/ENA primary metagenome ERZ773195 (study PRJEB29015, sample SAMEA2737751) | human gut metagenome | biome: human gut; feature: human-associated habitat; material: faeces | place: China | collected 2012 ...
TGCCGCACCTCGCTCGCCGTATCGGCACTTAGAATTATGCGGTATTGCCTAAAAACGGGAACGACATAAAAAGGAATGGTGCAACCATGTACCGCACAATTCAACATCAGATGAGCATTGATGACTACCTGCCGCCCTATGAAGGCGAGCTGGTACAGGAGAACCGCTGGGTGCGCCTGGCCCAGGCCATTGACTGGGATGCCATTGAACAGGAGTACAGCGGCCATTTTGCTGCTGGCGGCAAGGTGGCAATTCCGGCCCGCATGGCGTTCGGTGTGCTGGTGATTCGTGCAGCGTGCCGCACAACGGACAGCGAAACGGTGGAGATCGTGCGCGAAAGCCCCTACCTGCAATACTTTTTGGGCTTTGATTCCTTTACCTATGATGTGCCGTTTTCTTCCCGCAGCATGGAGCGGTTCCGTACCCGCATTTCCCCCGCCCGTGTGCGGGAAGCCGTAGCGCTGCTGCGCGGCTTTGAAACCAACAAAGGCAGTAAAAAATGAAAAAGGGCCGCATGGCTCTGGGCAGCTGCTCCGAACCGTGCAGCCATGTTATGCCCTGCAACCCCAACCTTTGCAACAGATAGGAGAATTATGGAAATTATTGTTGATGCTTTTTTGGATGCACTGATCGACGGCGTAAAAATGCTGCCGTTTTTGTATCTGGCATATCTGCTGATCGAATGGCTGGAACGCAACCATGGCGAGCGAATTGAAAAAGCGCTGGCTGGCGGCGGCCACTGGGGCTTTGTGCCCGGCGCACTGCTGGGCTGCGTACCACAGTGCGGGTTTTCGGCGGTAGCGGCCAACTTTTATGCCAGCCGGGTCATTACCCCCGGCACGCTGCTGGCCGTGTTCCTGGCAACATCGGATGAAGCCATCCCCCTGCTGGCGGCGGAGCCTACCCTGTGGAACAAGCTGGGCCTGCTGCTGGTGCTCAAAATCGTGTTTGGCATTGCAGCCGGTTTGGTGTTGGATGTTCCGCTGCGCCGCATCCTGCCCAAAGGGCTGTATGGCGGCTATGAGGGCCATGCCGATGAGGTGGACTGCCACGAAGAACACGAGGAACACAGCAGCATTTTCCTGGCGGCACTGCGTCACACGCTGGAAATTTTTGTGTTCATCTTGGTGTTCAGCTTTATCATTGGGCTGATCTTTGGCTTTGTCGGGGCAGATTCCGCCGCGGCATTTCTGGGCAGTCTGGGCATTTTCCAGCCCATGATGGCCGCGCTGATCGGTCTTGTACCCAACTGCGGTGCCAGCGTGCTGCTGGCTCAGCTGTATATGGGCGGGGCTATTACCTTTGGCAGTTTTTTTGCGGGGCTGTGCTCCGGCGCAGGTATCGGCCTGGCTGTGCTGTGGCGTGTCAACCCCAGCTGGAAACAAAACCTGTTCATGACAGGGCTGCTCTGGTTCTGCGGCACCTGCTGCGGTATTTTGCTGCAATGGGTGGTGTAAGAGCTGCCGGCGGCCATAACCCGTAAAATAATAAGTAGGGGACGATGCGGAAGCATCGTCCCCTTTGATATGCTTTGTGGGATGTTGTAGCCAAGGCTTGCGATAAAATTCTATTGTGGCATCTACCGCATGGTTCCGGAACGGTCAAGACCGTTCCCTACGGAGCATTTTATAGTGGGTGATAGAACATAAAACATTCGGTAGGGCGGGGTCACCCGACCCCGCCGAAACCTGGCCCCATTGCATGTTGAAAAATTGTGATGAACCAACAAATTGCTTGTAGGGGGGCGGCGTCCCCGACGGACGTGTAAATAACAGTGAGCTTGTTTGTGCGCAGTAGAGCGGGGTGCCCTCACCCCGCCGCGGAGAAACCTTGCCCTATTGCCGCGAACATTGCAAATGATTTGTAGGGGACGATGCTCGCATCGTCCCGCCCGCCGGGCCTTGCCACGCTGCTACCCCCAAAACGTGGGAAGAACCCTGCCGTGCACGCAAAAGCTCTCCCTCCAAATACAAATTTACCCCCAAAACAAAAAACAAACGCCGCAGGGAGCATCACGCACTCCCTGCGGCGTTGTCATTTATATCGTCTCGCCTTCAGCCTCTGCAGCCGGTTTCTTCTTCCCAGTCGCCGAAATCTTCGGCTTTGGCGATGGTGGTAGGGTCCACCTTGCCGTCCTCCGTCAGCTTAACGGGTTCGGTTTTGTCCTGTACCGGGTTTACGTTCGGCACATCGCCACCGTTCTGGATGGGAATGGTAACGCCGTCATCTTCCTGCGCGGGTTCTTCCACCGGGGCAGCAGGCTCCTCAAACGGTGCGGGCTGTTCCTCGTCCGGGGCAGGCTCTGCCGCCGGTTCTTCTGCGGGGGGGTCCTCGTCGGCATTTTCTTCGGTTTCGTCCGCATCTTCGGTGCTTTCGGAAGCTTCGCTGTCGTCAAATGCGGAGTCATCCACAATCTGTTCGCTTTCTTCGTCCTGAGCCAGATACTTGCTGACAACATAAACGCCAACACCGATGGCTGCGCCCAGCACAATGGGAATCAGATGAAATTTTGCCATAGTAATTTCTCCTTTCGTGCGCGGGCAACTGGCCCGGCAGCTGTTTGGGGCGGTTGTGCCTGGAACAATTGGCACAACCTTAAATTAGTGTCAGTATAACACCCTGCGGGGCAGAAATACAAGTCAAATTTGTTAAAAGTTACACAAAATCCAAAAACGCGAACTCGCTGCCTTACATCTTGTGGTCAGCAAACAGCGGGTCATCCTGCCACAGTACGGTGTGCCCGGCGGCGCGGGTGGCGTTCAAGTCAATGATGCGCTGGTTGCCGGAGCCGCGGAACCGCAGCGAAATATCGTGCTGCGCGGGGATGAATTCGCCGTCCACCAGCACATCGATCAGGCTCAGCATCTCGTCCGTCACTTCGCAGCGGGCGTGGCTGGGCTGCAAAAGTTCGGTTTCGTATACATTGCCGGTGTAGCACCAGATGGTTTTGTGGGGGTACAACACCCGTACTTCGTGCAGGAACGGCACCAGCGCACGCTGGTTTTCCGGCTCAAAGGGTTCGCCGCCCAAAAGGGAAAGCCCATCAATATAATCCGGGGCAAGGCTGCCCAAAATTTCATTGCGCACGGCTTTATCAAAGGGCAGGCCATAACCAAAATCCCAGGCAACGGCGTTAAAACATTCCGGGCAGTGGCGGCGGCAGCCGGAAACAAACAGACTGGTACGCACGCCCGTGCCGTTGGCAATATCACAGTATTTTATGGTTGCGTAGTTCACGCGGGGAGCCTCCTTATAAAATGCAACACTATATCTTGTATCGTGCTGCGGCAAATCATCACAATAGGCAGGTGCCTTGCACCAGTATACCAGCCGTGCCGGGCAAAAGCAAGCGGCCAGGGAACAATAAAATCACATATCATCGCAGCTTTGAAAAAAGTGCCTATTTTACCCAAAAAGCCAGCGCTTTTTTCGGCGTTTTGTTTTGAAATCTTTTTGAACGTCCCATCGCGCTATATGGCATATATGGGTGCTATTAGCAAATTATATACAATATATTGTGGTGTAATGGCTTGACTTTGCCGGGTCGATGCGGTAAGATAAATACGCTCGCCAAAATCATGGAGCGGTTTTGGCGTGGGGTATCAACCCGGCAGCTTTTATTGAGGTAAGGAGATAGCAGTTCATGAAGATCATCAAGCGCAACGGCAGCGAGGCCGTTTTCGATATATCCAAAATTATTGCAGCGGTGACCAAAGCCAACAACGTTGTTGCCTCCAACCAGCGCTTGACCAAGGAACAGATCACGGCCATTGCCGACGATGTGGCGCGGGAATGCCAGAGCCGCAACCACGCCATGAACGTGGAGGAGATCCAGGATCTGGTGGAAGACGCCATCATGCAGACCAAAGCGTATGAGGTGGCCCGCAAATATATCACCTACCGCTATGTGCAGAGCCTGCGCCGTACCCATAACACCACCGACGACCGCATTCTGTCCCTCATCGAGTGCAACAATGAGGAAGTTAAGCAGGAAAACGCCAATAAAAACCCGACCGTCAACAGCGTTCAGCGCGATTATATGGCCGGCGAGGTCAGCAAGGACCTGACCATGCGTATGCTGCTGCCTGCCGAGATTGTAAAGGCACATGAGGATGGCATCATTCATTTCCATGATGCTGACTATTACGCCCAACATATGCACAACTGCGACCTGGTCAACCTGGACGACATGCTGCAGAACGGCACGGTTATTTCTGGTACCCTCATCGAAAAACCGCATTCTTTCTCCACGGCCTGCAACATTGCCACCCAGATCATTGCGCAGGTGGCATCCAACCAGTACGGCGGCCAGAGCATCAGCCTGACCCACCTGGCACCGTTTGTGGATATCAGCCGCAAAAAGATCCGCCGCGATACCGAAGCGGAGATGAAGGAACTGGGCATTGATCCCGGTGAAGAAAAGCTCTCCCAGATCGTTGAAGCCCGTCTGCGCGAGGAAATCAAGCGCGGTGTGCAGACCATCCAGTACCAGGTCGTTACCCTGATGACCACCAACGGCCAGGCACCGTTCATCACGGTATTCATGTACCTGAACGAAGCGGGCGAAAACCAGCGCCTGAAATCTGACCTTGCCATTATCGTGGAAGAAATGCTCCGCCAGCGCTACCAGGGTGTTAAGAATGAAAAGGGCGTCTGGATCACCCCCGCATTCCCCAAGCTGATCTATGTGCTGGAAGACGATAATATCCGCGAAGGCACCCCCTATTTCTACCTGACCAAGCTGGCCGCCAAATGCACCGCAAAGCGTATGGTGCCGGACTATATCAGCGAAAAGAAGATGAAGGAATACAAGCTGTCTAAGGGCGAGACCGAGGGCAACGGCGATGTATTTACCTGCATGGGCTGCCGCAGCTTTTTGACCCCCGACCGTTCCGGCACTGGCTGGAACAACGTGGCCAACGCCCAGAACTATGTGCCGGGCAAGCCGAAGTACTATGGCCGCTTCAATCAGGGTGTTGTTACCATCAACCTGCCGGATGTGGCCCTGTCCTCCGGCGGTGAGCCGGATAAATTCTGGAAAATTTTTGATGAGCGCCTGGAACTGTGCCACCGCGCCTTGCAGTACCGCCATAACCGCCTTAAGGGTACCCTGTCCGATGCGGCACCCATTCTGTGGCAGTACGGCGCTCTGGCCCGCCTGAAAAAGGGCGAGCCCATTGATAAGCTGCTGTACGGCGGCTACTCCACCATCAGCCTGGGCTATGCGGGCCTGTATGAATGCTGCAAATATATGACCGGCAAGAGCCATACCGATCCCGCCGCAAAGCCCTTTGCCCTGAGTGTGATGCAGCACATGAACGATAAGTGCAACGAGTGGAAGAACGCTGAAAATATTGATTACTCGCTGTACGGCACCCCGCTGGAATCCACCACCTACAAGTTTGCCAAGTGCCTGCAAAAGCGGTTTGGCATTGTGCCGGGCATTACGGACCGCAACTATATCACCAACAGCTACCATGTGCATGTGACCGAGCAGATCGATGCGTTCACCAAGCTGAAGTTTGAAAGCGAGTTCCAGCGCCTGTCTCCAGGCGGCGCCATCAGCTATGTGGAAGTGCCCAATATGCAGGATAACCTGGAAGCTGTCATCAAAGTGATGCAGTTCATCTATGATAACATCATGTACGCAGAGCTGAACACCAAGAGCGACTACTGCCAGGTGTGCGGCTATGACGGCGAGATCAAGATCGTGGAGGACGACGGCAAGCTGGTGTGGGAGTGCCCGCACTGCCATAACCGCGACCAGAGCAAGCTGAACGTTGCCCGCCGCACCTGCGGCTACATCGGTACCCAGTTCTGGAACCAAGGCCGCACCGCCGAAATCAAGGACCGCGTGCTGCATCTGTAAGACGTATAAAGATAATAGAATAAACAAAATGAGGCGTATCCACGATATATGGATACGCCTCATTTTGTTGCTAAGATAGCTAATAAAATAAAGCGAATATAGAAAAGAAAAATCTATACCGTAAAGCAACCGCCCGGTACAAATCCTGTACCGGGCGGCTGCTTTATGATGAAATAGCAGAGAATGGCAGAAAGTTACAGCTGGTCGATGGTGGGGTAGCTGTCAATGGCACCGTAGCGCTGCACACTGTAACCGCAGAACCGGTTGGAAAAATCCAGCCACTGGTTCAGCTGGTCCGCCTGCAGAGCGGGCAGGGCGGCGCGGTCCACCCCGTTTTTGTGCAGCTGCCACAAGAACGAGCCGATGAACCCGTCCCCGGCGCCGGTGGTATCCACGGCCTTTACCGGCTTGCTGGCGGAAAAGCCGTGGGCGGTGCGGGTGTAAGCGTGGGCACCGGCGCTGCCGCAGGTGTAGAGCACCAGCTGTACATGGCCCACAAACAAGCTGGGCAGGGCGGCTTCAATATCACTGGTGCCGGTCAGAAATTCCAGCTCTTCGTCCGAGATTTTGACCACATCGGCCAGCGGCAGGAACTCCAGCACCGTGCGGCGCAAAGCATCACGGTCCGGCCACAGCGGAAAGCGCAGGTTGGGGTCAAAGTCAATGATAGTCCCGGCGCTGCGGGCTGCGGCAATGGCAGTTTTGTGGGCTTCCCGCATGGGGCTTTCCACCAGGGCAACGCTGCAAAAATGCAGGGCATAGGCGTTGGCAAACAGGCTGGTATCCACCTGCTCCGGGGCGTACAGCAAATCGGCTGAGGGCTTGCGGTAAAAACTGAACGTCCGGTTGCCGTCCGCTTCCAGCGAAACAAAGGCCAGGGCGGTGTTGGCTTTGTCCGTCAAACAGATGTGGCTGATATCAATGCCGCAGGCAGCCAGTTCATCAATGATCTTGTGGCCGAACGGGTCATCTCCCAGCTGGGTCAGCAGGGCAGAATCCCCACCCAAACGGGCATAAGCACCGCACACGTTGGCGGGCGCGCCGCCCACACGGGGGCTGAAAGAGGGAACCTCGGCAAAGGAACAGCCGGTTTTGGACGGAATCATATCGATCAGCGCTTCGCCGATCGCATACAAGGTATCATGTGCCATGGAATGTCCTCCGTTAAATCGAAAGGGAATACAGGGTGCTGCCTGCGCCGCAAAGCTGCACGGCAACCTTGCCCGCTGCCGGGTAATACCGGGTGGAAAGCACCGCGGCACCGTCGTTCAGGAATATTTCCAGCGAGGAAGCATCCCCCACAACACGCAGGCTGCGGCAGGGGGCATCCAGCACAGCCTTGCGCTCGGTGCGCCCGGCGGCAATCGCTGCATCGGTAAAGCGCAGGGTACAGGTGCGGTCTGCTTCGGTGTAAGTCACGGTCAGGCCATTGGCAATGGTCAGGACAAAATCCCCGGCGGGGGAGGCGGTCAGGTCAAAGCAGGGGTCCGTTTCAACCGTTTCGCCGTCTGCCGGCTGGCGGGCTTCGCCGCGCAGGGCGTTCAGCTCGGCGGCGGGGGCTTGCAGCAGGCGGCCAGTGCCGTTCTGGGTCAACACGCGGGGCAGGGTCAGGCAGTGTTGCCAGCCATACTCCACGGTGGGGTTGGTGTAATCGGCATCCGGCATGCCCATCCAGCCAAACTGGATGCGGCGGCCATCCGCGGCGGCAAAGCTTTGGGGCGCGTAATAGTCAAAGCCATCGTCCAGGGCGTGGAATTCGCTCAATGTGCAATCGGTGCGCCAGTCACCCTGCAGGGCAAAGTAACCGCAGCCGTACACGTTCTGGCAGGCAATGCCCTGGGGCGATACCGCCAAAAACCACTGGCCGTCCAGCTCAAACAGGTCGGGGCATTCCCACATGTAGCCAAAGGCTTTGGGGGTAGTGATGGTGTTGATGTGGTTCCAGTGCAGCTTGTCGGCGCTTTCAAACACCAGCACTTCGCCATGGTCGTCCAGTGTTCGGGCACCCAGCACCATATAGTAGCGCCCATCCAGTGCAAACACTTTGGGATCGCGCACATGGCAGGTCAGCCCGGCGGGATAATCCTGGTTGTACATCAGGCAGCGCTTGCTATCCATATGGATGGCATCGCGGCTGGTGGCAAGGCAGACATTGTGCCCGCGCCCCTGCTTGATGTAGTCATATTCGCCGGGGTGCTTGACATTGCCGGTATAGTACAGGTACAGCATGCCGTCCTCCACCAGAGCGGAGCCGGAATAAACGCCATGGCAGTCAAACGGTTCGTCCGGGTACAGCATTACGGGCAGGCGTTCCCAGTGGAACAAATCGCGGCTGCGCACGTGCCCCCAGTGCTTGACCCCTCCCGTGGGGTCAAACGGGCCGTACTGATAAAACACATGGTATTCATCGCCGATCTGGCACAGCCCGTTGGGGTCGTTCAGCCAGCCTACCGGGGGCTGAACATGCAGCTTTTGCCGGTGGGGATCCGCCGCCGCGCGGGCGGCCCCGGCGGCTTCCACCATGGGGACAAGACGCTTCAAATCACGCTGCAAGGCATTCATAACAGGTAGCTCCTTATTGATTGAGAGGGGAAAACATCAGGCTTTGGCTTCCTCGGCTTCGGGGGTCCAGATCACCCAGGTCACAGCGAAGGAAACGCCGAAGGAAATTGCCATCATGATGAGGTACTGCAGCGGCATGTGCAGATGCAGCAGGATGCCGAAGATGCCGGTCACGCCGGTGCCGGTGGCACCAAGGCCGGTCACACTGGCATACAAAGCGCCACAGGCACCGCCGACCAGACCGCCGATAAAGGGCTTAAAGTAGCGCAGGTTGACGCCGAAGATGGCGGGCTCGGTAATGCCCATGCAGGCAGAAAGGGCGGAGGGCAGGGCCATAGACTTAACTTTGGCGTTCTTGCTCTTGAGGGCAACGGCAAAAGCGGCACCGCCCTGGGCAACGTTGGCGGCACTGGCCAGGGGCAGCCAGTAGGTGAAGCCAAACTTGGCCAGCTGGCCAAGGTCGATCAGGGTGTACATATGGTGGATACCGGCCACAACGGTGACGGCGTACAAACCGCCCATGATGAAGGAACCGATGCCGAACGGCAGCTGAATTAAAGCCTGAACGCCGTTGATGATGCCGTCCTCCAGCGTGGTGAAGATTGGGCCGATGACAGCGAGGGTGAGATAACCGGTAACGAAAACGGAGACCAGCGGGGTAACAAACAGGTCGATCATGGCGGGGACAACTTTGTGCAGCCGCTTTTCAATCTGGCACATCAGCCACACGGCAATGATAACGGGGATAACGTGGCCCTGGTAGCCGACCAGCGGAATTTTGTACAGCCCGCCAAACACCGACTGGTAGGTCTGCACGCCCTCAGAAGCAACGGTCCAGGCGTTCTGCAGGTTGGGGTGAATCATGATCATGCCGATGACAGCACCCAGGAACTGGTTGCCACCAAACACCTTTGCGGCGGAGAACGCGATCAGGATAGGCAGGAAGGTGTACGCCGTGTTGGAGAACAGCTGGGCAAACACATAGATGGAACCGCTGGTATCAATGTTCAGGAAGCCGTTGTTGACCATAAAGTTCAGCGCTTCCATAATGCCCATCAAAAAGCCGGAAGCCACGATGGCCGGGATGATGGGAACAAAGATATCGCCCAGCGTCTTGATGGCCCGCTGGTACCATGGTGCTTTGGAAGCGGCAGCCTGTTTGACTTCCTCCTTGCTGGCACCGGTGATTCCGGCCAGGGCGGTGAACTCGTCATACACCTTGTTCACAATGCCGGTGCCGAAGATGATCTGCAGCTGGCCCTGGGCTTCAAATACGCCCTTGGCGCCCTCAGCATTTTCGAGCTCTTTTTTGTTCACCTTGGAATTATCCGCAATCACCAGGCGCAGGCGGGTTGCGCAGTGTGCGGCCGATACAATGTTGGAAGCACCGCCGATGTTGTCCAGTACCTGCTGGGCTGCTTTCTTGTAATCCATGTTGCACGCTCCTTCTTTTATCTGTTGGCCCGGTAGGAGGTTCCGGGGCCTGTTTCATTTGACAGCTTTATTATATACGAAGGTGAGTGCTTTTTCTATTGACCAAACGACCCAACTTGCAAAGATTCTGTTATCGATTTCACACAGTTTCACACCGTTCTTTGGTAAAATGCACAAAAAACAGGGGACTGCATGGAAAGGGTGCACAAAACAAAAACTTCCCCGCAGTAATGCAGGGAAGTGTGGCGCAAAGGATGCCTGTTATAGCGACCAGACATTTTCATCTGAGTTGTCATCCCCGGTGGAGGCCCGGCATTTTAACTCATAATCCAGCTTGATCATCTGCGGCTCGGCATGGGGGTCCGCCAGCATGTCCAGCAGCAGGCGGGCGGCTTTGTCCCCGGCGGTGCGGTAATGCAGATGGGCGCTGGTCAGCGGCACATAGGCAACGCGGCCAATGCGGTTGTCGCCCACAGCGGCAATCATGATGTCCTCCGGCACCCGCAGACTGTGGCTGCGGCAGTATTGCAGCGCACCCAGGGCGATGGAGTCAGTCGCGCAGAACAGGCAGTCCAGCCCCGGCGCACGGCCAAACAGCTGCTCCGCCTGGTGGTAGCCGGATTCCATGTTGAACTTGGCAATGCTCATCCGCTGCGGTTGGGGCACGAGACCTGCATCCCGCAGCGCACTGTCAAAGCCTTCGCGCCGGGCAAGGCCGACGGCTTTGTCCAGCAGGGTCACGCCCAGGTAGCCCGGCTTGCGCCGCCCCTTTTGCAGCATGTGGGCGGTGGCTGCCTGCGCCGCGCCGAAATCATCGTGGAACACACAGCTGAACCCGGGATACTGCTGCCCCACGATTACCACCGGCACATGCAGGCTTTGCAGCACCGCGTGGTGTTCCGGGGTAAACATGGTGGCAATCAGGATAATGCCGTCCACCGTATCATGCCGCAGGGTATCCAGCGCGCGCACTTCGCGGGTGTTGTCGTTGGCGGTGTTGATCAGCAGCAGCTGGTAGTTCTGGTCGTCCAGTACCCGGCTGATGCCCTCCACCATGCGGGCGCAGCTTTCGCTGCTCAGCCGCGGCATGATCACTCCGATCTGCCGCGTGCGGCGGGTGCGCAGCATCTGGGCCTGCATACTGGGGCGGTAGCCGGTGGCTTCCACCGCAGCGGCAATCTGGGCGCGCTTTTCGGCGCTTAAGTACCCACCATTAAAATAGCGGCTGACCGCTGCCTTGGATACCCCGGCATATTGGGCAAACGCGGTAATGTTCATAGGCCGCACTCCTGTCCGGCTGCCGGCGGGGGGGAAACTTGCCGGCGCACTTTTTTATCAGTATAATGCAGAAACTGGCAGGGTGCAACGGGAAAGAGCGGAGAAAAGAAAAATAAGAATGAATGGCATGAGGCAAAGAACAAAATAGACAAAAAACGGGGATTGAATTTGTGCTTTTGATGGAGAAAGAAGAATGAAAGCTGAATACAAAAAAGCACACAGCTAAAAAGATTTACCAGAATGAATTTGGTGTAAAAGTTATCTTCCGCGCTGGCACAGGATGAAAAGGTATGCTATAATATAATATTAGTTACACGATGAAAAAGTAAGATGCCCCTGATGCCGATGCGGATGTGCGCAGGGCAATGATATGTGTTTAGTGAGGAAAAAGAATGGGACTGCTGCAAAAAATTCAGGCAAAAACCGAGGAAGCCCGCGCGAAGGAAAAGATCCGCCCGCTGCTGGAAAGCCGCATGATGCGGGACATCCTGCTGGAGATCGGCCAGCGCGGCAACGAAGCGCTGGACCCGCAGTCCGTTCCATTGGCTATGCGCCGCCGCGCCACCCAACTTGCCAGCGAAAGCGGCCTGAGCGGCCTGAAGCAGTGCGCTGTGGATGAACTGCATCTGGACGAAGCGGGAATCACGCTGGTCTGCAAGGGGGAGCACACGGCATTTTTGTACGCAGACTATAACTATGAAAACATTGAGGATACCGACTGCCTGCCCGCTGTGGCCGAATACCTGGTGCAGCACATGCGCGGCTATTATAACATTACCCGCAGCTTTTACAGTGTGCCCAAAGCCAACGGCCATGTGGAGGAAAAGACTCGTGAGGTGACCGTGGTGCGCCACCACGAGGATACCCCCTTTGCCCCCGGCCCGGTGCAGAAACAGCATTTGTTCTGATGCACATGAGATATCCCCCAGTATACAGGAATTATGCCGCCCCGCATCTTGACGCGGGACGGCATTTTTGCTATACTAATTTAGTATCCGGCAGGAACCCAGAACATGGAGCATTCCCCAAGAGGTCGTAAGAGGGAGCACTCGAAATCACACCCTGCGGGAAGTTCCGCGCAACAAAATTAAATAGGCAGATGTACTCAAGAGGTCGTAAGAGGGAGCACTCGAAAGTTTGCATCCGGCAGGTCGCCTTGTCCGCAGGAAATCCCATAACGGCGGGCTTTATCGGGTGTCGCGTACCCAA
>ERZ773195.2305-NODE-2305-length-12336-cov-26.265125_pt1 | contig 12336 bp, 8 predicted proteins | sample MGYA00580530_ERZ773195 | MGnify/ENA primary metagenome ERZ773195 (study PRJEB29015, sample SAMEA2737751) | human gut metagenome | biome: human gut; feature: human-associated habitat; material: faeces | place: China | collected 2012 ...
GCTGCCGGAGCGGTGCTTAAGCCGCAAGGCGGGAATTGTGCGGTGTTGCCTTTATCTAATTTAAATTTTGCTGAATTTTGTTTTCGCCCTGATTTTACAGCCAGAACTGCACCAGACGGCTGACATTCTGGTACAGCGCGGGATTCTGGCCCAGAAGGCCCGGTTCCGCAGCAAAGTAGACACAGAAGCTGTAACAGATCCCCACGGCAACAGCTGCCAGCATCGCCCCCTGCAGCATGTGCTGCACGGTATGCAGGATGCTGCCCGATGCGGCGGCCTGCACACGCGGGGCAAGGGCGCTTTCGGCCCACAGCCAGACCAATGCGGCGGCGAACAGCAGCGGGGTTAAATAGTCGCTGAGATAGCGGTAGAGCACACCGGCCATCTGGCAGTCCAACGCGGCCAGAATAACAGCCAGCAGAACGGGCAGCAGCACCATGGCGCGCAGGTCTTTCTGCCTTGCCATACGGCGACGCAGCAAAGGCAGGGCCGCAAAGGCCCACAGCAGCGGCAGGCTGACCAGGGCACCGCCGTAAAATACTTCGGTAATGGTCATACCCATAAAGTTTGTCTGCATTTTGGTACCCGCCAGGTAGGGGAACACCGCCTGCACCACCGGCAGGGACAGGAAATAGGTGAACAACGCCGGGGCCAGCCGCCCAATGCGGAAGCCGCGGTGGGTCATATCGTTGCTGGTCAGGTTGTAATTGGCGCCAAAATCAAACGGCGAGCCGAACCGCGCGGCATTGTAGGCCATCAGCCCCAGGGCTACCAGAATAACCGGCAGAACAAAGGCGATGGCTTCGGTTATTCCCTGCTTGCTGCGCAAGCGTTTTTGCCGGATATACTGCGGCCAGAAGATCGGCAGGCAGAGCACGGCAAACAGCTCCATCTGGGGGCGGCATCCCGCCACCAGCGCCATGCACAGGCTGCCAAGCGCCATGTGCAGCATGATTTTGCCATGGTGCTGCACCGGGGTGTTGGCGGCGCACAGCCACTGCCACAGGGCCAGCAGCACAAATGCCGCGCCGCACAGGATGGCGTATTCATACACCGAGGGGCGCAGCAGCAGGTAGTACACCTGGCTACCGCCCGCAATGCCCGCCGCAGCCAGCAGGCAGGCCGCCGCTGAGGCGGACGGGAACCAGCGCTGCGCAGCCTGCCGCACCAAACCAAACACTGCCAAAATCAGCAGCCAGGCCATCACGATCATGGCCAAGCTGGGCGGCAGGTCCGGTACGCCGGTCAGCAGCTCAAACGGCAGCTGGAACAGCAGGCACGGCACAATGCCAAAGTAAACATAGTACCGCCCCTGATAATAAGCAACATCCCACAAAGCATCCGGGGCCGCGCTCTGACGGGCGGCGGTATCGTAAGGGTTCTGCATCTCCGCCATGGCGGCGGGCGGGTCGCGCTGCAGATCCAGGCGGCCATTCAGCAGGCTGTGGGCCAGAGCGCCGTACTGCGCAGCGGAATCATTCTGCCAATCGCTGATATGCTGGGTGAAGGTGATGCGGCTTTCGCCGTCCCAGTTTTCGACATTATAAAACGAGGTCGCCACGCCGGAGTTGCGGGCATCGGCAAAGGGGGCCGCTGCGGCCAACAGGCAGAGCATGCAGCCCAGCACCAGCACCGCCGGGCGGTATTTGGCGCGGTGGGTCAGGTAGGCTTCGTGCCACGCGGCAGCGCCGGGGCGCAGCCCCCACAAGGCCAGCAGTGCCAGATACACCACTGCCAGCCGCAGCAGCGAGAAATCCATCGGGCGGGGTACATTGGCCAGAACCGCCTGCACGGTATAGTTCAGGTCATAACTGCGGTACTCTCCGCTATAGCCCTCCGCTTGCAGGGTCAGGGTATCCACCGCGCCGGAAAAATCCAGCGTGCGCACCAGGCTGCGTGCCGCTCGCGGGGCCGCCTGCCACTGCCAGCTCTGGCGCGGGGCGGTGCTGGCTTCGTCGGTACCGGACACCCACAGGATAAACAGCGGGTTCTGATCCTGCGGATAGTTGCCGTCATACTGGTAGACAACGCCATCCAGCGCAACGTTATACAGCGGCTGATGGATGCCGGTAAAGGTAAGGGTACTGTGCTCATCGTTCAAAGCAATCGGCTCCCCATCCGCCGGGGCATCCTGCAAATAGGCGCGCAGGTCAACGGGCTGGTAGCCGTGGGTTGCAAAATAGGGTGCGTTGCCCACGAATACTTCCAGGCCGATGGCGGCAATCAGCAGCGCAGCAACCGTCCAAAGTGTGCGGTACCGCCGCCCGCTGCGCAGGCGGAGTAACAACACGGTGCCGCAGGCCCACAGTGCCGCCCCATTGATGGCCAGCAGGCGGAACAGATCAAACCCCTGCGCCAGCCCCGGCTGGGCAAACACACATGCTGCGATGATCCACACTGCCAGCACAATGCCCGGCCCGGCCAGTACATCCGCATGGGTTGCCCTGCGGTCGCACAGCCGCCCCGGCAGTGCCCAAACCAGCACCCCCAACAGGATGCTGACACAAATTGCTGCTGCAAACATAAAAAGCCCCCATACCAAAGTGTATGGGGGTATTATACTATGAATTGCGGTTTTTGTCGATATTGGGGGTGCAGGCGTCCTCTTCCTGCGGGTCGGACGGCTGTTCGCCTGCCCGCTCCGCTTTGCGGTACTGCGCGGGGGAAAGCCCGGTTTCCTTTTTGAACACACGGCTGAAATACAGCGGGTTATCATACCCGACGATCTCGGAAACTTCACCGATGCTGTATTTGGTGCCTTCCAGCAAGCGCTGTGCATTGACGATACGCAGCGACTGGATATACCGTGCGGGCGACAAGCCCACATACTGTTTGAAGCTACGGATGAACCATGCCGTGCTCATATGCAGGGACTCGGCGTATTCATCCACATTGATGCGGGCAGTATAATTCTCGTTAAAATAGGCGGCTGCGGCTTCGATCTGCTCCCGCGTGGTGCCGTTGATCGACCGCCGTTCCTGCCGCTGGCGGCTGACCAGCACCAGCATCATCTGAAACAGCCCGGCCGTATAATCCCGATAGGCGTACTGGCAGAGCTGCAATTCCTGGATCATGCGGCGGAAAGTATTTTTGTACTCCGGCATAATGCCGCTGTAAAACACATGGCCATCCAGCGGAATCTCATGCGCCTGCAGCACTGCAGCGGCCTCGCTGCCGGAAAAATAGACCCAGAACACCTCCGGGTGGTCCTCAAGATAGTAGATATAGCGGCGCTCTTCCTGCGGGCGGTACAGCACCATATGACCCGCTGTTACCACATGCTCGGCATCATCAAACCAGAAGTGCGCCTTGCCCGCAGCGATATAAAACAGCTGATACGCATTTTCATCATACCGCGTAATAGTTGGCAGGCTGGCGTGCTTTTTCAATCGGCATGTTCCGCAGGAATCCACTGTAAGCGGTGCAGTACAGCTGCCGTCCGCAGCCTGGCGGCTGTTGATGGAACCAAAATTGATATACATCTGTGTTGCCCCCTCGTGTTGGCTGGGTAAGACGGGCGCCCCCATCTTTTATGTAGATTGTATAATATTATCCACTATAGTGCAAGTGCAACTGGCCAAACCATATTGTTTTGTTATACTTCTGTTATGATTTTTGCAAATAATATTAGAATGCTTATCAAAATGTTTTTTTCAGATTTTCTGCTTTACCGCGGGGCCACAACAAAAAAGTGCCCGCCTGCTGCAAGGCAGCGTGCGGGCGCTTTCATGCTTATTCCTTTGCTTTTGAGCCGGGATTATTCAATGCCGGTCACGGTATAATCTTTGTCCTCAACGGCTTTTTTCAGCACAGTGTCATCCACCGGCTTATCCAGCGTTACAACAGCGGTACCGGCGGTGTGGCTTACTTCAGCGGCGGAAACACCGTCCAGCGCTTCCAGTGCCTTTTTCACGGTTGCTTCGCAATGGCCGCACATCATGCCTTCAATTTTAATGGTCTTATTCATGGTCGTGTTCTCCTTTTTGCTTGTTTTGTGTGTTTTGCGTTTATGGTCATGTTTGGTGCTGCGAATATCGAACAGGTTCAGCCGCAGTGCGTTGGAAACCACGCAGAAGCTGGACAGGCTCATGGCCGCAGCGCCGTACATCGGGTTCATCTGCCAGTGCAGCAGCGGGATAAAGACACCTGCCGCCAGGGGGATGCCCAACACATTGTAGGCAAAGGCCCAGAACAGGTTTTCGTGGATATTGTGCAGCGTAGCGCGGCTCAGGCGGATGGCGGCGGGCACATCGCTCAGGCGGCTCTTCATCAGCACAACGTCAGCGGCGTCAATCGCAACATCCGTACCGGCGCCAATGGCAATACCGACATCCGCGCGGGTCAGGGCCGGTGCATCGTTGATGCCATCGCCCACCATGGCCACGCGGCCCTTGTTTTTCAGGCTGCGGATCACAGCTTCCTTGCCATCGGGCAGCACACCGGCAATCACTTCGTCCACACCGGCCTGTGCACCAATGGCTTTGGCGGTGCGCTCGTTATCGCCGGTCAGCATCACAACACGGATGCCCATGCCCTGCAGTTCACGCACAGCCTGCGGGCTGTCCTCCTTGATGACGTCCGCCACCGCGATAACGCCCTGCATGGTGCCATCCTTGGCAAAGAACAGCGGGGTTTTGCCCTGGGCGGCCAGTGCTTCGGCGCTGGATGCCATCTTTTGCGGCACCGCCACGCCAAGGGTCTGCATCAGCTTGGCGTTGCCGCCGTACAGGGTACTGCCGTTCAGCACAGCCGTCAGGCCGTTGCCGGGCAGAGCCTGGAAATCTGCCACCTCGGCAGGGGGCAGGTTATCCTCCTGTGCCTTTTGCAGCACAGCGCGGGCCAGCGGGTGTTCACTCTTCTGCTCCAAGGCAGCGGCAAGGCTCATCAGTACCTGCTCCGTCACACCGTCTGCGGGCAGGATATCCGTCACGCGCGGCTCGCCGCTGGTGATGGTGCCAGTTTTATCCAGGGCAACGATCTCGGTTTTACCGGTCTGCTCCAGCGAAACCGCGGTTTTGAAGAGAATGCCGTTTTTAGCGCCCACACCATTGCCAACCATAATGGCAACCGGCGTTGCCAGGCCCAGCGCGCAGGGGCAGCTGATGACCAGCACTGAAATACCGCGGGCCAGCGCATAGCCAACGGTCTGCCCAGCCAGCAGCCAGACAATGGTGGTGATAACGGCCAGCGTGATCACCACCGGCACAAACACACCGGAGACGCGGTCTGCAATTTTGGCAATGGGTGCCTTGGTGGCTGCGGCATCGCTGACCATCTGGATGATCTGAGCCAGCGTGGTATCCTGACCCACGCGGGTGGCACGGCAGCGCAAAAAGCCGGATTGGTTCAGGGTTGCGGCGCTCACGCTGTTGCCTTCGGCCTTATCCACCGGGATGCTCTCACCGGTCAGGGCCGATTCGTTCACCGCGCTGCTGCCTTCCAGCACCACGCCGTCAACGGGGATATTCTCGCCGGGACGCACCACAAACACATCGCCCTGCTGCACCTGTTCGATGGGAACGGTAACTTCCGCCCCATTGCGCAGCAGCGTTGCGGTTTTGGGGGCCAGGTTCATCAGGCCTTTCAGGGCATCGGTGGTCTTGCCCTTGGAGCGGGCTTCCAACGTTTTGCCCACCGTGATCAGGGTCAGGATGGTTGCGGCGGATTCAAAATAAAACTCCTCCATATAGCCCATCACGGCCATGGCATCCCCCTGCACCTGGGCCACCGTCATGGCAAACAGAGCGTAAGTGCTGTAGCCAAAGGCCGCGGCAGCGCCAAGGGATACCAGGGTATCCATATTGGGGGCACGGTTCCACAGCGCCTTAAAGCCGCTGATAAAGAACTTTTGGTTGATGACCATGATGATAATGGTGAGCAGCATCTGTAAAATACCCATTGCCACATGGTTGCCCTGCATAAAGCCCGGCAGCGGCCAGTTCCATAGCATGTGCCCCATGGAAAAGTACATCAGCACCACCCAGAAGATCAGCGAGGCAATCAGGCGGCGTTTGAGGCGCGGGGTCTCGGTATCTTTTAAGGCATCTGCTGACGGCGCGGCGGACTGGGCGGCAGCGTTTTTAGGGCTTGCGCCATAGCCTGCGACTTCCACTGCGGCCACAATATCTGCCGGAGCGGCGGAGCCCTCCACACCCATTGAGTTGGTCAGCAGGCTGACCGAGCAGGATGTTACGCCCGGCACTTTGCTGACGGCTTTTTCCACCCGGGCACTGCACGCGGCGCAGCTCATCCCGGTTACGTTATATTGTTCCACTTCTTTCCTCCTGTTTCCTCTCTTTTGCGGTAGTGATTCTATAATTCCTGTGTGATGATTGGTGAGTGGTTTCGCTTTGGTGTTTGAACACGGGTTGTTGATGTTTGAGTTGTTTCTATGGCAATACCGCATAATTCTAAGTGCCGATACGGCGAGCGAGGTGCGGCAGATGCCAAGCCAAAAGCGCAGATAATACTGGATGCTGCAAAGGTGAGCGCCGCCAGTGGCGGAAACAGCGAACCGAAGCAGGGGCAGCGGTCGCAGAGTGCGAGGGGCTTTTGCCCCCGAAGCACGATGCGGGTACCGCAACCCGACATTATCGAGCATTTTGGCAACGCAGATGCCGTGCCGCAGCTGCCGGAGCGGTGCTTAAGCCGCAAGGCGGGAATTGTGCGGTGTTGCCCTATCCTCACTCCCCTTTTGGTGAGCGGCTAGCCTGCAATTCGACGTATTATTGAGGTTACCATTTCTAACACTCTCCTTGCGGAGAGCGATACGTTGGGGGCAACCAAGGCCGATGCGGCATTTCTATCCACACCCTCTCACAGGGAATGACTGGCATTTATTCATGGCTCTGGTAATGTTACACAAACTTTTACCGATGTTTGTGAACAGAAAAACAATCGTACTGGGCACTGGCATGGCATTTTTGCTGGCTCAAACACTCGTGCATTTATTTCATGTTCTGCTTCTGCTATTTTGTGCAGGCAATGCTTATTTCATCAGTTTCTGCAGCGTTTTCAGCAGCTCATCCACAACTTCGTTATTCCCGGCACGGATATCATCCGCCACACAGGTGCGGATATGGTTTGCCAGCAGCTCACGGTTGAACGCGTTCATCGCCGCCGTTACCGCCGCCGACTGCACCAGAATATCCGGACAATACACTTCGTTTTCCACCATCCCACGGATGCCCCGAATCTGCCCTTCGATCCGGTTCAGTCTGTGGACCAGGCTTTTATACTCTTCTTCACTGCGATGCTTTGTTTTGTGTGCACAGCAGCAACACGGTTCCTTCTTTTCGTTTTCCTGCATTATGTTACCCTCCCATCACATGCAAGGTACCCCGGCGGGGTATATTCACTATATACCCCACCGGGGTACCTTGTCAAGTAGATAATATAATATGTTTATATTATTTTATGCGAGAGTTTTTTACTATAGCAATTTTTAAAATTAAAGCGGATATCCGCATGAACAAAACCACCCTGAACAGTCAGAAAGAGAAACATTCCACGCTCTCCTTGCGGAGAGCGACTTCTTTAGGTTTGTTATCGCTAAAGCCCCATACACATTTCTATCCACGCTCTCCTTGCGGAGAGCGACGTTGTGCCCCGCGCAAACCCTGATGTGAATTACGAGATTTCTATCCACGCTCTCCTTGCGGAGAGCGACCCCTTCACAACGTCAATGTCAACCCGCTTGGTGGGATTTCTATCCACGCTCTCCTTGCGGAGAGCGACGTATGCCCCTCTGACCTCAGAACTGCATTGTTTATTTCTATCCACGCTCTCCTTGCGGAGAGCGACCCATCCTGGGCAACCCGTGCGCGGGATGCCCAGCCATTTCTATCCACGCTCTCCTTGCGGAGAGCGGCGATCGGTGGCTTCGGTTGCTTTTGCTTCGGTTCTGATTTCTATCCACACTCTCCTTGCGGAGAGCGACACGACCAGGTTGTGGTAGAGGCGTCCCGCTACCAATTTCTATCCACGCTCTCCTTGCGGAGAGCGACGCGGAGGTATCAACAATGCAAGGCTTGAATGTTATTTCTATCCACGCTCTCCTTGCGGAGAGCGACCTGGGGCGGCAGTCGAGGCGGCAAGACCGCAGCCCTATTTCTATCCACGCTCTCCTTGCGGAGAGCGACCAGCTTTACGGGCGTGTCCTGGAGCCAGCCCTCGAATTTCTATCCACGCTCTCCTTGCGGAGAGCGACTGCATATCGGCCGGGGTTGTGTTATGATACATAGAATTTCTATCCACGCTCTCCTTGCGGAGAGCGACTTTTCGTACTCCACGTCGTAGTAAATGGGGTACGCATTTCTATCCACGCTCTCCTTGCGGAGAGCGACGCCTGCTGCAGAACGGCTTCCTCGATGTCGCCGCAATTTCTATCCACGCTCTCCTTGCGGAGAGCGACCCAAAGTAACAGCAAAATCAATTAAGGTATCACGATTTCTATCCACGCTCTCCTTGCGGAGAGCGACAACGCGACGACGGCGGCGGAAATTGCACTGAGCGTATTTCTATCCACGCTCTCCTTGCGGAGAGCGACATACTGGGCAACCCGTGCGCGGGCTGCCCAGCTATTTCTATCCACGCTCTCCTTGCGGAGAGCGACATCTAATCGCAGTGAGCCGTCCTCATGGCGGCGATTTCTATCCACGCTCTCCTTGCGGAGAGCGACGCCCGGCTGGCAGCGTTCGCGCAGCACGGCGCGGAGGATTTCTATCCACGCTCTCCTTGCGGAGAGCGACGGTACTCCCTGAGGCCTCCCCCTGCACGGGGCGAGATTTCTATCCACGCTCTCCTTGCGGAGAGCGACCACGCCCGCGTAGGCGTCGCCGCCGGGGCTGTTATTTCTATCCACGCTCTCCTTGCGGAGAGCGACGTTCTTCGTCAAGGTCTTGGGTCGTGGTCTTCTTATTTCTATCCACGCTCTCCTTGCGGAGAGCGACAACAATTCGGACGCCTCTGTTTTCAACGTCAACCTATTTCTATCCACGCTCTCCTTGCGGAGAGCGACTACCTTAGTAACAACTCACGTCATTTTTTGCGACCATTTCTATCCACGCTCTCCTTGCGGAGAGCGACCCAGACCAATACCGGCAGTAACGAGAGTGGCGAATTTCTATCCACGCTCTCCTTGCGGAGAGCGACTATCATATTTAGATGTGTGTGTCAAGGGTTAAAATATTTCTATCCACGCTCTCCTTGCGGAGAGCGACTATACATGTACATGATTAAGCATATCAATTACATATTTCTATCCACGCTCTCCTTGCGGAGAGCGACCGCCACGCGCAGGTCACTGCCGCGGGTGTGACGGAATTTCTATCCACGCTCTCCTTGCGGAGAGCGACGCGGGCCGTCAGCCCGTTCTCGTACAGATCGTTGAATTTCTATCCACGCTCTCCTTGCGGAGAGCGACGTATGCCCCTCTGACCTCAGAACTGCATTGTTTATTTCTATCCACGCTCTCCTTGCGGAGAGCGACCCATCCTGGGCAACCCGTGCGCGGGATGCCCAGCCATTTCTATCCACGCTCTCCTTGCGGAGAGCGGCGATCGGTGGCTTCGGTTGCTTTTGCTTCGGTTCTGATTTCTATCCACACTCTCCTTGCGGAGAGCGACACGACCAGGTTGTGGTAGAGGCGTCCCGCTACCAATTTCTATCCACGCTCTCCTTGCGGAGAGCGACTCACCTCTTTCAGCTTGAAAAGTAACCAAACGGATTTCTATCCACGCTCTCCTTGCGGAGAGCGACCCGCGGCAGCGACCTGCGCGTGGCGTTGTATAGCATTTCTATCCACGCTCTCCTTGCGGAGAGCGACGTCCCCGGCAATGTAGTTTTGACCAACGTTTTGTTATTTCTATCCACGCTCTCCTTGCGGAGAGCGACTATGTACCCCATATGGTACAATTATAGTATAGCACAATTTCTATCCACGCTCTCCTTGCGGAGAGCGACCATGCCCGCCGTCCATGTCCAGTTGTCGATAAAATATTTCTATCCACGCTCTCCTTGCGGAGAGCGACCGCCATGCGTCCGGCCAAGGCCAGGCAGCCGACATTTCTATCCACGCTCTCCTTGCGGAGAGCGACCCCTTACAATTGACATCTTCATACAGGGCATAAATTTCTATCCACGCTCTCCTTGCGGAGAGCGACTAGGGCTGTATCAGTACGACAACACAATTTTTGATATTTCTATCCACGCTCTCCTTGCGGAGAGCGACCCTCTGCTGATGAATTTATGCGTTTTAACGCGATATTTCTATCCACGCTCTCCTTGCGGAGAGCGACGCATGCAACCATCAAGACCATCCAGGACAACACCATTTCTATCCACGCTCTCCTTGCGGAGAGCGACGCTGATGTGGTGGCAGAGTAACACCACCATCAAGATTTCTATCCACGCTCTCCTTGCGGAGAGCGACTCATATCATTCATTGCTTGTCACCTTCGTTTTCAATTTCTATCCACGCTCTCCTTGCGGAGAGCGACGTCAAGCGACATATTCGAGTGCAGATAGCTGCATCGATTTCTATCCACGCTCTCCTTGCGGAGAGCGACGCGAGAGCGTGGACATGTACAAGATCAGCAAGCAGATTTCTATCCACGCTCTCCTTGCGGAGAGCGACCGATGCACGCGCCGCGATGAAACGCGCCGGGATGATTTCTATCCACGCTCTCCTTGCGGAGAGCGACAACATCCCGCCGCAGATAGTAAACATTATTATCTATTTCTATCCACGCTCTCCTTGCGGAGAGCGACTCAAATTGTGATGGAAGAAGATATGATTTTTGAGATTTCTATCCACGCTCTCCTTGCGGAGAGCGACGTCCCCGGCAATATAGTTTTGACCAACGTTTTGCTATTTCTATCCACGCTCTCCTTGCGGAGAGCGACTCTGCCCGATTTGCGCCTGCACAGCGCAGCAACCCATTTCTATCCACGCTCTCCTTGCGGAGAGCGACTATGCACTTTTTGGGTAATATCCGCTGCTTGTTGATTTCTATCCACGCTCTCCTTGCGGAGAGCGACGAGATATGCAGTTGCAGCTGTGTCGGACGAAATCATTTCTATCCACGCTCTCCTTGCGGAGAGCGACCGCGCAGGTTGGCAACCGTGGACAGTGCGCAGGTATTTCTATCCACGCTCTCCTTGCGGAGAGCGACCTTTGCCACCACATAAGCAAAAACGCCGCAATTGGATTTCTATCCACGCTCTCCTTGCGGAGAGCGACGTAACTAATGCGCAACCACATAAAATTGTTGTTATTTCTATCCACGCTCTCCTTGCGGAGAGCGACTATAGATTCTGTGCCGCCCGCGTCCCGAAAAATATTTCTATCCACGCTCTCCTTGCGGAGAGCGACCCCTCAAACTTTGCAAGTTTGAGGTAATCGTCGTGATTTCTATCCACGCTCTCCTTGCGGAGAGCGACCTTACCATAGTGCTTGACTTCGGATAGTTCCGCATTTCTATCCACGCTCTCCTTGCGGAGAGCGACCCTGCCCAAAATCATTACTAATTGCCATTTTATATTTCTATCCACGCTCTCCTTGCGGAGAGCGACGTGCGCGATTATTCCAGCCCTCTAACCAGTCTCATTTCTATCCACGCTCTCCTTGCGGAGAGCGACGTCAACGATACGATTACAAATCAACTTTGCCATATTTCTATCCACGCTCTCCTTGCGGAGAGCGACTGGACGGCACGCCAATGGATTTCCCCCGTTGGAAATTTCTATCCACGCTCTCCTTGCGGAGAGCGACATCTAGCGACATATTCGAGTGCAGATAGCTGCACCGATTTCTATCCACGCTCTCCTTGCGGAGAGCGACGACCCATCCGGCAAAATGCATTATATGGGAGTATTTATTTCTATCCACGCTCTCCTTGCGGAGAGCGACCGTTTGGGTGACAGCCAATGCTCGCTATCGGCTTATTTCTATCCACGCTCTCCTTGCGGAGAGCGACGGCTATAGGCCTGCTTCATGGTCAGATTTTCGGGATTTCTATCCACGCTCTCCTTGCGGAGAGCGACGGTATAATAGCGGTTTGCGTGCGTATTTCCACCACATTTCTATCCACGCTCTCCTTGCGGAGAGCGACATCGGCAATGTGGACGTTCCAACATGGATTTACGGATTTCTATCCACGCTCTCCTTGCGGAGAGCGACTCCATGGTTTACACCTCACTTTCGAGCGGACGGATTTCTATCCACGCTCTCCTTGCGGAGAGCGACCCCACGTCACTTTATCATGTTTTTCATCCAGCACATTTCTATCCACGCTCTCCTTGCGGAGAGCGACCCCTCAAACTTTGCAAGTTTGA
>ERZ773195.2316-NODE-2316-length-12276-cov-3.344407_pt1 | contig 12276 bp, 8 predicted proteins | sample MGYA00580530_ERZ773195 | MGnify/ENA primary metagenome ERZ773195 (study PRJEB29015, sample SAMEA2737751) | human gut metagenome | biome: human gut; feature: human-associated habitat; material: faeces | place: China | collected 2012 ...
AGATGGCCCATGTGGTGAGCGAAGCCACCAAGAATCTCAACAACTATGAGCATTCCAAGGCTCTTGAGGTCATCGAGAACTACTTCTGGCAGTTCTGCGACGATTACATCGAACTGGTCAAGAACCGCGCCTACGGCACCGCCGACTCCACCGGCAACGTGCCGAGCGAGGCCGCGGTGAGGTCCGCCCGCACCACGCTGGGCCTGGGTCTTGATGCGTTCGCGCGCCTGCTGGCCCCGTACCTGCCGTATGCCACCGAGGAAGTGTGGAGCTGGATGCATGAGGGCGAGGGCTCCGTGCACCGCGCCGCATGGCCTGTGGCCGACGTGTACGCGGCCGCCGCCGGCGACGCATCCGCCGATCTGCTTGCTCATGCCGGTGAGGCTCTGGCCGCGCTGCGTGGCACCAAGTCGAAGGCCAAGGTTTCGATGAAGACCCCGATCTTGTCTGTGACGCTTGCCGTTGCCGACGATGTGCGCGGGTCCATCGAGGCCGCGCTGGGCGATATCGCCGAAGCTGGTCGCGTGACCGGACCGATCGCCTTCACCGCACCGGCTGCCGCCGAGGGTGAGGACGAGGCCGCCGATGTGACGGTCGCCGAAAGCGAGCTAGGCGAACCGCCGGCCAAGAAACCGAAGAAGTGAGTCTCTGAGGTGAGCCGCCAGCGGCTTTTGTAGCGCAGCCGCTCACTTCACCCACATACGAGGGGCCTTTCCTTTGCATGAAGGAGAGGCCCCTCGTATATCCCGTCACTGTCTGCAACTAACCGTGCCCCCTTTTGCTCATATTCAGTCAAAATCGCGGGAAAAATGCTTTCGTGAGCGAAAAGGGGTATAAATCGCAGGCAAAACGGTCGAAATCATATCCCCTTTTGCTCACGTCCGTGCAGAATCGCCCTAAATCGCAAGACGTGCGCGCATAGAACCGTCCTTATCCCGTTCTCGGCTGTTCTCAGCGTACATTCCTGCCCCTGCGCACAAACCCGTACGCGAAAAATGGTTTTTATGGGCGTAATCTCAACGAATGCACAAGCGGAGGCGGAAATCGCAATCAAAAACCCCGAAACGTACCACGTAAGCGACGGAGCACTATCGGATTTAGCGCATCGCACAAACCGCGTGCTCTACAGCACCGGAACGGACAGGAGGTACTGCGGGCCAGCGGACGAATTTCCGGAACCGTTCCCACCCAATCCAGCCTGCAGCGCATCGTCGAAAACTTCCGCAGCGGCGGCCAATTCGACCGTCTCGTCAATCAAATCGCCATTATCCGGCGTGAAACCGGTTTTCGCCAAGCCATAGCCGGTAATTGGTAGCGAGCTGGCGGACGAATCCGCCGAACCGTCGGACGAATCGCCACCGCTGTTCTTCGAAGAGCCGTCCACTCCCCCGACTTTCGCCACATTCTTCGACGTGGTGTCCGCTGCGGCGCCGAACGACGGGCGTAGTCCGCCCGCGTAGCTCATCACATCATCCATGCTGATGGCGTTCTTGTCATCGACCAAGCTGGTCGAATCGGCGGTGTTGTTCTTCGCCTGCGCGCGTTCGGCCTTGCGTTGCGCACGGGACCGCCGTTTCTCGGCTTTCGCGCACAACGATTGGCTGGCGGAGGCGGAACGCAACGTGTCCAGCACAGAAGCGTCATCGGCAGCGCCCGATTCGGACGTGTCGTCATCCGAATCCAGCTGGTCGGCGAATCGCAGCACGATCTGGTGGAATGCGCTGGCCTGTCCGGTGTGCTCGCTGGCGTCCGCCAACGCGGTCATCGCCGCGGACACCTTGTCGGACGCGGTTTTGAGCTTCTCATTGTCTTTGATGCCGGCACGCACGTCGGCGATCGCCTGGGTTTCGTAGCTGCCAGCCGTGCCTGCGGTGGCGCCCAGTTCCTTAAGCCGAGCCGTGTATGCGTCGGTGAAATCCATCGAATACGGGATCATGGCCGCGGACAGCTGCGATTGGCCGGCACTGTAGTCTTTGGAGCCGCGCTGTTGTTCCTCACCGGCGCGCTTGGTGAGCTCGTTCACCAAGCCGGATGTGCCACGCTGTTCGATGGTGCGAATCACCTCGTCGACGGCGTCGGCCGCGCCGATATGCCGGTATGCGGCGCTCACGTCGTTGACGGCGTTGGCCAGGTCTGCCACGGATTTAGCTACGGAGGTATCGCCGTTCAGTTCGGACGCGGTGCCGAGAATGGCGGGAAGCTGTGTGGCGTTGCCGATCGAACCGGACAGATGCGTGGTGTATGAGCCCACGTACGCGTCGATGTAGCCGTCGAACGCCTGATCGTGCGCTTTGGAACGTACGGCGATGGTCTGTTTGGCAAGCGCTTTCTCGTTGTCTCTGAGCTGTTCCAGTTGGGCGATGAGCTTGCGGTTGCGTTGCGAGCCGACGTTGGTCAGACCGTCCACCAAGGTGGTTGCGCGCTTGGTCAGGTCAGGCAGTGATTGCTGAACGTTGCCTTCCACCGCGGCGATGGACAGTGAGCTCATGGTGAAGTGCTTCGCCGTCACGTAGGCGTTGAAGGTCAGGTCCTCGCCCGGTTTGCCGACCGCAGCCACCAGGGTCGAGGTGTTGTCGGATGAGACGAGCACGCCGTCATCGGCGGTCACGTCACTGCCGACGCGTCCGGGAATGGTGAAGGCGACGATTGGCGTCAGATTGGCGGTCACGTCGGGTTTCGTGGCATGCAGGGCGATGCGTATGCCGATCATGCCGGAAGCGCCGGAAACGTCGGAAACGCTTACGTCGGGCCCGTTGAGGGTGAAGGAGGCGGATATTTTCCACGGCAATGCGACAACGCCTTTGGGAACGCGTTTCGACGTGGAGGATCCGCTGTTGGTCAGGAAAAGGCGGCCTGGTTTGTCGATGGAGGTGTAGGCGCTCATCACGTCATCATGCGATGCATCGGCCGCGTACTGCCCATTCTGTTGCAAGGCCGATATCGCGTCGTTCACGCCGACTGCCGCGACGGGAGCGGCGGTGATGACGGCGACCGCGATCGCCGCGGCAAGCGGGCGTCGGGCACCGGATGGACGGTTCGCGGTGGCGTGGCGCATGCCGGACCTCTCAATCGCAATCGAAACAACTTCCCAAGGCATTTAATGTAGTGCCCGGCATGCCCGTCGGCAATGGACGTTCGCGCGGGGCGCGCGGAAAACGGACGGCTCAGGCGAAAACGTCGAGTACGCCCGGGTCTCCCCCGTTTTCGGCGATGCGCTTGTGGCGGCGCTTGGCCTCGGTCACCACGAATTCGCGGTACATTTCGGCGATTTCCGGATCCAGTCCGGCTTCGTCGGCAATGCGATGCAGACGCTCGATCTGGGCATGTTCACGCTGGTAATCGGCCGGCGCGAAGCCCGCACGCGCCTTGAGCACACCCACCTGCGACGTGTATTTGAACCGTTCCGCCAGCAGCGAGACGATGGCGGTGTCGACGTTGTCTATCGATTGGCGCAGCGAGGCGATTTTAGCCACCACATCGGCCACTTCGGGGTTGTTCTGCGCGGTGCGCGCGTCGATGATGGTTTCGGATTCGGTTTCTTCTTCTGGCCGAAGCCAGTCATGTTCGCTGTCGCTCATGGGTATAAGCCTACCGCGCACCCTACCGCGACATCTGCCGAACAGCGGTCACTTCGCGAAGTAACGCTGCAGCACGATGGTGGTTTCGGTGCTGACCGACACCGTGCGATGGATGAGGTTCAACAGCTCTTCGAGCTTGCTGGGCGATTCGACGCGAACGGTGAGCATGAAGCTGGGCGAACCGGCGACGGAATCGCAGGACATGATGCCGTCGATGTTTTTGAGCTTGTCTGGAATCTCGGCTTCCTGGGAGTAATCGATGGGCGTGACCGCGATGTAGGCGTTCACCGCAAGGCCGCGGCGCTCGTCGTCGATAACCGCCTTGTAGCCGCGGATCACGCCGCGACGCTCAAGCTTCTGCACGCGCGACTGCACGGCGGACACGGACAGGCCTGTCGCCTCGGAAAGGTGGGACAGCGTGGCTCGGCCATCCTTTTCAAGCATGTCGAGGATTACGCCATCGGTCGCGTCGAGCTGGCTCGCAACCGTACGTGCGTCTACCGGACCATTGTCACTGTTGGTCATTCATACCCCTTTTCCAACAATCCACTGCACCGGCCGCAATCGACCGTCCCCACTGCAGTTCCATGTTCTTTTTCTTCCTTACCATACCCACTACCGCGCACATACCGTCGCGGAATCGCCGCAGTTTATCCGGACGGCGCAACGCTGTCATGAAATATCTTTGTTTTATTTAGCTCATACCCCCATATCGACCATATATATTTTCCCCATTTATCTTTTCTCGTCGTATTTTTACCTATTTTTTAATTGACAACGTTGTCCAAAAAATGGTCAATTTCACGAAATTCGTCGAAACGTACGCATAGGAAAGGGGCTACACGGCGATTGCCATGCAGCCCCTCAAACCTTCAGATTCGCTTGCAGCCGACGACTCAGTTGCCGTTGGTGGCGTTGCCGCTCTGCTGGATGAGCGACGCCATGAAATCGCGGTTGGTCGCTGTCTTCTTCAGGCGTGGCACGAGCGTCTGGTAGGCCTGTTCCGGCTCGAGGCCGCCCAGCAGGCGACGCAGACGGTAGATGATCGGCAGTTCCTGCGGATCGGTGATGAGCTCCTCGCGGCGGGTGCCGGAGGCGTTCACGTCGATGGCCGGGAACAGGCGCTTGTCGGCGAGCTCACGGCTCAGGCGCAGTTCCATGTTGCCGGTGCCCTTGAATTCCTCGAAGATCACCTCGTCCATCTTGGAACCGGTTTCCACCAGCGCGGAGGAGATGATGGTCAGGGAGCCGCCGTTTTCGATGTTGCGGGCGGCGCCGAAGAACTTCTTCGGCGGGTACAGCGCCTGCGCGTCCACACCACCGGACAGGATGCGGCCGGAGGCCGGCGCGGCGATGTTGTAGGCGCGGGCCAGACGGGTCATGGAGTCGAGCAGCACCACCACGTCCTGGCCGAGCTCCACGAGACGCTTGGCGCGTTCGATGGCCAGTTCGGCGACGGTAGTGTGGTCGGAGGCCGGACGGTCGAAGGTGGAGGAGATGACCTCGCCCTGCACCGTGCGTTCCATGTCGGTGACTTCCTCCGGACGTTCGTCCACGAGGACGACCATCAGGTGGACTTCCGGATTGTTGGTGGCGATCGCGTTGGCGATGTTCTGCAGGGTGATGGTCTTGCCGGCCTTCGGCGGGGACACGATCAGGCCACGCTGGCCCTTGCCGATCGGCGCCACGATGTCGATGAGGCGGCCGGTGAGCTTGTTCGGCGTGGTCTCCTGCTTCAGGCGTTCCTGCGGATACAGCGGGGTGAGCTTGCTGAACTGCGGACGATGCTGCGCTTCCTCGACGCTCATGCCGTTGATGGAGTCGATGGACTGCAGCGGCACGAACTTCTGGCGCTGGTTGCGGCGGTCGCCCTCGCGCGGCGCGCGGATGGATCCGGTCACGGCGTCGCCCTTGCGCAGGCCGTACTTCTTGACCTGGCCCATGGAGACATACACGTCGTTCGGTCCCGGCAGGTAGCCGGACGTACGCACGAACGCGTAGGAGTCGAGCACGTCGACGATGCCGGCGACCGGCACGAGATCGTCGCCGCCGTTGTCCTGATGGTCGGAGATGCGCACTTCGCGGGTGTCGCGACCATCGTAGTCGCGGCCGCCACGGTCGCGGCCGCGCATGCGGCGCTGGCGACGGTCGTTGTTGCGGTCGTTACCGCGGTCGCCACGGTCATTGCGATCGCCGCCGCGGTCGCCGCGGTCGCCGCGGTCGGAACGGTCAGCGCGGTCGCTACGGTTGCGGCGGGTGAATTCGCGCTCGTCGTCATCTCGATTATCACGGTCACCACGGGTGCCGCGGGCGGCGTCCGCATTGGCGTTCTGTACCGGAAGCGTGGCGAGAATATCGTCGAGGTCGCGGACGGTGTCGTTCTGCTGGTCGCGCTCGCGCGGTTCGATGGTACGGCGACGACGACGCATCATGCCGGAATCAGCCGCATCATCGCGATGACGCGGCTGATCGTCCGCCGGCGCGATGTCAAGTTCATCAAACAGATCGGCAGCCACCTGGCCCGCCTTTGCATCGTCGCGGGTGCGACGGCGAGGAGCCGCGGCGCGGTCGTCCTTGCTGTCGGATTCGGCGGCCTTCTGGCGGGAGATACGCGGCGTGCGGGTCGAGGCTGCATCGGGCTCGGGCAGAGACGCGACCAGTCCGGCCACCGCATCATCCGCCGCTGACACCGGTGCACTTCCCTTGGGCTCCGCCTTGGGAGCCTGTTCCGGAGTCTGCGCGGCCTGTGCAGCGGGCTGCGTCTGCTGGGTCGGCTTGCTTGCGGCGCCCTTCACCGGTCGCACGGTAACGCCCGCCGGCGCCTCGCCGCCTGATCGTGCAGCCTGCAGGGTGGCGACCAATTCCGGCTTGCGCATCGTCGACGTACCGCGCAGACCCATTTGCTTGGCGAGCTCCTTGAGCTCGATCAGCTTCATACCTTCAAGATTCTGGCTAGTTGCCACTCGTTTGCCTTTCCTTAGCAGACCGTATTGCACCGGTCCCTGCACTAAGAATGATTGCGGTCTTGCCGCTTTGAACGTCCGACGCACTCCATGCGTTTCGGACTTTCCATACTGTATAACGGGCTGGAGACCAATGCAAAAACGGACGCCGAGTCGCAGACATAAACAAATGCCCCCGCTGGCGGGGGCGATATCTGGTGTGGGTTACTTTTGTTCGTGGTAGGACTTATCCGTGTTCACGGACCACACGTTCTGCTTCGAGGTCTTGCCGGACTTGATGTTGGCGACGGCCTCGATGGCGGTGGCCATGGAGTGGTCCATGTTGTTGTAGCGGTGCTGGCCGTTGCGGCCGACGCAGTAAAGGTTGCCGAAGGAGTCGAGGTATTCGACGAGTTCCGGCATGCGATCGTAGGTGTCGAAGTAGGCCGGGTAAGCCTTCTTGACGCGTTCGCGGTGGGAGTCGAGCACGTCCTGCGGGCCGTTGATGACCTGCATGCGGGTGAGCTCCTGGATGGCGAACTTGGTGGCTTCCTCGTCGGTCATGTTCCAGAAGGAGTCGCCTTCCTCGCAGAAGTATTCGAGACCGATCCACACGGTGTTGTCGACGTCCTTGACCAGGTACGGGCTCCAGTTGTTGAAGATCTGCAGACGGCCGACCTTGTAGCCCGGATCCTGCACGTAAATCCAACAATCCGGCACGATCGGCGGGTTGCCGAGGGTCGGAATGTCGGTGGTGTTGGTCAGGCGCAGGTGCTTGACGAGCAGGCCGACGGTGACGAAATCGCGGTACGGCAGGCCGTTGGCGATTTCGGTCATATCCTTCGGAGCCGGCTGGTCGGAGGCGTCCACGGCGTTGACAAGGTCCTTGACCGGCATGGAAGAAATGAAGTCGTCCGCGGCCATTTCGGTGCGGTTGCCTTCGGAATCCTCGTACACGACGGATGCGATCTTGCCGTCCTTCTGGCGAATTTCCACCACATTGGCGTCGGTGATGACCTTCACGCCGGCGGCTTCGCAGTTGGATTCGACGGTTTCCCACAGCTGGCCCGGGCCGAGCTTCGGATACCAGAATTCCTCGATGAGGGAGGTTTCGACTTCGGAGTTGTCGCGCTTCTTCGGCAGGAGCTTCTGGAAGGCGTTCTTCAGCACGCCCATGATGCTCAGGCCCTTGACGCGCTGTGCGCCCCAGTCGGCGGAGATTTCGGACGGGTGACGGCCCCACAGCTTCTCGGTGTAGCCCTCGAAGAACATGGAGTAGAGCTTACGGCCGAAACGGTTGATGTAGAAGTTCTCCAGGTTGGTTTCCGGCAGCTTGTGCACCATGGACTTCAGGTAGCTGAAGCCGGCGACCATGGTGAGCTTGAAGCCCATGGCCTTCAGGGTGTTGGCGCTCAGGGAAATCGGGTAGTCGAGGAAGTGGCGGTTCCAGTAGATGCGGGACACGCGGTGGCGCTTGAGCATCACCTTGTCTTCGATTTCCGGATCCGGGCCACCCGGCTCCATATCATGCTCGCGGTGGAGCTTCTTGTCATCATAGCTGGGTGCGCCCTGCAGCGGCAGAACGTCCTTCCACCAGTCCATGATGCGGTCGTCCTTCGAGAAGAAGCGGTGGCCGCCGATATCCATACGATTGCCGTCATGCTTGACGGTGCGGGAGATGCCGCCGAATTCGCGGGTGGCTTCCAGCACGGTCACGTCGTACTGTTCGGAGCCACCGTCCTTGACGAGCTCCCAAGCGGCAGTCAGGCCGGCAGGGCCGCCACCGATGATGACCACGGATTGCTTTTGCGTCACTTTGAAGTCTCCTTACAAACAAAATCGAAGATATTCTACCCGAAGGTAGGGAAACGCACAGCGCACCTGTGCGCATGCACACAAAATCACCGCCAAGTCCGACAGCAATCGCCCTGATAGAAGGAAAACCAGCCGTACGGCTTCCGCCGAAGACTGGTTTTCCGTAGGTCTGCTACATGCTGTCGGGAATGTCGATGTCGGTTTTCTGCACTTCCTCGACGTTCACGTCCTTGAACGTGACGATGCGCACGTTCTTGACGAAACGGCTGGAACGGTAGACGTCCCACACCCACGCGTCGGTCAGCCGCACGTCGAAGTAGACGTCCTGGCCGGCGGAACGCACGTTGAAATCGACCTTGTTGGCCAGATAGAAGCGGCGCTCGGTCTCCACAACGTAGGTGAACAGTTTGATGACGTCGCGGTATTCCTTGTATAGGGACAGCTCGGCGTCGGTTTCGTAGTTGTCGAGGTCCTCGGCGCTCATCGTCTGCCTTCCGTGTCGCGCTTGCGGCCACGTCCAAGCGTGCGCCACCAAGCATCCTTCGAGGTTTTGCGCTCATCCGAGCTGTACGGCCAGTTGTTGTCGGCATCGCCGGCCTTCTGGTCCGTCTTCGCCGTTCCGGATGCTTCGTTCGGCTGCGATTCCTGCGATGGCGCGGCAGACGTCTCGTCGGCGGAGGTCTGCGCCGTGTCTCCACTCTGGCCTGCCGCTGCGGCATCGTCCGCATCGCCCTTATGTACGGAGTTGAGTTGGATGGCGATCGAGTGTTCGCGGGCGCTCAACGCCTCCTTGACGCCCGGATTGTCTTCGATCACGTGCATGCCGAACGCGTCGAGCGAGCGGATCGGGTCGAATTCGTCGACGAGCGTGTCCATGACGATGAGGTCCTGGTAACGGTTCTCCGACGCGTTCCACAGGGCATCGCGCGAACGGCCGGACGGCACGAAGCCGAGCGACTGGTAGACGGATACGGAACGCGTGTTCTGTTCCGGCACGGCCACCCAAATGCGGTGCATGCCGAGGCCCGCCGGTTCCGGCGCGAAGCCGTACGTCATCACGCGGGGCATGATGTCTCGCGAGTAGCCGCGGCCGCGGTAGTCCTTGCCGAGCACCACTTGGATGCGGGCGGAACGTGCCCAGCCGTCGATGTCGATGAGGAAGATCATGCCGATCACGTTGTCGGAAGAGGCCGCGTCAAGCTCGCCGTCGCCGTCATGGTCGGCTTCGGTGACGATGGACCATGCGATGGTACGACGAGATTCCGGATCCCCCACGCCGGATTCGTTCGATTTTTCGCCATTGGACCATGCCACGGAACGACGCACCCACGCGTTCACAGCGCCACGTTCGGCCACGCGGTCCTTGCCGGTGATGCCGGATGCGCCGACGTACGCCTCAATGACCTCCATGCGTGCGATGTCGTCGATGGTGGCGGGGCGCAAGTGCACCATCTCGCCCTTGATGGGCGGAATGACGATGCGTTCCGGCAGCTCCCTCGCCCGCTGGTCCGTCGTCTGTTCCTTCGCTGTGGTTTCAGCGTACTCTGACATGATTATCGTTCCCTATGTTTCTCGGCGCGGTCCCTCGCCGCACCCATACCGACGGTATTGTACCCGACTGAACGCCAGCTGGGAGTTTTGTTAGGCAAAATCCCTGTGAAACCTCCCCAGCCGACGCGTGAATCGTATGAAAAGGCATGTAAAAGCAGATAAAAAGCAACAAAATGCAGAAAGGCGTGCGTTTTTACGATTCCTCTCATCGCAAAAACGCACGCCTTTCGATGCCATCAATCAGGCAACGTTCGGCAATCGCCGGAATGTCACTTGATCTTGCCCATCACGATCTTGGTAACGGCCTTCGCGTCGGCCTGGCCGCGGGTGGCGCGCATGACAGCGCCGATAATCGCGCCCATCGGCTTCATGTTGCCGCTCTTGAGCTTCTCGACGATGTCCGGGTTGGCCGCGAGTGCCTCGTCGACGGCCTTTTCGAGCGCGCCGTCGTCGGAAACGACCTGGAAGCCGTGCTTCTTGACGACCTCGTCCGGAGTGCCTTCGCCGGCGAGCACGCCTGCGACGGTCTGCTTGGCGAGCTTGTCGTTGAGCTTGCCGTCGGCGATGAGCTTCTCGACCTCGGCGACGTCGGCCGGGGTGATCGGCAGCTCTTCAAGGCTCACGCCCTTGTTGTTGGCTTCGCGGGACAGCTCGCCCAGCCACCACTTCTTGGCGCCCGAGGCGGAAGCGCCGGCCTTGACGGTGTCCTCGAGCAGGTCCAGCGCGTCGGCGTTGAGCACGTCGCGCATCTCCAGATCGTTGAAGCCCCACTCGCCCTTCAGGCGGTTGCGGCGCTCACGAGGCATTTCCGGCATCTGGGCCTTCATCTCCTCGATGTGCTCCTTGGTGATGTGCAGCATCACCAGATCCGGATCCGGGAAGTAGCGGTAGTCGTCGGCGTCGGACTTCACGCGGCCGCCGGCGGTGGTCTGCGAGGCCTCGTCCCAGTGACGGGTCTCCTGCAGAATCTCGCCGCCTTCGGAAAGGATGGCGGCCTGACGGCGGATCTCGTACTGGATAGTCTTCTCGATGCCACGGAACGAGTTCACGTTCTTGGTTTCGGAACGGGTGCCGAACGGATCGGACGGGCTGTTGCGCAGCGACACGTTCACGTCGGCGCGCATGTTGCCCTGCTCCATGCGGGCATGGGAGATGTTCAGCGCACGCACGATGTCGCGGATGGCGCGCATGTAGGCGCCTGCGATTTCGGGGGCGCGGTCTCCTGCGCCTTCGATCGGCTTGGTCACGATTTCGATCAGCGGCACGCCGGCGCGGTTGTAGTCGACCAGCGAGTGGTCGGCGCCTTCGATACGGCCGTCAGCGCCACCGACGTGGGTGTTCTTGCCGGCGTCGTCTTCGATGTGGGCGCGCTCGATCGGCACACGGAAGATGGTGCCGTCCTCAAGCTCCACGTCGAGGTAGCCGTTGCCGTTGGTCGGCTTGTCATACTGCGAGATCTGGTAATCGCGCGGCATGTCCGGGTAGAAGTAGTTCTTACGGGCGAACTGGCTCCATTCGGCGATTTCGCAGTGCAGGGCGAGACCCAGCTTGATCGCGTAATCGACGGCGGTCTTGTTGACCACCGGCAGGGAGCCCGGCAGGCCGAGGCTCACCGGGGTGAGCTGGGTGTTCGGCTCGCCGCCGAAGTGGACTTCGGCCGGGCAGAACAGCTTCGTGGTGGTGGACAGCTCCACGTGGGTTTCCAGACCGATGACCGGGTCGAACTTCTTGACGGCATCGGCGTACTTCATCAACTTTTCAGCCATTTTGTTTTCTTTCCTCCGATGCTTCCTACTTGTCCAGTCCGTCGAGCCACGGGGTCTTCAGGGACTGCCAGATCGGGCCGTTCCAGCTTTCCTCGAGGGCCGCTTCGAGAGCGGCGGCGGGCTTGTACATGACCTCGTCGCGCTGCTGCGGGGCGAGGAACTGGAAGCCGACCGGCAGGCCGTCGTCGCTCAGGCCGGCCGGGATGCTCATTGCCGGCACGCCGGCGAGGTTGGCCGGAATGGTGGTGATGTCGATGGCGTACATGGCCATCGGGTCCTCGGTCTTCTCGCCGAACTTGAAGGCGGTGACCGGGCTGGTCGGGCCGACGAGCACGTCGACCTTTTCGAAGGCCTTCTTGAAGTCGTCGATGATCAGGGTGCGGACTTTCTGCGCGGAGCCGTACCAGGCATCGTAGTAGCCGGCGGACAGGGCGTAGGTGCCGAGGACGATACGACGCTTGACTTCGTCGCCGAAGCCGGCCTCACGGGTGTAGGCCATCATGTTGGCGGCGGTCTGCGGAACGCCTGCCGGCGGCATGACGCGCAGGCCGTAGCGCATGCCATCGTAACGGGCCAGGTTGGAGCTGACCTCGGACGGCATGATGATGTAGTACGCGCCCAGCG
>ERZ773195.2321-NODE-2321-length-12240-cov-2.809438_pt1 | contig 12240 bp, 7 predicted proteins | sample MGYA00580530_ERZ773195 | MGnify/ENA primary metagenome ERZ773195 (study PRJEB29015, sample SAMEA2737751) | human gut metagenome | biome: human gut; feature: human-associated habitat; material: faeces | place: China | collected 2012 ...
TCACCTTCTCTTTCCATTTATTCTGATTTTCTTCAAGCACAATATCGTGATAGTTGAGCGATGCCACATAAACTCCATTAATACGGTTACCCAAAAAATTAAACTGTCCTTCGACATTATAGCTGACCGGAAGAAACTCATCATCCTTTCCTACACTACCCATTTTTATCAGGCAACTGAACAATAGCAGTTCCGACCTGCCGGAAAAACGTATTTCGCGGACACTCCACACGTCACTACTCACAATCATATATCCACCCACCAACTGATCACTCTTACTTCTGGGGATAAACCGTATCTTATATTGTCGGTTGTCCGTCCCACCCATTATGGAATCGATCAGATACTTATAATATTTCCGCCCGTTTTTGGCCAAAGGCGAAAGCAATCGGTCGTAAAGCAGCGTTGAAGAATAAAGATTGATATTGAAATACTCGAGCATCCCCGGTACTCCCCGGCTATTATGCACAGTGCCCATAGAAGCTTTCACCTTCTGGTCATAGATATTAGGAGCTGTAAAATGCAGATCACTATACGTCTCCACCATATACTGCCGTACACCTTTTTGAAGACGGAACATGGAAGGTACATACCGGAGAATAAAATTCTTTCGTTTGATGTCCATCGTACCTTTTATATATAGATCGGCCCGATAGTCGGTCACTAACTTTTCGTAAAAAGGAGCGAAAGTCATCACATTATTCAAAATAGAATCGGCAGAGATGGGACGATTGGTCTGAGGATCAAGAACAACGTTAGCCACTCCCTTTTGAACAAAACAGAGCGAGAATAACCAAAAACACCATATTAATATATTGCACCTCAAATACTAATCTCCTTATTGAAGGCAAATATAAAAAAAATCCGATTATGCGACTAATAAATTCATATTTTATAGTAATCTCCGGATAGGTAAAGTATACAAAAAAGTTCTTTCGCCCACAAACAAATAGGGGTGTACAAAGAAAAAACATATTTATTTTGCAAAATACCCCTATAAAAATAGGGGTATATTAGAAAAAAACATATAATTTTGTGCCCAACAACCAATAAAAGAGACACCATCATGTCAAAAATGAGATTTTTCGCACTACAAGAGCTATCTAACAGAAAGCCCTTAGAAATTACTACTCCCTCTAATAAACTATCCGATTATTATGCCAGCCATGTATTCGATCGTAAGAAGATGCAAGAGTACCTTCCCAAAGAAGCATACAAAGCAGTAGTAGACGCTACCGAAAAAGGCACCCCTATCAGCCGAGAAATGGCCGACCTGATAGCCAACGGCATGAAAAGCTGGGCAAAATCGCTCAATGTGACACACTACACGCACTGGTTTCAGCCACTGACAGACGGAACGGCCGAGAAACATGACGGCTTTATCGAGTTCGGTGAAGACGGTGAAGTAATCGAACGTTTTTCCGGCAAATTACTGATCCAGCAGGAACCGGACGCTTCTTCTTTCCCTAATGGTGGAATCCGTAATACATTCGAAGCCCGCGGTTACACTGCATGGGACGTTTCGTCACCGGCTTTCGTAGTAGACACCACTCTTTGTATCCCGACGATTTTTATCTCATATACAGGTGAAGCACTCGACTACAAAACTCCATTATTAAAAGCATTGGCAGCCGTTGACAAAGCTGCTACCGAAGTATGCCAGCTTTTCGACAAAAATATCACCCGGGTATTCACCAATTTGGGTTGGGAACAGGAATATTTTTTGGTTGACACCTCTTTATATAATGCCCGCCCCGACCTTCGACTAACAGGACGCACCTTGATGGGACATTCTTCGGCCAAGGACCAACAGTTGGAAGATCATTACTTCGGTTCTATTCCACCACGCGTCACAGCTTTCATGAAAGAACTTGAAATAGAGTGTCACAAGCTGGGCATACCGGTAAAGACCCGCCACAATGAAGTCGCTCCCAACCAGTTTGAATTGGCTCCCATTTTTGAAAACTGTAATCTGGCGAATGACCACAATCAGCTGGTAATGGACCTGATGAAACGTATCGCACGCAAACATCATTTTGCTGTTCTTTTCCATGAAAAGCCCTACAATGGCGTTAATGGTTCGGGCAAACATAACAACTGGTCGCTCTGCACCGATACAGGCATCAACCTCTTTGCACCGGGTAAAAATCCAAAAGGAAACATGCTATTCCTTACTTTCCTGGTAAACGTATTAATGATGGTCCACAAGAATCAGGATCTGTTGCGTGCTTCTATTATGAGTGCCGGAAACAGTCACCGTTTGGGAGCCAACGAAGCACCTCCCGCTATCTTGTCCATTTTCCTGGGTTCACAACTGTCAGCTACACTCGATGAAATTGTCCGTCAGGTGACCAACTCAAAAATGACTCCGGAGGAGAAGACAACTTTGAAATTAGGTATCGGGCGTATACCCGAAATCCTGCTCGATACCACCGACCGTAATCGCACTTCTCCTTTTGCATTCACAGGAAATCGTTTTGAGTTCCGTGCCGCCGGCTCCTCAGCCAACTGTGCTGCTGCCATGATTGCCATAAATGCTGCCATGGCCAACCAGTTGAATGAATTTAAAGCATCGGTAGACAAACTGATGGAAGAGGGTATCGGTAAGGACGAAGCAATCTTCCGCATCCTGAAAGAAAATATCATAGCCTCCGAACCTATCCGTTTTGAGGGTGACGGCTACTCAGAAGAGTGGAAACAGGAAGCAGCCCGCCGCGGACTAACCAACATCTGCCATGTTCCGGAGGCCCTGATGCATTATATGGATAACCAATCGAGAGCCGTACTGATAGGCGAACGTATCTTCAACGAAACCGAACTCGCCTGCCGTCTGGAAGTGGAATTGGAAAAATATACCATGAAGGTACAGATTGAAAGCCGCGTATTGGGTGATCTGGCCATCAACCACATCGTCCCTATCGCTGTCAGCTACCAGAATCGTCTTTTGGAAAACCTTTGCAGAATGAAGGAAATCTTCTCTGAAGAAGAATACGAAGTAATGAGTGCCGATCGGAAAGAACTTATTAAAGAAATCTCTCACCGTGTATCTGCTATTAAAGTACTGGTACGCGACATGACAGAAGCCCGCAAAGTAGCCAATCACAAAGAGAACTTCAAAGAAAAAGCATTTGCTTACGAAGAGACCGTACGTCCTTACCTGGAAAGCATACGCGACCATATAGACCATCTCGAGATGGAAATTGACGATGAAATCTGGCCGTTGCCCAAATACAGAGAACTGTTATTCACGAAGTAAGCCATACTTGATGTCTCCCCGTAAGAAGGTCCTTTTCAAAGATCTCTTATGGGGAGCTTTTCATTTCCCGGGTTTCCTCTACCCAACCCTACTTTCCTGCCGGCAAACATCCCAGCGTCTGTCAACAAAAGATTGAAAGAGATCAATGTTCAATTTGAAAGATAGATAAACCGGAGTTCCATATTGCGCTTCTTGCTCTCAGAAAGAGTATGCTCACTCTCCTAAATAGCCCGCCCGACTTCCAAAATGTAAAGCATACATAGCAAACTTTTCGATAAACTATTCTGTTTTTCATTTTTTCTTTCTACATTTGTGCTTTATAACACAGTTTTGCAACAGATATGGTAAAGATGAATTTGTCAGAAATAAACGTTCCCGAACGTATTGCAGAGATGTGGGCTCCTCTAAACGCAGAGCAAAGGGAGTTCCTGGCCAATAATTTCACCCTTCAAAATTACAAAAAGAATGAAACAATTTATTGTGAAGGTGAATCACCTACCTATCTGATGTGTCTGCTTAGCGGCAAAGTAAAAATCTATAAAGACGGTGTAGGAGGCAGAAGTCAGATTATACGCATGATAAAGCCTACAGAATATTTCGGTTACCGAGCTTACTTTGCCAAAGAAGACTATGTGACTGCCGCTTCTGCGTTCGAACCTTCAACCATCTGCCTGATTCCCATGAGTGCTATCATGACACTGGTAAGCCAGAACAATGACCTGGGTATGTTTTTCATTCGTCAATTGTCTATCGACCTCGGTATTGCCGATGAAAGAACCGTCAATCTGACCCAAAAACACATTCGCGGACGCTTGGCCGAATCACTGCTTTTCCTCAAAGAAAGCTATGGACTGGAAGAAGATGGCTCTACGTTAAGTATCTATCTTTCACGCGAGGATTTGGCTAACCTATCGAATATGACTACTTCTAATGCCATCCGTACATTATCCAACTTCGCAACCGAACGACTGATCACCATCGACGGACGAAAAATCAAGATCATCGACGAGGAAAAACTTAAGAAGATCAGCAAAATAGGATAAAAGCGCTTTGTCGCCATTCAATAACTTAACACACATTTATTACCATGAAAAAAGGAATTACTCTTTTTCTTTTGTCTCTGCTTTTCATCACCCCCGGATGTAAACAGTCAAAAGAAACCATCGTGAACGAATACAATATCGTTCCGTTGCCAAACCAAATGATTCCCCAACAGGGACGGTTCGAAATAAGTAAAAAAGTAAGAGTCATAACAACTGCTTGTACACCGGACGTACAAATCATTGCCGACAGCCTCATCAACCGATTGAAGCTGACATCAGGAATTACCATAAAGCAAACTTTCGAGAACGTAACGGACGAGCCTGTTATTCGTTTCGTGCCGCAAGACGGAATGCCCGAAGAAGGATATAAACTCTCTGTCACTCCTCAAAATATCACCCTTACAGCTTCTACCCCCAAGGGATTTTTCTATGCAGTGCAAACACTTTATCAGTTATTGCCACCCGTTGTATATGGTAATCAAAAGGTGAAGAACGCCGAATGGTCGGTACCGGCTGTCGAAATAGAAGATGCTCCGCGCTTTGCATACCGTGGTCTGATGCTGGACGTATGTCGCCACTTCTCCCCGGTGGAATATATATATAAATTCATCGATATGCTAGCCATGCACAAGATGAACACTTTCCACTGGCATCTGACCGACGACCAGGGATGGAGAATCGAAATCAAAAAATATCCTAAACTGACTGAGATAGGTTCCAAACGTAAAGAGACACTAGTAGATTATTACTATGTAAACTACCCGCAAGTCTTTGACGGCAAAGAGCATGGCGGATACTATACACAGGAGCAGATCAAAGCCATTGTAGACTATGCAGCCAGCAAATTTATCACGGTGATCCCCGAAATCGAGATGCCGGGGCATGCAATAGCAGCCATTGCTTCTTATCCGGAACTTTCATGTACACCGGACAGCACATGCGATGTGACAGGAACCTGGGGTGTATTTGAGCAGGTATTCTGCCCTTCAGACACCACTTTCCAATTCCTTGAAGGAGTGATGGATGAAGTTATGGATCTCTTCCCCAGCAAATACATCCATATCGGTGGTGATGAATGCCCGAAAACAGCCTGGATCAACAGTGAATACTGCCAGTCGTTGATCAAACAACTGGGACTGAAAGACGATGTTACCCCCAACGTTATCGATGGGAAGAAACATACCAAAGAAGAGAAGTTACAAAGCTACTTTATCACCCGCATGGAGAAATACTTGAATAGTAAAGGGCGTAACATCATCGGATGGGACGAAATTCTGGAAGGCGGACTGGCCCCGAATGCCACCGTTATGTCCTGGAGAGGAGTAGAGGGTGGATTAAATGCAGCCAAAGCCGGACACAACGCCATTATGACACCAAATCCATACGCATATCTGGATCAGTATCAGGAAGAACCGGAGATAGCTCCCGTCACCATCGGTGGATATAATACGCTTAAAAAGACTTACAGCTACAACCCTGTACCGGACGATGCAAACGAACTGGTGAAAAAGCATATCATCGGTGTACAGGGTAACATCTGGACGGAATACATGCCCGGCAATGACAACCGCGACTATCAGGCTTTCCCACGTGCAGTAGCCATCGCCGAAACGGGCTGGACATTGAATGCAAACAAAAACTGGAATAACTTTTGCCAACGCATGGTAGAAGACTTCCGTCGTATGGATGTGAAAAATGTCAAAGCTTGCCGCAATTTCTTCGATGTGAATATCAATACACATGTAGACGAAACTAATACGTTGAAAGTAGTACTGGAAAGTTTCTACCCCAATGCCGAAATTCACTATACAACAAATGGAAGCGTTCCAACAGTAGAATCTGCCATTTACAATCAGCCTTTCGCCTTATCCGGCGAGATGGACGTGAAAGCCGCTGCTTTCAAAGACGGAAAGATGTTGGGCAAGGTCAGTGGAAAGAAGTTGTATGGCAATCTGATCAGTGGTAAAAGTTTCACAGTCACCTCGCCCATCGGAGCGGCCAACGGCGACATTTTTGGTGAAAATGATGGTCTCGGTACTGATATAAGCACTTTCGGACTGACCAACGGTAAACGTGGCAACATCGCCTCGATGACTCCGTGGAGCGGATTCCGGATGAACGACGCCTGCAATAAACTGGTATTTATCGTTGAATTCGAACAGCCTACTACTGTCAGCAAAGTGGTCTTCGGTTCGTTATACAACCCCGCATCAGTCATTCTCCCTCCCAGTGTAGCTACTGTCGAGACCTCTTCCGACGGACGGAAGTATGATAAAATGGCAGAAGCTTCCTTCAAACGGAACTATCCTGAAAGAGGCAGAAAGGCATTCACTGATACATTAGGCTTTGCCCCCAAAGAAGTCAAGTATATCAAAATCACTCTTCAAAATGGTGGTACTTTACGAAACGGTATTGATTTCGTGAAAGACCCGAATGAAAAAGATGTGGTTCAGGCTAACATCTATTTGGACGAAATAGAAGTATATTAACGACCACATCATACTCCACAAAAACGCGGAGGACACAGAGTATTATTCCATTTCTGAAAATATAAACTCTGCGTCCTCCGCTTTATTTCCGGACACAATTACTGTCCAAAGAGACAACTGCGTCCGGAATATCTTTGTAGTTTTTTACAAATCTTAGATCAATCCCTTTTCAGACAGATAGCGTTCAGCTTCAATAGCAGCTTTACATCCGCTTCCGGCTGCTGTAATAGCCTGACGATAATGCGGATCAGCTACGTCACCTGCAGCAAATACTCCGGGTACCTTGGTACGAGGACTGTCACCGTCGGTGGTAATATATCCCACTTCATCAGTATCCAGATAGGGTTTAAAGATGTCCGAATTCGGTTTATGCCCGATAGCAAGGAAGAAACCGTCGATAGGTAATGAATAGCGTTCTTCATCGGGCTCCTCCCAACGTTTCACAAGATTCATACCTTCTACACCGTTCTCACCGAAAAGACCAACTACATTATGCTCAAAAAGTACTTCAATCTTATCATGTTTCCTCACACGCTCCTGCATAATTTTCGAAGCACGAAGATAAGGCTTGCGCACAACCAGATAAACCTTGGAAGCGAGTCCGGCCAAATAGATCGCTTCTTCACAAGCAGTGTCACCACCACCTACCACAGCAACCACTTTCTTACGATAGAAAAAACCGTCGCAAGTAGCACAAGCGCTTACCCCCATACCGGCATACTTCTTTTCATCGTCCAGTCCTAAATATTTGGCTGTAGCTCCGGTGGCGATAATCAATGAATCGGCTTCGATTACTTTTTCACCATCGATTGTAATTTTGTAAGGAGCCTGACCAAGATCAGAAGCGGTAGCAATCCCAAAGCGGATGTCAGCACCAAAACGTTCGGCCTGTGTACGAAGATCTTCCATCAATTGCGGTCCGCTGATTCCTTGCGGATAGCCCGGGAAGTTTTCTACATCGGTAGTGGTAGTCAACTGTCCACCCGGCTGTATTCCTTCGTAAAGCACCGGTGACAAATTTGCACGTCCAGCATAGATAGCGGCTGTATAGCCGGCTGGTCCTGAACCTATAATAAGGCATTTAATTCTTTCTGTTTCCATACTCCTATTTATATTTTACGATTTACTATTTAACGCTTGAAATCATTTCCCTCTCCTACCGAAGATCAATCACTTCGGCATGAGGATATTGTTTCTTATCAAACACAAACATACCATCGGCATATTTCAAACCTGTCTGATAACCGGTCACAGTGATCTCGCTACGACTCTTATCACGTTGTTCCATCATAATGAACAAGGGTTGATAAGTGTCTTTACTCACATAAAGCACAATTCGCGATAAATCTCTCTTCTTATCAGTAGCAGTCAATACTACCTCATAGACCGGTTTGCCACCAAAGTTCTTCAATGATCCGATCTTATAGTCGAAGCCATGACGGTATATCTGTAAAAGCGCATACGGATTAAGGCCCTGCAATTCGGTCCCGGTAGGGTTACTGATATTAACTTCATCACTGCTTCTCAGATAGCTCCACTGGGTCTTACCATCAAACCAAGTAATACCATCGTCTGTTTTCAGTACAAACTTTTCCCCTTTGAGTTCGATGACTCCGGCAGACTGTCCGGCCATCCTGCTTTTGTTAAACACTGTCACGTTGAATTCCGCACAGATACCGCCTGCCTTTTCAAATGTGGCCGCCGTCTTATCAAGCACAACTTTTGCCTGCATTTGTTGTTGAGCAAACACAGGCAAAGTCAGTAAAGCTATCCAAATGCTAATTATAATCTGCTTCATTGTATACACTCATTTAACGTTTGATTATTGAATATTGTTCAAACGCATTTCAAGGTCATTTTCGTCCACACACAGCACATCGCGTGCCTTGCTTCCCTGTGAGGGACCTACAATACCGGCCTTTTCCAGCTGATCCATCAAACGCCCGGCACGATTGTAGCCGATGGAGAATTTGCGCTGTATCAGCGAAGTAGATCCCTGCTGGTGAATCACAATCAACCGGGCAGCTTCCTCAAACAACGGATCGAGCCGTCCCATATCGACTTCACCCAAATCACTACCGCTATCTTCACTCACATATTCGGGCAGGAAGAAGGCGGTAGGATATCCCTGCTGACGTGAAATATACTTGGTGATTTCTTCCACTTCGGGCGTATCGATAAATGCACACTGTACACGTACCGGATCGGCTCCCTGAAGGAAGAGCATATCACCGCGACCGATCAACTGATTGGCTCCCGGGCGGTCGAGGATGGTACGTGAGTCCATCATCGCTGACACACGAAATGCGATACGTGCCGGGAAGTTGGCCTTAATAGTACCTGTAATGATATTGGTAGTCGGACGCTGGGTTGCGATAATCATATGAATACCTACGGCACGTGCCAACTGCGCAATACGGGCGATCGGTAGTTCTATCTCCTTACCGGCTGTCATAATCAAATCACCAAACTCATCAATAACCACTACGATATAAGGCATAAATTTATGCCCCTTTTCCGGATTCAGGCGGCGATTGATAAACTTCTCATTGTACTCTTTGATATTGCGCACATGAGCCATTTTCAGCAGATCATAGCGGCTGTCCATCTCTACACAAACAGAATTGAGGGTCTGCACCACTTTAGTTACGTCAGTGATGATAGCATCTTCACCATCGGGAAGTTTTGCAAGAAAATGATGCTCAATGACAGAATAAATGCTGAATTCCACTTTCTTAGGATCCACCAGAACAAACTTCAATTCGGCAGGATGCTTCTTATAAAGCAGTGAAGTGATGATAGCGTTCAAGCCGACAGATTTACCTTGTCCGGTAGCACCTGCCACCAATACGTGCGGCATTTTGCAAAGATCAACCATGAATACCTCATTCGTAATGGTTTTACCAAGTGCAATAGGCAAATCATAGGTTGACTCCTGAAACTTCTTACTACCTATAATAGACTGTCCTGAAACGATCTTCGGATTTGAGTTAGGCACCTCGATACCGATCGTACCTTTTCCAGGTATGGGAGCAATGATACGAATGCCCAACGCAGAAAGGCTCAAAGCGATATCGTCTTCCAAGCCACGAATCTTTGAAATACGTACTCCTTGTTCCGGAGTGATCTCATAAAGAGTTACCGTAGGTCCTACCGTAGCTTTAATCGTACTTATTTCAATGCCAAAACTACGCAATGTATTGATAATACGGTCTTTATTCGCATTCTGTTCCTCCATATTGATGGTAGGCTCACTATTTTCATAGTGTTTCATCAAATCGATAGTAGGAAAATGATAGTTCTCTAAATCCAATTTAGGGTTGTAAGGTTCGGTCTCCGCACCCTGATAATTTTCATCATCGGCAGCAGGCTCTATCTCGAACTCAGGCTCTTTATCTGCCGACGCTGCCCGAAAAGGAGGTACGGGATCAGGAGCTGTCTGTTCAAAAGTCATAGTCACATCACCATCGGATGTCACATCCCTGTCTTCCGGAGTCACAGGCATTTCGGTTGAAGATTCGACAGGTGTTTCAGGCACAACAGTAGTTTCCACCTTTTTCACCGGTACTTCCTGCCGGAAAGTACGATTTACATCAAATTCTACTTCCTGAGGTTTCGGGTTATCATATTCATGTGGTTGAGGGGCCTGAGTAACTTCAGCAAGTTCTTCTTTTTGTTTACGCTTCAAGAAACTAAGACTAAAAAGCTTACGCAGCCAAATGATGGTGCGGGCACTCATATATATAAGGAAACAAATACCTGTTGCCAAAAGAATCAGCCATACACCCGGAATGCCAACTTGAGAAATCAGCCAGTTACTGATGTTATAACCATGCAATCCACCCAGATAGATGAAGGAGTCCTGATAATGGTCCATAAAAACGAAACCAAGGAAAACAGAAAACCAAATGAGCAGCAATGAACATCCGATAAACCATTTCCAAAGGCGTACCACACGCACACGCATTAATTTGAGTCCGGCAACAGCCAAATAGATTAAAATAAAGAAAGAGGAAATACCAAAACAATCATTGATCAGGTAGCTTGCCAACTGAGCTCCCCGGGAACCTGCATAGTTCTTTACGTGATTGTTCACAGCAGCAAGGTCCTGGGCATTTCCGCTATCAATAATACTTTGGTCAGCTGCTCCAGTGAAAAAGAAAGAGGTAAAGGCCAGTAACAAATAGACTGAGAAAATGACCAGTACCAACCCGATTACAAAGTGAATTGTTTCGTTCCTGAAGAAAGCCACATATTTTTTTGTGGAAGCCGGCTTCTGTTCTGCTTCCTTATCTGATTTCTTTTTTGCCATGTGGATGATGAATCTTAAGCTATATGATTAATGATGCAAAAGTAGTAAAAAAAAGAATTTCATTGGACTACCCACAACTTTTTCTTACCTTTGCGTTTCAATTCAAGCAGATATGAAAAAAGAGAGTCAAGTAATATTTGATAAGAATGTGATAGAATTCGTTACAGTAGCCGCCGAGTTCTGCGCTTTTTTGGAACGTGCCGAAAGTATGAAACGCAGTACGTTTGTTGATACCACCCTTAAAATACTTCCTTTGCTTTATCTAAAAGCATCCATGCTTCCGAAATGCGAAATGATAGGTGATGAATCACCTGAAACGTATGTAACGGAAGAAATTTACGAAGTGTTACGCATCAACCTGGCATCCATATTGGCAGAAAAAGACGATTATCTGGAAGTATTTCTACCCGACATGGCTTACAGTGACGAACCAATCAAAAAGAATATTTCGGAAGATTTGGCCGATATCTATCAGGATATCAAAGACTTTATCTTCGTATTCCAGCTGGGATTGAACGAGACGATGAACGATTCCCTCGCCATCTGCCAAGAAAACTTCGGACTCTTGTGGGGACAAAAACTGGTAAACACCATGCGTGCCCTGCATGACGTAAAATATAGTCCGAAAGCCCGGGGAGAAGACGAAGAGGAAGAAGAGTACGAACCCGAAAACAATGAAGACTGTCACTGTGAAGATGACGACTGCCATTGTCACGATCATGGCTGCCATTGCCATGATGATGAATAAAAGAATATGATTTTAAAAAGAACCATAAGCAAAGAAGAGGTGAAGGAGATGCCCAAAGCAGCATTTCCCGGACGGATTCATGTAATACAGACTGAAAGTGAGGCGCAAAAAGCGGTGGCTTATCTGCAATCCCAAACCATCTTGGGAATCGACAGCGAGACACGTCCCTCATTCACCAAGGGACATTCTCATAAAGTAGCATTACTTCAGATTTCATCTGACGAGTGTTGCTTTCTGTTTCGCCTGAACATGACCGGCCTAACCCAACCTATCATAGAACTACTTGAAGATCCGAAAGTAATCAAAGTGGGCCTTTCACTAAAAGACGACTTCATGATGTTACACAAACGGGCCCCTTTCAATCAACAGGCATGCATTGAGTTACAAGAATA
>ERZ773195.2324-NODE-2324-length-12226-cov-2.598143_pt1 | contig 12226 bp, 9 predicted proteins | sample MGYA00580530_ERZ773195 | MGnify/ENA primary metagenome ERZ773195 (study PRJEB29015, sample SAMEA2737751) | human gut metagenome | biome: human gut; feature: human-associated habitat; material: faeces | place: China | collected 2012 ...
GACCGTCAGCCATTTCGGACTCGTCGCGTGCCAAGCGGCATATGAGCGGGCCGAACCGTGGCTGGATGCGCTCATGGGCGTGCTCGCCGACAACCTTTCGCTGCTGCGCGAGTTCGCGGAACGCACGCCTGGACTTCGGCTCATCGAGCCGGAAGGCACGTATCTGGCATGGCTGGACTGCCGCGGTCTTGGCTTCGGTTCGGCGGACGAGCGGCGCGGTTTCATGCGCGACCGCGCTCGAGTGTATTTCGACGAGGGCGTGCTGTTCGGCGAGAACGGAGCCGGATTCGAGCGCGTCAACCTCGCCTGCCCGAAGGCGCTGCTTAAGCAGGTGCTGGACAACATCGCCGTAGCCCTGTCACAGCGCGCCTGATTTCGGCAACCGGGTTTGCCTCTCGGCCCGCTGGCGGGGCGAGCCGTGAGGCAAACAGCGGGGCACCCGACATTATCGCCCCCGCTGGCGGAGGGCTGGCATGCGCAGCATGACTGGGGGTGGTTCTCAGTCTGGCGGGACAGTCCATACTCAGTCCCTACCCATCCGTCCGGCTGATTCGCTCCCATCCCGTGTGCCACACCAGGCGAAAAACACCCCAAAATCGCATGGTGTGGCACAGCAGAGAGCCACACCATGCGATGTGAGCCTTCACATCACGTGGTGTGGCAAAGCACGGGTCGCGGAAACCGCCATTTTCCAATGACCGGTGAATGGGCCCGGAATCACCCTTGGCCACACCAGCCCCAAAACCCTCAAAAAACGCATGGTGTGGTACAGGCGATAGCCGGATGGCGGTCGGCGGAGAATCATCACCACGCCTTTCCCGCGAAAGTCCCATCCGGCGACGAATAAATGGGACTTCCGCCGGATATGGATTGTTCGTCGCCCCCCACTCCTCGCCTACAAGCAGCTCTGCTGTTTCTTCACGGCTCGCCTTTGGCCCCTGTGATTGTGGTCTCGCTTCGCTAGGCTCAGCCCGGGGCGTAGAGTGGGATGGGGGTCTGTAAAATGAGGAGTCGGTCTGATGGCACCGAATCCTGACATGTCAGGCATACGTCCGCGTCAGGCTGTTCACTTGGTATGGAATTGAGGGTTCATGAATAGCACGGGTAGGGTTTGGGCCAGGATCCGGCGAATCGCCGCGTCCGATCGTATTTCCGGCCTGATTATGCTCGCGTTCGCGTTTGCTGGTCTGGTCCTGGCTAATCTGCCATGGACGTCGCACATGTTCGAGGCGGTGGCGGAGACGCAGCTGGGCATTCCCGGCACCAACATCATCCTGCCGATCGGGCATTGGGCGCAGGATGGCCTGCTGACGATATTCTTCCTCACGGTCGGATTGGATCTCAAACAGGAGCTGACCACCGGTTCGCTCGCCGATCCGAAAGCCGCCGCCGTGCCCATGCTGTGCGCCGTGGGCGGTATGCTGATGCCGCCGGTGCTGTTCATTACGGTCATCTCCCTGTTCTCCCGGTTCGCGCCGCCTGCGCCGGGAATCGTCACCATCCCGACCGGCGCGGATGTCCCGTTCGCCGAAGCGGCGCAGGGGTGGGCGATTCCCACAGCGACGGACATCGCCTTCTCGCTGGCGGTGCTTGCGTTGTTCGCCAAGGCGCTGCCCGGTTCGATCCGAGCGTTCCTGATGACGCTCGCCACGGTCGATGACTTGCTGGCGATCATCCTGATCGCGGTGTTCTTCTCGTCGCTCAACGCATGGTACTGGTTCATCGGCATCGCCATATGCGCGGCCATCTGGGCGTTCCTGGTGAGATTGCGCCGCGTCCCATGGCTGCTGGTCGCCGTGATAGGCGTACTGGCATGGGTGATGATGTTCGAGGCCGGCGTGCACCCCACGCTGGCGGGCGTGCTGGTCGGCCTGCTGACGCCGTCGCGTGAAATGCACAGTGAGAAGTCGCCGCGCGCGCAACGCTATGCGAGCAAGCTGCAGCCGTTCTCTTCGCTGCTCGCACTGCCGATATTCGCGCTGTTCGCCACCGGCGTGCACTTCGCCGAGCTGTCCCCGGCGCTGATGCTGTCGCCCGTGGTCATCGGCATCATCGTGGCGCTGGTGATCGGCAAGCCGCTCGGCATCATGATCACGGCATGGCTGTCCACGCACGTGGCTGGGCTGACGATGGCGAAGGGACTGCGCGTGCGCGACATGTTCCCCGCAGCCTGCGCGTGCGGCATCGGCTTCACGGTATCGTTCCTGATCGCCTCTCTGGCCTACACGAACACGGAGCTGTCTGCGGAAGGACGGTTCGGCGTGCTGATGGCATCCCTGATCGCGGCGCTCATCAGCGGCATCCTACTAAGCCGTCAGTCCAAGCGGTTCGAGAAGGAGGAGCTGGAGTCGGTGTCGTAACGGAGCTTCTGCTGGTATGTTGGAGACATCCAAGACAAGGAGTGCGTGATCATGTCGAAAACGGATGCGTCGAAGAAAAGCGGCAAGAAAAAGAAGCTGCGTAAACTGGCCGCGCAGAAGCTCGCCCACGCGGCGGCGAACAACGCGCTGAACGACATCATCGCCGCGGCAGGTGCCGAACGAGGGAAATCATCGGCCGCCGGGCGGCAGACGGGTGACGCGGCGGTACGCGCCGCCGTCTCCGGCGTTCAGCAGGATGCATCGCCGTTGGGCGACACCTATCACCGGGGCCCGGTGATTCTGCGCGGCCCGATGATTCCGAACGACAACACTACGGCCAACCTGCTCAAACCCAATCAGGAGACCGATTGGCTCCACATGGATCCGTGGCGTGTGCTGCGCATCCAATCCGAGTTCGTCGACGGGTTCGGGGCGCTCGCCGAGCTCGGGCCGGCGGTCAGCGTGTTCGGCTCCGCCCGCACGCCGCGCACCGACCCGGACTATAAGGCGGCGCGGCGCATGGGGCGTGGAATCGCAAAGCATGGCGTGGCCGTCATCACCGGGGGAGGGCCGGGCATCATGGAGGCCGCGAACCGTGGTGCGGCGCTTGCCGGCGGCAAATCGGTCGGACTGGGCATCGAACTGCCGCACGAGCAGGGGCTCAACCAATGGGTGAACCTGGGCATGAGCTTCCGCTATTTCTTCGTGCGCAAGACCATGTTCGTCAAATACTCGTCCGGCGTGATCGTATGCCCCGGAGGATTCGGCACATTCGATGAGATGTTCGAGCTGCTGACCCTGGTGCAGACGCACAAGGTCATGTCGATGCCGATCGTCCTGTACGGCACCGAATACTGGCGTGGCCTGTTCGAATGGCTGACGTCGACCGTGCAGGATCACGGTATGATCTCGCCGCTCGACCCGAGTCTGGTACTGATCACGGACGACCCCGACGAGGCCGTGGAAGTGGCGGTCAGCCGGATCGCCTCCTAGCGCTTGACGGCGATGAGCAGGCCGGTGCCGGTCGGAGTCAGAGAGGATTCGAAACGGTCGTCGTCCTGAACCATGTCCAGCAATTGCCGCATGACCACCGCCTTGTCGCTGCGGTCGGCGGGATTGGGTACACCGCCGTTCGCCTCGTCGCCCTCGAACGCGAGCATGTCGGTGAACACGATGACGCCGTGCTCCCGGAGCAGCCGCGGCGCCTGGGCAAACGTGTCCAAATAGTTCGCCGCATCGCCGGAGACGACGATCAGGTCGTAATCCGTGCCGTTGAGACGCGGCAGAAACACGTTCACCGGCGCGTTCACCGCGCGCAGCGTCGTTTGTGTCGTGTCGGACAGGGCGAAGAACATCTTGCGGATGAGCGCGATTCCCTGCGTCGAGGAATCCACCGCCGTCAACTGGCCGGTACCGTGCAGCGCATCGACAAGCTGGACGATCTCCACGAGTGAGCCGGAGCCGATGGTGATCACCGAGGTGCTGCGCATCATGCATGCCAGCGTATGCAGCAGCTGCGCCTGAGCTGCGGAACCCTGCGCAAGACCGCACTGGGCGGCCTGTTCGCGCGCGTCCAGCAGCGCTTGCGTCTGCCGGGAATAGGCGTGATCCTCGACGTACTCCCATGCCCTGGCGAGATTCGCATATGAGGTCTTATCCATAAACAATCCCCTGAACCGTTGTCGAATGGTGTCTGTTTCGGTCTGTCAGCGCTCTCGGACGCGGGCGACGATCTGCCACATCTCCTCGCCGACGTCGATGCCGCGGGGACAGTGGCGCGAGCAGGCGCGCACGGACTGGCAAGCGGCCACGCCGTCGGCGGTGTCGATGGCGTCCAGTCGCTCGTCGGTTGCGGTGTCCCTCGAATCGTTCACGAAGCGGGAGGCCGAGATCAGGGCCGCCGGCCCCATGAAGGCGTCGCCGCCGGCGTAGACCGGGCAGGCTCCCTCGCACACGCCACAGGCGATGCAGTTGCTGAGCAGCTCGTATTTCGCCAGCTGCTCTGGCCGCTGAAGGTATTCGAACACGTCCACCTTGCCTTCGCTGGTGGTCGCGAGCACGCCATCGGCCTGCAGATACGGCTTGAGCTTCCTGATCTGGTCGAGCATCGGGTCGATGTCCGCGATCAGATCGCGCTGAACGGGGAATCCCGGCAGCGGTGCCAGTTCGATGATGCCGAGTTCGTGGGATTGCGCGCCTGCGTTGTCTTCGCAAGAGTTTCCTTCGGGAGCGGTCGTGTCCGCGCTCCGCTTATCACCCGCGTCGCCGGTGCGGCGGAATCCCTCGCCATCGGCGAGGGGAATCGGCGTCGCCGGTTTCGCCCAGTCGCCGACGGTCGCGGTGCACAGGAGCGTCGGCGTGCCGTTGATCGCCACCGCGTCGGAACCGCACATGCCATGCCCGCACGAATAACGGAACGCCAGGGTCGGATCCACGGTGCGCTTGATCTTCAGCAGACAGTCCAGCACCGTATCCTCCCGGCGAACCGGCAGAGTGTACTCCTGAACCCACTGCTTGCCGCGGGGACGCCGACGCGCCGAAGCGGAGGCGCCGCCGAATGGCGAGCTTTTCTTGGCGAAGGGGCTGCCGGAGCGGGCCGGGCGATCACGCTCGGGACGCGGCGTGAACCTGTTCACCCGCAAGGTCACCGTGGCCAGCGCGTCACTTGAGCCGCTCATATATATGCCTCCTGAAGTCAAAGAATCGTCAACCAGTTTGCCATAAGGCATGGCCTTGGCGGGCGCGCCCATGCCTCGGTTCCGCGCACGGAATCGTCGTCGTGCCGACGATGTGGATAAGTGGATATTCGTCCACATTCCATCCACAACACGCCGAAGGGCAAGCCTTCGACCACATTGGCCGAAAACCATGTGGTCGAAGGCGGTTTTATGGTGCACTGATGGTCATGGACACCTGTTTGACAAGCCGAGCGGAACACGCAGGCGCTACGACCGATCATGATCCTCCCGTGGCGGGGCTGAGCGATATGCTGTGCCGGCTGTGCGACGGCTCGCTCAAACCCAAGCAGCTGGGGGTGCTGGGGGAGCAATATGCGGCGGATTGGCTGGAACGGCACGGATACACGATTCTGGGGCGCAACTGGCATTCGCGGTACGGGGAGCTCGACATCGTCATGATGACGCCCGACCGCGTCATCGCGTTCGTCGAGGTCAAGACCAGACGGACCGACCATTTCTTTACGCCGCAGGAGGCCGTCACCCTGCACAAGCAGACGAATCTCAGACGCGCCGGCGTGCAGTGGCTGCTCGAGCCGGACCACCGCATCAGGCATACGGGGGTGCGGTTCGACGTGCTCACCATCGTCGCGCGTGCGGGCATGGTGTCGGTGCACCACATACCGGGGGCGTTCTGATGGCTATCGGCGGTTCCCTTTCGGTCGGCCTGATTGGTCTCAAGGCCTTCATCATCCAGATTCAGGCGTTCATCTCGCCCGGTCTGCCGTATTTCAGCGTCATCGGCCTGCCGGACGCCTCGCTCAGCGAATCGCGGGAACGGGTCAAATCCGCCTGCCAGGCGAGCGGGTTCAAATGGCCGGACACCCGCGTCACCGTCAACATGTCTCCCGCGTCGATGCCCAAGCGGGGCGCCTCGCACGATCTCGCCATCGCGGCCGGCGTGCTGAGCGCGGCGGGGGCGATTCCGCACGACAGCCTGGAGGAGACGATCGTTCTGGGGGAGGTGAACCTCGACGGCACCGTGCTGCCGATCCATGGTCTGCTGCCGATCATGCTGCATGCCAAGGAGCGGGGGATACGGCGACTGATCGTGCCTTACGGCAACGAGGACGAGTCCCGCCTGGTGCCGCAGATGGACGTGACCTGCGTCCGTCATGTGGGCGAGCTCATCGAGCTGGCGGGAGGCCGAGCGTCGTATACGCTTGGCGTCGACCGGGCGACGGTCTCGTGCACGGTCGAGGACACGCCGGCCTTCAGCGGATTGGGCGACATGAGCGAGGTGGTCGGCCAGGATCATGTCAAGTGGGCGTTGCAGGTGGCGGCGGCCGGGAAACACCATCTGCTGATGACCGGCCCGCCGGGCTCAGGCAAGACGATGTTGGCCTCCAGGATGCCGAGCATCATGTGCCCGCTTACGCCGGAGGAACAGCTCGAAGTGGCGTCGATACGCTCCCTGTGCGGCACGCTGCAGCATTATGGCATCTCCGATATGCCGCCCTTCGAGGCGCCTCACCATACGGCGTCGACCGCGTCGCTGGTGGGTGGCGGATCAGGGCTTGCGATGCCGGGGGCGATTACGCGCGCCCACCGCGGGATCCTGTTCATGGACGAGGCCCCTGAATTCTCCGCGAGGACGCTGCAGACGCTGCGAGCCGATGGAATCCGGGTACGTGGCCCTGTCTCGCACGAAGGGGACGACCTACTATCCGGCGAGGTTCCAGATGGTCATGGCAGCCAACCCGTGCCCGTGCGGTTACGCCTACGGCAACGGGGAGCGCTGCGTGTGCAAGGAGAAGGACCGTATCCGGTATTTCGCCAGACTATCCGGTCCGATTCTCGACCGGATCGACATTCAGGTGGAGGTGCCGCCGGTCCCGTGCATAGCCTCGGCGCCGACCCGCGATTCGATTGGTAGCCACGTCATGCAGCAGCAGGTGATCGCGGCGCGGGCGGCGGCCGGCGAACGGTATTCCAAATACGGGTGGGGCTGCAACGCCGAAGTGCCGGGGTCGTGGATGCGCGCCAACACGTCGGTGAAGGCGCTGGAACTCGCCAACAGGGCGCTGGCGTCGCATCGGCTGAGCCTGCGTGGAGTGGATCGGGCCATGCGACTGGCATGGACGCTGGCCGATCTGGCGGGCAAAACGTCGCCGGGGCCGGACGAGATGTCGCAAGGCATCATGTTGAGAGCGAGGATGTCATGACTGTATGCGAGTCGGATAGCGGCCTTTGCTGGGACCTTGACGAGGAGACGCTCGCTCGGGCCATCCTGACATTCTGCCTCAATACCGCAGACGCGCTGATGACCGCGCTCCTCAAGGGCACGGCCGATGCGTGGGAAGCGCTCACCCTCATCCGGGACAGCGACCCGGAACTGCGCACGTCGGCCGGCGCGGGGAAGGTCATCGAGCAGGCGTTCTGCATCGGCATGACCCGATGGGGGAGCAAGCCCACGCCGCAGGCGGTGCGTTCGTTTCGCTCCGCGTTGGCGACATGGCAGCAGCGATTGCGAACTCTCCCCACGTGGGACAGGGATTATCTCTGCGGCTGGTTCACCATGGAGGGGAGGCAATGGGTCATCGCGCCGCATGACGTATGGTGGCCCACCCGTCTCAACGACCTGGCGTTGCTGGGTCGTTGCGCGCCCCCGCTGTGCCTGTGGGGCAGTGGCGATCGCGCGGCATTGACCAGTTGCCCGCAGCCCGTCGGCATCGTGGGCTCGCGCGGCGTCAACGAGTATGGGCGCCGACTGACGACGGACATAGCCGTGCATGCCGCGCAAGCCGGGCATCTGGTGGTTTCAGGGGGAGCCATGGGGGCGGACGCCGCCGCCCATAGGGGAGCATTGGACGCGATGCGGGCGTACGGCATCGGACGGGCCGGGCGCACGGTGGCCGTGTTCGCCGGAGGCCTCAACCATGCCGGGCCGCAGTGCAACAGCGAGTTGTTCGACGGGATTGCGGAAAACGGGGGAGCACTGGTCAGCGAACTGTGCCCGGGAACCATTCCGGAGGCGAGGCGGTTCCTGTCGCGCAACCGCATCATAGCCGCGCTTTCGTCAACGCTGGTGGTCACTCAGGCGAGACTGCGTTCAGGGGCGCTGAACACCGTGAACTGGGGAAGCGAACTGCAGCGGGACATCCATGCGGTGCCCGGCAACATTGACATGCCGGGCAACGGCGGCTGCAACCGGCTCATTCAGGAGCAACGGGCCACCATCGTGTGCTCCGTCGCCGACATGGATGACGTCTGGCATGCCCCGCATCCGCCGGAGTCGTTTCACGACGTGGCCACTCAACGGAAAGACGGCTCGGACTGCGATGTCGGGACGCCTCGTGATGCCGGCATATTGCGCGACAGCAGCCCATCGGGCGGCAACAGGTCATCGGCGATGACCGAGAGCCAGCGGGCGATCATTGATGCCATCCGATGGTGCCGTCGCCGGCGGATAGCCCCGACCGCGCAATCCGTCGCCGAACAGCTGCGCACCCGGTCAGGTGAAAAAGGCCTGGAGACGGGCGCGACGGAAGGGAGGCCAACGGAAGGGAAGTCAACGGAAGGAAAGGGAGCGGATGCGGTGCCGGAACGCGGCATGCATGAGTTGGTCGCCCATGTGCTCTCGCAATTGGGGACGATGGAGCTCATCGGACTGATAACCGTCGAGAACGGTCGCATCTCCATCGTTCCGGAAACCGGAGGGAGACGGAGATCATGATGACGATACTCACTCGTGGCGGATGGTACAGGCGAAAGCATGGCACCTTGGCGTGCGTTACGCCTGCCATTGGCATCGTGCCAGGTCGACACGCCATCCACCGTCACCGGCATTGTCGTGGCCCGCCCGTGGCGGGATGAACGGCACACCCTCCTCTTCGAGCATCGCGCGCTGCCGCTCCGGGCCGCCGAACGCGAAGCCGGGCGCCAGCGAACCGTCACGGAACACGACGCGATGGCAGGGAATCACGCCGGGTTCGGGATTGGCGTGCAGCGCGAAGCCGACGAACCTCGCATTGCGGGGGCGGCCGGCCAGCGTCGCGACCTGGCCGTAGGTCGCGACCGCTCCGCGCGGGATCCGCCGGACGATGTCATACACCGCACTGTTGAACGATGTCGCACTATTGAACGACGCTGTGCTGCCGGATGACGCTGTGCCGTTGGATGTTGCCGCATTGCCGGGCGTTGTCGTGTTGCCGGGCGTCGCCGTGCTGTCGGGCGTTGTCGTGCTGTCGGATATTTCTTCCATGAACGGTATTATCCGCCGTGCCCCCGTCACGTGCGCGGCGAACGTCAGCCCTTGTGCGACAATCTTGGATATGAGTCCGAAACATGTGGAAGAAATGTATGACGCGGTGATCGTCGGCGCCGGGGCGGCCGGCCTGTCGGCGGCGCTGGGGCTGATGCACTCCCCTGACATCGAACAGTTGAAGGAGTCCGGCATCGAGCCGAAGGTCCTGGTGATATCCAAACTGCAGCCGTTGCGCTCGCACACCGGTTCAGCGGAGGGCGGCATCGCGGCGAGTCTGGGCAATGTGGAACAGGACGATTGGCATTGGCATTACTACGACACCGTCAAGGGCGGCGACTGGCTGGTCGATCAGGATGCGGCCAAGCTGCTCGCCGAGTACGCCCCGCAGACCGTGATCAACCTGGAGCGTCAGGGCGTGGCCTTCTCCCGTACCGAGGACGGGCATATCGCCCAGCGCCGGTTCGGCGGCCACACGCGCGAGTTCGGCGGCGCCCCGGTCAAGCGCGCCGCCTATGCGGCCGACCGCATCGGCCACCAGATCCTGTTCTCGCTGTGGCAGCAGTGCGTCGCGGCCGGCATCGAATTCGCCGAGGAATGGTACGTGACCGATGTGGTGCTTGACAAGTCGGGGAGCGCCGTTGCGGGCGTGGTCGCCTATGACACGCACGCCGGCGTCACCCACGCAATTCATGCGCACAACGTGATGTTCGCCACCGGCGGTGCAGGACGACTGTTCCACACCACGTCGAATTCATGGGATCTGACCGGCGACGGCATGGCCTTGGCGTTGTCCGCCGGACTCCAGCTGGAAGACATCGAATTCGTCCAATTCCATCCGACGGGTCTCGCGCACACGGGCATACTCCTGTCGGAGGCCGCCCGTGCGGAGGGCGGCGTGCTGCGCAACGCCGACGGCGAGGCGTTCATGGAACGTTATGCGCCGGAGCATCGCGACCTCGCCGCGCGTGACGTGGTGAGCCGTTCGATCATGGCCGAGATCGACGGCGGACGCGGCGTCGCGGACCCGAAAGACCCGGACGGTCCGAAGGACTGCGTGTGGCTCGATATGACCGGCATCGATCCGGATCATATGAATGCGGTGCTGCCGCAGGTGGTGGAGACCATCAAGGCGTACGCGAACCTCGATCCGGCCAAGGACATGGTGCCGGTCAAACCGACCGCGCATTACACGATGGGTGGCATCCCGATCACCACGGATGGAGAGGTGTATCGCTGGGCGGAGTCAGGGAGCCAGAACGGCGACGCCGATTCCGGTACCCGCACGGTCGTGGAGGGCTTGTTCGCCGCGGGCGAATGCTCGTGCGTGTCGGTGCATGGGGCGAACCGTCTGGGCGGCAACTCGCTGCTCGACGCATGCCTGTTCGGCACGCGCGCAGGTGAGTCGCTGGCGGCCCGCATCGCACAGTCGCCGGTCGACGACCCGATGCGCGGCGCCGATGCGGATGACGGTCCCGCCGAGGCGGCAGCCGCGCTGGTGGACGACGTCGCCCGTTCGCGCAAGCAGGATGTCGCCACGATGCTTGCGGGCAGACCGGACGCGGATGATGACGCGGCAGACGATACGTCTGACGGTATGCCGCAGGCAGCGGAGCTCGGCGGCTCAGATGCTTCCGCGCAGCCCGGTTCCGAGGAGGACAACCCGTATCGGCTCGCCGCCGATCTGGGAACGCTGATGGAACATGCGCTGGCGGTGCGTTGCGACGCCCGTTCCATCAGCGAGGCCCTGAACCTGCTCGATACTGTGATCCGTCCCCGCGCCAGCCGTCTCACGGCGCATTCGGAGACGCCCGCGTTCAATCAGGAGATAACCGCGATCTGGGAGGTACGGCACCTGACACTGCTCGCCGAAGCCATGCTGCGCGCATCCGAGGCGCGCCACGAATCGCGCGGTTCCCTGCAAAGGCTCGATTATCCGGCGCGTGACGACGAACGTTTCCTCGCACATTCGATGATCGGGATGGCCGATGCCGCCGATGCCGAGGCTTCATCGGCACCTCACGCCTCCATCCTGTGGCAGTCCGTGCACATCAATGACTTCCCGCCCAAGACGCGCGAATACTGAGAGCTGCGATACGGGAGTGGCCTGACGCCTTCCCCTCAGGCCGGATTCCTTGGTTCCGAGTCAGAGTGGTTCTGATACAAAACTGCGCCGAAGGCCCAGCCAGGGCTTCGGCGCAGTTCCGTTTTGCCGGCTTTGCGGCACGGTCTCACTTCACCAGCGAAGTGAGCTCACCGAGATCGAGTTCGAAACTGACCCCGCGCTCCTCGAAATGCGGCTGATTGCGGGTGCTTTCCATTGCATGACGTACGAATTCGCCCGCGATCCGAGCCGATTCGGCCAGGCCGCGGCCGGCCATCACCGCACCGCACAGTGCGGACGCGAAAGCGTCACCCGTACCGTGGATCATGTACGGCAGCTTGTCGTGCACAAGCTCGACCTTCTCGGCAGCGCCCTTTTCGGCGCTCGCCACGTAGTTGATGATCTTGCCGTCACCGTGGTCGATGCCCTTGAGCACCACGTTCTTGGCACCGAGTCCCAGCAGCGCGTCCAGCAGTTCGGTCACGGCGGCGTCATCGAGATCCTGCCCGGGGTAGTCGCGCTTGGTCAGGATGCTCGCTTCGGTCAGGTTCGGCATCAGCACGTCCGCGCCGTCCGCCAGAGCCCCCATCGCCTCGCACAGTTCCGGCGTGTACGTCGGGTACATCTGCCCGGCGTCGCCCATAACCGGGTCGACCAGCCGCAGCGCGGACGGATATTCGCGGTACAGGCGCTGGATGATGGACACCTGGTCGGGGGAGCCGAGGAAGCCGCTGTACACGCCGTCCAGTTCGACGTTCTCCTTGCGCCATGCATCCAGATAACCGTCCAGGATCTCGGTCGTATCGTGGAACGTGAAGACCGT
>ERZ773195.2327-NODE-2327-length-12215-cov-7.051316_pt1 | contig 12215 bp, 9 predicted proteins | sample MGYA00580530_ERZ773195 | MGnify/ENA primary metagenome ERZ773195 (study PRJEB29015, sample SAMEA2737751) | human gut metagenome | biome: human gut; feature: human-associated habitat; material: faeces | place: China | collected 2012 ...
GGTATGACTTATACCTACACTCTGCGAGATGATGTCTATTTCCACAGCGGCGACAAGCTGACTGCTGAAGATGTGGCTTATTCCGTGGAACGTGCCATTGCATCTTCTTATCTGAAAGCCACTTTCGGCAAGTATGCCACTGGCGCTGAGGTTATTGATGATACCCACGTGGCCATCAAGCTGAATCAGGCATATACTCCGTTCTTAGCTGTTGCTTCCAAGGAATTGTTCATTCATAACAAGAGCTATCACGATGAGTATATCGCCAGCGGTCACACCGAGGCTGAGTACCTGATGAATTTGGATGGCACCGGCCCGTATAAGTTCGTGTCCTATGAGGATGGCGTGGGCATTGAGTGCGAGGCTTTTGACAAGTATTTTAAGGGTGAGCCCGCCATCAAGCACTGGTATGGCAAGATTATCGCTGACAACAACTCTCGCGCCATGGCCATTGAGTCCGGCGATATTGACCTGATCGAGACTCACACCAACGTTCCCGCTTCCAACCTGCCCATGCTGCAGGAGGCTAACGGCGTTGTGGTGGAAAAGACCGACTTCGAGAAGGTTGGCTCCATCATCCTTAACAACAAGCTGCCCGAACTGTCTGACAAACGTGTTCGCAAGGCTTTGGCTTATGCTGTGGACTATGACTGGCTCATTGAGACCATTACCAACGGCGCCGGTTACGCGACAGAATGCGCTTACCTGGGCCATAAGACCACTGGTTTCTCCTCTGCCAGCAGCATCACCCATTACAACTATGATCTGGAAAAGGCGAAGGAACTGATGGCCGAGGCCGGCTATCCCAACGGCGAAGGCTTCCCTGTGCTGAAGGCCACCATCCCCGAACTGCGTAAGAACGTCGTGGAAGTTCTGCAGCAGTGCTGGGGCGAACTGGGCCTGACCATCGAGATTAACGTGGTGGAATCCAGCGTTGTGTGGGATGAGATCCGTAATGGAAATTTCTCTATTGGCATTGTATTCAACAACTGCATGGTGGACTCCACTATGTATGATTCCTATTTTGCAGAAGGCTCTGCCAGTAACTTCACCGGCTATAACAACCCCGAACTGCAGGCTCTGCTGGCCGAGGCAGCCAAGGAACTGGATGCTACCAAGCGTCAGGAATTGTTCGATCAGATCTGGACCATCATCACGGACGACGTTCCTTCCATCTGGATGTACTATGAGGCATCCGACTTGATTTACAGAGAGGGCCTGCATGTCTCCGGCGTGTATCCTACGCAGTCTGTTGTCCGCTACGAGGATATGTATTGGGAATAATCTCAATTGCAGGCGTCCCCATTGACCGCCTGTGATTGAGATCTCAAGCCAGAATCTTAAAGGGGCGGCAAAGCGATTTGCCGCCCTCTTTTTATACTCTGCGGTTAGCGAAAGGTAATAGGTGAGAAAGATTTATGTGGAAATTTATCGTTAAGCGCGTCTTGCTGATGATCCCGATTATCCTTGGCGTGACTTTGGTGGTTTTTACCATCATGTACTTTACCCCCGGCAGTCCCGGCGAACTGATGGCCGGCACCAATCCGGATCCCGAGGTCATCGAGCAGATCAATCATGATCTAGGCTTTGACCAGCCCTTCCATATCCGATACTTCAACTTCCTCAAAGGTATTGTCACGAAGCTTGACTTCGGCACCTCCTACATCTCCCAGCGCCCCGTTCTGGGCGAGATTATGAGCCGTTTCCCCAGAACTTTGACCCTGGCTTTCTTTTCCATGATTACAACGGCCATAGTGGGTATAGCCATCGGTATCCTGTCTGCTGTGAAGCAGTACAGCTTCATTGACTATGCCAGTACCGTGGTGTCTATGTTCTTCTCCTCCATGCCCAGCTTCTGGATCGGCATGATGCTGCTGCTGTGGATCGCCATGAACTTCACATGGTTCCCGATCAACGGCGTATCCACCTGGAAGGGATATATTCTGCCCTGTGCGGCTCTGACCTTCTGCAATGCGGCACCTCTGATGCGCCTGACCCGTTCCGCCATGCTGGAAACGATTCGGTCCGACTATATCCGTACAGCCAGAGCCAAGGGTGCCTTGGAAAAGCGCGTCATCTGGAAGCACGCTCTCAAGAACGCCCTGCTGCCTGTCGTTACCAATATCGGCAACAACTTCCGTGCCCTGCTGGGCGGCTCCGTTATCACGGAAACCGTGTTCGTTATTCCCGGCCTGGGTTCCTATGTGATTTCTGCAATCCGCAGCAAGGATGTTCCGGTCGTGATGGGATGCACCCTGTTCATGTCTGCAACCTTCCTGATTGTAATTCTGCTGACAGATATCCTCTACGCGTATATCGATCCCCGCGTGAAGGCGAAGTACATGAAATAAGGAGAGGAGAACAATGGCATTATTTCATAAAGCCGAAAAGGCTGAGGCCGGAAACAGCCAGACTCTGGAGATCATGCGTCGGTTCCGTAAGAACCGCTCCGCTATGATCGGCCTGACTATTTTTCTGGTGATCTGCCTCTTGGCCATTTTCGCAGACGTGATTACCCCATATTCCAATGCAACCACCCAGGTGAAGGACGCCCGCCTGCTGGCGCCCTGCGCCGAACACATTTTCGGCACCGACCATCTGGGTCGTGATATGTTTGCCCGAGTGCTCCACGGCTCCCGGTACTCCATCTCCTTCGCCATCGCGGTCAGCGCCTGCTCCCTGCTCTTCAGCGTGGTGTTGGGCGGCGTGGCCGGTTACTACGGCGGTGCCATCGACAACGTGGTGATGCGTGTGCTGGACGTGATCATGTGTATCCCCGGCGACCTGCTGGCATTGTGCATCGTGGCGGCTTTCGGCACCAATCTGGGTAACCTCTTGATCGCACTGATCATAGGCCAGGTGCCAGCCACAACGCGAATCGTCCGAGCGACGATCATGGGCGTTTCCAGTGCGGACTACATTGAGGCCGCGCAGTGCCACGGCGCCAGCGATGCCCGGATCATCGCAAAGTACATCGTGCCCAATGCTATGGGCCCCATCATCGTTAACGCGACGGTGAATGCCTCCCGTATCATCATTTCCGTGTCTTCCCTGAGTTTCCTGGGCCTGGGCGTTCAGCCTCCCGCTCCGGAATGGGGCAACCTGCTGGCCGGCGCCCGCGAATATATGCGGATCTGCCCCTGGTTGGTGTATTTCCCCGGCCTGGCATTGGTGATTACGTCCCTGGCTATCAACATGATGGGCGACGGCCTGCGCGATGCCCTTGACCCCAAGATCCGTGACTGAGGAGGCATGAAGAATGAGCGATAAATTACTGGAAATCAAAGACCTCCATGTCATGTACCACACGGACCTGGAGGATGTCTATGCGGTCAACGGTGTGAATCTGAGTCTGGAAACCGGCGAGACCCTGGGTCTGGTGGGTGAGACCGGCGCCGGAAAGACCACAACAGCCCTGTCCATTCTCCGCCTGCTGCCGGACCGCACCGGCCGGATCACAGAGGGCGAGATCATCTATAAGGGCGAGAACCTGCTGAAGCTGGGCAAAAACGAAATGGCCGCGATCCGGGGCGAGGAGATCTCCATGATCTTCCAGGACCCCATGACGGCCCTGAACCCCACCCAGACCGTGGGCCAGCAGATCTATGAGGCGCTGATGCTCCACAACAGCCAGCACCTGAGCAAGAAGGAGCTGTGGGCCAAGGTGGACAGCTGCCTGGAAATGGTGGGCATCCCTGCCTCCAGAAGAAAGGAATATCCCCATCAGTTCTCCGGCGGCATGAAGCAGCGGGTGGTGATCGCCATCGCCCTTTGCTGCGAACCCAGCCTGCTGCTGGCGGACGAGCCCACCACCGCTCTGGACGTGACGATCCAGGCACAGGTCCTGATGATGATGAAGGAGCTCCGGGAGCGCCTGGGCACGTCCATGATCCTCATCACCCACGACCTGGGTATCGTGGCGCAGGTCTGCGACAATGTGGGCGTGATGTATGCCGGTGAGATCATCGAATATGGCTCTCTGGTGGATATCTTCAAGAACGAAAAGCATCACCCCTACACCGTGGGTCTGTTTGGCTCCATCCCCAGACTGGATGTGGAAACCAAGCGCCTGTCTCCCATTGACGGCCTGATGCCCGATCCTACCCAGAAGATTGAGGGCTGCAGCTTTGCACCCCGCTGCCCGTATGCCACGGAGCGGTGCAGAAAGGAAAAGCCCGGCGTTTATACCGAGGGGACCCACCAGATCAAGTGCTTCCGCTATACGGACGCGGTGGCTGAAGAGGAGGTGTCTGAATGAGCACACTGATCGAAACCCAGGGCTTACAGAAGTATTTCAAGACCTCCAAGGGGTTTCTCCACGCGGTGGACGGCATCGACCTGAAGATTGAAGAGGGCCAGACCCTGGGCGTGGTGGGTGAGTCCGGCTGCGGCAAGTCCACCCTGGGCCGCGCCGTGCTGCGCCTGCAGGAGCCTACGGCCGGCAAGATCTTTTACGAGGGCAGGGACCTCATGGCCATGAATAAGGCCGAGATGCACCATATGCGCACGGAGATGCAGATGATCTTCCAGGATCCATACTCCAGCCTGAATCCCCGTATGTCCATCTGGGAGCTGATCGCAGAGCCCATGCTCATCAACAATATGTACAAGGGTGACAAGGCGGGCCTGAACAAGCGGATCGAAGAGCTGATGGACACCGTGGGCCTGGCCAAGCGTCTGACCCATTCCTATCCCCATGAGCTGGACGGCGGCCGCCGTCAGCGGATCGGCGTGGCGCGGGCACTGTCCCTGAACCCGAAATTCATCGTCTGCGATGAGCCGGTCTCCGCGCTGGACGTCTCCATTCAGGCGCAGATCATCAACCTGCTGAAATCCTTGCAGGAAAAGCGCAACCTGACGTATCTTTTCATCTCCCACGATCTGTCCGTCGTCGAGCATATCTCCGACACTGTCGGCGTTATGTACCTGGGCAATCTGGTGGAGTACGGCGAGACCGACGACATTTTTGCCCACCCGCTGCACCCCTACACCAAGGCGCTGTTCTCGGCCATTCCCATCCCGGACCCGACCGTCAAGCGCGAGCGCGTGGTGCTGCAGGGCTCCATCCCGTCCCCGGCCAACCCGCCGTCCGGCTGTAAGTTCCACACCCGCTGCCCCTATGCCACGGAGCGCTGCAAGACTGAAGCGCCGAAGCAGCGTGAGGTTGAGCCGGGCCATTACGTGGTCTGCCATCTGTACGAAAAATGAGGAAGCGCGACGACTTCGAGGACGATGGCCGCACCATCGCCGATATGAGCGGCATCGGCCCTGCGCCGACGCTGCGCCCCCACCGCCGCAAGGCGGACGCCCCGCACCCGGAGCCGGCGAATGACCGCCCCTGGGAGCAGGCCCCCGACTGGACGCCCAAAGAAAAATTTTGGGCCGTCATGGGTGTGCTGAAGGCCACCCTGGCCATTGCCGGGGTGTATCTGGTGGGTTTAGGTGTGCTGCTGGCCGTGCTGTTCCTGCTGTGGAAATGAATACAAAATAAAAAGGCATGTACGATTGGATAGGTCGTACATGCCTTTTTTGCGGGCAGAGATATTCCGAAAAAACCATTGCTGCCATGCAGGGACCGTACATGTGCGGCCCGCGGCCCGCCCGTAAGCAGCCGCCCGTCATACACGGCATGCCCGGTCCCTACGCCCGCAGCAACGCAAAAACCGGTTGAAACCTTGCGGTTTCAACCGGTCTTGGTGCGCCTGCAGGAACTCGAATCCTGGGCCCTCTGATTAAAAGTCAGATGCTCTACCAACTGAGCTACAGGCACGTATACACTGTGGTGCTCACAGCTTTACTATTATAGCAGGCAAAAAGAAAATTGTCAATACGCTTTGCAAAACAAATTAGCCGGAAATCCGGCAAAATCCGCACGTGTTTGCCCGCCGCCCTCTTGCCAAATGCACAGCGGCGCGTTATAATAATACTTTAGTAAAAGATAAAACCGTAAAGGGGACAGGAAATATGGAAACTTTGGGCAGTCTGCGCCGCACAAACTATTGCGGCGAAGTCACGCTTGCCATGGCCGGTCAGGAAATGACCGTCTGCGGCTCCATCGCCCGCGCCCGCGACAAGGGCGGCATCATCTTTGCCGACCTGCGCGATACCACCGGCATTTTGCAGCTGGTGTTCGATGAGGATACGCCGAAGGACGTTTTCGCCAAGGCCGAGAGCCTGAAAAGCGAGTACGTTGTTATCTGCCGCGGCAAGCTGCGTGAGCGCGCCGCCAAGACCGATAAGATCGCAACCGGCGACGTAGAACTCTACGTCAGCGAGCTGCGCATCCTGAGCGAGGCCCAGACCACGCCGTTTGAGCTGCGCGACGAGATCAACGTCAACGACGACCTGCGCCTGCGCTACCGCTATCTGGACCTGCGCCGTCCGTCCATGCATGAGCCCATCGTGCTGCGCAGCAAGATCATGCAGATCATCCGCAACTATTTCTGCGAGAACCATTTCACCGAGATCGAGACGCCCACCCTCATCAAGTCCACGCCCGAGGGCGCACGCGACTATCTCGTTCCCAGCCGTGTGCAGCCGGGCCACTTCTACGCGCTGCCCCAGAGCCCGCAGCTCTACAAGCAGATTTTGATGCTGTCCGGCTTTGACCGCTACTTCCAGCTGGCCCACTGCTACCGCGACGAGGATCTGCGCGCAGACCGCCAGCCCGAGTTCACCCAGGTGGACGAGGAGATGAGCTTTGTCTCCGAGGACGACATCATGACCCTGAACGAGGGCCTCATCAAGCGCCTGTGGAAGGAAATGCTGAACGTCGACGTCGAGACCCCGTTCTACCGCATGCCGTGGGACGAGGCCATGGGCCGTTTCGGCTCCGACAAGCCCGACACCCGCTTTGGCCTTGAGATTCAGGACGTGACCGAGGTGTTCAGGGGCACCGAGTTCAAGCCCTTCGCCGCTGTGCTGGAGGCCGGCGGCACGATCCGCGCCATCAACGCCAAGGGTCTGGCCGACAAACTCTCCCGCAAGAACATCGACAAGCTCGGCGAGGTCGCCAAGACCTACGGCGCCAAGGGTCTGGCCTACAGCCGCCTGACCGCCGACGGCACGTCCTCCAGCTTTGAAAAGTTCCTGACAGACGCCGAGAAGGCCGCCCTGTACGCCGCGCTGAACGCCGAGACCGGCGACGTGCTGCTGCTGGTCAGCGACACCGACTGGGTCAAGGCCTGCACCGCACTGGGTCAGGTCCGTCTGGACATCGCCCGCAAGCACGGCCTGATCGACCCCGACAAGTTCAACTTCCTGTGGGTCGTGGACTTCCCGCTGTTTGAGTACAGTGAGCAGGAGGGCCGCTGGATGGCTATGCACCATCCGTTCACCCTGCCCAAGGCCGAGGACCTGGACAAGGTCGAGAGCGACCCGGGTGCCTGCCATGCCGTGGCCTACGACATCGTACTGAACGGTGTCGAGATGGGCGGCGGCTCGATGCGTATCAATGATCCCGCATTGCAGGACCGCATGTTCCACGCCCTCGGCTTTACCGAGGAGAAGGCCCGCGAGAGCTTCGGCTTCCTGATGGACGCCTACAAGTTCGGTGCGCCGCCGCACGGCGGTATGGCCTACGGCCTGGACCGCATGGTCATGCTGATGCTCAAGAAGGACTCCATCCGCGACGTCATCGCCTTCCCGAAGGTGCAGAACGCCGGTGAGCCGATGAGCGGTGCCCCCGACGTCGTCGATGAGCAGCAGCTCAAGGATCTGAGCATCGCGCTGACGCTGAAGGACTAAGGCGTTTCCGTTATCATGCAGCCACCGCAAGGTAGCCGGAGCGGTCAAGACCGCTCCCTACAAACTGCCGTATGCGGATGCTTTGTAGGGAGGGGTTTTGACCCCTCCGTGAGCTGAAGGACTAAGTCAGAAGTAATAGCGCTGTAGGGGCCGGACATATCCGACCCGCAACCTGCCCGCAGGATTCCCTTTTGCGGGTAGGTGCAGGGCGAGGCATGCCTCGCCCCTACCGCACACAAAGATAAAAACCTGCCCAACCGCATATCACGCGGCTGGGCAGGTTTTGTGTTTTCTGTCAGTATTTCGGCTTCGGCTCGTCGCCCGGCTTCACCGGGTACTCGGCGGGCGGGGGCGTCTGCGCGGGCTTAGGCAGCTTTTCTTTCTTGGGCCGCTTTTTCCAGACCTTGCGCAGGATGAACACCACGGCCACTGCGATCAGCAGCACCGGCCACAGGTAGACCAGCGCGATGACCAGACCCTGCAGGAACCCGACAAAGGCATCCCAGCCGCCGCCGAAGGCGTCGGCGATCCGCTCACCGAAGGTCACGCCGGTGGGGGTCAGGGTGGCGACCTCCCGCAGGTAGATGTCCACGGTGGAGTAACTGACCTGCTGGTCCATGCTGCGCAGCTGGCGGGTGTAGTTTTCCAGCTGGTACTGCACGTCGGAGAGCTGGCTCTCGATCTCCAATAGATCCGCCGTCGTCTCGGCCTGGTCAGCCAGCGCGTTCAGGCGGTCCCGCTGGGCCTCCAGCGCGGACAGCCGCGCCTGCACGTCTATGTAGCTGCTCGTGATGTTCTCGGCGCTCTCGCTGATGTTGAGCACGCTGCCCGCGTCGCCCACGGCGGCCAGAAACGCGCGGTAGCTGCCCACCGGCACCCGCACGGTGTAGTCGGCGGTACGGTCATGGTCCTTCTCGGTGCCGTACAGGCTTGTGGATTCCAGCCATGCGCCGTTGGCCTCGACGGCGGTCATCAGGGCCTCGCGGGTCGTGTCAAAGTCGGTGGACTCCATCGAAAGACTGGCGTTGTAGATGATCTTCTGTGCGGTCTCGTCGGTGGCGGCCTCGGCGGCGTTCTCCGGCACAAGGCCGCTGTCCACACTGCCCGCGACGCTGTCGTAATTGGCGTAGCTCTCCTGCGCGGCGGCTTCGGTGGTGTAGTACCCGCCGTCTTTGCTGCCGATGCTGCCCCCGCAGCCCGCCAGCAGTGCGGCGGCGCACAGGGCAGCGGTGATACGGACGATGCGTTTTTTCATGGTTGGATGCTCCTTTCCTTTGTAAAGGCTCCCCCCTCGGGGAAAGCTGTCAGTGGCCCCGACCACTGACTGATGAGGGCGGATCCTGCGATACTAAGCCGTTTGCGGGCAATAGCGGTAAGCTCGTCCCTCATCCGGCCTCGGACGGGGCCTCGGCCACCTTCCCCCAAGGGGGAAGGCATCCTATATTTCCCTTTTCACCAATATAACACGGAAAACGCGCCCTGTGTGTTACAAAGCAAATACAAAAAAGTGGGATGTACCGTACTTTCGGCACATCCCACAAATTTTACGGCAATTATTCGGCCTTCTGCCCAAGCAGCTTCACGTCGTCGTTGTCGGCAAAGGCAACGGCATTGTAGCCCGCGGCCTCCAGCGTGCCGAACTGCTTGCCCAGCTTCTTCGCCTGGGGCAGCACGGTCACGTCGTAGTCGGCGCGTAAGGATTCGGCCTTGGCCAGCACGGCGGCAAAGTCGGCGTCCTTCAGGTAGAGCAGTGCCATCTTCGGCTTCGCGCCGGGGATCTGGTAGCCCTGCTCCAGCAAAATGCCGCAGACACGCTCGAACCCGATGGAGAAGCCCACGGCGGGCACCTGCTGGCCGATGAACTTGCCGACCATGTTGTCGTAGCGTCCGCCGCCGGCCACGGCCCCGCTGAACTGCGGGCAGGTGACCTCAAACACCATGCCGGTGTAGTAACCCTGCCCGCGCACGAGGCTGGGGGCGTAGGCAATGCCGTAGCGCCCGCCCGCGACCTTCTCGCTGGCGGCGATGACATAGCGCAGGTCGGCGGTCAGCGCCTCGTCGTCGACCCTGGCGGCGACGGTGTCCAGGCTGAAATCGCCCGCGCGCAGGAAGTCGTCCAGCGCCTGCACGGCCTCGGCGGCAAAGCCCTTCTCGGTCAGCTCGGCCTTGACGCCGTCCGCACCGATCTTGTCCATCTTGTCAAAGCTGATGCAGACGGAGTCCAGCTGGTCAGCGGCAAAGCCCATCTTCTCGAGCATCGCGCGCAGGATGCGGCGGTCATTGATGTTGACGGTGAAGCCGGTGAAGCCGATGTTCAGCAGGGCACGGGTGGTCACGTCGATCAGTTCCACCTCGGCATTGGGGGAAGAATCGCCCAGAATGTCGATATCGCACTGTACGAACTCGCGCAGACGGCCCTTCTGCGGGCGCTCGGCGCGGAACACACGGTCGGTCTGGATCACCTTGAAGGGGCTGGGCAGCTTATCCTTGTTGGCGGCATAGTAGCGGCTCAGCGGCAGGGTCAGGTCATAGCGCAGGCCCATATCGGAAAGCTGCTTGGGGTCGCCGGTGTTCAGGGCAGCGGTGAGCTTATCGCCGCGCTTGAGCACCTTGAAGATCAGGTTCAGGTTGTCGCCGCCGTCGGACTTGTCCAGATTTTCCATATCCTCCAGCATGGGGGTGGAAATGCGCTCGAAGCCGGACGCACGGTAGGTCTCCAGAATTTTGCCCTGAATGTAATCGCGCAGGGTCTGCTCTGCGGGCAGCAGGTCGCGCATGCCCTTCAATGCCTGTGTTTTCATAAGATGGTTCCTCTCTATATAAATCAATGTAAATACTTTTACCTTATTCATTATAAAGAAATCTGCCGTTTTGTCAATTGAAATGGGCACACTGTAAAGGAAAAACCATTCGGAGGGCAGGCAATGAAACAGCAATTTGCAGCAAAACATCCGTGGACCATCCTTGCGGCGGGCGCAGCCATTCAGGTGCTCACGGGCATCCCGGCGGCGTGGGGCGTATTCCAGCAGCCGGTCATGGACGAGTACGGCCTGAGCGAGCAGGGGGCAGGCTATGCCTTCGGCATCCTCATTGCGGCGTTCGGCGTGGGGTGCGTCCTCGGCGGCTTTCTGCAGGACAGCCGAGGCCCGCGGTGTGCGGCTCTGTGGGGAACAGCACTGCTGTGCGGCGGATTTTTTGCAGCGGCCATCCTGCCGGGCGGCAGTGCGATCAGCTTTTTTCTGGCATTCAGCATCCCGGCGGGGCTGGGCACGGCGTTTCTGTACCCATCCATCCAGTCCTGCGCACAGAAGTGGTATGCCGGGCGCAAGGGCCTTGCCACCGGCGTGATCGGCGGGGCGGTGGGCCTTTCCGGTGCGTTCCTCACCGTGTTCGTGCGCACGGCGGTCAGCGGCTTTGGGATCGTGCAGGGCATCCGGGGCGCGTTCTGGGCACTGGGAGCCGTCACGCTGCCCGTCTGCCTTGCGGGCAGTCTGCTGCTGCAGGACCCGCCGGAAAGCAGACAAAACCAGCAGGGGAGCGGCAAAAATGAGATCGACCTTTCCCCGTGGCAGATGCTGAAAACAAAGCAGTACTGGCTGTGCGCAGGCGCGGTGTGTTTTTCCACCCCGGCGGTGCTTCTGTTCAGCCCCATCATCCTGAAGCTGGGCGTGGAGCGGGGGCTGGACGAGAACGCTGCTCTGTGGAGCGTGGTGCTGGGCAGCGTGGGCAGTGCGGCGGGCCGCCTGCTGATGCCCATGCTCAGCGATAAAATTGGCCGCAGGCCCACCGATCTGCTGCTGTTTGCAGTGTCGCTGGGGCTTTCGGCAGGGTTTGCGTTTGCGCAGGGCTGGTGGGTGATCGCCTGTTATGCGGGGCTTACCTTCTGCTATTCCGGCCTTGCAGCAGTGCTGCCCGCCCTTTCCACCGATCTGTTCGGCCTGCCGCACGCAGGGGTGAACTACGGTTTTCTGGCACTGGGGCAGAGCGTGGGCAGTCTGGCCTTTCCGTTTGCAGCAAATCTCTGGGGGTTGGAAGCCGGGCGGCACTGGCTTGCCGTGGGCGGCGCAGCGGCGGGCTTTGCGGCCATGTGGGTACTGAAGCCTGCCGGGCAGACACCGCGCAGGCAGGACACAGGAGCGTGAAATTTGCCATCTTGACATAGTTGACAAAAACTTGACGAATGAAATGACAAAAGCATCCGAATTGACAGTTAGCGGCAGGCAACTGCAAATAGTTTTGATGTTTTTTACCGGAAATGTATTGCAAAATCCGTCAGCTTTCTCTATAATAAAATCATGCGTGGTAGTACCGGTTAAGGCGCTGAAAGAGAGCGGCGCGCCCGGTCAGATGCAAGCAGCAAAGGGCAGCGGCTGTGCCGGCAGGGCGCGGCGGCGGCTTTGTGCTGCAAAGCAACATTTGTCAAAAGGAGAGTATGATTATGACCTATTCGCAGCAAGTACAGAATATGT
>ERZ773195.2336-NODE-2336-length-12186-cov-3.961916_pt1 | contig 12186 bp, 8 predicted proteins | sample MGYA00580530_ERZ773195 | MGnify/ENA primary metagenome ERZ773195 (study PRJEB29015, sample SAMEA2737751) | human gut metagenome | biome: human gut; feature: human-associated habitat; material: faeces | place: China | collected 2012 ...
TACAAAAATGATAAATAACTATTTAGAAAGGCAAATTAAGGAAAATTTTCCTTATGAACCAACTTTAGAGCAGGAAATTGCTGTAAAATCTCTTTCAGAGTTTCTTCTGTCTACCTTGGCGGATGAAGTTTTCATCCTCAGAGGCTATGCCGGTACTGGTAAAACATCTCTAGTAGGGGCATTGGTGAAAACGATGAACCAGTTGCAGCAAAAGTCTGTTTTACTGGCTCCAACGGGACGTGCGGCAAAAGTTTTTTCGGCCTATGCGGGACATTCTGCCTTTACTATCCATAAGAAAATATATAGACAACAGTCTTTTTCTAATGAAATCAGTAATTTTTCGATTAATGACAATCTTGCTACAAATACTTTGTTTATTGTTGATGAGGCTTCGATGATTTCTAATGAAGGGTTGTCGGGCAGTGTATTCGGTACGGGACGTTTGTTGGATGACTTGGTGCAGTTCGTGTATTCGGGACAAGGTTGCCGTCTTTTGTTAATGGGAGATACGGCACAGCTTCCGCCGGTGGGAGAGGAGTTAAGTCCCGCGTTGTTTGCCGATGCATTGAAAGGATATGGACTTGAAGTTCGTGAGGTCGATTTGACTCAAGTAGTTCGTCAGGTGCAACAATCCGGCATCTTGTGGAATGCGACTCAATTGCGGCAATTGATAGCAGCAGATGAATGCTATTCGTTACCAAAGATAAAAGTGACCGGCTTTCCGGATATACAAGTCGTTCCGGGAGTAGAATTGATAGAAAAGCTGACCGATTGTTATGACCATGACGGAATGGATGAGACGATTGTGATTTGTCGCTCTAATAAACGCGCGAACTTATATAATAATGGAATACGTGCGCAGATACTTTGGCGGGAAGATGAATTGAATTCCGGAGATATGTTAATGGTAGCCAAGAATAATTATTATTGGACGGAGAAATATAAAGAAATGGATTTCATAGCCAACGGAGAGATTGCAATTGTTCGCCGTGTCCGTCGTACCCGTGAAATGTACGGCTTCCGTTTTGCGGAAGTCACTCTCAGATTTCCCGATCAGAATGATTTTGAATTGGATGCTAATTTGTTGTTGGATACTCTACATTCAGATTCGCCTGCATTACCGAAAGCGGATAATGACCGGTTATTTTACACAGTGCTGGAAGATTATATCGATATTCCCAATAAACGTGACCGGATGAAGAAGATGAAAGCTGACCCACATTATAATGCGTTACAAGTGAAGTATGCGTATGCGGTCACTTGTCATAAGGCACAAGGTGGCCAGTGGCAGAATGTGTTCCTGGATCAGGGATATATGACGGATGAATACTTGACTCCCGATTACTTTCGTTGGTTGTATACGGCGTTTACTCGTGCGACGAAGACGTTGTATTTGGTGAATTATCCGAAAGAACAAGTGGAGTGATTTAGTTGAAAAAAACAGTAGATTAAAGGAGAAGTTCTCAATCTACTGTTTTTTTGATTCTATCTAAGAAGACAAGTTCCTGTCATTAGATTTTTTTCAGGCTTTGGCACAAAGAGTTTTAGCACTTTGTTAGTGACTGATTATCGGAAGTTGTTTGGCTGTACACGTTGACCATTGTCATTATTTGTATCTGCCACATCCCACCAGATTTTCGTTCCCTGGTTGTCGCCCATCGGCCGGTTGGGGTTAAAGGATTCACTTTGAGGGTATTTGATCCGTTTGATGAACTTACCTTCAGGCACGTCACCGTCCGAGTTGTTTTCTTCGATATTCAGCAATTCAGGATAATCTGTACGGCGGAATTCTGCCCAACCTTCATTGCCGTTCGGGAAGATCGAAATCCATTTTTGGGTGATGATCTCTTTCAAGGCTTTCTCCTTGTCACTTCCGGATACATCTTGTTTGTTCTTCAATCCGTCAATATAGGCTTGTTTTTTAGCCTCATCAATATTATAGTAATCCATGGACGCTCTAATTCCGTCAATATAATATTGCTCAACTGAGCCTGTCGTCCAATTTCTGAGAGCAGCTTCTGCCAACATGAACCGACTCTCCGCATAGCTCATCCAAACCAGTTCGCGAGCTTCGCTAAACCAATAGTTATCATCTAAATTATTATGATCCGAACTTATCAGTTTATTACATCTTACAGGAGAGTAACTTTTTGTCGCGTCCTCTCCTTGTACATCCATATTACCAATCGGACATCCGGCAAAGTCCTTATTGCTTTCTTTGGCTTCCTTAAGATCTGAAAATGGACTTGGGCGCCACCACAGTATTTCGCATCGGGGATCTAATACTTCAGATTCATTTTTATAGGCCTTTTCCAAATCTTTCGACATAACCATTTGCGCTCCCCAACCGAATATCAGCGCATGGATATTTTCAGATCCGCCGCCTCCTTCACCACCTTTGTCGATAGGGGCAACTTTCGGTACAGTTCTCATGTTGTCTGCATTGCTTTGCATCAAACCATAAGTACTCTCGATTGCTTTTTTCCCTTCTTCTTGGGCACGATCCGGATCGACATTTGAAATACGAAGCGCCAGACGCAAACGTAAAGTATTGGCAAAGCGTAACCATTTATTGATGTCGCCTCCATAGCAACGGTCATTACTTCCTTTTCCTTCTCCCCAGTTCAAACCTTTGTCGGGTTTGATGTTGGTGATAGCTTCATCCAGCAGTTTGAACATAGCATCGTACACATCCTTTTGGCTGGTATATGAAATATACTGTGTCGGGGGTAACATTCCTTTTATGTAGTACGACAATGGAATATCACCGTATGTATCTGTCTGCATAGAAATGAGGAATGCATAATAAATACGGGTTACGTAGAACTCGTTCCAGTATTTGTCTTTATTGACGAAATGACAGACTTTGATAATTTGTGCATATTCGTTTGCAGTACGGTCATTATAGAAATGATCCCATCTGTTTTTGGACCAGTCGTCAGTATATACGTATGTGCAGGCTTTTTCATGGAAACCGGCAGATGTATTTGCCATATAGCCGGCATAAATGTCATGAGTTAAGTTGGTGGTTACCTGATAATCATTGTAAGGTCCCTCATTCGTTAGATTACGGAACAAACTACCAATTGAAGTTTCTGCTTCTTTTAATGCTTTTATATCAGCTTCAGGCAGTTCATAATCAATATCAATGCCTTCAGGACTTACATCGGTATTAGAAGTACCCGGTGAATAAGGAGGTTCGTACGGGTTGGTGTTCATTTCATCAAAATCTGAGCAAGCTGCTAGAGCAAGTAGAGATGCGAATGCAAGTGTTTTATAATAGAATTTCATAACTTCTTTTTATGTTTAGATTAGAAACCAAGATTAATAGAAAGACCGAATGTACGTGTGTAAGGAACAGACATATAATCGATAGCTTGAGAGAACATACTTGTGTCATAACCTCCTTCGGGACTTGTTCCCGGTGTATGTTTCATCAGGTAAGCCAAGTTACGGGCAACGAATGCTACGTTCAGTGAAGTTAAAGGAGTCTTCTTCAGTATGGATTTCGGGAAAGAATAACCTAATGACAATTCTTTCAATTTAATGAATGAAGCATCGTATACGAATTCTTCGGCCATACCACTCATTGATGTGTAATATCTTTGAGCGTTCATAGCTGTTGAGTTTACAGTACCGTCGGCGGTCACACCCGGAGCAACGATTTTCCAGCCATTCTCTGCATTACCACGATTAGCGGTGCGTGCTGCCAATCCTGTGCTGGTTGCCATTGCCTCGGATACAGAAACAATGTCACCACCAAATTTCATATCGAACAATGCAGAAAGAGTAAATCCTTTGTAGGTGAATGATGGAGAAACGGACATTAATAAGTCCGGTTCAATATTACCGATCGGATGATCCAATGTGTATTGGAAAGCGTCTTCACCGGAGACCTTGGTCGGACGGCCTTGTTTATTAACTATCATATTACCGTTTTCATCACGCTTGTACAGGTTTTTGGCATAAATTTCACCCAAGCGGTGTCCTACGCGTGTACCGACATTGATTGGGAAATTTGCATCTCCATTGAAGAAGAGATAATCAACGCCATCTGCCAGTTCTTTTACTTTAGATACATTCCTGGATAAGTTGATATTCAAATCGAACGTGAAATCTTTCGTTTGTACAGGAGTAGAATATAGCATGAATTCGAATCCTTGGTTGACAATTAAACCGGAGTTAATCATTTTACCACCACTCCAAGGAGCCGGTGCAGGGACTTTCATGATCTGGTTCTTGGTACGGCTGTTGTAATAAGTGAAGTCGAATCCTAGACGATTATTGAGGAATTTCATATCCAAACCGGCTTCATACGAGGAGGAAATCTCCGGCTTCAACTGGTCATTCTTTTTAATATCAGATTTTGTGATATTGAGCACTCCGTTGCTGAATGCATAGCTCAATGTATTATACAGGTTGTATGGTTCTGTATCTTTACCTACTTGTGCGGCAGATAGGCGAACTTTGGCAAATGTGAGCCATGAAGGTAATGTCTTGTCTAATGAACGAAGAAAATCTGTTATGATGAAACTTAAGTTTGCAGATGGATAGAAGAATGAACGGTTGCTGGAGGGTAATGTGGACGACCAGTCGTTACGTGCAGTCAAGTCCATTGACAAATACTCTTTCCATGCAAGTTGTGCAGATGCAAATACAGAGTTGGTAGCGCGTTCGTGTCCATCTTCAGCAGCACTGTTCAGAATGTTTGCGGCATTGAATATCCATTGGTTCTTGTTTACCATGTCTTTTGTTTCAGCCGACAAGGTCTCAAATTTCTGATACATGAAGTTGGCACCTACTGTGTAGCCGATACGGAAATTTTCTCCGATACGGTTGTCTCCGGCAAGGATAAATTCTGCATTTGACTCAAAGAAGTTTTCCTCACTGCGGCTCATACGGTCATCGGTAATGTTTTCGATAGTTTTACCGATACCGTTCGATAAGTCGGTGCTTTGAACACGTGTACGGTAATAGTCGAATGCATATTTGGCGCTAAAGTGTAACCAGTCGGTAAAGTTGATTTTTGCGTTGTAGTATCCGAAAGCTCTCCAACGTTCGTCAGAATTATGGCGCTGGTCTTGTACGTAATATGGATTTTCCAATCCGGGGTTCGGGCCTGCCCAATTCACGTGTGCGGAGTTTTCTGTTGAATAATTCTTTAAATCATCCAAAGACACGTTGTGCGGAATACCGATTAACTGTGCAATAACTCCATAACTTCCGAAATAGGGACGATCTTCTGCCTTGGTTCGTGATAAGGAGACTTTTCCTTCCATAGAGAGATATTTGTTCATTTCTGCACCGGCGTTCAGGTCAATATTTATCTTATCCAATTTCTCGTTCGGGAATAAACCTTTATTGTTAGAACTGCCGAAAGATGCACGGAAATGAGACTTGTCGGTTACATTACTGATAGACACATTATGGTTGTGGGCAAAACCGGTGTTGAAATAATCTTCCAATTTGTTTCCATACTTAGAATAAGCACGTTGTTCTCCGTTCCAGGCTTCTACCATGTGTCCATCCAATTCGCTACCCCAACTACTGCTCGCAGCCTTATTGTAAACACCGTCTGTTCCTTGACCGTAGCGTTCCTGCATTTTCAGTGTTTCAGCTACTGTGCTCCATGTGAAGTTCCCGCTATAACGAACACCGAATCCTTCTTTTTTTGAACCTTTTTTGGTTGTTATCAGGATGACACCATTACCGGCACGTGAACCGTAGAGAGCGGCAGCATTCGGACCTTTCAGTACAGAAATGGTTTCGATGTCATCGGGATTAATGTCGACAGAGGCACCGCCACGGTCTACACCGCCATAGTAAGAAGCGTCAGAACTGTTGTTGTCGCTGAAAGGCACACCATCGATAATCCATAAAGGTTGGTTATTGTCTGATAAGGAGGAATTACCACGAATCGTAATCTTGGTGGAACCTCCCAAACCTGTACCTGCCGTATTCATCTGAAGACCTGCCACTTTTCCTTGCAAAGCGCTTGTCACAGAAGGATCTCCGGTCTTGTTCAGCTGGTCGCTTTTTATTTCCTGAACTGCATATCCCAGCATTTTCTTTTCGCGTTTGATACCTAATGCGGTAACGACGACTTCATCGATAACTTGAGTATCGTCCGACATCGTGACATTGAGAGTCGGTTTGTTGCCCGGAATCTCTAATGTCTTATATCCTATATAGGAAAATACCAATACAGGCTGTTCACCGCTGACCTTGAGGGTATAATTGCCATCCATGTCTGTAATGGTACCATTACTTGTTCCTTTTTGCAGGATACTGACACCAATCAGCATTTCTCCTTTAGTATCGATGACTTGTCCGGTAATCGTGTGTTCCTGGCCAACTTGTTGTTGGTTGGTTTGTTGCGCATTTTTTTCTGACAGGTATACAATATTGTCTTCTACCTTGTACGAAATGCTTGTTCCGCTCAGAAGAGAGTTGAGGACTTGTTCTAAAGAAGCGTCTTTTACATTCACTGCCTCTACTTGGGTGGCAGATAACTTGTCGTTATAAAAGAATTGATACTTAGACTGGGACTGTATCTGTTTAATAACAGTTCCTAAGTTTGTGCGTGTAGTTGATAATGTCAACTGTGCGGTAGCCCATTGTAATGGGATTGCCATGAAAATTAAAACCAATAAAGCTCGAAGTAAGTTCGACTTTTGAATAGAATGATTGCTTTCCATACATTTAATTTAATGGTTGTATAAAAATTATTGAACTAATAAAAGAAGTCTTATTTTCTTCTTTTATAAATAAAACAATGCTAACGCAATAAACACTTAGTCTAATTTATCTTTTTTTCTTTATATAATTAAGAGTATTATGATTTCGTGTGTAAATCCCTTTGTACTATCATTGCAGTGCTTCTCATTTAAGAGTTGTGACATGGGCTTGGCACAGTTGTGCCACCACGGTGTCATTGTTGTGACAAGCCCGTGGCACAGTTGTGCCAATGCTGTGTTGCAGTTATGTCAATTGAGAGACCGGATTACCAGTCATAGTCTTCAACGTATGCATCAAATTCTTGTGTGGTGGTAACTCCGCAGTTTCTGAGGATATTCAGTATATGCTGTTGTTCGGAAGGAGAGAGTAAACGTTCGCCTTTACGGGCACGATAGTAGGTTCTGCGTCCTAAATAGTTCATTAGGTGCAGGATAACGGTTTGCATTTGTTTATAAGGTAGATTCTCTAAGATTCCGATGAATCCTTGGGCGTATCGTACTTTTGTACTGGAACGGTAATGGGGACAGCCGCCTTTCACGGTAGACAGATATTTGGGACTGATGATAATCCAGTGTTCTATGTTTTCCGGTACGCTTTGTTCTGTAAGTTGTCTTAGGCAGGTACCTGCTTGGGGGCATTGTCGGTTAAGGCACATCGAATATTGATAAGGGACTTTTGCAAAGTCAATTTTTTCTTCCATGATTTGTAGATGTTTGTTGAGCAAAAGTAGTGAAAACTTATTGAAAAATAGCCTGAAAGCAAAGAAGTTTACTTTCAGGCTACCACTTTTAGTCGAAATCTCAATGAATAGCCGCTTTCAGAAGTGAACTGAAGGACAGCAATTGAAATAGCAGCACACTATTGAATAAAGGATTATTGCTCTTTAGAGAAAGAATAAGGCATATCTTCTTCTTTCGTACCTCTGTTCATATTCGGTTGATTACTCATATCTACTTTGATGATACCACCTTTGAATAATTCTTCGTGGCGAAGATAATTTTTAGTATAGTCAGTGCCGTTTACGTTCATCGAATTGACATAGAAGTTCTTTTTACTGTTGTTCGGGGCATCAATCACCAAACTGTTGCCATTCTCAAAATGAAGTGTGGCTTTCTTGAATAAAGGAGCGCCTACGATATATTCATCCGTTCCCGGACAAACAGGATAGAAACCTAATGCAGAGAATACATACCAGGCGGAAGTTTGTCCGTTGTCTTCGTCGCCGCAATAACCGTCAGGCCCCGGAGTGTACATTCTATCCATGACTTGGCGCAACCAGTACTGGGCTTTCCAGGGCTGGCCTGCATAATCATATAAATAAATCATGTGTTGGATAGGCTGATTGCCGTGTGCATAATTACCCATATTCATAACGGTCATTTCGCGAATTTCATGAATCACCTGTCCATAGTAACTGTCATCGAATACGGGAGGTACGGCAAAAACGGAGTCCATCATAGTGACGAACATCTCTTTTCCGCCCATTAAGTCGATTAGCCCTTGCGGATCATGGAACACAGACCAGGTGTAGTGCCAGCTATTTCCTTCTGTAAAGGCATCGCCCCATTTCAATGGAGAGAATGGTGACTGGAATGTACCGTCTTCATTGCGTCCGCGCATTAATTTAGACTCCTTGTCGAAGAGATTTTTGTAATTCATGGCACGCTTTGCAAAAAGATTGATCTCTTTTTTCGGGCGTTTCAGTTCTTTTGCCAGTTTGTAGATACACCAGTCGTCGTATGCATATTCCAGTGTACGTGCTGCATTCTCGTTGATTTTCACATCGTATGGTACATATCCCAGCTTGTTATAATATTCATGTCCCAAGCGTCCTGTTGAAGATACTTCAGGATGTACATTCTCTGTTCCATGCAGCAATCCTTCATACAGCGTTTTTATATCGTCCACTTTCACGCCTTTCATGTAAGCATCTACCAGAACAGAAGCAGAATTATTACCTACCATACATCCTCTGTGTCCCGGACTTGCCCATTCGGGGAAGAACCCGCTTTCTTTATATGTATTGATAAGCCCTTCCTGCATCTCCTTGTTAACCGAAGGATACATCAGATTCAGTAACGGGAACAGACATCGGAACGTATCCCAAAAACCTGTGTCGGTATACATATATCCCGGCAATACTTGTCCGTTATATGGACTGTAATGAATCGGCCGGCCGTTCGCGTCCAGTTCGTAGAACTTGCGCGGGAACAAGGTCGAACGGTAGAGGCACGAATAGAACGTGCGGTACTGGTCCGTCGTGCCTCCCTCGACTTCAATACGTCCGAGCACCTCGTCCCAGCGTGCTTGCGCCTTGGCCTTCACGGTTTCGAAATCGTCCTTTCCCAGCTCTTCGAGGTTCTGCACGGCCTGCATCTGCGATATGAACGACGAGGCTGCGCGCACCGTTACCTGCTCGCCGCGCCGGGTTTCGAAACCTACCCGCACGAGGGCGTGTTCGCCGACTAACTGTTCGCCTTCGACGGGCTTCGTGCCGTCATAGATCTGGAAATCCCGGATCTTCCGGTCGAAGCGCACGATAAACCAGTTCTTGAAGTTGTCGGGCACACCTCCGCTGTTGCGCGTGGTGTATCCCACGACAGTCCGTTTGTCGTGCATGACCCTGATGTACGATCCGCGGTCGAAAGCGTCGATCACCACGCCCGACTCGTCCGATTCGGGGAACGTGAAACGCATGATCGCAGCCCGCTCGGTCGGGGCGATCTCGGCCTTGATGTCGTGGTCGGCAAGGTAAACCGAATAGTAGTAGGGGCGTGCCTCCTCCGACTGGTGCGAGAACCAGCTCTGACGGCTCTCTTCATCGACCTTGTCGCGTCCGCGTACGGGCATGATGGAGAACTGCCCGTAGTCGTTGATCCACGGCGAGGGCTGGTGGGTCTGCTTCAGACCTCACTAAAACCGTCTTACAGCATGTTGTAAGACGGTTTTTCTTTTATTTTCTTTTGTCATGCATTTATAATACCAGACAGTATTACATAGTTTTACTTTCCTTTTATTTTCTGATTCCGCTTTAATTCTTTTAGCGGATTCTGGTTGTATACTTGTTTGAGTTTATATAGATCCGTATTGGGTTCGATAATAGCTTGTCGATAATTGACGTAATATCCTATAATGTATCAATGTAAAGGTTTCCGGTAAGTATGATTTGCTAAAATCGTTTCTGTGAATAATATTCAATGTCATTTCCCATTCTTTGGGTGATACATTTTTTGCAATCACAAAAGGCTTTCCACCATGAATGTGTTGACGCATTGCATATTGAATCATTTCCTAAGATTTCAATAGTCATTTTCTTTCCTCCATTTTCAAGCCCAAGCCATTCGAAGAAATAGCGATAAATAATCATGGTTTCAGGTATCTCAAGGAGTTTATGGTACTCTTCGATATTTTCGCCAAAGGCTTTCCTGAAAAAAGATGTTCCCTTGCCTATTTTACCTTTTGTACTATTAAGAACAGCTTGAATAGCCCGAATATACTTGCGATTCCAATATTTGCCAATATAGTCCCGATTGTGAGAATAATCTTCACCCATATCCGTAGTGCGACGGATTGGGTGGCATTTCATAGGGAAAGAGTATATGCTCACATTTAACCTATCACACAATTCTTATATGGTTTAGCCCTAAATCCATACAGTTGGTTGGACTTTAGAAATTTGCACGGTTTATGATGGGATAAGGTAACGATCAGGCGACGGCTCTGTTTTCCGCATATTACGCCGATATTCACCACCTCAAATAACTGAAGTAAAGATAGTAAATAATCCGAGAAAGCAAATAAAAAACTTCGTTTTTTCGGGTTTCCAGGGCTATTTTTGCATCCCCGCGCCACAACGCCCTACCTCTCCGACACCTTGGCTGCGCTGGTCGCTACCGACACAGGGGCAGGGAATATAAGATACAAGGCACCCTATTAGGACCCTTAAAAAAAGGCAATAGTCTGAAAAATTGGGCTGTTGTATTTTTTATAATAGGACGAGGCAACGAAAAGGCAACGATTCCACTTGCTGCTGCTTGCGTTGGCGTTCACAATCTCAAATAACTAGCATAAAAATAATAAAATTATTGTTTCAGCAGCAAAATTATCAACCTTTAAATATTTTCTACAGTCTATAATCCGATAAGCTATTATTGAAAGGTATCCCAAACAACTTGCCATAATACAGCCGCCAATTTCATAAGCAGGAATCAAAACAATAAACATAACTAAACTTACCGCCGCACCAATAACTGTTGACAAAAAAACGCCGCGTGTATCCTTAACTACCAGATAAATCACACCCCAAAAAGATGGTAAAGTTACCAGAAAACCTAAAACCACCATAAACGGAATATACTGTATAGCTTCACTAAATGTCTTAGACAAAGCAAAGGGAGCTAATGGTACCAAAATCAATAATAAAACAAAACTAAAAAAAGCAGCCATCAGTACAAACTTTTTATAGACAGCAGAGAAAAAAGTGTTCCTATCCGAATCCATACGATTGTACAGCACTGATTTGCCATGACTTCTGAAATACATCAACTAAAACTACTATTATCATCATAAATTTATAAGCAGCTGAATAAATTCCGCTGGCAGCAACACTGCAAAAATAAGCTAAAAAATAGCGTCCTGAAACACTGGTAACCCATGCTGATATAGCATTAAAAGATAACGGAATACCATATTGCAACATCTGACCCATAAGTTTTTTATCGGGGAATCGCAACCCGTACATTTTACTCAACTTATAAAACCCTATTGCTATTACGCCAATACTTGCAGTGACAAAAGAATAAACATATCCTATTACTTTTAAATCCAAACACATCAAAAATATAACATTACAAATCAATAAAGAAACAGCAAACAAAATATTTAACCACGAAAAAGTTTTTAATTGACCAATGCCTCTAAAGAACTGCGTTATGGATTCCCTTAACGCAAATAACATGTACAGCAGCAAAATATAATCAAGATACGCTACTTCCAAAAAGCTCCCTGTAACAGAAGCTGCCATTACTAAAAACAAACTGCTGATGACTGGCAAAAATATTGTTATGCTGAAAACTGCCGCTTTACTGAAACTTGCGTCTAAAGCAAAGCGCACTCCAGCATCAGCTATGGAACAAGAAAAAATCAGCAAACATAAATTTACAAAATTATAGATCAGCTCACTGGCTCCATATTCCGCAGGAGTCAGCATTGCGGTATGGATAGGAATGAGCAAAAATACAATGCCTTTAGAAAGGATATTGCCAATCCCTATGACTGCCGTATCCCGCAGAAATTTTTGCTCTTTATTATCATCTCCCATACATCACCTGTTCAACCTTAATTTAACCGAAAAAACAGCTACGCAAAGCAACAAAAACAATATCCTTAAATAAGCTAACCACAGCAGAGAACTTTGAAATAAGATATAAATAAATATATCCTTCATAA
>ERZ773195.2343-NODE-2343-length-12153-cov-2.720946_pt1 | contig 12153 bp, 9 predicted proteins | sample MGYA00580530_ERZ773195 | MGnify/ENA primary metagenome ERZ773195 (study PRJEB29015, sample SAMEA2737751) | human gut metagenome | biome: human gut; feature: human-associated habitat; material: faeces | place: China | collected 2012 ...
ACTATGCGCAAAGCGCGCACGAATATCTGGAGTTTCGCGCCCATGGGTTAACGGTTGCCTATGAAAAACTGCGGCTGAACATCACGCATATTGAAGAGGATATGCAGCAGTTAGAAGTGAGTCAGGGGCGGGTGAGTGATGAAGTCAGTCATGAGGTCGAGCTGGCGCTGGAGGCTGCCGCGGCCTATCTCAATGAGCAACAGACTGAGATTCTGTGCGGCATCAACACGTTCTTTATCAAAGAAAATGTCCTGATGATGTCACAACATGGCCAGGGGGCTGGCGTTTCCTCGGCAGAAATGGCCGGAGAAATGCTGGTGTTGCACGATGAAGGGCAGGCGAAAATCGTGCTGGATAAAATGCGCTCGTCCTGTGAAGTTGTCTTGCTGGCAGCGCAGGAAAGCATCAGCCGGGATTTAGCTCTGCGCTTTGAACAGCTTGAGTCGACGCTGTCCCGGGCGCTAAATGACGCCATGCGCCCCATTGAGCAGCGGGTGAAAGAGGAGCTGAACCACGCTGGTTTTCGTGCGCGGATCCGTTTTCCGGCGTTTCATGCGGCGATGTTTAACTTCAACACCCGCCAGTTGTTCAACGAGGCCATTGAGCAGGATATTCCGGCGGAAAATGCGCCGTCAACTGGCGGTGTGGTGCGTGATACCTTCTCTCGCTGGTTGAATCAGCCCAACTGGGGATGGAATGAGTACGTCGAAACAAAAACGCGTTATCTCATTGATATGGGTGCACTGCATAAGAACCTTGTGCACTATGTCACCCAGTTTTGCCAACAAATTCGTAAAGCTTTAGCTGCGCAGGTCGATATTTCCGTTACGGCAGGCATGGCCACGTTTTTTGCTGATTTTTCACTGTGTTTGACGCAATTACAGGCGAGCCTGCGTGAGAGTCTGACCCTGCGCCAGCAAAATGAATCTGCGGTGAATTCCTTGAACGAACAACTGCAGCATCGCATTACGACTGCGGCATGGCTTTATGAAGATTCCCGCTTGCTGCGCGACGATATCAATACCCTTTTTGCAACCGAGCACACATGACTAACGTGTTACTGGAAGGCCCCGGGCGGACGCTGGAGTGTGTCTACCCGAAGTTTATGGTCGATCTGGTTCAGGGAGATGAAACCAAACGTTCCGGCGGTTTTCTGCAACAGCAGCAGCGGCTGCGTGCGCGTCTGACGCAGGAGGTGCTATCCCAGACGCAACTGCGAGCATGGGTGTTGGCAGGCGTGTCCAGCGAGCATCTGGTGATGCGTCTAAAACTGGTGGAAAAACTGGCGGGCATGATCGATCCGGGCCATCTGGCGCTGGTACGGATCGCCGAAGGGTTGATGTTTTTACAACAAACCGAACACCCGCGTGGACTCTCCACGCCTGGTCTTCTGCAGCAGATAAATTCACTCGCTGACTGGTTTACCCAGCGCGGCGCTTATAAAGAGAAGGCGGTGACGCAACGCGGCCTGACGGTGCAAGCGGGCGAACATAGCGAGCAAATTTTTACCCGCTGGCGGGCTGGCGCGTATGACGGCTGGTCGTTACCTGGACGCTGTTTTGTGGCGTTAGAGGAGCTGCGCTGGGGAGCCTTTGGTGACGCCTGCCGGTTAGCAAATGCCGATGTGGTGTCAATGCTAAAAGACAACCTGCGAACGATGGCTGCTCAGGCGCTGGCAGACAGCGTGAATGCGGCCCCGGCCACGCGTCATTACTATCATCATTGGCTCAGCACGCCGGTGGTTGGCGGCTCGGGTGAGCACAACGATATGTTGAGCTGGCTCGGAGCCTGGTGCGATGCGCAGCGTCATCCGGTGAGCTGGTCGGTGACGCAGCGTTGGCAAAATGTGGCGTTGGGCATGCCGAGATTGTGTTCGGCGAAGCGGCTGGTTGATGCGATGGTTGAGGAGATTTTTGCACCGTCCCCGCTCATCAATTGAGCAGGAACGGTGAGTGGGATAAAGGCAGGTTTAGTGGTGCAGGGAGTCTGCCGGGGTAGCCGCCGTCTCATTGACGACCGGGTTTTTATTAAAACGTTTGGCATACAGCGCGGTGATAATCGGCACCAGAATCGCGGTGACTATCACGCTGGCGGCAACCAGCGCTGTGGCTGACGCGGCGACCGGTTCGAAGGCTGGGTTAATTTGGGCAATAATCACCGGGTTTGCGACGGCAGCCCCGGCGGCCGAAGACGCGGCGACACCCGCGGTTCCATTTCCGCCCCCAATCACGCGGTCAGCAATAATCAGCGGAATACCGGTGATGACGATAACCGCGACGCCCAGCAGGATGCCCAGCAGACCCGTATCAACGATGACGCTCAGGTTAATCGTGTTGCCCAGCGCGAAGCCGAAGAACGGGATCAGCACCGGCGTGGCTTTGCTGAAGAAGGAACGCAGATCGTGATCCAGGTTACCCAACGCAAAACCAATCAGGAACGGTAATACCGCGCCGACAAAATGGTGTGGTTCGAAGGAAGCCAGACCCGCGGAGCCGAGGATCACCATGGTCATTAACGGACCGGATTCCAGAGACATCAACACAAATGCGCCAGACTCTTCTTTGGTTCCGTACTGGTTCATCAGGCTGGCGTACAAACCGCCGTTGGTCATGTCCATCGCTGAAACAATTGCCAGTACCGAAAGACCGGCAAAGAACCCGGTTTGAATACCGGTATCAGGAATAAATGAAGCAGCAATCATTGCCACTACCCATGCCACGGCTATTTTAGTTAATACCAGTGTGCCGGATTTGCGTAATACCGTGCCGGTTGCCCGTAAATCAATAGATGCACCGATACAAAAAAACCACACTGCCAGAATCGGCACCGTTCCGCTGATCATTCCTTTGGTAAACGAACCGAAATACGCGCCGGTATCCGGAGCTAACGTATTTAACACTGCGCCTAATAACAGAGGAATCAACATCATTCCGCCAGGGATGCGTTCAATCGTGGCTTTAATTTTCATAAGCGTCCTCATCTCTTGTCGCAGGTAATACACGCGAAAGAAAATAAAAATTAATAAATTCAAATGGTTACTGGTGTTTCTTAACAAAGAAAACAGCTATCTCTTTGTTTTATAAAATCTAACGCGGCATACGTTGAGCGTGTTGCTGCTCCCAGGGATATTGCGTCTGGAATTAGTTTGCATTCATGGGAACATTGATTCAATCAAAATAAAACGATGTTTTAGTTATCTTCATCACATATTCCGAGCAAAAGTTCCTGAGTGCTCTGATAATTAAAAAAGCTGTGATCTTTTTGTGAAGAGATTAGGTGGGTTTTTGCCTAGCAGAATAATAGTGACTGTTGTGATTGTTGGTGCAACAAAGCGATTTATTCTTGTATTTAATTGCCAGAAAATCGCAAGCATTACATGTTAAAAAGTTGACTAAGAATGACCTGATTTACGCATGTTGACGAAATGGAAATCTATATGTGAAGTTGATCACAAATTTAAACACTGTTAGGGTAAAGAGGTCATTAACCGCCCAATCAGGCGTCAACAGGTTCGGTTGTACTGCTCGTTTCTCGTCAGTGTAAGTAAACCTGCTACGCTTGTTACAGGGAATGCGTCTGTGCATTCCCCGCTCGGTGATGACCTTGACGCAGGGGCGTTGAGGGACTCGATCTGTAGCGTGACAGGGCTAAGTCTATGAGGACGAGTATGCTAAAAAGGAAAAAAATAAAACCAATTACGCTGCGCGACGTTACCATCATTGATGACGGTAAACTGCGAAAAGCCATTACCGCGGCGTCGTTAGGTAATGCGATGGAGTGGTTTGATTTTGGTGTTTATGGGTTTGTTGCTTACGCATTAGGTAAAGTGTTCTTCCCGGGGGCTGACCCCAGCGTACAGATGGTTGCTGCACTTGCCACCTTCTCTGTTCCCTTTCTGATTCGACCGCTTGGCGGATTGTTCTTCGGTATGCTTGGCGATAAATACGGTCGTCAGAAGATCCTCGCTATCACCATTGTGATTATGTCGATAAGTACCTTCTGTATCGGTCTTATTCCCTCGTATGCCTCGATTGGTATCTGGGCGCCGATTCTGCTGTTGCTGTGTAAAATGGCGCAGGGGTTCTCGGTCGGCGGAGAGTATACCGGGGCGTCGATTTTTGTCGCAGAGTACTCGCCAGACCGTAAGCGCGGATTTATGGGCAGCTGGCTGGACTTCGGCTCGATTGCCGGGTTTGTGCTGGGTGCGGGCGTGGTAGTCCTGATCTCAACTATTGTCGGCGAAGAAAACTTCCTTGAGTGGGGCTGGCGTATTCCGTTCTTCCTGGCGCTACCGTTAGGGCTTATTGGTCTGTACCTGCGTCATGCACTGGAAGAGACTCCGGCGTTCCAGCAGCACGTGGATAAACTGGAGCAGGGCGATCGTCAGGGACTGCAGGACGGTCCGAAGGTGTCGTTCAAAGAGATTGCGACCAGGCACTGGCGCAGTCTGCTGGCATGTATTGGTCTGGTGATTGCCACCAACGTCACCTATTACATGCTGCTCACCTATATGCCGAGCTACCTGTCGCATAACCTGCATTACTCTGAAGACCACGGCGTGCTGATTATTATCGCCATCATGATTGGTATGCTGTTTGTGCAGCCGGTGATGGGTCTGCTCAGCGACCGCTTCGGGCGCCGTCCGTTTGTGATTATGGGCAGTATTGCGCTGTTTGTGCTGGCTATTCCGGCATTTATTCTGATTAACAGTAACGTCATCGGCCTGATTTTCGCCGGGTTGCTGATGCTGGCGGTGATCCTCAACTGCTTTACCGGGGTGATGGCGTCAACGTTACCAGCGATGTTCCCGACGCATATTCGCTACAGTGCCCTGGCCGCAGCGTTTAATATCTCGGTATTGGTCGCCGGGCTGACACCGACGTTGGCCGCATGGCTGGTGGAAAGCTCGCAGAATCTGATGATGCCTGCTTATTATCTGATGGTGATTGCGGTGATAGGTTTAATTACCGGCGTGACCATGAAAGAGACGGCTAATCAGCCGCTGAAGGGGGCTACGCCTGCCGCTTCGGATATTCATGAAGCGAAAGAGCTCCTCGGCGAGCACTACGATAATATTGAGCATAAAATCGAAGATATCGATCAGGAAATTGCTGAGCTGCAGCTTAAGCGTACGCGCCTGGTGCAGCAGCATCCGCGGATTGATGAGTAATCATGTGATTTATCATATCCACTTAAGGTTGGCTTAATCTGTGTCAGGCAAACTCTCCTCCAGAGTATCGGAGGAGAGTGTCATGAAAAACCGCATTTATGAAAGTTTGACCACCGTGTGCAGCGTGCTGATCGTCAGCAGCTTTTTGTACGTTTGGGTGAGTTCTTACTGACCTTTCGCTAATTCCACCCAAGCGCGAGTACCGGTGGTTCCCTGACGATTTTGCAAATAGAAATGCCCGTGATGTAACTGGGTGATACGACTGACAATGCTCAGCCCCAGCCCAATCCCGCCAAAACGGCTGTCCATACGCACAAACGCTTTACTCAGCTCCCCGCATTTACTCTCATCAATGCCAGGGCCTTCATCTTCGACGGCGATAACGGCATCATGCTCTGTATTCAGGCTAATCGTAATATGGGTGCCTTCCGGGCTGTAACGATGCGCGTTCTCCACAAGATTTCGCAGCAGCATTCGTAATAGCGTCGCATCGCCACGTACGACAACGTCCGCCGTGCTTTGCGGTAGGAGCAGCGTCTGCTGACGCTGGTCCAGCATGGTGCTGAGTTCATCGTAGGAGGGCAAAATCACGTCCTCCAGCAGTTTGACGTGCTGGTAGCTCCCGGCCGAGAACGACTGTCCAACGCGGGCGAGTTGCAGCAGTTGCGACACGCTGTCCATCATTTGGTCAAGGCGGGCAATTAACGGTGAAACGTCGACCTTATGGGTTTTGGACAGCAATTCCAGATGCAGGCGAACGCCTGACAACGGGGTGCGCAGTTCGTGGGCGACATCGGCGGTAAACAAGCGTTCGTTTTCAATGGTGCTCGTCAGCCGCGTCACCAGCTCGTTGAGCGCTGAGACGACCGCCTGGATCTCAACGGTTGAACTGTGAACTTCAATCGGAGCAAGGTTATCGGCTGCCCGCGTTTCTAACTCTTTTTGCAGATCCGCCAGCGGGCGAGTAATACGTCGCACTGCCAGGTAGCAAATCAGCAGCGTCAGGCTGACCATAAAGATACCGGGGACGATCAGGCTGGCGATGGCCTCGCGGATTTCATGCAGGATGTGGCGATCGTTGTTACGATTTTCGCGTAACGCCTGTTCGAATAGCTGTATTTGTTCGGTGCTTTCGTGCCACAACCAGAAGGTGCTAATCAACTGGAAGACTAGCAGAATAAGACCGATGGTCAGCATCAGGCGATGACGCAGCGGGAGCGGTTTTTTTAGATATTGCAGTAGCTTCACTTAGCTTTCCTCAGTGGCAACCAGCATATAGCCAAATCCCCTGACTGTGCGGATACGTGATTTACCCACTTTGTCCCGCAGGTTGTGAATGTGCACTTCCAGCGTATTGGTCGACGGTTCGTTATCCCAGCTGTAGATGTCGTTATACAGGATCTCCCGGTGTACCGGGCTGCCCGCTTTAAGCATCAGGCGCGACAGGAGTGCGTATTCTTTCGGCGTTAAGATAACTTCTTGTCCATCCATCCACACCTGGCGACGACCGATATTCAGCGTCAGGTTACTGACAATGAGTTCACTTTCACCCTGATTGTTATGACGACGCAGCAGCGCCCGGATGCGGGCATGCAGTTCTTCCAGTGCGAACGGTTTGACCAGATAGTCATCGGCGCCAACGTCCAGCCCGCTGACCCGGTCTTTCACCGTATCGCGGGCGGTGAGGATAAGCACCGGCACGGTGTATTTTTTCTGTCTGATGCGGTTCAGGAAGTGCAGGCCGTCTTCATCCGGTAAGCCCAGGTCCAGAACCACCAGACTGTAATGGCCGGTCTCCAGACACTGCTCCGCTGCACGGGCCGTTGATACGCCGTCGCAGGCATAGCCTTCTGTTTGCGCGGCGAGTATCAGTCCCTGTAATAACAACGTATCGTCTTCAACAATCAGAATTTTCATTCGTTTAGCCTCCCCGGCAGGGTTGCAGAATATCATCTGCCGCCTGATATTTCTGTGTTTGCACGCCTGTTAATCCCAGCAGGGTTGAGAAGAAATTATCCTGTGAGAAGTCCTCTGAGCCTGCCCGTTTTTGCAAACATGTCTGAGAGACTTGATAGCGTTGCTGATAATCCTCTGAGAGCCACAGCAGCATCGGCACATGTTTTTGCGTTTCTGGCGCAATCGAATACGGCAGGCCGTGTAAATAGATGCCATTTTCCCCTAAGGATTCACCGTGATCGGAAAGGTAGACCAGGCTGGTGGTGAAATTATCCTGATGCTCTTTCAGTATATTGATTGCTTTATCAACAATATAGTCGACGTAAAGAATGGTGTTGTCATAGGTATTGACCAACTGTTGCTGTGAACAAGTCTGGATTTCGTTGGTGTCACAGGTTGGCGTAAATTTCTTGAACTGCGCAGGATAGCGGTTGTAATAGGTCGGACCGTGGCTGCCGATGGTGTGCAGCACAATCACGCCGTCGCCTTGCAGGTTATTAATGTACTCTTCCAGCCCGTGGAACAGCACGTCATCGTAGCATTCCCCGTCAATACACTGCCCTGGCAGGTTCAGCTTAGTCATATTCTGGTGCGGTACCCGGTCGCATGCCCCTTTGCAGCCGCCGTCGTTATCGTTCCACAGAACGTTAATTCCCGCCCGCTGAATAATGTCGAGCACGCCTTCCTGATGCTGCGCCAGTTCTTCATCGTAGTGCGCGCGTGGCATACCCGAGAACATGCAGGGGACAGATACTGCCGTTGCCGTTCCGCAGGATGTGGTACGGGGGAAATAGACCACATCATCTTTTTCCAGCAACGGGTTGGTCTGGCGCGAATAGCCTGACAGCGAGAAGTTATCGCCGCGTGAGGTCTCGCCGAGCACCACAATCGTCAGGTTCTTACGCTTTTCTTTCACCATCAACGGATTGCGATGGGCGTCTTCACCAATGCGTACCAGCGGCAGGTGGGCCAGCCTCTGGTGTGAATACCAGGAAGAGGTCGCCACAATGCTGTTGGATGGGCTGAGGGATTTCACCAGTTCTTTATTGTTGCGAAACAGTGAGGCGTAATCTTTGTAGAAGAACGCGGCGACCAGCACGATCAGCAGCGCGGAGATCAGAATATTCGCGCCACGGAACAGTACGCTGCGCATGGCCGGGGCGATCGGTTTGATTCTTATCCAGCAGGCAATGAGCGCGGCGAGAATGCCGCTCACTCCGAGCGTGATGAGCATTTGCGGCGTCAGCAAAGCAAAGGTTTCGGCGGGTGTGGTGTCCATCATATTGGCGATCATCGAGCGGTCAATGATGATGCCGTAGGTCATGATGAAATATTGGGCCGATGCGCCAACCAGAATGAAAACGCAGGCCACCAGGCGATTAAGCCACAGGAATGAGGCCAGCGTCAGCACAATGTTCATGACGCTGAAAGCGACGACCGGCATCGACAAAAACACCAGCAGGTTGCGCACGGAATCCAGGGGCAGTTCTTGCAGCACTTGTTTATAGAACGCAATGTTCAGGAAAGTCGCAAGATAAAATGAGATCAGGAGAAGCCAGCTGATTAGCCCGAGAGTGGGTCTTTTAAACAGGTGCTTTAACATTAAGGGGGTTCCATCGACTAAGTGGTACAAATCCTCTCAAAGTAAAATTAAGCCAACCTTAAGTTCTTAATGTTGATTTCAGGAATCGCGGGGGGCGGCGTTGGCCCGATGGCCTTACACCATCGGGCAACGACGACTGTTTGTGTTAGTTATTGTTTACCGGAGCATCCAATGGATATGGGTTTTTATGGATCCGATTGTAGTTCAGTGCATACAGCGCGGTGATGATCATCAGTGTGACGAATGACCACATCACCTCTTTGGCACCGGAACCGACAACCGCCCAAATGCAGTAAACAAAAGCGATAAAGGTCACCAGTAAGTACATCGGACGCGCTTTACCAAAGTGACCATGGCCGAGCAGCAGCAGCGCGGCGCAGGTGTACAGATACGGCACCAGCGTGAAGATAACGGAGACTGAAGAGACCAGACCAAACTCTTTCGCAGCGTTTGGCGACATGCTGCTGAACTGGAAGATGGTCATCAGAACGCCGACGATAATTAACCCGGCTACCGGCGTACCGGCTTTGTTAACGCGGGCAAAAATCGGTGGGAACAGGCCGTCATCGGCTGCCGCTTTGGCGGTTTGCCCGGCAAGCAGCGTCCAGCCGCCCAGGGAACCAAGGCACCCGGCCGCGGCACAGAAGGAGACAATCGCCCCAGCAGTGTCACCCAGCGCCATGCGTGCGGCATCACCGAACGGGGAGGCTGAAACACGCAGCGCCGCGTTAGGGATCATACCCATAATCGCCGTGGTGGAGAGCACATAGCAAACGGCGGCAATCAGCACGCCGCCCATGGTGGCGATAGGCACGTTACGTTTGGGATTTTTAACCACACCTGCCGCGACGGAGGCGCTTTCCACGCCGATAAATGACCACAAGGTTACGTTCAGAGTGCTTTGAATCGCACCGAAGGTGTTCATACCGCTGACGTTCCATGCCGCCATATAGGTTTCACCCCGGAACCAGAACCAGCCGAAGACGGCAATACCGACAATTGGCACCAGCGCCAGTACCGTTGCGACGGCCTGTACACGGGTGATCATTTTTGGTCCGACAATGTTCAGCAATACGAAGATCCACAGTACCACGACGCAGGTCAGCGTCAGGACCAGCGGATCTTTTAAGATGGGGAAGAAGTAGCTCAGGTAACCGACGCCAATAACCACCATGGCGATGTTACCAATCCAGCAAGCCAGCCAGTACAGGACGTTGGTCTGGTAGCCCAAAAAAGGACCGAAACAGCGGCGGGCATAAGCGTAAGAACCACCGGGACTGGAGTCTAAGGACGACATTTTCGCGTACACCATCGACAGCGCCAAAGCACCGATAATAGTGACCAACCATCCGTAGATTGCAATCCCGCCAGTTGACGCAAGGTTTGCGGGTAGCAGGAATACACCGGAACCCATAATATTCCCCGACACCATAAGGGTGACGGGGATTAAGCCCACTTTGTGAGCATCAGCATCCGTCGACATATTTAGTAACTCCTGATAAGGATAAATGACGTCTTATCATACCTCTTCAGAAGACTATTTTATGATGGCGGACTGGGGGTATCGCTAATGCTGATATTATTATGGCTTATCGCTAACTGATTAAAAATCAGGCAGCGGATGGCTCCCTATGTTGACTGACATAATGCAGAGGCGTCATCCCATAGAACTCTTTGAATACGGAAATAAAGTACGAGGTACTGTTATATCCGCACAGTTGAGAGACCTGGGAAATGTTTTTGCCATCCATCAATAATTGATTGACGGCATAACGCATGCGACACGTGGTAATTATTTGGCTGTAACTTGTATTTTCACTTTTGAGCTTTTTCTTTAACAAACTGGGGCTCAGGCATAAGCAACTGGCAACCATGCTTAAATTCCAGTCTTTATGTATATCGCTCTCAATAATGTGATAAACGCTGTCGCTGATACGACTGCGTAGTATATGCATGAGCAGAGAAATAAACTTTTTGCTGCCGAGAAAGCGTGATAACACCGTGAACAGTAGCGAGCGCGTGCGCACACTTTCACCTTCGTCCATTGTGTCCATTACGCTATATTGGGCAGCCACCCGGAAGACATCCGGCGTCAGACAGACGGCGGTCATCACTGGGTTGGCACTGCGTTGCCAGAGTGGGATCTGTGAAAGGTCTTTATTTAAAAAACGTAGATAGTCTTTAATGATATCACGGCTGATATGTACGACCAGTGCGTTATTAAGTGATGAGAAATCGATAATATTATTATCGCATGCTACCAGCGCCATATGATTAGCTTTTAAGCTGATGGCTTCTTTACCGTTAATCCTTAACCAAACATCCTTCTCCGTTAATACAACAACACAAGCTGCTCTGCTGCAAACCCTCATACCCAAACTCCAGGAATATGAACATAAAATACCGTAGCTCACCATCAGATGAACCGTATCGGCTAAATTTAAATTGTATGATGAATCCAGGACCGCATTAAAATAACGTGTCTGAAATTAATTACAATGTTTGGTGGGATTTTTCTTATGTACACTTTTTTTTACGCAAGTGGAAACGTGATAATTGCGTATAAAAAAAGCGCGGGGTGGTCCCGCGCAAAAAGGTATGACAATGTTATTGTTTTGCAGCAATACTCAGGAATTACTCAAGCATGACATGTCTACCTTAAAAATCGGACTATCTATAAAGTGACATTATGCTTTCACGCACATGACGTGATATACACCGTCAATAATTTCCGTTCCTTCGGTTTCATGTTCAAATCCAGGGAAGTGGTGGTCCCAGGACTGCAACGAACGTAGATAACTAATCTGCGGGCTATTGGCGTCGCCAAAGTTTTCCCCGGACAGCAGCATTGGAATTCCCGGTGGGTAAGGAATCACGGAATTCGCAGCTATACGACCCGGCAGATTTTCAATGGCCACCATCTCAACGTTATCGCTGACTATCGCGTTATAGGCTTCACGCGGGGTGATTTCAGCAACAGGCAGGCCGGAGTAGGCCGCGTTGAGTCGGCTGCCAGGGTTATTCTCTTTCAGCCAGGCAAACATGGTGTCGCCCAGATCGTGAATGCCCATGTTGGCGTAAGTGTCAGGATGTTCCTCAACCAGTTCTGGCATCACCTGCGCCAGCGGTGTATTGGCATCGTAATGGTGTTTGAATGAGCACAGGGTGTTGATCAGCGTGCCCCATTTCCCACGGGTAATCCCCATTGAGAACAGGAACATAATCTGGAAATCGGTGGTACGGGTCGGCACGATACCGTGGCGGCCAAGCCAGGCGGTGACCAGCGCTGCCGGTACACCGCTCTCTTCCAGTTCGCCATCATCGCCCATCCCCGGCGCCAGAATACTGACTTTGATTGGGTCCAGCATGCTCCAGTTATCCGGCAGGTCTTTAAACCCGTGCCAGGATTCACCCGGACGCATCA
>ERZ773195.2344-NODE-2344-length-12148-cov-2.839907_pt1 | contig 12148 bp, 15 predicted proteins | sample MGYA00580530_ERZ773195 | MGnify/ENA primary metagenome ERZ773195 (study PRJEB29015, sample SAMEA2737751) | human gut metagenome | biome: human gut; feature: human-associated habitat; material: faeces | place: China | collected 2012 ...
ATTTCATGAGGTAAATCTGGCTTCGGAGGGATTTCAATAAGCGGACCCCACGTTTTAAATTCTTCAACGTTTTCCAGCATCATTACCCGCGGGCCAACATCCATCGCCCAACGGATAACGATCCACGCCAGCCCACGAATCGCTTTTTCAACTGGTTTAGCTCCTTTCGCTTTGGAAAAGTGGCGACAGTCTGGAGAAAACCAGATCAGGCCAACAGGCTTACCGCTTGTTGCTGCGACAGGAGAAACATCGAACACGCTTTCGCAGTAGTGCAAGGTATCCGGATGATTGGTACGGTGCATGGCAACAGCATTTTCGTCATGGTTAATGGCTATATCGACACTACGCCCAATAGCCATCTCAATCCCGGTAGAGGCGCCGCCGCCTCCGGCAAAGTTATCAACGATAATTTCACGCATGGCTAACCCCCTGCATGCTGCTGACCAGCCCGCTGGCAATAGTTATGATTTCGGAACTGGGCGTACGCTCAAGCCACAGCTGATTGATGTGTGCCTTCAGCTTATTTTTCTGAGACTCGTTTAGATCGTTCACCCCTTCGACTCGCTCAAACACTAGGCCTACTTCCAGTGGCCATATCCGGCTTTCGTGTAAGGCCTGTTTGGCAACTGAGAGAGCTTCCCGAACATGAGTGCGGATCAGTCTGCTGTTGAACCAGCTCGCTTTATCCAGGCTGCCGACAATATCGTCGTCGTCGATGAAGCGTACTTGGAATTTGCCGGCGCGCCGAGCATCATTACCAAACTTGCCCAGTACGACAACCTCATCGTCATCCGCACCTTGTCCAAGGCCTTCGGCCTGGCCGGCTGCCGCGTCGGCTATGGTGTGGCTCAGAAGGAAGTCATCGACGCCCTGGGATTGACCAAGCTCGTCTATAACATGAACATCCTCTCGCAGAACGCTGCCCTGGCCGCCATGGACTATGCCGATGACATCCTGGCCCACAACATCCCGCCGACCCTGGCAGCGCGCCAGCATTTCATGGACGCCTTAAAGGACGTGCCGAATCTTACGGTCTATCCCAGTGCGACCAACTTCGTCCTGGTCCGCGTCCCCGACGGCCCGGCCATGGTCAAGGCCCTGCACGACGCCGACATCTGCGTCCGCTCCTATAAGGCGGCAGACCTCAAGAACTGCCTGCGCATCACCATCACCACGGACGACGTCGTCCGCCGCGTCGTCGCCGTCATGACCGAGGAGGCGAAGAAATATGCGTAGTGCCCAGGTCGAACGGGAAACGGCAGAGACGCAGATCGCCGTCTCCCTCAACATCGACGGCTCCGGTACCTTCGGTGGCACGACGGGCATCGGTTTCTTCGACCACATGATGAACCTCCTGGCCTGCCACAGCGGCATGGACATTACTCTCCACGTCCACGGTGATCTCGACGTCGACACGCATCACACCATCGAAGACCTGGCCATCGTCTTTGGCGACGCCCTGACCCGGGCCCTGGGCGACAAGAAGGGCATCAACCGCTACGGAATGTTCTATTGCCCCATGGACGAAGCCCTGACGCGGGTCGTCATCGACCTCAGCGGCCGGCCCTACCTGGTCTACGACGTGAAACTCGCCGTCGAACGCATCGGGACCTTTGAAACGGAAATGCTCAAAGAATTCCTCTATGCCCTGGCCGTCCACGGCCGCATGAACCTGCACGTCACCAATCTCTATGGCGAAAATGCCCACCACATCGTCGAATCGGTGTTCAAAGGGCTGGGCCATGCCTTGAAGGAAGCCGTCCGCATCGAAGGCGACGAAACGAGTGTCTTGTCGACAAAAGGGGTGTTATGATGAAGATTGCGATTATCGATTATGAAGTTGGCAACCTGGCCAACGTATACAATGCCTGGAAACGCCTGGGCATCGAAGCGGCCATTACCCGCGACCCGGCTGGCATCCGCGACGCTGATTTGGTCGAACTGCCCGGCGTCGGTGCCATCCGCGATGCCATGGGGAACTTACAGAAATTCGACCTCATCCCGCTCCTGCAGGAACAGGTCCAGAGCGGCAAGTTCTTCATGGGCGTCTGCCTGGGCATGCAGGCCCTCTTTGAAAAGAGCTACGAAGGCGGCACCTACGACTGCCTGGGTTTCCTGCCCGGCGACATCGTGCCCTTCCACACGAAACTGAAAGTGCCCCACATGGGCTGGAATGAGTTGGAATTCCGCCAGGAACACTGGCTCCAGAAAGGACTGCCGGCTCATCCTTACGTCTATTTCGTCCATTCCTACCATAAATCGCCAGTGGATACGCCCGACGTCATCGCTACGGCCGATTACGGCCAGCCCGTCCCGGCTATCTGCGGCAAAGACAATGTCCTGGGCTTCCAGTTCCATCCGGAAAAGAGCGGCCGCGTCGGCGAACAGCTCCTCCGGAACGTCGTCGATTACGTCATGAAGAAAGGGTGAGACTATGATCGTATTTCCCGCTATCGATATCCAGAACGGCCATGCTGTCCGCCTGCGCCAGGGCGTCAAGGACGACAGTACGACCTATTTTGAGAACCCCGTCGACGCTGCCGTCAAATGGTGCGACGAAGGGGCCATGTTTCTCCACGTCGTCGACCTGGACGGCGCCTTTTCGGGCAAACTGACCAATGCCTCGATCATCGGCGACATCTGTGAAGCCGTCGATATCCCCGTCGAAGTCGGCGGCGGCATCCGCAGCGAAGAAGCTATCGAAACGTATCTGGAAGCCGGTGTTAACCGCGTCATCATCGGGTCCAAAGCCGTCGAAGACCCGGAATTCATTACGGCTATGGCCAAGAAATACGGCTCGTCCCTGGCCGTATCCATCGACGCCAAGGGCGATGTCGTCGCTACCCGCGGCTGGGTCGACGGCAGTGACAAGAAGGTCCTGCCCTTTGCCCAGTCCATGCTCGACATCGGCATCAATACCCTGGTCTATACGGACATCAGCCGCGACGGCATGCTGACAGGGCCGAACTTTGAAATGCTCAGCCAGCTCCAGCAGCTGCCCTTCATCCGCCTCATCGCGTCCGGTGGCATGAGCAGCATCTGTGATCTGAAGAAATTACAGGCCATGGGCGTCTACGGTGCCATCACCGGCAAGGCGCTCTACGAGGGGAAAATCACGATGGCCGAAATCCGCGCATTAGGGGGAATGTAAGATGTTGGCAAAACGTATTGTACCGTGCCTGGACGTCCGCGATGGCCGCGTCGTCAAAGGCAAGCAGTTTAAACATATCCAGGACGTCGACGATCCCGTCAAATTGGGGAAATTCTATTCCGACCAGCTCGCCGATGAACTCGTCTTCTACGACATCACGGCGACCCATGAAAAGCGCCATATCTTCATCGACGTCGTCCGCGCCGTAGCCGAAGCCATTACCATTCCCTTTACCATCGGCGGCGGCATCAGCAGCATCGACGACTTCCACCAGGTCCTGCGGGCCGGTGCCGATAAGGTATCGGTCAATTCGGCTGCCGTCCGCCGTCCCGAACTGATACGCGAAGCGGCCCAGCGCTTCGGCAGCCAGTGCGTCGTCCTGTCCATCGATGCCAAGCGCGATAACCACGGCAGCTGGCAGGTCTACGTCGAAGGGGGCCGCAAGAATACGGGCATCGACGCCATCGCCTGGGCCAAACAGGGCGTCGCCCTCGGTGCCGGCGAAATCTGCATGAATTCCATGGACGCGGACGGCGAAAAGGCCGGCTTCGACCTGGAACTGAACCGCCGCCTGGCGACGGAACTGCCTGTGCCCATCATCGCTTCCGGCGGTGCCGGCACGATGCAGGATTTCAAGGATGTCTTCGACGTCGGCGTCGATGCCGCCCTGGCCGCTTCGGTCTTCCACTTCGGCCAGATCGACATCCCCGATTTGAAGACCTATTTACAGGGACAGGGAATTCCCATGAGAGGGGCAGAAGAATAAATGGAAAGTGTATCGATGAAAGACATTAAATTTGATGAAAAGGGCCTCGTGCCGGCCGTCGTCCAGGAAGGATGCAGCGGCAAGGTCCTCATGGTGGCCTATATGAACGCCGAAGCCCTGAAGCGCACCGTCGAAAGTGGCGATGCCTGGTATTACAGCCGCAGCCGCCAGGAATTGTGGCATAAAGGCGAAACGTCGGGACATTTCCAGCACATCCGCTCCATCGCCGTCGACTGCGATGCCGACACGATCCTCCTGACCGTCGACCAGGTCGGCGCCGCCTGCCATACAGGCCACAAATCGTGTTTCTTCCGGTCCATGACGGAATGGGAAAAGACCTATACGGGCAACTTGTCCATGCTGTCGGACCTGCGCGAAGAAATCAAGGAAAAACGCATCCATCCGACAGAAAAATCCTACACGGCTTACCTCCTGCAGACGGGCATCGACAAGATCTGCAAGAAAATCGGCGAAGAATCGTCGGAAGTCATCATCGCCGCCAAGAACGCCGACCCCGTCGTCAAGGATACGTCGGAAGCCGCCGACAACCTGCGCCTGGAAGTCTGCAAGGAATCGGCCGACCTCTTGTATCACCTGTCCGTCCTCTGGGAGGACACGGGCGTCACCGTCAACGATGTCATGAAGGTCCTGGAAGAACGGTCCCATGTCAAGGGCAATAAGAAGACTGTCGGCCATTTGGACAAGACATTTTAAGCAAGAGGAGGATGGCGCGATGAAGAAAGTGATTTTTGACGTCGATGGCGTCTTGCTCAGTGAAAAACGCTATTTCGACGTATCGGCCCTGGGAATGGTATTACAGCCCGCGCTACATGCACCTCAAACCGGAACGGATCACGGCCGACCTTGACGATGATACCATCGCCGCCCTGCGGGCCCGCTTCTGGAGGAACGACGATATCTTATTGTGGCTCAAGAAACACGGCGTCAACAGCAACTGGGACATGGTCCACGCCCACATCGTCGTCACCTTGTGGCTCATGCTGGAAAAGTATGTCGCCGACCACGGCGGTCTGGAAGGGAGCCTGAAGAAAATCGACGATATCCAGTACCTGGGCTCTCTCCTGCGGGGCTATCCCGTACCGACGGCCGACGACGTCTATCGCCGCCTGAGCAATGTCATCCCCGAACGGGCCGGCAAGGACGAAGTCTTTACCTATCTGGCCAATGCCGTCCAGTCGTCCCTGGGACCGGGCTCCAAGCAGTGGACGCCCCTCGATTCGCCCTTGTGGCAGCTGGAATTCGAGGCCTTCCAGAACTGGTATTTCGGCGACGAACTCTATGAACAGACGTATGGGAAAAAGCCTTATGCACCGGGGAAACCGGGCTTTTTGACGCGGGAAGAACCACTGGGGACTGTTGACGGCATCCGCAACATGTTCCGGGAATTGAAGAAACGGGGCTATCAGATTGCCATCGCCACGGGCCGGTCGAAAATGGAAATGGAGATTCCCTTCCGGACCTATGGCTGGCTCGACGAATTCGACGAACACTACGTTGCGACCTACAGCGACGTCGAAGAAGCCGAAGCCATGCTGCACATGTCCCTGGACAAGCCCAACCCCTTCGCCTATTACCTCGGGGCTTTCGGCAAGAATAAGAAGCATTACCTCGACTACGTCAGCCATCCCGACGACTTCAAGAAGGGCATCTACTACGTCGTTGGCGACTCCCTGGCCGACGTCTGGTGCGCCCGGGCCATGGGAGCCACCATGATCGGGACCCTGACCGGCATCGACGGGCCGGCGGCCAAGCCCATGTTCCAGAAGGAGCACGTCCGCTACATCGTCGATTCAGTCGAAGAGATTTTAGATATTTTACCGTAGGAATTATCATGAAGATTACAGCTATTGAAATCGGGAAGATCGCCATTCCCTTGAAGACGCCGTTCATCACGGCCCTGCGCCGCGTCGACGTCGCCGGCGTCGCCTGCATGATGGGCTGTATGCTGGAAAGCAAAGTCGGCATCACCGCCGCCGCGGCCCTGTCTGCCGGCAAGGCCGTCATCACCAAGAACGACCTCGACGCCGCCGACCTCATGGCCGCCGACCCCGTCCGGGGCGGTATCACCTATGACAAAGACCACCTCGTCGTCCCCGACGCACCGGGCCTGGGCATTACGGCCATTGATGGCTGGCTGCCATTAAAAGATTGACACCGGCGCCGACATTTTTTATAATTAAATAAGTCTGAAAAAGTTAGTCATGGAACCCTTCGGCTTGTACAGCAGGTCTGAAGGGTTCTTGTACGATGAATCGTTTTTTACATAGGAGGTATAATGCGTTTACGAAGAAAACCGTGGATTGACGAGGCTATCAAGGATTATAGTGATTTTCTCCATCTGGAAAGCTGCGAAAGCTATAAGGGAAAATGGCGTTCCCTCTTTAAGAATCCCGATGCGCCGCTGTGGGTCGAATTGGGGACGGGGAAGGGGAATTTCATTTCCCAGATGGCCCAGATCCACAAGGATGTCAATTTCATCGGCATCGAGATCCAGGTCGGCGTCCTCTATTATGCCGGCAAGAAGTGCGCCGCTGCCGAAGTGGACAATGTCCAGCTTCTGCGCTTTGACGTAGCCCGCCTGGAAGATATTTTTGCCCCAGGGGAAGTGGACCGCTTCTTCATCAACTTCTGCGATCCCTGGCCCAAGAAGCGCCATGCCAAACGGCGCCTGACGTACCGCGGTTTCCTCGACCGCTACGCACGGCTCCTGCGGGAAAACGGCCAGATTTACTTCAAGTCCGATAATGCCGGTCTCTTCGATTTCACCCTCGACGAGTTCCGCGAATGTGGCTGGCCCTTGTCGGAAGTGACTTATGATCTGCATAACAGCCCGATTTTGAATGAAGCCATGACGGAATATGAAGCGAAGTTCAGCGCCAAGGGACAGCCCATTTTCCATTGTGTCGCTACGCGTCCCAAGGAAGTGATTGCTCATGTTAAAACCCAGACTGACCGTCCGGACCCGGCGCCGGAGGACTAACGTCCTCTGGCTGGTGGGTATCTTTTCGTGCCTTGTCGTCATCGGCATGGAAAATATCCTCAGCTCGACCTTTGTCCTCGATGGCGGCAGTACGGTCTATGGTTATCTCTTGAAACAATTGGGCTTCCTGGTGATGGGCCTGCTGGCGTCTGCCGGCGTCTGGCACCTGGGCTATCCGTGGCTGCGCCGCTGGTGCGGTACGCTGGTCCTGATCAGCGCCGTGCTGCTCTTTGCCGTCAAGGCCATCGGCATCACCGTCAACGGTGCTCAGCGCTGGCTGGGCTATGGGGCCGTGTCTTTCCAGCCGTCGGAATTTGCTAAGCTGGCAGCCATCATTTGCACGGCTGCGGCGCTGACTTTCTTTTGGGAATGTCACGGTGACCAGCAGACTGTCGTCGAACGATTCACTAAAAAATGGCGCATCGAGCACTTGGCGCCGTCGTTATTGGCAAAGAAGAAGCTCTTCAAGAGCTATGGTCTGCTCTGCCTCTTGCCGGCTCTCTTCCTCTCTGCTATTATCTTGATTCAGCCTGATGCCGGCACGGCTATCGTGCTCTTTGTGCCGTCGGCGTTCATGCTCTTTTGCAGCGGCATCCCACTCTATGACCGGCACTGGTCGTATAAGAAAATCGGCCTGTGGACCCTTGCGGCAATCGTTATCGGCGTCCTGGCTTTTTATTTCTTTGGTCATGATTACCAGAAAGACCGCATCCGGGCCTGGATATACCCTGAGGACTACAAGAAGACCATCGGCTATCAGATAACCCAGAGCCTCATCGCCATCGGTTCCGGCGGCGTCTGGGGCCAGGGCATGGGGACGGGCATCAGCAAGTTCAGTTACCTGCCCGAAGCCCATACGGACTTCGCTTATGCTATCCTTTGCCAGGAATGGGGCTTTTTGGGCGGTGTCCTGGTCTTATTCCTGTTTTTTGCCCTGATTTATTTTGGCGTCCAGGCGGCAGGCTCCTGTCAGGACCGGTTCGGCATGTTCCTGGCCATGGGAATTACCTTTTCTCTCGGCGGCCAGGGCCTGGTCAACATGGCTATGGTTACGGACCTGTTTCCCGTCGTCGGTGTCCCGCTGCCCTTCATCAGTTACGGCGGGTCATCCCTTATTTTGAACCTGATTTCTGCGTCGCTCCTGCTGCGCGTCAGCTATGATAATTACATGGCCGCGGCCAAGGCGCAGCACTTGAGTGTCCAGCAGGCCCGGCAGGCTTTGCGTCCGCCCTTTATGGGGCATTGAATTTAGGAGGATTTTGATTTTATGGAACAACGAAGAATTATACATGTGGAAGAACGGCTGCCTATCTTGCCGACGATTCCCCTGAGTTTACAGCATCTCTTTGCCATGTTCGGCTCGACGGTCCTGGTCCCGTTCCTGCTCCACGTCGACCCGGCGACGGCCCTGTTCATGAACGGCGTCGGTACGCTCATTTATCTGACCATTTGTAAATGGCGCCTGCCGGCCTACCTCGGTTCGAGTTTCGCTTTCATTTCGCCGGTCCTGGCTGTCTGCGCGACACCGGGCATGTCCTATGGCGACGCCCAGGGGGGCTTCATCGTCTTCGGCCTGTCCTTCATGATCCTGGCGGCCATTGTCGACAAGGTCGGCACCAAGTGGATCGACGTCCTCTTCCCGCCGGCTGCCATGGGCTCCATCGTAGCCATCATCGGTCTGGAGCTGGCGCCGCTGGCCATGAATATGTCCGGTTATATGGGCGAAGTCCAGGGCATGTCCAATGAAACGGCCATGATCATTTCGACGTTCACCCTGGTCGTCACCATCCTGGCCACTGTCCTCGGCCGGGGCTTCATCGGCATCATCCCCATCCTCATCGGCGTCATTGCCGGCTATATCCTGTCGTTTTTCATGGGCGTCGTCGATTGGACCCATGTCCAGGAAATGCCATGGTTCGCCTTTCCGACCTTCTATAAGCCGGAATTCAATCTCAGCGCTATCATGATGATCATGCCGGCCCTGTTCGTCGTCCTGGCCGAACACCTGGGCCATCTCTTCGTCACCAGCGATATCGTCGGCCGCGACCTCATCAAGGACCCGGGCCTGCACCGGTCGCTCTTTGCCGACGGCTTGTCCAACGTCCTGTCCGGCCTGGTCGGTTCGACGCCGAATACGACGTATGGTGAAAACATGGGCGTCATGGCCATTACCGGCGTATACAGTACGTGGGTCATCGGCGGCGCTGCTGTCTTTGCCATCCTCTTTTCCTTCGTCGGCAAGATCGCAGCCCTCATCCACGCCATCCCGACGCCGGTCATGGGCGGTGTCTGCATTCTCCTGTTCGGCTTCATCGCCGCTTCGGGCCTGCGTATGCTCGTCGAAAAGAAAGTCGATTATACGCGCTCGAAGAACCTCATCCTCACGGCAGTCACCATGATTTCCGGCCTCAGCGGGGCGACTATCGTCCTCGGTCCGGTCCAGCTCAAGGGCATGGGTCTGGCTACGGTCGTCGCCATGGTCATGAGCCTTATCTTCCTTTTCTTTGAAAAGATTCATTGGGCCAACGAATAGCAGGCCATCTGAAAGGAGTTCCGTCTATGACTATTCCACAACCGAAAACCCGCGACGATTTGATCGCGCTGCTCTCGATTACCGATCCTGATGAACTCCAGGCGCTTTATGATGCGGCTTATGCCGTCAAGGCCGCCGGTGTGGGACGCGTCGTCTATTACCGGGGCCTCGTCGAATTTTCCAATTACTGTATCAAAGACTGCAAATACTGCGGCATCCGCAAGAGCAATGACGAAGTAGAACGCTTCGATACGCCGCGCGAAGACATCCTGGCCATGGCCCGCTGGGCCTGGGAGAACCGCTACGGCTCCCTGACCCTCCAGTCCGGCGAACGGCAGGATGAAGAGTTCATCGACTACGTCGAAGGCCTAGTCCGCGACATCAAGGCCTTGAGCCACGGCGAACTGGGCCTGACCCTCTGCGTCGGTGAACAGACGGAAGAAACGTACCGCCGCTGGTTCGACGCCGGCGCCCACCGCTATCTCCTGCGCATCGAAACGAGCAACCCCGACCTCTACGCGACGCTCCATCCCCAGGACGGCCATCACCGCTGGCAGGTCCGCAAGGACTGCCTGGACAGCCTGCGCCGCATCGGCTACCAGGTCGGGACAGGGGACATGATCGGCCTGCCCGGCCAGACCCTGGGCGATTTGGCCGATGACATCCTCTTTTACCGGGACATGGACATCGACATGATCGGCATGGGTCCCTACGTCGTCCATCACAATACACCGGTCGGCAAAGACGTCATGGCTGCCGGTATGGACAGTGCCGAAGAAAAGAAACGGCGCCTGGAACTGGGCCTCAAGATGATTGCCGTCACGCGCCTCTTCCTGCCCGACGTCAACATCGCCGCTACGACGGCCCTCCAGGCCCTCCATCCCCTGGGACGGGAACTGGGCCTCAAAGCCGGGGCCAACGTCCTCATGCCCATCGTCACGGTCCCCAAATATCGCCCACAGTACCTCTTATACGACAACAAACCCTGTGTCGACGAAGTACCGGACCAGTGCAAGAACTGCCTCAGCGCCCGCGTAGCCCCCGTAGGCGACACCATCGGCCTGGGACAATGGGGCGATTCGCCACACTTTTTCCATAAGAAATAGTAGAGGGCGCCCAGAGTGCGCCCTGCCGGACATTTGAACGGTTCTCTAAAAAACTAATTGGATAATCGCACATATCCTGAATCGGGCTTGCCACGTGCAAGCCCCTACAGATTGTAAATCATAAAAAGGCCCCGATTGGGGGCCTTTGCTAATTCCTAGCCACTAAGCTGCTAACCACTCAAAAAGCCCTGTCACCTACGCGACAGGGCTTTTTGGAAATTGGCGGAAAGGGTGGGATTCGAACCCACGGTGCGTTGCCGCATCACTAGTTTTCAAGACTAGCTCCTTAAACCACTCGGACACCTTTCCATAACGAAACTATTATAGCAGAGTTTTCACAACTCCGTCAAGGACGGCACAGGGACTTGCTAATTGACTTTTATATGGTATATAATTAAGTGTATCTTTATGTCTAAATCTTTTGTTTATAGAAAAGGGGCAGTGATAATGTATCACATAAGTGTTTTGACAGGACGTCAGGATGAAGATGATTTTGGAGAGAGACTGCGCGATGTAGCGCGCGTTGAATATTGTCCTCCCGGAGATGAAGAAGAATTGGCCGACAGGCTCGAAGATGCAGATGTCATCATCTGTAAGTCCGAACCGATTACGGCATCCCTTCTGGAAGAATTGGACGATCTGAAATTGATCGTCGTCTTATCGACGCGGTCGGATAATGTCGACTTGGCGGCTGCCCGGGAAAAGGGCGTCATGGTCATCAACAATACGTCGTACTGTGTCGACGATATTGCCGACCATACGTGTGCCATGATCCTGGCCCTCATCCGCCAGCTGCCGGAGTACCAGAGCGATATCCGCACCAACAGCCGTTGGGAATACGGGTCCGTTCCCTGGCCTATCCACCGTGTCAGCAGCAATCTCATCGGCCTCGTCGGGTTTGGCCATGTCGGTCGTGCCGTCGCCGCCCGTCTCCAGGCTTTTGGATGCAAGATCCAGGCTTATGATCCGTTTGTCAGCGAAAAGGTCATGATGGAACGCAGCGTCCGTCCCGTCGACTTCGACAAACTTCTCCAGACCAGCGACGTCGTATCACTTCACATGCCGCTCAACGAAACGACACGCTACATATTCCAGGACGAACAGTTCGAGGAAATGAAGGAAGGCTCCATGTTCGTCAACTGCTGCCGCGGCGGCCTGGCGGACGAAGCGGCTCTTTATCATGCTGTCGACGACGGCCATATCCGCAGTGCCGCCCTCGACGTATTGTCCATGGAACATCCGAGCCCGATGCTGCTCAAGATGATCGCCCGGCCGGAATTCCTGCTCACGCCCAGCGTCTGCTTCCATTCCGTCGAAGCCGACAAGGCCGTCCGCGATGATGCCGAACGGTACATCCGCCTGTTCCTGGCTGGCCATTACGATGAGCTGCCCGTTGTGACCTTGCGGGACAACGAAGAATCTTAACGAGAGGGGCTGTACAATTTGCGTATATGGAAACTGGCCTGCCTGGCCATCCTGTGCTGCTTCCTGCTGGTCGGCTGCACGCCGACGCAGAGCGGCGATACGGCCAAGGCCGACAAGGCACCGCAGGCGCAGGTGGAAATGGCCGTGCCCAAGCAGGGTATCCCGG
>ERZ773195.2346-NODE-2346-length-12145-cov-3.042266_pt1 | contig 12145 bp, 10 predicted proteins | sample MGYA00580530_ERZ773195 | MGnify/ENA primary metagenome ERZ773195 (study PRJEB29015, sample SAMEA2737751) | human gut metagenome | biome: human gut; feature: human-associated habitat; material: faeces | place: China | collected 2012 ...
GTCGTCCGGATTATATTCTTATACCCTACTTGCGTCACAATATTATTGGTCAGAGAATTCAAAGCGGTTTGTGCATCCACAAACACTCTTCGCAAATTCAGCATACTGATAATACGCTGCAACAATACATAAGGTTGAGCAGAGGTATCCGAGAAAGATACATTGGCCAGATAAAATTCCGAAGTGTCGGTAAACTCGGCACCGGGTAACATGATCCGGGCATTCGCACGCGTTATCTGGTAGTTCGTCAGCACATCCGCATAGTTGGTTCCTCCGCCCGAAACGGGAATCGGGAACTGTGTTTTCTCTACATTGGCCAGAAATACAGCTGTATATTGTCCTTTCGGAAGCGTATCTTTCAAGGCCGCCATCGGCCAGGAAGGAGCGGCATCCGTAGTATTCAGCACCACCTTTTCTTTCACAAACTCACCTGTCGACTTATAAATGACGTAACGCAGGTGGCGAACCCGTGAATCAGTCCCTGTGACGGGTGTACGGGTATCTCCTCTTCCGTATCCGGCTGAGAAGGTTACTTCAAAATATCCGTCGGGCAAGTCCGAAGGCTTACCTTCCGGAGGAAGTTGCCCGGGAACTTCACCGGGCACTTCGACCAGTTCTTTCTCACATCCCGTCAGGAAGAGAGAAATAAAAAGGCTCATCATTATTATCACTTTCGTTTTCATCTCCGGTTCTTTTTGCTTTCAGTTTCTATTGAAGGCCATCCCAGGCATTGTCATCCAGATTGATGTTTCCTGCCAAAGTGAAACCTATATTGATATTCGCATAATTTCCGGTCACTTTCACCCAATGATTAGGAGTAAAGATAATCCGGTTTCCCGAAACCACACCCGGAGTATCCGGCAGTTTCACCGTATAACGTTCGGTGAAGATTCCATAGGACACATCCAGATAGAACAGAGTCTTTCTACTATCCGGAATAGCCAGTAGAAACTGGTTGAAGCTGACTTTTCCCGAAACCGGTGCCTGAGTAGCCAACGTCTTCGTACCGCCGTCACCGGCTGTTTGCCATGTCAGTGCCGTCCCATCCGTTGCACGGGTAGCCGTCACAAGTTGCTCGGCTATCAATGTCATAGAGTTGACATACGCAGGAACATTGGTCACTTCAAGTGTAAAACCGCTAACCAGCCTTTTCAGCGTACCCGTCACATAGTTGATCTGTGAAGGTTTAACAATGGGACCAACCAACGTTGTACCCCGGTAACCGTTTCCGAAACACGAGAAGAACTCCGGAACTACCGTCGGATTGACCGGTTGCAAATACAAATTAGCCAATGTAGCCGGAGTATCTGTCGAACCGATATTAAACCGTTTCGTCGCACCCCCGCCACCGGTAAAATCATAATCACTCCGATTATATCCGATCACCAACAACTGATAGGTAGAGGCTGCTGAAAGAGTAAGCATCGTGACTACTGCCGGAAACGAGTTGACGTCCAATTGTCGGGCTGCACTATATTCCGGAATGAAATTAGCTGCATCGTTGGACGATGCCTCATCCGTTTTCCGAAAAGGCAGAATCAATATCCTGTTGACAGAAAGAGCTGCATCTCCCGGCGCACGACTCATGATCCCATCCCGCTTTATTTCAAAACGAACCGGAACCCCTTCTTCCAAGGGGAGTTCGGCAACATCATCTGTTGAGCAGCTACCCAACAAGAGCGTTGCCAGAAATCCCGTCAGAAGGATAGTTATATAGCCTGTCTTTCTCATAGCCATACCATGATTCTGTTTTTGAGTTACTTTTACTGGATCACCAGGTTATGAATCAGTTCCCATGCCGGACTGATAGTGATTACAATGTTCTGGTCGGTTAATAAATCTACCGGAGCGTCATCGTCACCCGGATTCCCCGGTGTTCCACCATCTACACTGCCCGTAGCACCTTTCACACCCAATGAATAAAAATGATTGGCCATCAGATTGAACTGTGTTGCTCCCGAACTGTTAGTATCACTCACGGTCCACTCCTTGATAGCTACACCACTTGCGTCATAAAGTCCCAAAGTCATGCTCACGCTACTAACCGGTATATAGAAAGAACCTCCCAATTGCGAATTAGGTACTTTTACCACTCCCTGACCAGAAAGATCGTTACCTACATACACACCGTTGGAAACAGCCTGCCCGGAAAGATCCATGTCTATTATATTATAAGGAGTAGGCGCTGTATTGATCCCCACACCATTAGTCAGGTTCACCTGTTGGTTGGAGTTGCTGACCTTCAGACGCAGATACTTCACGGTACTTCCGTTTAGCACTTGAGGAACATTCTTGAAGTATCCCAGCACACCGGCCACCTTACGGGGCATCTCAATGCTGACACGAGTTCCTCCCTGGGCCATCACTTCCGCATCGGCCGAACCCGCAAAGATTTCCGATTCATCGCCCGAGTTCACAATAGAAGCAAGCATATCCGTATAATTGGTATTGCCGGAAGTGGGTGTAGTCACAGAGAAGCGGTCAGTTGCATCACGTCCTACGGCCAGAAACTTATATACGCCGACAGGAAGTTTATCCGCATCGGGAACAGCGAAACGTTTAAAGGTAGTACCATCGGTCCAGCCGGTGATATCATAAGTCTTTTGATGCAGATAGGTCGAGCCGTTCTGCACAAAAGCATAAACACTGACACGAGTGACATGCTGTGTGGCCTCCTGGCTATACACCGGCATCCGGGTTCCAATTCCGTCTGTCAGACCATTAACCGCAGACAGTTCAAATGTAATTGCAGCATTTTCAGGATTCACTTCGGGTGAAGAATCATCTTCGCTGGAACAAGCAGCAAACACAAATAAGCTTGCTGCCACCAGAAACATTAATTTTTTCATAATAGCAAAGTTTAGTTTAATAAATAGATAAGAGAAAAAGTGATCAGAAAATATCCAGGCGATGTATCGTGATCCATTCTCCACGGATGAACATCTTGATTTCCCAGATTCCTTCTGATGTATTGTAGTCTATAGAAACAGCAGTTATTTCATTACGCCGCATATCCATCTCCATCACCGGCAATTTCAGATATGGAGTTTCTGATGCACGTGTACCACCGGTATAGAAAGTCAAAGTTAATTTGGAATGTCCCTCTGCCGAAGTAGGAGCAAGCAATGTCTCCAGGACACTGGTGAACGGCACATTTTTGTCAACTTGAGTGCTTCCGGAATAGTTGAGGCCGGCATCCGTCGACTGATAAACATGACTTACATTCTGTTCAATGCGTGTTATCTCAGACGGGAAATTTGAACAGAGCAGTAACAACTTTCCCTTCGTGCGTTCCAGTGTCAATTCTTCTGTCTGATAATCGGGAGAGAAATGCAAGTCCCCGCTTGTCACATAAATATCCGTATGTTCCTTCCCATCCTGATGCAAGATACCGGCGGGATAGTCCGTGGTCAGATTTCCCCATACGGCCAATTTGTAGTCACCGTCGGGTACGCCCGGAAAAGTAAGGGTGTATTCCTTTTCTTCACCTTCCGTAGAGACGACCGCCGACTCTCTGATCAATGCTCCGGTAGATGCATCGTACAGGGCGTAATAGAGAGTTCCCGCATAAGTCCGGAAAGGCAGATTTTCGTCTACCTGGCTCAACTGTGGAAACTGCGATATATTCAAATAGTTCTTGTCCTTAACAGATACCCTAACCGAGTAAGGTTGTTCTACCGGACATTCGTCTCCGCAAGAGGAAGCAAGTACCATGCCAACTACCATGCAGAAGATCTGTATTACTCTTCTATTCATAATCTCTAAAGTTTAAATATAAAACAATTCGTTCAATCACTCAGAAATCAGTATCCTAAAACCGAGATACTTTCCCTATGGTAGTTTTGTAAGCGAGGCACCGTTGCTCCGCATAAGTCAAATATCAACAGAAAGATTATGCATTTGTTTTGCCATGAATCATTATTATCTGTTAAAGTTATATCCCGTCATCCAATTGTTTAAATGATTCATAAATAAACAAGAGGAGAAAACAAAGTTTATCCTCTAAATGTTGTAGAATAAAACAAGATTTAAAAGTAAGAAGATTATGACTGAAAATTATGAACTGATAGATAATGAAGAAAAACATCAATATGAATTTCATGTTGAAGGTTATGTTCCCCGGATAGAATACATAAAATCCTTAAATGGCGAGATCTATCTGACACATACCGAAGTACCGGCCGCCTTGGGAGGACACGGAATAGGTTCACAACTTGCAGAGAAAGTTCTCACTGACATTGAACGGCAGGGATTGCGCCTGGTTCCTCTCTGTCCGTTCGTTGCGGGATATATACATAAGCATCCGGAATGGAAGCGTATTGTACTTCGTGGTATTCACATTCAATAATATAAAAACAGTTATGGGAAAACAAATAGAATACAGCAATGGCGAACTGACCATTGTATGGCAACCGGAACTCTGCCGGCATGCCGGAATCTGCGTAAAGACACTGCCTAACGTATATCACCCGCAAGAACGTCCGTGGATAAAGATGGAGAATGCTACCACGGAAGAACTGATTGCCCAAATCAAAATGTGTCCGTCGGGAGCGTTGAGTTATAAACTAAAGAAATAAGATAAATCGCCGGAAACATCTTTCAAACGATATTCCCGGCGACTTTTATATTTCCTCTCCGTCCACAAACTGCGGTTATAAGATTTAGTCTGCTCTCCTGATCACTCTAAACTCACATTGATCAGTCCCTAAAAGTCCTGTTCCATCTACTCCCTCTGCCACTCCAATAAAACCGGTATTAATGTCGGAGCAATAAAAAGAAACGGTAGCCTCACCTTTTTCGTCAGTCACTACGGACGGAGCCCATAGCAATGTATTGCGGGCATCAGGTACAGGCAACTGCATATCTATTTCATCCGGTTGGTAAAACTCACGCTTACCGTAATACCCTTTCACTCGCCACATATTATTCATACGGAGCAGTTCCTCTTCGGTAAATTCAGTAGCATGATAAACCACGGAATGTGCATCGACCACACTAAAATAGACTCCCCCACCTTTTGAGTCCCCATAATATTTATACTTGGCTATCCTATAAGTTTCTCCGTCAACCGGTTGTTTCCTTCCCTTAGCCGGACATCCACCTTCTCCCACCAGTGCATGATGTCCCTGATAATCCGGATTATAATTCAATAAAAGCCCACACGAAGTACAAACATAGACACTATTCAGATTCATTTGAGCCAAACTATCCAGACGTCCCATAAGCTTATCTCTGAACGGCTTACGAGCCTTGCGGGCAATGACCACTTCATCCAGCAGAATGGTACTGTCACCACTCACGACCGGTGCATCGTAAATCTCCTCTTTGGGTCTCTGTGTACAATTTATCAGCGAGCAGTCAAAAGACTTCTTTCTCCGTATGCTATCGATGGCAGGGAAGTAATCCTGAATCTCCAATTCAGGTTTAAACTCTTTCGACAACATGGGTTTCAGATACACATACCCGCCACGAAGTGTCTTCATCAAATCAGTATCGACCGTAAAACGCCCCAAGGAATCCGTCATCAGATAGGTGGAATTTCCTTCGGCGCCCGAAACCTGAATAAGTTGTTTAGCACCTCCCGTTCCTTTACTTTTCTTCTTACTGCCCAAGGTCTGAATTCCCGTTACATCATCCCTCAAAAACATCTCGCCATGACGAACCGTTCCGTTAAGTTCCCAGACGTATCGCCTCCACCCCTGAGTCAGCAACAACAGATCCATTGCCTGCATACGATCAGCATTCTTCTCGTCAAAGTAATAAGCCGGCCGGCAGACAGCACCACGTATCTGTGACGACAAATAACAATAAGCCAGCATGTTCACCCGGTCATCCGGATTGCTGTATGCTTTGTCAAACACACTGATACCCAAATCGGCTTTCACGGGCTGTCCATTATCATCTGTCACTTTTACTTTCAATGTAGCTTTTTCCCGAAGAACATAGCTCTCTTTCTCCGTTACAATATCAATATGAAGCTTCTTTTCCGGATGCACATATACCAACCTTTCCGCCACAGGCTGCATAGCCGCATTGAACAAGGTAAACTCCGCTATGCCCTGATAAGGAAACTCCGAAAGAGGTATCTTCATTTTCAAACGATCTTTCAGCAACCCTTTTGCCACACAGCAGACGGTTCCTCGTATCTGTCCCACCAGATATACCTCCTGATCGGACAATCCTTCCGTTTGGGAAATAAGGAATTCAAGCTGTTTCCCGTCCCGCCCGGATAACCGGAGCCCCATCCCCTGCCGATAGATTTCAGGTAAAGCATAACTATACCCGTTCGCCAGCTCTATCCGGTATTCTTTGCCGGAGGAAGGAGTAAAAGGTATGACTCCCATCCCATCGTGGCTACTTTTAAAAGACAAAACAGGAATTTCATCCTGATACAATGTTCCTTCCACATCGACCGGACATCCTCCGCTGCCCGTCGCTTTAAACGCCAAACGGAACGGTAAACCTGAAACCAGATTTCCTCCTTCGGGAAAAAGATTGAACCGGAACTCACCCGGCTTCTCTCGATGCTCCGGCAAAGAATCAAGAGCGATATTCCTGACTATCCTGATTTTACGTTCCGGAGATATTCCGGTCGTATCATTATAATATGAGTGGCGGGTATAGGTTCCCAACCGATAATTGCCCTCCGATAATTTTGTATCTATATATACATGGCCCTCAGCAATCCCCTTCTCTATGGGATACTTTTCGGCCCAAACCACACTATCCTTATCATTAAGCATCTGCAAGTAGAGCGTTTCGCTTTGTTCCGACAGCGCGAACGATTTGGCATCCAATTGATAGCCCTTAAACCATAAATCTTCTCCCGTTTCATATATATCTTTGCCGGTCTGCAAATAGATGAGTTCAGAGGGATGACCGGACAAACGTTGACTGACAGACATAAACAAAGTATCTATGCTGTTTTGAGCAACGGTTGTCATACCACCCCCAATAACGATCGCCAATAATAGGATACGCTTTATCATTGTATTTTCTTCATAATATCACATTCATTCACGGAATACGCAGATGTCACTTGCCACGTCATCACAAAGTCCGGATGCAGCAAATAGCGGATCATGAACTTCTTCTTATGTTCCGTACGGTATTCTTCCGCCGGAAACTCCCCGTGTTCACATACCTGGAACGGCATGATGCGAAGATGCTCCCTAAAATCGACCTCTGAAGTATCCATACACTTAAACATCACTTCTTTTGCTGACCAATGTAAAAGTAAAGACCAGGTATCTTCTCCCTGATATTCAGAAATCAACTCGTCCGGACGCATATATTTATGAGCGACCTTGTGCACCCGCTGCCCGTGTTGCTCGATATCGATTCCCACTTCGGACACGGGACTCAGTATAACTGCGACATAGCCGCGAGTGTGAGAAATGCTGATGAAATAAGAAGAATCCGCCAAATGGGGTTTGCCACTGGGAGCATATTCAATTGTCTTTTCCTCCCCCAGCAACTGATATAGCAATACACGTACGGAAAGCCATTCCAATTTACGATGAGGTGAAGAAAAGCGCGTCAACTGTTGCTCATATCTTTCCGGATCGGGCAACAGTGCCAAAAGTTCTTCCGGGGACTCTTCTGTTTTCCAGATTCCCCACTGATAAGCAATTTCTTTATATTCCCGTAACAAAGCCATGGCAAAAGCTGATATCAGGAAGCTTCTTCCTCTGTGGAAGGCTCGTTAACGGTAAACTTCACTTTCAGGATTCTCCGGCTATCCATAGCCAGCACTTCAAATTCGTATCGATGATAGAGAACCTTCTCATGGAGTGCCGGAAATTCTCCCTTTATCTCGAGCAACAGTCCGGCCAGTGTATCGGCATCTCCATCTACTTTGTCAAAATCATCTTCGTCGACCTTCGTAATCTTATAAAAATCGGTCAACTGCGTTTTAGCCTCAAACACCCAGGTATGATCGTTAATCACCGTATAGGTACGCTCTTCATCATCATATTCATCATGAATCTCCCCAACGATCTCTTCAATGATATCCTCCATTGTCACAATTCCCGATGTACCCCCGAATTCATCCACAACAATGGCAATATGAATCTTATTTGCCTGAAAATCACGTAAAAGATCATCGATCATTTTAGTTTCCGGCACAAAATACGCCGGACGGATCAGTGACTGCCAACGGAAATTGTCACCCTTATTAAGGTGGGGCAACAAATCCTTGATATAAAGTACCCCCTTGATATTATCACGTGTGCCCGAATAGATGGGGATACGGGAATACGCATTGTCGATAATACATTGAATTACATCTTTAAAAGGAGTACGTATATCAAGATCGACCACGTCGAGGCGGGAAGTCATAACCTCCTTGGCTGTTTCGCCACCAAAACGAATGATGCCTTCCAGTATATTATTTTCTTCCGTAAGTTCGGCCTTGTCGGTCAGTTCAAGGGCATGAGAAAGTTCGTCAACCGATATATTGTGATTCTTTTTGGCAAAATGTTTATTCAAGAAAGCCGTAGAATGTACTAACACAGCAGAGATAGGAGCAAATACTTTACGCAACACATAGATGACCGGAGCGGAGAAACGGCAGAAAGCCAATGTCTTCTGGGCCGAATAGATCTTAGGCATAATCTCTCCGAAAAGCAACAAGAGGAAAGTCAGGATAACAGTCAGTATCAAAAACTCTGCAAGAGGCGAATGAAAGACAAAGACATTCATGAAGAAGAAGTTACAGAGCATGATAATGGTAACATTCACAAAGTTGTTTGTGATAAGAATGGTTGCCAACAAACGTTCGGAGTCTGCGAGCAGATTGCTGATTTTCCCATCAGAAGGATGATTGCCTTCTTCTATATCATTCAGATCGGAAGGCGAAAGTGAGAAGAAAGCGATTTCGGATGCCGAAGCAAAGCCCGAGGCGAGCAGGAGCAAACCTGCCAGAATAATGGCTATTATTGCCGATAATGAAGGTGTGTTTACGGATATTCCGTTAAAAATTTCTGCCAATTGGCACAAATAAGCGTCTGGGTCCAAAATATTGGTTTTAAGTTAATAATAAGTAGCTACATGCAAATCATGTGCCACAAGTTGTCAGCTAAAAGTCATCACTACAAGTTAAGGTTAGATGCCGGATGGCAATTCTAACTCTTAACTTGTAGCCATTAACCATTAAAACGGCAGGTCATCCGCCGAATTATCTTGCGAAGACACCGGTTGCTGCGGTTGTTGCGATTGAGGTCTCACGGGAGCAGCAGCCTGCTGCTGTGCCGGAGCATACGATCCCGAACCGGTACCTTTCGGAGTGAGCATTTCCATATTATCCACATAAATTTCGGTGATATAACGCATAGCACCCGACTGGTCGCTATAAGAACGTGTTCTTATCTTTCCTTCCAGATACAGTTTGTCACCTTTGTGCACATACTTATCCACAATCTCCGCCAAACGGTTGGATGCAACGATATTATGCCACTCTGTTCTTTCGGGAATCTGGGTTCCATTAGCCAACGTATATCCACGATCCGTTGTAGCCAACGGGAAAGTTGCTACTGCCGAACCTGTATCGAAGTATTTTACCCGAGGATCTTGTCCTACGTTTCCTATCAATATCACTCTATTTACTGACATATCTGTATCAAGTTTATGATTCTTAAAATTAAATCTGCTGCCAAAATTAAACAGAATAACAATAGGATGCAAGATTTTAAGTATAAAATCAAGTATTAAGTTTTAAGTATTAAGTATTAGGCTGCGCCATAAACTGCATGGGTAATACTCAATACTTATTACTTAATACTTATTCTAATGCTTATTCTAATGCTTGTAGCAAGTCTTGTACTAATTTAGAAACAGCGTATTGCTCCAGTTCGTCCACCCTTATTTTCAGGAAATCACTGAAAGAAGTCAAATTTTCAGACAAGGTCACTTCATATAGATTAGCATAGATAACCCGGTGAGACAATACATGCTTCACCTCCCTGCAAACCGAACGTACCACCGGTACTTCCCCCGGCGCAAAGAGTGCACGAAATTCCGGTAAAGTCAAAAAATCTTCTTCCGAAAGAGCCGTCGGAGTTTCTATCAAGGGCAGTTCGAACAGATTTTTCCAAATATCATTGCCCGTCCGTTTATTTATAAAGGTATACGCGCCCGCACGTACATAAATATAATTAAAGTAACGGTTCGTTGTCTTTGTTTTGTGTTGCTTCACCGGAAGTTTTGCCACCAAGCCTTTCGAAAGTGCCGAGCAACTGCCCACCAACGGACAGAACAAACAATCAGGCGACTGCGGAGTGCACTGAATCGCCCCGAAATCCATTATTCCCTGATTGTAAACAGCCGGATGCTTCTTATCCAGCATCTCATCCGCCAATGCTGCAAAGAGCTTTTTTCCTTCTGTCGAATCAATCGGAGTATCGATGCCGAAATAACGGGAAAGCACCCGGTACACATTACCGTCCACTACCGCATAAGGCATACCGTAAGCAAACGAACAGATCGCTGCCGCTGTATACTCCCCCACTCCTTTCAGAGCCAGCACTTCCGGATACGTTTCCGGGAAAACCCCATTCATGCTTTTGGCGGCGGCATGAAGATTGCGGGCACGTGAGTAATATCCCAGTCCTTGCCAGTATTTCATCACTTCATCCTCCTCCGCAGCGGCTAAAGTCCGCACATCGGGAAAACGTTTGATAAAACGAAGAAAATAATCATACCCCTGCGCCACCCGCGTCTGTTGAAGAATGATCTCCGAAATCCAGATCAGATACGGATCGGCAGACTCCCTCCAGGGCAGTTCACGTTTATTCTCTTTATACCACTCTACAATCGTTTTAGTAAACTCGTTCATATCCTCGTTCCTAGTGTATTATCTAACATTTATCTTGCCTATCCTATCCAAAAGGCACACAAAAGTAACTCTTTTGGTTCTAAGAAAACCCTATGCCACTATTTTTTTAGAAAAATGTGCAGAATATATTTTTTTAGGAGCTTAAAAAGCTATATATTTGCAGTCCAAAAAATTAGCAATAACATAGTAATAATATTTTTTTTAAGGAAAAATGACTAAAGCAGATATTGTAAACGAGATTACAAAGAAAACTGGAATTGATAAGCAGACAGTTCTTACAACAGTTGAGGCATTTATGGATGCAGTAAAGGATTCATTGTCTAACGATGAGAACGTATACTTGCGTGGGTTTGGTAGTTTCGTAGTAAAGAAAAGAGCACAAAAGACTGCTCGTAACATTTCTAAAAATACTACGATCATTATTCCGGAGCACAACATTCCGGCTTTCAAACCGGCTAAGACATTTACAATTTCAGTAAAGAAATAATAAACAAGAGTATTAACCCATAAAATGTGAAGCTATGCCAAGCGGAAAAAAGAAAAAAAGACATAAAATGTCTACGCACAAGCGTAAAAAAAGACTAAGAAAGAACAGACATAAAAGCAAAAAATAATTTTTAAGTCTGGATCACACAGAAATAAAGAACAAACTTGCGAAGCTAATGTCTTTCAAGTTTGTTCTTTGTTTAAGTAGCTAACCCAAAATGAACAATTTGTCAAAAAAGTTGTTCATATAAATGAGATTCAATCAATAATAAGGAAACAAAACAGTGACAAGTGAACTAGTAGTTGACGTACAGCCCAAAGAGGTCTCCATCGCCCTTCTCGAAGATAAGAGCCTGGTGGAACTTCAAAGCGAAGGAAGAAATATTTCTTTCTCTGTGGGCAATATGTATTTGGGACGTATCAAGAAATTGATGCCCGGACTGAATGCATGCTTTGTAGACGTTGGTTACGAGAAAGACGCTTTCCTTCATTATCTGGACTTGGGTCCTCAATTTAACTCACTCGAAAAGTTTGTAAAGCAGACTTTAAGCGACAAAAAGAAGCTGACCTCCATCAGCAAAGCAACCCTGCTTCCCGATCTTGACAAGGATGGAACAGTATCCAACACCCTCAAGGTAGGACAAGAAGTAGTGGTGCAAATCGTTAAGGAACCGATCTCCACTAAGGGACCGCGACTGACGTCCGAAATTTCGTTTGCCGGACGCTATCTCGTACTGATCCCTTTTAATGACAAGGTTTCTGTTTCACAAAAAATTAAATCGAGCGAAGAACGCGCCCGCCTGAAACAGTTGCTGATGAGCA
>ERZ773195.2351-NODE-2351-length-12136-cov-3.151809_pt1 | contig 12136 bp, 9 predicted proteins | sample MGYA00580530_ERZ773195 | MGnify/ENA primary metagenome ERZ773195 (study PRJEB29015, sample SAMEA2737751) | human gut metagenome | biome: human gut; feature: human-associated habitat; material: faeces | place: China | collected 2012 ...
CACCCTGAATATCCTGTACCGTATCGCGGTAACCATATCCATTTCTTAAACCGCAATAAGTAAAAGATGCCGCTCTTGACCAGATAAATGTCATAAAGCAGTTATATGCATTCCAGGTATTGATCATAGTGTCAAATTCCTTGCTCGGTGTCTTAACCTGGAAATGGGAAAGTTTTCCATGCCAGTATGCCGTCAGTTCTTCCAGTTCTTTTTTACATACTTCCTCTGTGTTCTCATATCCTGCTACAATTTCAGCCGCCTCATCGTCTTCTTTCATTCCCACAAGAAACGCGATTTCCCTGGTTTCTCCCGGTTTCAGATGAAGTACGGTGGAAATGGCTCCGCAGCCGTTTTCATTATAATTTCCCCTGTTATTTAAAACGCCGTCTTCTACCCCTTTGGGATTTCCATATCCATGATATCTGCCAAGGAATTCTTCTTTTTCTCCACACCAGGAATCAGCTTTTGCCCCAGCAAGTCCGAAAAACCGGTTGATCACGGTCTTATGGTCAATTTCTTTTCCATTTTCAATCTTATCAAGATTTGCATGGATCATCTGGCGGATGCGGTTTTCACAGAAAACTGTCCTTGTGATAAACTGTGAATATTGGAGATTTACCTGATCCTGCTCATAATTACTGTTATTCGTAAATTCCGCATAACCGGTCACGGTCAGCTCCCTTTCCCGGTCAGAATCGTTTGTAATGCCAAGATTCCACACTTCATATGACTGATCTAACGGAACATAGTACCGCACTTCTGAACTGATATCGTCATACACAGCTTTCATCTTTGTATATGCAGTGCCATGATGGCACTCGCTCTTATAAGTATCTAAACTTTTTCCAACCGGCTGCCATGATGCAGACCAGTAATCTCTGTTTTCATTATCCCTGATATAAATATATCTGCCCGGTTCATCAAACTGGTTAAAGACATACCTTAAAATTCTTCCGTTTGCTCCTGATTTTGCAAAACTATATCCCCCTGCATTATTGGATATAATTGCTCCATACTCCGGCGAACCAAGATAGTTGACCCATGGTGCCGGTGTATCCGGTCTTGTGATCACATATTCTTTTTTACTTTCATCAAAATATCCGTATTTCATACTGCCCCTCCATAATTATACTATTTCATTCCTGCTTTCTATTGCTATGATACCTTAACTATAAAGGTTATCTGAAAATAGTTATACAAAATATGTCCTTAAAATAACAGATTCATGACCTGTCCTTTGCAGATATACTATGGTCAAAAAAATTTTCAATATATCAGAAAATTACCGGATATTTTTGTGTACTTTTTAATTCATAAGACGCACTTTCTTATAAAAAACGCAGGAATCCTCTCTGCAGATTCCCGCGTTTTCCATTTTTCTATACAATGGCTGTTTTCTTCTGTTATTTCAAAAATCCAAACAGCCCTTTTTTCTCATATGGCTCTTTTCTGACTGCACCTGACTCATAACCTGTCCCGTCAATGACAGCCTTTAATTCCTGCTCATCAATATCCTGTTCCGTGATGATCACGGTCTGTTTTTTACTGTGAGAGGAAGATACTTTTTTGACCGGAAATGCGCCGCGAACAGCTTCATTCACATGATTTTCACACATCCCACACTGCATTCCATCCACATCCACTGTAATCTTTAACATATTTACTCCCTGATCTGTCAGCCCGCCTCCTCACAGTCGCAGGACTGTACTACGACACTTTTAATTCTTTGTTTATCGATATAACCACATGCTTTCAAACCTGCAAGCACTACCGCATTCCAGCTTTTTGCCGATAATTCCTTTATGGTATCATCATCAAGTTCGATCGTACATGCCTTTTCTCTGTCACATACCGCCCCACATGCGATACGATACATATTTTTTCTACTGATAGCCCCGATTTCTTCTAATAAATTGACCATGCGATAAACAGTTGCCGCCCCGATTCCCGGATCAACTTCTGCTGCTCTGTAATAGATTTCCTTGCAGCAAGAACAATCTTCATTGAGAATCACGTCCAGCAGCATCAGACGCTGCTTGGTAATACGACAACCCTGTTCTCTCAATCTTTGAATGACAATTTCTTTCTGCATCTGGGTTCTGTGGTAATTTGCCGTTTCATGATTTTTCTTTTTCTGACTGTTTACTCCTGCCGTCATGGTCTCCTCCTATATTAATGACAGTGCCCTCCGCACTTCCCACAATCGCCTCCGCACTGAAGGGATTTTCCGTTTTTCTTATCGCGAACCATGCTGCGGATGATAAGTCCCACAATTACCACAACTACTGCTCCCGTTACAACTGTTCCCATAAGATAATCCTCCTTGTTTTCCGAAGGAAAATGCCTGCTATGCATGCTATGCTCAATAGCTTGCATAGCATGTGCCTCTTGCAGGAGCAGAGGATTTTCCTCCTTGTTTTTCCGTTCACGACATAGGAAATTCCTGCCTCATTTCCTATAGCGTCAACAATATGATGAAATTGCCGCACCAAAGTTTTGCACTTTAGTGCGGCTATATTCATTTTCCTGTAAAACAGGATTTCTACTGTCTAAATTTCTTTATTCAGTCTTTACAGCATCTTTGTATACACGGTTGATAGCTACCGGATGATACTCAACGCCTGTTACTTTAGAAGAAAGCATCTCTGCGTTGCACTGTGTGTAAAGCGGATAAATAACTGCCTCATCCATAACGATCTTCTCAGCATCGTAAAGTCTTGCCCAGCGTCCCTCTGCATCTGTGCAAAGATCACCGGTTGTACACTCATCAATGATTGCATCGTAATCTGCGTTGCTCCACAGACCGTAGTTGTTAGAGTTATCTGTTACCCACATTCCAAGATATGTCATTGGATCTGCGTAGTCCGGTCCCCAACGTGTTAAACCTAACTGGAAGTTACCGTTCTGCATGTCTTCCACACGCTGTTTCTTCGGCTCAACAACCAGATTTACGGTCAGTCCAGGAAGAGTTGTCTCCCATTGCTCTTTTAATACCTGCGCTACTTTCTGAGGTGCGTCATCTGCATCTACTACGATGTCTAAAGTGATCTCAGATTCTCCAAGTTCCTCTAAACCTTTTGCCCAGTAATCTGCAGCTTTTTCTGTATCATATACACACACATCAGAGAATTTCGTCTGATCTTCGGAGAAGTCAGATCCGTCAGGACCTGCTGCAAACTGCATCGGAACTGCTGTGTATGTAGAAGCGGAACCATCTTTTAATACATCTGCTGTGATGGAATCACGGTCGATTGCCATTGTCATTGCAAGACGGATATTTAAGTTTGCGAGTTCAGGAACAGAATTCATATTCGGGCTGACATACCATAAGTAACCGGCACCAACGGTTGTGAATTCAGGATCATCTTTTACCTGATCAACCTGCTCACCGTTTACTAATGTTGTATCAAGCGCTCCTGTCTGGTAGCTCATTAATGCCTGCTGTGAATCCTGGATTACCTGATAACTTAATCCGGAAAGTTTTACTCTGTCGGTATCATAGTAGTCTGCATTTTTTGTTAAATGGAATGCAGTTGCTGCCGGCTGATAAGAATCCAGCACAAATGCACCGTTTGATAATACTGTCTCAGGACTTGTTGCAAATGTATCTCCACAGGAAGTAAAGAACTCCTCATTTACCGGATAGAAAGTCGGGAAATACATCAGAGAAGTGAAATAGCTGACTGGTACATTCAGTTCAACCTGAAGTGTATTGTCGTCTACTGCTGTCACACCAAGTTCACTCTTGTCTTTCTCACCTGCGATGATCTCTGCTGCATTTTTAATCTGACCGATATCGCTTAACATATATGCATACTCTGATGCGACATCTGGATCAACAGCTCTCTGCCATCCGAATACGAAATCTGCTGCGGTAACCGGTGTGCCGTTGCTCCATTTTGCATCGGTACGAAGATGGAATGTATAAGTTAAACCATCGTCTGATAAATCATAGCTTTCTGCGATTGCCGGAACTGCCTGTCCGTCTGCATCCATCTGCATCAGACCGTCGGTGTAATCAGCGATTACCTCAAAGGATGTTCCGTCGGTAGCCTGCTGCGGATCGAGTGACTCGACCGGAGTTTCAAGCATAACATTCATGTCTGATGCGCTTGCTGCGGCATCTGTTCCTGCAGCATCACCTGCTGCACTGCCTGTCTCTGTGCCTGCGGTTGTTCCCTGTGTTGCAGAAGAACTGTTCCCGCCACAGCCTGCAAGACCAAGCATCATTGTTCCGGCCATCAAAATAGCCAAAACTGCTTTGGTTTTTTTCATAATAGTAATCCTCCTTGTTTTGCGGAGCAAAATGCGACTGCCTTTGCAGGAGCAGAGGATTTTCCTCCTTGTTTTGTAAATAACCATTTTCACTTTACCACAGTACTCTGCTGCCGTCAAGTTCTTTTATATGATTCAGTACCATTTTCCCATATATTTAGTTGTGATTTTAGCTAATTTTACTTATATATTATTTAATTTTACTTTCAATTCATTCACATCCGCAACAATACAGTCTGCCCCGGCAGTTTCAAGTTCCATTCTGTCACCATAGCCATACAAAACACCGATCACATACATGCCATTTTCTTTTGCACCAATCACATCATGTTTTCTGTCTCCCACCATTACTGCCTGATCAGCAGTGATTTTAAGTGAATCCAGAGCGTAGCGGATCACATCACCTTTTTTACTTCTGCTGCCGTCTAATGTACTTCCTGCAACAAAATAAAAATATTGCTCAATTTCAAAATACTTAAGGATCTGTACAGTATATACTTCCGGTTTTGATGTCGCGATCACAATCTTTTTTCCCAGTGAAGCAACTTCCGCAAGTAATTCTTTCATTCCATCATACAAAACATTCTCAAAAAGACCCTGCCTGCTGAAATATTCCCTGTATTTTCCGACTGCCTCCCGGCTCTGTTCCTCTGAAAATCCATAAAAATCCTGAAAAGAATCCAGAAGCGGTGGTCCAATAAACTTCTCTAATGTATCTAAATTTTCAACCTGGATTCCATAATACGAAAGTGCATGTGCCACCGCCTTTGTGATTCCCTCTTTCGGATCTGAAATCGTTCCATCCAGATCCATAAAAATATATTCCGGTCTCATTGTTTTCTCCATTTTCTTTTGTTTTTTCTATTGTAACATACCATTCTTTTTTCTGTACGTTTATTTTCCTGATATTTTATTTTTATCGCACATATTTTCATAAAATCCCCATTTTTACGCTGTCTTTTGCGCATATCAAGTCTGTGCATAAGCACAAATCTTGCATGTTAAAAATGTTATTTTTCACACTGCATATCAAATTTTATAAGCATCCAATCCTTAGTCTCTCAGTCTATCGATATTGCGTTTCAAGGACTCTACCGCCGCATCGATATCCGACCGACCCGTATCTCTGCTGAGTGTCATCCGGACCGTTCCTGCTGCATAATCCTCCGGCACCCCAAGTTCTTTTATCACATAAGAAATCCTGCTTTCACCTGTATTACATGCAGAACCCCCGGAGGCACAGATCCCATCCTCATCTAAAAGGATCAGCAAAGATGCCCCGTCCACTCCCTTGAAACTGACAGATACATTTCCGGGAAGTCTTTTCGTCCTGTGACCGTTGACACGGACATCCGGAATCTCATGCACGATCTTTTCGATCAGATAATTGCGCAGCATCGTCTCCCGGTACATTCCGGCCCGCATACCTTTTGCAGCAAGCTCCGCCGCCTTCCCCATCCCGACGATCCCGGCAATATTCTCCGTTCCGGCACGTTTTCCTTTTTCCTGTGAACCACCGTGGATAAAGGATGGGATCTGCACGCCTTCCCTGATATATAAAAACCCAACACCTTTTGGCCCGTGAAATTTATGGGCACTCGCACTCAAAAGATCCACCGGATAATGACGCACTGAGATTGGCACCTGCGCATATGCCTGCACGGCATCCGTGTGAAACAGTACATCCTTTTCCCGCGCGATTTTGCCGATAGAAAAAACCGGTTCGATCGTCCCCACCTCATTATTTCCAAACATGATCGTAATCAGTGTCGTATCCTCCCGGATTGCATGATATACTGCTTCCGGTGATACCATTCCATATTCATCCACGTCCAGATAGGTCACTTCATATCCTAGTTCCTCTAAATATTTACAGGAATTTAAGATTGCATGATGTTCTATTTTGCTTGTAATGATGTGTTTTCCCTTGTGCTTATACTCTCCTGCAATACATTTTACTGCCCAGTTGTCCGACTCCGAACCACCGGATGTAAAAAAAATTTCTGACGGTTTTGCCTCCAGTGTACCGGCAATTGTTTTCCTTGCCTTTTCTAACGCCTGTCTTGATGTTTCCCCATATCCATACATTGTGGATGCGTTTCCAAATTTTTCTTCCAGATACGGATCCATCGCCTCTTTTACTTCCTCTGACATCTTTGTTGTCGCGGCATTATCTAAATAAATTACCTTTCCTTTATTTTCAATCGAACTCATTTTCTCTCCACTTCCTTCATATATTAAAATGAACTAAGTCCGGATTTTCCGGCAGACTTTGGAGGTTTCTATTGAAAAAAATATATTCCACCAAAAGTACACTTTTAACCGGAACCCTCTTTCTCACCCTCGCCGGAATCCTCACCCGCATCATAGGTTTCTTCTATAGGATATTCTTATCGCGTACCATTGGTGCAGAAGGTCTCGGCATTTATCAGCTCATCGCTCCTGTAACCGCCATCTGTTTTGCATTTACCGCTGCAGGGATCCAGACCTCCATATCCAAATTCGTTTCCATGGAAGTTGGAAGAAAAAATGATGCCGGTGCCAAAACCTATCTTTCGATCGGGCTTTTTATCTCCTTATGCCTTTCCACACTCTGCAGCTTTTTTCTCTATCATTATGCGGATTTTATTGCTGTTTCCTGGCTTGGTGATAAGCGGTGCACGCCGCTCCTTGCTGTGCTCTCCTTTTCCTTTATCCCATGCTGTATCCATGCCTGTATCAACGGTTATTATTATGGTCTGAAAAAAACGGCTGTCCCTTCACTCTGCCAGTTGACCGAACAGTTCGCCCGCGTTGGAAGCGTTTACCTGATGTACCAGATCGCCGTCAGCGAAGGAAAATCTTTAACGCTTTCCATGGTCGTCTGGGGAATCGTCTGCGGCGAGGCGGCGAGCACACTGGTATCGGTCAGTGTTTTCCGGATCTCCGATGGAAACCGGCGCACCCCCGGCAAAAGCAGGAAAAATCTCTATACCTGCACCAAAAATCTGCTCTCCATGGCAGTTCCCTTAACCTCAAACAGGATCGTTCTAAATTTATTTGCAGGGTTTGAAAATGTCATGCTGCCAAACCGCCTGTTAGCTTTCGGCTATACCCAGTCGGAAGCACTCAGTGTTTATGGGATTCTCACCGGAATGGCAATGTCTGTCATCATGTTTCCGTCCGTGATCACAAACTCCGTGTCTGTTCTTCTGCTCCCGACGATATCAGAGGCACAGGCCGCCGGGAAAAGAAATAAGATCCTCTACACCATAAAAAAAACGATCGAGTCCTGCCTTTTACTTGGCTTTCTCTCGACCGCGGGATTTCTTGTCACCGGAAATTTTCTCGGCAATTTTTTATTTAACAATGCGCTTGCCGGGACCTTTATCGCAACGCTCGGCTGGCTCTGTCCGTTTCTGTATCTCAGTTCTACCTTAAGCAGTATCCTGCATGGGCTTGGTCATCCCGGCATCACCTTTGAATTAAACCTGGTCTCCTGCACGATCCGGATCCTGTTTGTCCTGCTCGCTGTCCCGGTCTGGGGAATCAGAAGCTATCTTTGGGGAATCCTTGTCAGTCAGGCGGTCACGGCACTGTTGTCCATCTTTATACTTTTAAGGAAAACCGCCGGATACACATTCGGCAGGAATAATATAAAGACACAAAAATAACCGCACAGTCTGGTAAACCGTGCGGCATTTTTGTCAAACCATATGTCGGACTAACAGCTGTTTTCTTTAACACATCATGCTGTATTCCTGTAATTTTTTCTTTGCCTCCGGGCTTAAGTATTTCGGAACCTGGATCTGTACTTTCACATACTGGTCTCCGTGTATGGACGGATTCTTTCTGGAAACGATCCCTTTTCCGCGCAGCCTGATCTTGCTTCCATCCTGCGTTCCGCCCTTGATATTGCAGTCCACATCCCCGTAGAGTGTATGGATTCTTGCTTTTCCGCCAAGTGCTGCTGTCACATACGGGATCGTAACGGTCGTATAAACATCAAGTCCTTTCCGCTCGCAGCCATTCTTTGGACGGATCTTTATCTTTAAGAACAGATCGCCGGTGGTACCGTCAGCACCGGTATGACCTTTGCCTTTCAGCCTTAACTGTTCCCCGTCATCCATGCCCGCCGGTATGCGCACTTTAAATGACTGGATTTTTCCGTCACTGCCACTTAATCTTATGACCTTCTCACAGCCAAGTGCTGCCTCATCAAAATCCACCGTCACCTCCGCTTCCACATCGCGCCCTCCGCGAAAGTGGCTTCCGCTGTTTCCTCCGGTAAATTCCCGGTAAAACCTGTCTCCGCCAAAGCCATGCCCCGATGCATTACCCCTGCTGTTTCCTCCAAAGAACTGGCCAAACATATCGTCCCAGAAATCACCCGCCTCGCCGTTTTCAAAATGAAACCCGGAAAATCCTCCTCCATTTGCAGCACGCCTTGCCTGCTCCTCCGAGAATCCTTCCTCAAATGCAGCCATTCCGTACTGATCGTAAAGTTTCTTTTTCTCCGGATCATTTAACACAGAATATGCTTCCGTGACTTCCTTAAACTTCTGTTCTGCGTTCGGATCGTCTTTATTTGTATCCGGATGATATTTTTTTGCAAGTTTCCGATATGCTTTCTTTATCGCGGACGCATCCGCATTTTTATCAATTCCAAGTACCTCATAATAATCTCTTTTCATGATCGCACTACCTCCAATCAAAACAAAAACAGAGAGACATCACGCATCGCCTCTCTGTTTTCCCCGGTCATCCCGGTAATCTATCTCTCCCATGGCGATGTGCTTCGCTTTCCTGTTTGGGATTTTAGTTTTTATTTTTATTGCAATCATACTATAGCACTTGTTTTAGCACTCGTCAATAGAGAGTGCTAATAGTTTATAAATATTTTATTCATAATTATTTCTCACTTCATCCGCACCCATATAGATCACATTTCTCTGTGGAACAATGCCGCTCTTTCGAAACAGATCCCTGACTGTGACAAATTCATAGCCCTGTTCTTTTAAAGCAGGAATGATCGTCTTTATTGCCTCAACTGTCTGCGTATTGCCTTCCATATCATGCAGTAAGATAATAAATCCGGGCTTCGCATCCCGAAGGATCCTGTCTGCCCGCTCTTTCGCTGTCACAGAAGGCTCCCAGTCCTCACAGCCATATCCGCAGATAAAAGTAAGATCAATCAGATCATACATTTTCTGGTTATAACTGATATACGGAGGCCGGAAGAACTCCGGTTTTTCTCCCGTGATACGCACGATCTGTTCCGTCGTATAGCTGACCTCGTCCAAAATCTCCCGGTCATTAAGTTCCGGCATCCCCGGATGCGTTTTGGAGTGATTTTCGATTGAACACCCCATATCATATGCACGCCGGATCAGGTACTCCGACTGCTCTGTAATTTTCTGTCCAATCAGAAAAAAACTTGCCACGATATCGTTTTCCTTAAGCACATCCAATACCTGATCCGTAATTCCCGGTGTCGGTCCGTCATCAAAGGTCAGTGCCACAAATTTTTTCTCCGTCATACAACTCCTCTTTTCTGAGACATTTACACACTACTGCCTCATTCTCGCCTTTTCTATACCATATATTAATACAGTTTCACACAGACTGCAATCCACTTTCTTAGAAAAGCAGAGCAAGCCCGTGCACGAGAAATGCTGCCACCCAGGCGACAAGGCACTGCCATACGATCACACCTGCCACCCATTTTCTTCCAAGTTCACGGCGGATTGACGCAAGTGCCGCAACACACGGTGTATAAAGCAGACTGAATACCAGAAGTGATGCTGCTGCCGCATCAGATAGCGCTGCCTGCACATTACCTCCAAATAAAATCTCAAGCGTTGAGATCACACTCTCCTTTGCCATCACACCACTGATCAGGGATGTACAGATACGCCAGTCCCCCAGTCCCAATGGGGCAAACAGCGGTACAAGGCCGTTCGATATCAGCGCAAGCATGCTGTCCTTTGAATCATTTACAATATTAAAATGAATATCAAATTTCTGCAAGAACCAGATACAGATCGTTGCAAGGAAAATAACCGTAAACGCTTTCTGTAAAAAGTCTTTTGCTTTTTCCCATAAAAGCTGCATGACATTTTTTAACCCCGGCAGACGGTAATTCGGCAGTTCCATGACAAACGGAACCGCATCCCCGCGAAACAGTGTCTTGCGGTAAAGCAGTGCCACCAAAATACCGATCACAATTCCGCCTAAATACAGTGCACACATCACAAGTGCTCCATACTCCGGGAAAAATGCGCTGACGAAAAACGCATAGATCGGAAGTTTTGCCGAACAGCTCATAAATGGTGTAAGCAGAATCGTCATCTTTCTGTCACGCTCACTTGGCAGTGTACGTGTCGCCATTACTGCTGGAACCGTACACCCAAAACCGATCAGCATCGGTACGATACTTCGTCCAGAGAGCCCGATCTTTCTTAAAAGTTTGTCCATAAAAAACGCAACACGGGCAATGTATCCACTGTCCTCCATCAGAGACAGGAAGAAAAACAATGTCACAACGATTGGCAGAAAGCTTAAAATGCTTCCGACTCCCGTAAAAATGCCATTGATCACCAGATCATGCAGCACCTCATTGACACCTGCAGCAGAAAGGAGCTGATCCACTGCTGCTGTCAGCGCATCAATCCCCATCTGTAAAAGATTCTGTAGTCCCGCTCCTATTACATGAAACGTAAGATAAAACACGATCAGCATGATACCGATAAAACAAGGGATTGCCGTATATTTTCCGGTCAGGATACGGTCAATTTTCTCGCTTCGTATCCTTTCCCTGCTCTCTTTGGGTTTTACTACTGTCTTTTCACAGACTTTTTCAATAAAGGTAAAACGCATATCTGCGATCGCTGCACTCCGGTCAAGTCCACGCTCTTTTTCCATCTGAACGATCAGATGTTCGATCGCCTCTTTTTCATTTTCATCCAGATGCAGTTTTTCTAAGATCAGATGATCCCCTTCAATGATTTTCGAAGCTGCAAAACGGATCGGTATCTGCGCTTCTTTCGCATGGTCCTCGATCAGATGCGAAACTGCATGGATACAGCGGTGCACGGCTCCTCCAAAGTCACTCTCATCACAAAAATCCTGCCTTCCCGGACGTTCCTGATATTTTGCAATGTGAAGCGCATGACGTACCAGCTCATCCACACCTTCATTTTTTGCCGCTGAGATCGGGACAACCGGCACACCAAGCATTGCCTCCATGCCATTGACATCCACAGAACCAGAGTTTCCGGTCATCTCATCCATCATATTTAATGCAATGACCATCGGAATATCCATCTCCAAAAGCTGCATCGTCAGGTACAGATTGCGCTCGATGTTGGTTGCATCGATAATATTGATCATCGCTTTCGGCTTATCTTCAAGCACAAAATTTCTCGAAACGATCTCCTCACTGCTGTATGGTGACATTGAATAAATGCCTGGCAGATCGGTTACCGACGTGTTTGGATGACCTTTTATCGCTCCGTCTTTCCTGTCGACCGTCACTCCCGGAAAATTGCCTATATGCTGGTTAGAACCGGTCAACTGGTTAAACAGTGTTGTCTTTCCGCAGTTCTGATTACCGGCCAGTGCAAAGGTGAGGGGCGCATCATCCGGAAGAGGATGTTCTGTTTCCTTTTGATGATATTTTCCACCTTCACCAAGACCGGGATGAGGAATATTTTCACGGTTACGTGTGACTGTTTCCTCACTGGTATCCCGAATATTTTCAATTTCTATTTTTTCAGCATCTGCAAGACGCAGAGTCAGTTCATAACTGTGAATACGAAGTTCCATAGGATCACCCATGGGGGCGTATTTTACCATAGTTACATCACCTTTGGGAATCAGT
>ERZ773195.2369-NODE-2369-length-12076-cov-2.943682_pt1 | contig 12076 bp, 9 predicted proteins | sample MGYA00580530_ERZ773195 | MGnify/ENA primary metagenome ERZ773195 (study PRJEB29015, sample SAMEA2737751) | human gut metagenome | biome: human gut; feature: human-associated habitat; material: faeces | place: China | collected 2012 ...
TAATACCGGAATAATAGCGAGGACTAAGGTCATAATCATATCAGGTTTTAAAAGGTGAAACGTCCGTTGGTTAGTTGTATAACAAATGAAGCTCTCACTTGGGTCGGTGAGGGAAATAGATTTTTCGAAAATAAATAGGATTTTACGTCTTTATTTGCAATAAAATATTTACTTTTGACAGATAAGTACATTTTTTATTCCACTATGTTATGGACAGTGAACGGACAGTAAAAACAATGGCTGAACAATTAGAGGCGCTTACTAAAGAAAATGAGCGGCTCAAACAAGAACTTTCAGTTCTTAGGCAAGAGAAAGAAAAAGCCAATCCTGTTAGTTTTAAAGAAAGGTATGCTGTAAAGATCTTGAATTCTTTGCCGGATATGTTGACTGTTTTCGATCATAACGAGATAGGAATCGAAGTGGTATCCAATGAAGAAACGAATCATGTCGGAGTGACAAACGAGGATTTTGTAGGGATGCATATGCGTAATATGGTTCCTCCGGAAGCCTATCAGAACATACATTCCAATATGCAGCACGCAGTCGCAACGGGGACTGTCTCTGCCGCACATCACGAATTGGATTTCAACGGCAAGCGTCACTATTACGAAAACCGCATTTTCCCATTGGACGAAAAGTATGTACTGATCATGTGCCGTGACATATCGGAGAGAGTGGTTACTCAACGGCAATTGGAAGTTTTTAAGAGTGTACTTGATAAAGTGAGCGATAGTATTCTTGCTGTGTCGAAGGATGGGACATTGGTGTATGCCAACAAACAATTCATAGAAGAATACGGAGTGACTAAGGAACTGGGGATCCAGAAGGTATATGATTTGCCTGTTTCCATGACCACGAAAGAGGCTTGGGAAAAACGGCTTCAGGAAATACGGGATAATGATGGCAGTTTTGCCTACCGTGCCGCTTACGTACGTATGGGAGAGACGAAGAAGCGGGTGCACCAGGTGTCTTCTTTCCTGACACATGAGAATGAACAGGAGCTGATCTGGTTCTTTACGCAGGATATTACCGATGTCATAAAGAAACGGGATGAACTCCGTGAGCTGAATCAGTTGTTGGACGGCATTCTGAATAATATTCCAGTCTATCTGTTTGTGAAAGACCCGGAAAATGATTTTAGGTATTTGTATTGGAACAAAGCATTTGCCGACCATTCAGGTATCTCGGCGTCTAAAGCGATCGGACATACGGACTATGAAGTATTTCCGAGTCATGGAGACGCAGAGAAATTCCGTAAGGATGATTTGGAATTACTTCAGACCCATAAGCGTATTGATATGCAGGAAACGTATCTTTCCGCCACCGGGAAAGCGCGTATCGTACAGACATTAAAGGCACTTGTGCCGATGGAAGGACGCAAACCGTTGCTGATTGGTATCTCTTGGGATATTACTAATCTTCAGAATATTGAGCAGGAACTGATAAAGGCAAGGATTAAGGCAGAGCAATCCGACCGATTGAAAAGTGCTTTCCTTGCTAATATGAGTCATGAGATCCGGACACCCCTGAATGCAATTGTAGGATTCTCTCAATTATTGCCTGCTGCCGAAACTGCTGAAGAGAAAAAGCTCTATTCGGGTATTATCAATCAGAATTCGGATATTTTGTTGCAACTGATTAATGATATTCTGGATTTATCGAAGATAGAAGCCGGGACACTGGAATATATCAAGCGTCCAATGAATCTGGGAGAAGTTTGCCGGACAATTTATGCTGTTCATAAAGAACGTGTGAAAGAAGGGGTAACTCTTGTTTTTGATAATGAGGATGAGAATTTATTCATTGAGGGAGATCAGAACCGTATCATGCAGGTGATAACGAATTTCCTGACTAATGCGAGTAAATTTACGTATGAAGGAGAGATTCGTTTGGGTTTTGAGCGGACGGATAAAAATATTCGTGTATATGTGAAGGATACAGGAATAGGAATAGAACCGGAAAAGGTAGACCATGTCTTCGAGCGTTTTGTCAAACTGAACTCTTTTGCGCAAGGCACAGGATTAGGGCTATCTATCTGTCAGATGATTATCGAAAAGATTGGTGGAGAAATAGGGGTGACTTCTGAATTGGGTAAAGGCTCTACGTTCTATTTCACGATTCCTTATGAAGAAGCCGGAGAACTCGGCGAAATCTTTAAAATGTCAAAGACGGAATCTAAAGGAAATACTGTAAATCGTGTGCAACAGATCAAAAAGATTTTGGTAGCGGAAGATGTAGAAAGTAATTTCATCCTGCTGAAGAATCTGATCGGCAGGGAATATACATTGCTTTGGGCTAAGGATGGGGTGGAAGCCATTGAAATGTATAAGCAGTATCAACCGGACTTAATTCTGATGGATATAAAAATGCCACGCATGGATGGATTGGAAGCAACGCATATCATTCGTTCTTATTCCAAAGAGGTTCCTATTATTGCTTTGACGGCTTATGCTTTTGAAACGGATAAAGAATTGGCTTTGGAGATGGGATGCAATGATTTTGTGACTAAACCGGTTTCAAAAGAAGCATTGGAAAAAGCATTAGAGAAATTCTCTGTGTGATTGATTCGAATCTAAATATATGATGGAAGCAGTAGAATTTCAGATTTCGAATTCTACTGCTTTTTGTTTATACAGAGATAGGATAAGTTTACTATTTCTCCTCTTTTACAACTTTCCTTCTTCTTTTTCAATGGCTATTATACTCGGTCATCGTTTAGCATTCGTAAACCTTCTGCTTGGTGTAGCTGTTTGCTGGTAATACGTTTAATGCGGAAATAAAAATCAGAGTATTATGGATGAAAAAGAAAAAATTACAGAAGTGACCAAAGTCGTGGAGATGCCTGATTTGGTGTCTTATATGCAGTTGGTAATTGAACAATTGGAAAATGCCAGGAAGCGTCCGGCGGCACATACGTATACCTATGCGCTGCGATCCTTCACGTTGTTTTGGGGTGAGGGTATGCCGATACCGGTGGATAAAGTTTTCACTTCCGGCAAATTGAAGGAGTATGAGGAATGGATGAGGCGGGAAGGGAGGAAAAGGAAAGACGGAGAACCGAAAGGTTTAAGTCTGAACAGCATCTCTACCTACCTGCGGAATCTGAAAGCAGTGTACAACCGCCTTGTTGATGAAAAGCTGCTACCTTATGACTCCAAACTTTTCGATGATGTGTACACGAAAGTAGAATCACAGATCAAACGTGCCCTGGATACGGAGCAGATGAATGTGTTGCTGTATACCGATTTTGAGCAATTGCCGAAAGGGTTACAGAGTCCGTTGGTTCATTTCCGGTTGATGTTCTTGTTCCGTGGAATGCCGTTTATTGACCTCGCTCATCTTCGCAAGCAGGATGTGATAGGAAATTATATTATCTATAGCCGCCATAAAACAGGGCGTCAGATGACAGTTCGCATTCCCCAGGAAGCGGCATGGCTGATGGAAAAGTTTAAAAATACGAATCCTGGTTCCATCTACCTATTCCCGATCCTGGACGGACAAAGCAGCTATCTATCTGCACTTCGCAATTTCAACAGAAAGTTGGAGAAGATAGCAGCATTGTTGCTGCCGGACGTTAAGTTGAGTTCATACACACCACGGCATACGTGGGCTACCCTGGCATTCTACTCCGGTGTAAGTGTCGGCATTATTTGCAAGGCATTGGGGCATTCTTCTATTAAGGTAACAGAAACTTACCTGAAACCTTTTGAGAATGAACGGGTAGACGTAGCAAATGATGAACTGATAACCTCTGTTGCAAAATGTGGAAAGAAGAAAAAAGTAGCATCGAAAATACCTTGTAACAGGTTTGGACAGTGGTTGTTACTTACCAAGTAACGGATTGAAAAAGAAGTTTATTACTTACCAAGTAACGGATTTGTTACGCTGGCAAAGTTCAATATATTTTCTTATAAAACCAAACAAAAGTTATAAAATCTTCGGTTAACCATTAAATTATATCTATTTTCAAACACAATATCCCCATAACTTCATACCATATTATACTTCTGTTCGCTAACGGACACGAAACCTCTTTCCATCTTTGAACTGTCAAAAATGGACTGTACGGCTCTACACAAGAAATATAAAGTGATTTTTATCTGCCACCTGCCACGAAACGGCTGTAACTATCCGGTATAGAGTAAATTGCGCCGTTGCAGATAGCGTTGCAGATAGGTGGCAGATGCGGGTATCTGCCACCTGTCCGGAGCGTATCTTATTATCTGTATCTTCTTCTATGCCACCTTCCTTTCGGTTTCCGGCTTTGAAACTTTGGTTTCCTCGTTGGAAATTGTAGTTTCCACAGTAGGATACTGTAGTTTCCACGGTTGGATACTGGAGTTTCCATGGTAGGATACTAGAGTATCTTCATAGGGATACTGGATTCCCCATAGTAGTGGACCCGGCGTTCAACAGCTCTCCCCTGACTGTTTGCCTTATTGACACACTTCTAAACTCCTGTCGGACGCAAGTGTGGCAGATACCTGCATCTGCCACCTATCTGCCACACTATCTGCAACGCTCCAATTTGTTTTATATCAGATAGTTGCGACCGTTTTGTGGCAGATGGCAGATAAAATACACTTTTTATTTCTTGTGTAGAGAAAATAAATTCCGGAAACAGGCTTTCTGTTACTTGGTAAGTAACGGTCTAAACAAAACAATTATGGTATTAACACAACTCACACAAACAGCTATCGCCATATTAAATGACATTACTTTACAGTCCGACACGCAATCGGCGAATATCTCTTTATCGTCGGAGGTGTGGAAAGAACTATTCCGAAAACTGGAATCCGGGGGATTAGTTCGTCGGTTACCGGGTAAAGAAGAATTTGTTCTTTCCTCCTACGAGATATGCCGCTCTATTCAGAAACTATCCTTACTTGAACTTCTGGCAATTATTGATGAACCTCTCCATTTTGAACGGCAGGTTTCTGAAACATCTTATTTTCATCACGGAGAGGGAGCCAAGAAACTGGGAATCCTTACCGAGGTGGTGCGTATATTCCTATCCGAAATAAAAATATCCGACTGGTAATTCAGCAAATCTCTTTCTTATGAAATCTTTGTTCTTATGAATAAGTTAATTGTATATATCAAACGTTTTACTGTCTGTTGCGGGCTATTATTCATTTTTCTGCTTAATAGTTACGCCCAACGTGATACCATTGGAGACAAATGTAGTCAGTCGATGGTGCTCTATTTTCGTTTTGACAGGGCGATAGTGGATAAGGGATATATGGGCAACAGCGAAACGCTCCATCATTTGGATGAAGTGCTTTCGGACAGTGCGTTAACCCACCGTATCGATTCTATCCGTATCCTGTCTTTTTCTTCACCGGAAGGTGACAGGAGCTATAACGAACGCCTGACCCGGAAGCGTTCTGTTGCCGTAAAAGGCTATCTGGTGTGGAAGTACCCGCATCTCGATCAACACCGCATCCATCTCCGCCCACAGGGAGAAAACTGGCAGGAACTCCGCCGTATGATAGCGGCTGATGAGAAACTGACTAATCGGGACAAGGTGCTGCAAATAATGGACCATACCCCTGATGTGGACCGCTGCAAGAAGTTATTGCGGCAATTAGATGGTGGAAACTCTTATCGCTATATCCGCGACCATCTGCTGCGGTATCTGCGTAATGCTGCCGTATGTATGGTGTGGCTGCAACCGGATAGGCCGGATACATTGTCGACATCTGTTACTGAAAAAGACCGGTTGGTAAAGCAGGCCGAACAGGAACAAAGACGGCAGGAACAATTGCGACAGCAAGAGCAGGAACAACAAGAGCAGGAACAGTTACATCGGCAGGAACAGTTACAAGAACAACAAGAACAGTTGCAAGAACAACAAAAACAACAGCAACAGCAGCAATCAAACGCCCCGTTACTTAAAGAAAAACGTCCGTTTTTTGCTTTAAAGACCAACCTGTTGTTCGATGCCGCCCTGATGCCCAACATAGAACTTGAAATACCGATAGGCAAACGCTGGTCAGTGAACGCCGAATATATGTTCCCGTGGTGGCTATTCGACGGTGACAAATATTCCATGCAAATCCTTATGGGAGGTCTGGAAGGCCGCTATTGGTTGGGAAGCCATAAGAAACGCGAAAATAGTGAAGTGCTGACCGGGCATTTTCTCGGACTATATGCCGGAGGTGGCAAGTATGATCTGCAATGGAAGTACAACGGCTATCAAGGTGAATTCTTCATAGCTGCGGGTATCAGCTATGGCTGGGCGACACGCATAGCCCGTAATCTGCATTTGGAACTGAATATCGGTATCGGTTTATTGCGGACCGATTACCGTCATTATCACGTCCGCGACAATTACCAGACCTTGCTTTGGCAGGAGAACGGTAAATATACCTGGTTCGGACCGACCAAAGCGAAAATCTCGTTCGTCTGGTTGCTGAACCGTAAAGTGAAAGCAGGGAAAGGAGGTGTACGATGAACAGTGAACGATTCATACCTGGTGATGAACGGACCTCACTATTATTTGTCCGGATATGCGACAGGATAAATAATGGTATATATAAAAGGCCGGACGATAGGAGATGGATGATGTTTCTATGTTTGGTACTTCTTTGCCTAGTAGTTCTTTTTACGGGTTGCGAACGTCGCGCCCTCACCTATTACGAAGTGACGGAGCTTCATATCCTTGTCGATTGGAGCCAGTCCGGCCTGGCTGCCGAAGAAGAGAACTATGGTTCGACTATCCTCTTTTATCCGCGGGACGGTGGTGCTCCACACATTTTTCAGATGGGGGAACGCACTGGGGAAACCGTACGGTTGCCGATGGGGACTTATGATGCCATCATCTTCAACCGCTCTTTAGCAATATCGCCTTCCGTGGAGACAGTTATGAAACGCTGGAAGCGTATGCCCGGAAAGTGGAAACCCGCGTGGACGAAGTGACTCGTGTGGAAACACGTACCATCATCTCCTCGCCCGACGAACTGGCCGTCGCCACCCTCGAAGGCTTCATCGTGACGGAGGATATGCTAGGTAATTATAGCCAGACCACTTACGGGAGAACTGCTGCTTCCCGCACGGTGGAAGAGGAAACGGATGAAATTTATACCCTTCGCTTTGTCCCGAAAAAGTTGACTCGCAAGGTGGCTGCCGTGCTCCATATCGAAGGATTGAACAACATACGTTCGGCAACCTGCCGTTTGAGTGGAGTGGCAGAATCTATTTTCCTTGCCACCGGAAGGACGTCTGCCAACACTGTGACGCAGGAGTTTGAACCGTCGAATCCTGAATTTTATCCCGGTTCCCCTTTCAACGGTACACTAAGCTGTCACTTTGAGGTGTTTGGTCTCAATTACGCAGACAATAACAACCTGTATCTGGAAGCATTGCTCGTGGATGGGAAAACTGAATTCACCGGCGATTGTACCAATGTGAAGATCACAGAAAATGAAGATGGGACAGGAGTTATCACACTTATCCTGAAAGCCGATGCTACCGAAAAAGTACCGGATGTGAAGCCCGAAGGAGGTTCCGACTCCGGCTTCGATGTGGATGTGGACGGATGGGGAGACGACATCCATACCGATATTCCCATCAACTGATAAATGGAACAAATACGCAATAAACTTATATATGTATAATCACTTAAAAAAACAGAGACAATGAAAAGAATGAATGTTATGCTGTCAGCGTTGGTGCTATTGCTGCTGTCAGCCTGTTCGCAGAATGAAGTGACGGAAGTCAGTCCGGACGCCCACCCGCAGGTAGGATTCGGAGTGTATACGGGAGTGCCTACCAGAGGAGTGGACATGACTACGGAAAGTATGAAGGATGATCCGACAGATCCAAACAAGTACGGCGGTTTCGGTATCATGGGGTATTTTACGGGACAGGACGACTTTGAAACCGTAAAAAACAACGTGACCCCCAGCTTCATGCACAACCAGATGGTGGAATATAAGAATGGTGCCTGGACCTATTCTCCGGTGAAATATTGGCCGAACAGGGAACATGATAAGATTTCCTTCTTTGCTTATGCGCCTTACGAGGACGACTGGCGGAACGGTACGAAAGCGGGAGTTACAGTTTCCGAAGCTACTGTTAAGGGGATTCCTTACATCAGTTTCCAGTTAAAGCCGGAAGACAAGCTCGACAGAATGGTGGACCTTGTAGTTGCCGACCAGCGTGACAAGGAATATACTTCCTCAAATGCCGGCAAAGTAAGTTTTACTTTTGAACATACTCTTTCACGTATTTCCTTCAGGGCACAGTTGGGAGCCGGAGATTTCGCAGGTATGGACGGCACGAACAGTTTCGTCTATATCACCCACATGTGGATTGTAGGTACGGACCACAGTGCTGCCGGCAGTAATCTTTCGCTGATAGATCCGGCTTCACCCGCCAATGCAAAATCTAAATTCTACACGAAAGCCAAATGGGCGGAATTGCACTGGAACTACGGTTCGGATGCTGTCATTGCCGGACCTGACTTTAGCCTCGACAAAATGCTGGACGTGGAAAACCCGGGCATCGAAATTTCGAATCCTACTACCGGACATAATGCGGCTACAAAAGGGATCAGAATTTCCAGTAGTTCGCAAGGGACGGTGGACAAGGCCATTCCTCTTTTCAAGGATAAAACTTATCTTTACCTGATTCCGGTGGGAGAGACAAGCGGTACGGACTTGGTCCAGAACAAGGGATGCGCCCAAGGAGATATCAAAATAGGTTTCCATTACGACATTGCTACCAAAGACCAATCGAATCCCGGCAAGTTTATTGTAAGCCATGCAGAAGCTTTCATCAACCTGCCTGCCGGACACATGAAGCGTAAAGAATCTTATTTGTACACGCTGAAAATCAACCTGCGTAAGATTGAAATCAGTGATGCTGTAGTTACTCCGTGGACCGACATCAAGAACGAGGTTACAGTTGAGTAATCAAGTAAGAGATGACGGTTGAGTAACCGGTTCGTCCGGGTTCCACTCAAGGACCGGGCAGAGCTACAAGGCCGGGCGGGGTTGAATGTCCCTTTCCGGTCACTATGGAACAATTGAAAAAAGAAAGTTGAAAATGAATGGAACAAGTATGATGAACGGTATGAAATTTTTTCCGGTTATTGCTTTGAGCCTGTTGTTTGCCGCAGGTTGCGCTCCGGAGGGTGACGAAGTGGAATCGCTTCCCGTACCACTTACATTCTCCACTTCGGTAAGCGCGCAGACTCGCGCAGAAGAAATCACCACGGACAACCTGACCGCTGTGGGAATATTCGCCAGCCTCACACAAGGAGGATTTAATGCAATTACCGCCACACCCAATTTCATGTACAACCAGAAGCTGGAGAAAAGCGGCGGTGCGTGGACGTACTCTCCCATGAAATATTGGCCTGACAATAAAAAGGATTGCGTCAGTTTCTTCGCTTACGCCCCATACGTGGACGAGAAAGTGACAAGCGGCAGAAACCCGACATTTTCGGGCAGTACGGCAAAAGGGTATCCGACACTTACCTACTCTGTTTCCAATTCGACGAAAGACCATAAGGACCTGCTTGCCTCCGTTCCGTTACTGGACCGGACGTATGAAAATACGGCAGGAGGCCGCATCGGGTTCACGATGAAACATGCCTTGAGCAGGGTGAAGATCAGCATTAAAATAGTTACTTTGGGCATAATCAACGTCCCGATGACGGCAACACTGACATTTAATGACAGTGGCTTCAGTTGGGGAAAGTATACGAATACGACGTCCTGCATGGCAACTCTTAGTGGCAGTGTATCGGTGCCGGCCAATGCCGCCCAGGCGAAGGATTTGGCCACATATTTTCTCTTTCCCAACAAGGCTTCCGCTATCATTTCCCTCACCTACAGGCAGGAGGGGGAATCCAGTAATGTTTCGAGACAGATCGACTTTCCCACCGACCTGGTACAAGGCGAGGGGATGAGTATCCAGCTCAATGTGAAAAAAGGCGGCCTCTCGGTGACTGCTACCGCGGATACGGAATGGGGCAATGGCGGAGAACAGGCGGTGGTAAGTGATGTTGCCATCCCCGGTTATAGAGCCGACGACCTGAAGATAGGCGATTACTATTACAGCGACGGCACCACCTCCGATGGCGGTTACCGCAAATATTACGACGGTACCACCGAACTGCTCGAAGTCACGCCCGTGTTGACAGATGCAAGCGGTACCTCACGTACCGTTGTCGGCATTGTATTCCACGTGGGAAGGCATAAAACGGATACGGACTCCTATCTTAATACGGGACTCAAGTATGGAAGGGTTCGTGGTTATGTGCTGGCATTGAAGGATGCGCCGGGTAAGTATCTATGGGAAGACAAAGGCGGGTCTCCGCAATTTCCGGTCACGGGCATATCGGCTAATGAGAGTGACTGGCAGGGATTTTATAATCAGCAACAGGCGGAAACATTCGTAGCGAAGGCTGAGGAATGGGAAGGCTGGCAGATGAACAATTTTCCCGCATTTTACGCTTGCAAGAACTACACTCCGGCAGCTCCCGCAAGGAGTAGCGGTTGGTTCCTCCCTTCTCAAGGTCAATTGAAAGCTATTGGTGAAATTGCATATACACAGAGTCTGACGAATCAGGCAAATATAGCACCCAATATTTTGAGAGCAGGAGGAGAGGACTATGATAAAGAGGGTGGCTATTACTGGTCGAGTTCCGAGACTGAGAATGGCAATCGTGATTTTGCTTACAGTTATAACGTTTATGCGGCACAACGTCCCGGATTTTTCCACACCAGAGATGTGCCAAACTATGTCAGGCCCATTCTGGCTTTTTAGCAACTAATTTATTTTTAAAGATGAAACAACATATTCCATTCCCATCCTTATTTTTCGGTCTGCTTCTTATAGGTATATGGGGCTGCACCGATGAGACGGACCTGCCTGGCGCAGGCAGTGACAACGACGGACGAGGCACCATCACCGTGAGCGTCACCGACGACGGCTATCTCGCCTCCGCGGAAGAAGATACCCCTGCTACACGTGCCCAGGAGCTAGGTTATAAAACCGTTTTCACCGCAGGCGACCAGATAGGATTGTATGTCGTGAAGAACAATGCTGTCATAACGGGTTATGACAATCTCTGCCTCACTCTGGAGGCTGACGGCACATGGACACCTCCCGCAGACGTCACTCTGACCTACGAAGGCAAGGATATAGCCCGCTACTATGCCTATTATCCCTACCAGGCGGAAATGACAGGCAAAGTGACCGCTACCGCCACCAATGCTGACGGTTTCTTCAAACCGCTGGTGGATGGCTGGACTCCCGCCACCGACCAAGGTAACTATACCAAATATACCTCACAGGACCTCATGACCGGCATGGGCACGATAAGCGGCTATGCTGACAAGAAATGGAAGCTTACCTTCAGTCTCTCGCACCGCATGACACTGGCATTTATCAAAACCTCCTGTACGATCTATGAGTTCACAAATGCCTCATTACCAAACTACATTGTCCCCCCTATGAATTTAGCATTCGACGGATTCGCTCCTTTCCTCTCGGTAGATAAAGGCCTGTACCGCTTTCTCGTAAAGCCGGGTTCCACGACATCACTCGGAGGTGGCTACACGGATGCAACAACAGGCAGAAAAAGAGGATTTACATTTACACCCACTATTCCCGATGCCGGAAATTACAAAATTTATGATGTGGATAATGCAGTGATCACATGGAAAACGCACACGCTGCAAGTAGGGGATTTCTTTATGCAGGACGGTTTGCTAGTGGCAAAAGACCAGACGTTAACCGCTGAAGAACAGGGCAAATGCATTGGTATTGTTTATCGGATAGGAACAGGCAGCGGTGATGCGGTGGAGAATTACGAAGATAAGTTGACGGCCATCCACGGTTATGTGTTGGCGTTGCAGCAGTCATCGCAAAAGTGGGGAGACGCTTCCCGCGTGTTCGGTACAGGTACCAGTGGCGGTGCTGAACTTGGATATAAGAGTACCCGGATGATTATGGCTGTTGCTGCCAGTGAATCGAAGAGTTTTCCAGCATGTTCCTACTGTGTGAATTATACACCCGCGTCTGCCGGAATTACAAGCGGCTGGTATTATCCCACAACAGG
>ERZ773195.2370-NODE-2370-length-12075-cov-3.886106_pt1 | contig 12075 bp, 10 predicted proteins | sample MGYA00580530_ERZ773195 | MGnify/ENA primary metagenome ERZ773195 (study PRJEB29015, sample SAMEA2737751) | human gut metagenome | biome: human gut; feature: human-associated habitat; material: faeces | place: China | collected 2012 ...
CCGGTTATGGTGTCTTACAACAAGGCATATGCACCTAAGCCAGCATCGCCGGAACTGGAGTTCCGAATTGTGGGGCGAGTTCTATAAGTCCTGTTTATTGGACAGTATTTGTGATATGATACTATCATCAAAAGTTTATCCTGCTTTTTTTGATAGGAGTGAAAGGACATTGAATACGCACGCACGATTGGATGAATTACTGCATGAGAGAAACATGACATTATACCAGCTATGCCAAAGCGGAAACATCCCCTACACGACGCTTCGCGTCTCTCGCTGCAGAGGCAGCCAGCTTTCTGTAGATACCATTGAACAAATTTGCAAGGTGCTTGGAATCTCGATGGCCGAGTTTTTTGCAGTTCACGCTGAGGCTAAATCGATGAATGATTTGGCTCGTATAAACTGTATGTGAAACAAGGATAGTGCCTCAAACTATATAATAAGATGATGTTATTCTCATACTTGTCCCACATCAACATTCTGAATCCTGTCCCGCTATTGTAGTCGGTTAATTCAAAGTGATATTATATTTCTCCGGCATCCCTAGCATATTGCCAAAACTCCTCCAAAGCCTCCTTGGCTTTATCTAAAATATCTTTAGAATGATGCCCTATTAGTTTTCCATTTGACTTGATAATTTTTCCGTTAACTATAACGTGCTTAACATCTTCGGCATGCATAGAATAAACTAATTCTCCGATAGGCATAGTAAATGGTATATGCTCTGGTTTTTCAATATCAAGCAAGACTAGATCTGCAAGAAAGCCTTCTTCAATTTGTCCCAATTTTATTTTCAATACACGTCCAGCACCTATCGTCGCAGCATAAAAAGAATCGTGAGCACACATTTGGCTACGTTTGTGACTTTCCAATTTCCCGCTGATAGTGAGCGCCTTTATCTCCTGCAACATATTCACAGAACAACGTCCTGAACCGCATATTGTTACTACATCATCTATGAGGAAATCAATAAATGGGGTGATTTGAGCATCTAACATACTCTGTCGGGCAAGAACAGCCGCACTGGTATCGTGGCGACGAATGAGCTTTCGTTCTTCGTGATTTGTAAAAAGATTACCACAAACCAAAGTACGAGAATTAAGAACGCCGTTTTCTTCTAAAAGATTAGTTGGGGTAGTTCCATATCTTTCTAAACATATATCTCGTTCGTGCCGAGTTTCATTTAAATTAGCGACCAGCAGGCACCCCAGCTCTTGGGCTGCTACTGAAGCTTTACGCATCAAAGACGGGCTTATAGTTGCGGGGGACCCAAGTCCAATTACGGCGGATTGGAGACAGCTTTTTGTCTGCTTTACAAAATCTATATTCCATGAGATCAATTTGTCTTCATCTATTTCCTGAAGTGCGTCATCATAGTTCCCCCATGCATCTATATATGGAAACAATTCTCTATTCATAAGTATTGGGGCAGCAATAGCCCTCAAACCATATTCTTTACAAAGCTCCAGAAATAAAGGTAGTTCTTTTGGGGAACATCGCTCGATCAAAGTCGTTGTACCGCTTTGTGCCGCTTCATATATGGCTAATTCCAAAATAGATTTTAGCTGACAACTATCCAGATTTTTTAAAGCGATATTGATGAGAGGATTTATCCGTGCGTAAATCGGAGTGTCTCCAAAGCGCCCAAAATCAATATCTTCGCAAAGAACGTGCGATATTTTGCTGGTCAAGCAACTACTAGCACCGTCAATTAAGCCGGGAATCGCGAGCAGGTTTGTCCCGTCAATGACAGCACAGTCACGTTCTATATTCTTATCAATACGTACAATATAATTATCTTTTATCAGAATATCTGCATTTTGCAAAAAATTTACAGCATTATACCCATCGTTGAAAAATGTGGCTTTGGTACAATTTTTGATTAAAAGTTCAGACATGATCAGAGCCTTCCTCCAAACGATCAAAATATTCGTTTACAATCGTCAAATCCTGGCGGAGTTCCCGCAGGCCGGCGTAGCCAATATTGTAAACATCAATACGATCATGGTAATCCATCACCCAATGTAAGGCCCCGCGGATATCGTCCAGCAGGGCGCCCCGCCCAAGCGTTTTGATCACATATGTGCCAATTTTCTTGACATTATGAGCTTTATGCAGTGCTTCGGCCATATCTGCAGGACTGCCTTCTTCCAGCCATAAACCTTCCCGATTGAAAATGGTGCAAAGCACCTCTATCCCCTCTACGTCGCTCGCGTCCCATGCTGAGTTTTGTGGAGTCGCTGGTGACACGACTTGGAAGCGTTGCAGCATTCTGCTTGTCCAAAGCAGCCATGGGGAGATGAACCATGCTCTGCCACGTGACTAGCTGGAATTGCCGGTCTGTACGATAGGTGAACCAGTACTGAAAGAGATTTTGCACCAACCATATGGCAATCATGACCGCCACCAGCAGCACATATTGACCGATTTGAGCGGTATCGAGTATTTCTCCGGTGTATATCTTTGATGCGAATGGCACCAGATCCGTAGATATACGGGAGTAAACCAGCTGAACCAAAAAATAACCCAGAAGTACCAGCAGAGGGATATTTGCCCGATGAATAAGCTGAAAGTATGCCTTCCAGTCTGCTTTTCTCGTTTTCATGCCGTTACCTCCTTATACGCCAGCAGCCAGTTGCAGTTGCCGGTACACATCATTTGTTCTCATCAAATCCTCATGGGTACCCATGGGACTCACTGTACCGCCGTCCAAAACCAGAATATTATCCGCATCCGCTACTGCTTTCATGTCATGGGAAACCATGAGAACGGTCTTCTCCGCTGCGATGGATCGAATGGCCTTGTTGATTGCTCGGGCAGATTCTACATCCAGATTCGCGGTAATCTCATCCAGAAGCAGCAGGTTTGTTCCTTTCAGCAAAGCGTGCGCAATCATCAGCCGTCGGCTCTGTCCGCCGGAGAGGTTAGCGCCGTTGACGCCGACCTGTTCCTCCAGTCCCTTTGGAAAAGCTGCGATAAACTGATCTGCACAAGCCGTTTTCAGTGCGTTTTGAAGCTCGGATTCGCTCACGGCACGTGTAATCCCATAGAGCAAATTCTCCCGAATGGTTCCTGAGAAAAGCTGCATTTCCTGAGAGACATAACTGATTGAACGCCGCCATTGCTGCTTGTCAAGCGCCGAGATGTTCTGACTGCCGATGCGGATCTCACCGCTCTGTACCGGGTAATAGGCAGAGATCAGCTTGAGAATGGTGGACTTTCCGGCGCCGCTCCGGCCTACAATGGCAGTCAGCTGACGCTCCGGAATCCGGAAACTGACATGATCGAGTACTTGCTTGTCATCGTAGCAGAAACATACCTGATCGAAGCATATCTGACCGTTCTCCTGCGGCGCTTTCCCTGAGAGGGCTTCCTCCGGCTCGGAGAAAATGTGGGATATCCGCCGCACGCAGCCCTGACAGCCCTTAAATTCCTTCCACTTGTTCATGAGTTTCACAAGGTAACCGCACAGCTGTTCTTCAAACAGATAGAACGCAATGAATATGTCCGCACCGATGGCTTCCTGACGAACCAGCACAAAGCCGACAAGAATAACGATGACCTGCCGAAAATACTGATTAAACATGTCCAGAGTAGAAATACCGCTAGTAGCCACGCCGAATTTCAATTTGGTCCGATAGAATTCTTCAATGTCCTGACCGCCGTTTGCTTCCTGCTCGTTGACAGACGCCTTGATGAGTCGGAGACGGAGGACGCGTTCCATGATGCCCTTTGTCAGTTCTGCCAGTTTGCCTTGAACGCTGAAGTTGACCTTAAAGTTCAGCTTGCCGCAAAGGACAAAGATGGTAATGGAGACGGGAATGATAAGAAGCATGGTGGTGCCCAGTTTCCAGTGGTAGGTGAAGAGAAGCGCACAGACGCCCGCTATGCCGTAGACACTGGAAATGACATCGGCGACCACCGTGGAAACAAACGCGCTCATTTTTGTGGTGTCATCAGTTGTACGGCTAATGAGCGATTTTGGCGTATTTTTCTCATAAAATGCCACCGGCATCCGGAACAGCCGGGACACCAGACTCTTGCGGATATTCCGAGTAATCCGGGCGGCACAGAGGCGGTTAATCCAGTCCACTACCATGGAGATGACATACCGGAGAATGCCTGTTCCAATGAGCAAAAGTATGATGTGCGTGCTGAAATCGCCGGCATAGAACTGCTGCATATAGGACGGAATGAGCAGGGCAATCTTGGATCGTGCCAGAGCAATTACCGTTGCCAGAACAATCAGCAAATATGGCAGTCTTGCTTGCCGCAGGAATTGGAGCATATCCCGCCACAGTTCTCTGGCGGAGATGCTGTCTTGCGCTTTGACTTTCATCGTCTCTCTCCTTTTCATTTGCTTATCTGCTTGTTGACTCACGCTTCATAAACCACCCGAAACTGATCGCCAAAGGCGCTTTTGATGAGGTAAACGGCCATCTCCATGGCCTGCGGCCCCCAGTTTTCACAGGCAAGTTCTTGTTCATTTCTGCGGGCCAGTTCCGCAACAATCTCATAATACTGGGCTAACTGGGTAGCTTTTTCCCGATAAGCCCGTTTTTTCTCCTCTCGAATCTCCGGGGTTGACCCAAGAACCTCATCTAGCGTGCAGCCCTTGCGTTCTGCCTTATATCGCCTCGCTTCTATCTGCTGCCGGTAAAGCTCCTCAATTCGGTCCTCCAACGGTGGAAAAGAGGAGCGCGCTCGCAGCATTTCCAGTGTGCGGACAGTGAGCATTTTTTTCCGCACGGCCAGTTCTGTTTCCCGGTGCTGCTCCTCCAGACGTTTCAGATAGTCCTCACGGGTGTCAACCCCATCCAAAAACTGCCTCCTGACAAAAGCATCCGTAATTTCAGCCTGAACCTTGCGCTTGATGGAGTGCAATTCTACGGTAATGGCCACACCGTCCACTGAAATGCAGTTGCGCCCCAACATTAGGCCCACCAAAGCCGCTTCAAAGGCTGCGTTCCAGAGGCCCTTTCCCACACAGATGCGTGCCTGCTCTGCCTGATACCGTTTCTGTTTGCTGTGCAGCGTAACAACCAGGTAGTCACCCTTCTCCACAGGCCCCAATACAGGTTTCACCTCAAAAGCAGTCTGTTCCAGCTGTCTCTGGCTGATTCGAACTGTCAGATAGTCTTGCATCTCCGTGTCATCAGCCAGCTGATCCAAGCTGCAGATTCGCAGCAAATTGTCCATAATACTCCGCGCTCCTCTCTGTTTTTTATGGATTTAGTATAGCAGATGAGATTCTTATCTAGCAATACGCTCCGTTTCACAGGCCGGAATTCTTGCTTATTCGGCCTGTTTTCCTGCTCAATATGCTCTGCCTGCTGTCAAATCCGGAGACATGCGCGCAAAAAAGCTCATATTGTGCATCTTGCGCGCCGCATGAAAACCATAAGATACACATCAGCCCGCCCGGAATGATGCCGGGCGGGCTGAGCCATGGATGCTTGTCAGTTGCTGATGGGCTGTCATTCGTCTCGCTGACAAGGCGGAAAATAATCCTTTCTTTCCAAGGTAAATCCCTGCCCTCGGACTTCTTTGATTTGTGTGACAGTAATAAATGCATCAGGATCAATGGACTGAATCAGTTCCTTAGCGGCAAACAGCTTGCGCGGCGGAATGACGCACAGCACGCCCTTCTGCTGGGTGCCTGTGCATCCAGTCTCGATCAGCATCATGGTCACCCCGGCATGAAGCTTCAACAGGAGCTTTTGCCGAATCTCTTCAAGATGGTCAGATATCACGAACAGCTGCACTTGCGATTGCCCCATCAGCATGATCTTATCCAGTGCGATGGTTTCCGTTACCAGCAGAACAACACCGTAGAGGACCTGCTCAGGATCGGAGAATATGGCCTGTCCTCCCAGAATCATGATATCCACCAGATAGACGAAAGCAGAGACTGGGAGATGGAACCATTTGTGAAGAACAAGGTTCAAAACATCTGTGCCTCCCGTGGAACCGCCAACACGCATTACCATTCCAACAGCAATCCCGATCAGTCCTCCCGCCAACAGTGAGGCCAACAGCAGATCGTCCGTCAGGGCTGTAATGCCCGGGATCCTCTGCGCAAGTCCGAGCAGCGCAGGATACAGCAGCGAACTGCCAACTGTAGTGATCAGAAATTTCTTTCCCAATACAACATAGCCCAGCAGCAATGCCAAAAGATTCAGGCTCAGAACCACCACGGCTATATCCGACCTCAGAACACGGTTGATTAAGATGCTGAGACCCGTTGCCCCACCCATGATCAGGCCGTGTGGCATAACAAACGCAGCAATCGCAAAAGCAATGATTGCGTTTCCAAAGAAAATGCAGATGCAGGTCCAAACTGCACTTTTGCAGCGCTTTTTGACGACTTTCAATCAACATTACTCCGCTCTCATCCTCGCAGGATGCGCATGGGTCAGCATCTCTGCGGCTGACTGGAAACCATCATGTCGATGATCTCTCTGTCCGTCTCGGCCATGCCAAAGCGAGCCAGCCGTCCCACATTGCGGATGGTATTCTCCACACCCTTGACTACGATTCCATCGCCGCCATAGAATTGCTCACCCTGCATTTGCATCTGCATGCCTAGCAGCCCAGCCTCCACCGCGGAGGCAATTTTGGCTGCACAGCTAGCCTTTGCTCCATCGCAGACCATGCCGGAGTTGATCGCCACGGCGTTGACAATGGTATGTGAAATCTCATTGGCCTTACCGCCATAGAGATAGGTGATTCCAGCACCTGCGCCGCAGCCTGCGCTGGTAGCGCCGCAGTAGGCGGAGAGACGGCCAATGCCGGTTTTGAGATGGATGGTCACCAGATTGGACACAACCAGCGCCCGGTAAAGTTGAGATTGTGATGCCTTCAGTTCCTTTGCGTAGACGATAACGGGCAGGGAGGCTGTCATTCCCTGGTTGCCGCTTCCGGAGTTGATGACAACGGGCCTCTCACAGCCGCTCATGCGGGCATCAGACCCTGCCGCCGCCATGGCCTTTGCCCGGTTGGCCACATCGTTTCCGTAGGCGTTTAGAAGAACACGTCCAACGTTTGCTCCCCACTTTCTGCTGAGTCCCTCTTCTGCAATGGCAACATTGAAGTCAATCTGCCGATCCAAGACAGCTTTCACGTCTTTAATATCCACACAGTCTGCAAATTCAATGATATTCTCCACATTCAGGAGCGACCGATCCGTTTCCTCTGCACGACCGCCCTCTTCATACTTCAGATCGCGCAGAACTGTACCATCCTTCTCCACCCGGATCACGTTGGTATGACTTCCGGCGATCCGGACGAAAGCAGTGTGTTCCCCAGCATTGGCGCGGATCTGGATATCAAAGATATATCCGTTGTCAGAAGCTGCAATGGAGATGGGCGTCTGCTTCAGATAGTGCGCCATTATCCTGACTTCCTCCTCGTTGACATCTGACAGGACTTCCAATTCCCGGTCGGCATTCCCTGCAATGATCCCCGCCGCCACTGCTGCATCGATGCCGCGCATACCGCCGGTGTGAGGGACAACCACGCTCTTCACATTTTTGATAATATTGGCACTGACGTGAACCTCTGCGGACTGAGGGATTGTTCCCAGTGTCTTTCTGACAAGAGCCGCAGCGTATGCCACCGCAATTGGCTCCGTGCAGCCCATTGCGGGAAGCAATTCCTCTTTCAGAATCTTTACATAAGCGTTATACAAAACCTCATTCATATTTCTTCTCCTTACAGTATACAGATGCTGTCAATTTCTTCCCCGCAGGACTCGATCTGCCGCTTGGATCCGATTACGCAGATGCTGCCATTCTCGCTCACTTCATACATGAGCTGCGCAAAGGCTGCTAGCCTCTCCGGCGTAGTCGACAGGATTTCTCTGCGTTCGGCACACTGATCTGCATACTCAATCCCCGTCAGATACCAACGATCTGACGCTTTGCCTTGTCTGCCGGGCAGCATGAGCGGGTCCATCTCCGCCACGGTGCCCACAATAAATCTGGTCAAATCAGGCTTTGTACCACAAAACTGTTTGATGAAACCTTCAGTCTGCCTGTAGGCATTCAGGGATCGGGCGGCGGTGGGATCCCGATAGGAGTAGAAGCAAGCATTTCCGGAATTGCTCAAAGATAGCCCTGTTCCATAGGCGCCACCCTGGACGCGGATGACATTCCACAGATAGGAAAGGCTGACAATACGACTCAAAACCTGCAGGCTGCCGTTATATGCGCCGCCATATTGGAGTAGATTCCCACCCATGGCTGTAAAAGAAACATCGGCTGGAATCACAATGCCCTCGCGCCGTTTACTCCATGGACGGATGGAGCAGACAGTCTCTTTTTGCCTTGATACCGGCAAGACACAGATAACCGCATTTTCCAGAATAGCCTCGGCATTATCATTGGTACCGGTGATGCTGATGGTCAACCGGTTCTTTGCAAAAATCTCCTTGCTCAGTGCAGCCAACTCCCGAGAAAACTCTGCCGCATACCGCTGAAAGTTCTTTTCCAGTGTCTTCAGCCGCTGAAAGTATGTAAAGCCCCCTGTGCACTCCCGGACAACACCCTGCGCAGAATGTCCCGCAGCAATTCGGGTCATGGCATACCCGGAGCCGGAATCAATGATATTCTGCTCCATCCATACGATGGCTTGGCGCAGAAGTTCATGGATCATACATTGGTCATCAAACTTGCTTCCGGTGATGATCTCAGCAATCAGGTTCGCGGCTGATTCCAAGTTGATATCCATGGCGCTGAAGGATACGCAGAGGAATGTGCGGCAGTTCTCCGGTGCGTTGACGCCTCCATAGGCTTCCACAGAGAAATTTATCCTGCCTATATTCAGACGGCACAGCCTTTGCAGTTGTAAGTTGCCGTGGATTTCCGTGTCCATGTTCCCCAGTAAACGGCAGAGAAACGAGACGTCAGGCAGCATCTCCTGAGAAAAATCACTGACGTCAAAATACAGATTGACATAGCTGATCCTGCCGGTAGAAATGTCATGGCGCAGCAGGCAGCGCCCCGCCAGAGTTCGTTCTTCAAGGGGGATACGTTCCGGCTGTACCGCAATGTCAGAAAGCTGCAGAGCTGGGAGCGCCGCAAGCGCCTCAGGTGTATCTGCTGCGGATTGCCATGCAATGAGCGCTGCCTGACGCTTTTGAAGACCAGAAATATCCTCCACGCCCCAACTTTTCTTGACTGCGCGCAGCCGCTCCGTCTCAGCGTCCCGCTTCTCATTAGCCAAAGTGGCGGAAGGCAGCAGCAGCACCTGGCAGTTGTGGGGATTATCCATAAATATCTGCCCAAGCAGCCGTTCAAACCAGCCTTCCTCTAGCTTCCGGTTCAGAGAGGTGAACAGTTTTCCAGTTTCCAGATTGGCTGCCGGGTTTCCGCCGTAGAGCCAGCTGTCCAGAATATCCATACTGAAACCGAGCCCTTGGGGCATGCTGCCGTAGTCCCGCTCCCGCATCTGGAACTCATAGTTGGCAAGGACGGCAGCAAGCTGCTCGTGATCCAACCCTTCATGACAAAGCCGTTTCAGTTCAGATTGAACTGTGTTTTCTACTGCAGCTATACAGCTTTCATCCATATTTCTGACTTCCAGAATGGCAACGGGCTGTTGGATACCATCCATCAGGCTGATGCGGACATCCTGCGCAAGTTTGGCGGATAGGAGAGCCCTTTTCAGAGGGGACTGATTGCTGCCGCACAACGTATCCGCCAGAGCGCGCAATGCCATCTGTGCTTCTCTATTGCGGAAATCGCCCAGAACATTGCCCCAAATTAGCCGTGCGCGGCCAACTACCGGTTCATCAGGTGGAAGTTCGTAATAAGCCTTTTTCGGAACGCTCTTGATTGGACGCTGCATAGGAATGGAAAGCTGCGTATTTTCTCTATCATAGGCAGAAAGATATTCCGTATCTAGCACGTTTAGCACAAGTTCCAGATCTACGCTGCCATCCAGAATGATATAGGCGTTATCAGGACGATAGAAACGACGATGATGCTCTATAAATTGCTCATAGGTCAGTTCCGGGATATGGATAGGATCTCCACCGGAGACGTAGCGATAGGAAGTGTCCGGGAATAGCAGGCGGGATATTTCCTTTTGCACAATGGCATTAGGCGAGGCGAAAACGCCTTTCATCTCGTTGAGCACCACACCCTTATAAACGATGCTTCCGTCTTTATCCAATTCGTAGTGCCAGCCCTCCTGGAAAAATATCTCCGGGTGGGAATAAATTGCAGGGTGCAGTACTGCATCCATATATACCCGCAGTAAGTTCATAAAATCCTTGTCATTGCGGCTGGAAACAGGATACACCGTCTTATCGGGAAATGTCATGGCATTGAGGAAGGTGTGCATGGAGCTTTTCATCAGTTCTACGAAAGGTTCCTTCACCGGGTAGTGTTGCGAACCGCAGAGCAACGAGTGCTCCAATATGTGGAATACTCCGGTATCATCCGATGGCAATGTGCGGAAGGTGATGGAAAATGTCTTGTTTTCATCCTTGCGGTCCAGCCAAACCAATTTTGCCCCGCTCTTTACATGTTCCATTTCCCAAAGTTTACCGCGAATTTCCGAAAGCTCATGAACAGCTCGTATGGCAAAGCCATGTATAACATCGTGGATTTTCATGAATTACCTCATCATAGATAAGCAATTTTTGATATTGTGCAAATTCATTATAATCGGATCCGACATATTGTTCAATCGGCCCTGCCTATTCAGACGTGTTTGCCGCTTATTTGGTGGATTTTCGGCTCGTTTTACAGATTTGGGAGCGAACAAATGTATGCCTGACCGGCAGTTTATCAGACTGCACTTGAATCTCTGTAGACAAAATACATTTCACTCCGCCAACATATTTCTGTATTTTTTCTTTCACCAAGGTGACGTCACCCTTAGGTTCCATTGCGCGAGGGTAACGCTCCGATGGGATCCACCTGTTTTGCACAGGTTGATCCTGTTTGCAGAGCGTCCACGATGCGAGAATGCACGTTTTCAATCTGTAAATCCACTATTGATGACCAAGCATCCTTCTCCGGTATAAATGCACAAATGCCCTGCTTGTAAATCTGCAAGCAGGGCGCGTCCTATCCATTATAGATTTTTCAAATATGCTTGAACACTTGAAACAAAGTATGCTGCGTTTTCGATTTGTGCGGTGGTATCCGCTTTGGAAATCACAAAAAAGTCATCGTAGTCACTGTCAGTCCGCACATCGAACAGAACCGAAATAATTTCCGACATTCTCGGCTCAAAAATTCCGGTTTTGATATACCGGCGGCGGAACTCGGATATAATGCCGCTGTGATGCTTCATATCAATCTCATCGAATGCCAGTACCGCACGCATGGCGTGAAAGACCGCGTAGTAGGAACGGTTCGCCGCGCTTTTATAATTCTTCGTTTCCAGCAGGTTTCTCGCCGCCGACAGACATTCTACCGCGTGTTCCATCCGCGCCTGCGACAGCGCTTTTCGTTCATGTGCCTGCATAACGAATGCCCTCCCGCACAACGTTTCGGTAGTATGGCAGCGCCGCCTGATAACGCTCGAATTGCTCCAACGGCTTGACCGTGACAGAAACGGTAATATCATGCTCCAGACTCAGCCGGCTGGTCACCTTGGCGACGTCATAACGATGTTTCGCAATTTCCGCTTGTTCCAAATCGACGGTCAGCAGAATGTCGATGTCCGACTCCGGCGTAAAATCGCCGCGCGCATAGGAGCCGTACAGGTAGGCGTCATGGATATGCCCGAAAATCGGGCTGCACGCAGCATAAACGCTGTGCAGAATCTCTTCCGCCTGATTTCTGGTACACATATTCCCGCCTCCAATCTGTTTTTCTTAATTATACCCCGAAACCGAAGCGCCGTCAACGCCTGCGCCTGACTACTATTTGACTACTACTGCCTGCGATTCCGAAAAAGCTGTTTTGCCCAGTGTTTTCAATACTTTTGCGAAAGTTCGGCAATTTGCTGCAAATCCGGCGAAAACCCGCAAAGCCTTGAAAATACAGCATGGAGATGTATCGAAGTGGTCGTAACGAGGCTGACTCGAAATCATGTTTCCACTTTGGAAGTCCAAAC